>Ga0070741_10014877_pt1 | contig 13342 bp, 15 predicted proteins | sample Coa_R1_4_FD_66440 | JGI IMG/M metagenome (GOLD analysis project Ga0070741, IMG submission 66440) | Surface soil microbial communities from Centralia Pennsylvania, which are recovering from an underground coalmine fire - Coalmine... | ecosystem: Environmental > Terrestrial > Soil > Unclassified ... | reverse complement strand
GACGAGCGCGGACGGCCGCTGGGTGTACACGCTCTACACGAACCCCAGCGGTTATCCGTTCATTCACGCGCTCGACACCATGCGCGGCGTCGCGCATTGCGTCGGTCTGCCGATGGGAAACCAGGGCGGCATCTTCAACATCCGGCTCGCGCTGCATGGGCGGACGCTGTCGGTGCACTGGTTCAGCGGCCGGCCGTTCGTGAACATCGACACCACGACATGGCGCGTGTCGCCGGCTCATCGCACCGGTGGGTTCCCGTGGTGGACGCTCGCGCTCCTCGTGCTCTTCGTTCCGGCCGCGCTGCTCGTCCGCAGCCGCCGCCATAGCGGCCGTCTCGAGCACGAGCTGGCCGAAATCCTCCAAGAAAAGCCCCGTCCGCACGAACTCGTCTCCTAGAGACACGACCGGTACCAGGTACCGCGACACACATGTCACGAGACCGGCCGTTTCGACGGCCGGTCTCAAGCCGCTCGAGTACCTCGTCGGCGTCGGGCTCGTCACACACTCGCGATCGGTACCTGGCACCGGTCGTGTCTGTGCGGGATAGCCTCCGCCCGTGGATTTCGAGCATGTTCTCGTCGTCGGCGCGGGGCAGATGGGCGGGGGGATTGCGCAGGTCGTCGCCGCCTCGGGGCGGCGCGTCTCGCTCCACGACAGCGCGCCCGGCGCCGTCGAGCGCGGCCTCGCCGCCGTCGAGCGCAGCCTCATCAAGCTCGCGGCGAAGGGCGGCGCCGACCCGGCCGAGGTGCTCGCGCGCATCGAGCCCGTCGACGACCTCGTCCCCGCCGACCTCCTCATCGAGGCCGTCATCGAGGACGGCGCCGTCAAGACCGACATCTTCCGCCGCGCCGACGAGACGCTTCCGCCGGCCGCGATCCTCGCTTCGAACACGTCCTCCATCCCGATCACGAGCCTCGCCGCCGCCACCGCCCGCCCCGACCGCGTCGTCGGCATGCACTTCTTCAACCCGGTCCCGGTCCTGAAGCTCGTCGAAGTGATCCGCGGCCTCGACACCTCCGACGCGACCGCGGCCGCGATCGTCGCGCTCGCCCACGACCTCGGCAAGACGCCGGCCGAGGCCCGCGACTTCCCCGGCTTCGTCTCCAACCGCATCCTCATGCCCTACATCAACGAGGCGGCCTACGCGCTCCTCGAAGGCGTCGCCGAGCCGGAGGCGATCGACACGATCGCGAAGCTCGGCTTCGCGCATCCGATGGGCCCGCTCGCCCTCGCCGACCTCATCGGCCTCGACACGTGTGTCGCTATCATGGAAGTCCTCCAGCACGGCCTCGGCGACGCGAAATATGCGCCCTGCCCGCTCCTGCGCCAATATGTGCAGGCCGGACGTCTAGGCCGGAAGAGCGGCCGGGGCTTCTACGCGTACGAGTAACCCATTCGGGGGACTCATAGGCGTGGGCCAGGCTGCCGAAAGGCAAGGCGGGGGAATGAAGATTCTGCTCGTCGACGACGAGCCCGCACTGCGCGAGCTCCTTCGCGTCACCTTCGAGGGCGCGGACGTCACCGTGGACGAGGCCGGCTCCGCCGCCGAAGCAGAAAAACGGATCGAGGCCGACCGTCCCGACCTCATCGTGCTCGACCTCCGCATGCCGGGCGTCGGCGGCGCAGAGCTGTGTGCGCAGCTCAAGTCGTCTGCCGACACGCGCGCGATCCCGATCGTCCTGCTCACCGGCGCCGACATCGAAGAAGCCCGCCGTGGACAGGACGCCGGCGCCGAAGCTCTCGTGCACAAGCCCTTCAGTCCGCTCGAGCTGCTCGCGGTCGTCGAGCGGCTGACCGCGAACGGCACGCGGGCGCCCACCATGCGCCAGCGCGCCGTTGAAGCGCACGACGACGAGGAGCTCCTGCTCTACGCGCGCGACCTCCGGCACATGCTCGCGCTCGAACGCAGGCAGCGCGCGCTGCTCGAGGGCTCGTACCTCGAGACGGTGACCGCGCTCGCCACCGCGCTCGAATGGAAGGACACGAGCACGCACGAGCACTCGCAGCGCGTCGTGCGCTACGCCCTCGAGCTGCTCGCCGTCATCGATCCCGACTTCGTCGAGCGCGACCGCGGGATCGAGTACGGCTTCCTCCTGCACGACGTCGGCAAGATCGGGATCCCTGACGAGATCCTCCAGAAGCCGGGGCCGCTTACGCGCACCGAACGGACGCGAATGCAGAACCACACGCTGCTTGGCGCGGAGATGCTCTCGGGCGTCGCGCTCCTCCGGGGCGAAGGCCTCAATGTCGTTCGTTCGCATCACGAGCGCTGGGACGGCAACGGCTATCCCGACAGGCTGCGCGGGGACGAGACGCCGCTCGGCGCGCGCATCTTCGCCGTCGCCGACACGCTCGACGCGATGACGAACGACCGTCCGTACCGGCGCAAGCTCGGCTGGGCCGCGGCTCGCGAGGAGATCGTCTCCCAGTCCGGTCGCCAGTTCGATCCGGCGGTCGTGGAAGCGTTCCACGACTCCGAGCCCATGCTCCTCGCTGCCTACCGCGAGACTGCCGCCGCCTAGGCGGGCGGGCCGCCGGTCGCCGGGACCGGCACCTCTTCCCAGAGCACGATCTTCCCTGCGCGGACGACGAACACCGCCGCCGCCTTCTCGCCGCGGGGTGCATTACACGTGTGCCGTGGCCGGTGGCCGAGCACGAACGTCGCCGTCGCGCGACTGCCCTTGACCGTGAGGCGGACGATTCGGCCCGCGCACGGCAGCGACGCATTGAAGGCGAGTGCGAGCTGCGGCGACGTGAGCCGCGCGTCGAGCGGCCCCTGCACGACCCGCGCGTTCGGCGCGAACAGGCGGGCGGCGGCCGCGTTGTGGTTCGCGTTCAACGCGCTGCTCCAGGCCCGGACGATCGCGGCAGGGGAGGGCGGAGGCGACGCGGCGACCATCGCTCCGAACTGTACGTCTAGGCTTCCGCTGTGGATTTCGAGCTGACCCCTGAGCAGAGGGAGATCCAGGAGCTCGCGCGCGGGTTCGCCGCCCGCGAGATCGAGCCGAATGCCGCCGAGTGGGATCGCGAGCACCGCTTCCCGCGCGACGTGTTCGCCCGGCTCGCCGAGCTCGGCCTGATGGGGACGTGCATCCCGGAGGAGTACGGCGGTGCGGGCGCCGACTTCCTCTCCTACATCCTCGTGCTCGAAGAGCTCTCCCGCGCCGACGCCGGAGTGGGGGTGACCGTCGCCGTGCACACGAGCGCGGTGACGCTCCCGCTCCTCGCGTTCGGCACGGACGAACAGAAGTCCCGTTTCGTGCCGCCGCTCGCGCGCGGCGAGCACCTCGGCGCGTTCGCGCTCACGGAGCCGGAGGCAGGGTCCGACGCCGGCGCCTTGCGCACGCGCGCTGATGCAGACGGCGACGGCTGGCGCATCACAGGCGCGAAGCAGTGGATCACGAACGGGCGGTACGCGGGCACGTTCCTGCTCTTCGCGCGTACCGACCAGGACACACCGGGCGCACGCGGCGTGAGCGCCTTCGTGCTCGACGCGGAGCACGTGCAGGTGACGCGCGACGAGGAGAAGCTCGGGCTCAACTCTTCGGCGACGAACGACATCGTCGTCGAGGACGCGCTCATCGGCCGCGACCGTCTGCTCGGGGAGGAGGGTCACGGCTTCCGCATCGCGATGGCGACGCTCGACGGCGGACGCATCGGCATCGCCGCGCAGGCGGTGGGCATCGCGCAGGCCGCGTACGACGTCGCGCGCGAGTATGCGAAGGAGCGGCACGCGTTCGGCCGTCCCATCTCCGAGTTCCAGGCCATCCAGCACAAGCTCGCGAACATGGCGACCGAGATCGACGCAGCGCGCCTGCTCACGTACCGCGCGGCGACGCTGCGCGAGCGTGGAGAGCCGCACACCGAGGCGGGCGCGAAGGCGAAGCTGTTCGCGTCAGAGGTCGCTCGCCGGCAGACCGGCGAGGCGATCCAGATCCTCGGCGGCTACGGCTACACGAAGGAGTTCCCCGTCGAGCGCTACTACCGGGACGCGAAGATCACCGAGATCTACGAGGGGACGAGCGAGATCCAGCGGCTCGTGATCGCGCGCTCGATCCTCGGGCTGCAGGAGCCCAGAGTCGCAGCTCGTCGCGGCTGACCGGCACGACGACGCCGTTCGCCTCCAGCCGCTCCAGCGTCTCCGTCGCCTCGCGCCTGCGCACGCGCAGTGCCGCCGCGAGATCGGCCGCCGACACCTCGCCCGCAGCGCGAACGAGGGACGACGAGAGCACGGCGAGCGCTTCCCTGTGCGAAGGAACCTTCCGCAGCTTCGCCTTCCAGCGACGGTCGAATCGATCGTGCAGCGTCGCACCCCAGCCGCCGCCCTCGGTGTCGACGCCCGCGTTCGTGAGCACGAGCTTGCGCTGCAGCGCGTTCACCGCCCGGTCGCCGAGCCGCTTGTCGGTGCCCACGAGCATCCGCAGCTCGCGGCGCGACGCGGGGCGCCCGAGCTCGAGCGACGCGTCGGCGATCTCTCGTTCGAGCGCGTCGAGCGTCTCGCGCTTGTCGGCCGTGAGCGCATAGATCGCGGAGACGAGCGCGGGCGCGACGATCGACGACGTGCGCGCGACGTGCAAGCCGACGCACGCGAGGCGCCGGGCGGGAAGTTCGTCCTTCCACTCCCACACCCTCCACGTCTCCGGCGCTTCCCAGTCCATGTCCGAGTGACCGGTCGCCGCTTCCCACAGCGACGGCACCACGTAGTCGCCGTTTGGGTACAGCAGCGCGAGGCCGACCTCGTCCACCCACTTCGCCGCCTGCTCGAGCGTCCGGACGCGCATCTACGTGAAGTGGAGCAGACCGCGGACGAGCTCGAGCACCCCGACCGCGAGCATGACGATGCCGGCGAGCTCGAGCGTCCGCTCGACCGTCCGCACCCGCAGCGTCCGGAGCGAACGAGCGCCGAGGCGCGGCCGCACGCGGCGGGCGCGGAGCGCGAGCACACTCCCCACAGGCAGGACGGCGGCGGCGGTTACGAGGCGGTAGTACGGCACCCAAGACCCGGGGAGCGACCCCGGCAGGTCCATCGCGACGAGCAGCACGCCGAGCACGCCAAGCGCGATCGCGGGCTTGGCGATCCGTACGGGCATCCCCTTAACCTACGTCCATGCGCAACCGCGACGAGCCCGTTCGCCTCACGAAGATCTACACCCGCGGCGGCGACGCAGGAGAGACGAGCCTCGGCGACGGCTCGCGCGTCTCGAAGCTCGACCCGCGCATCCTCGCCTACGGGATTGTCGACGAGCTGAACTCGCACATCGGCGTGATCCTCGCCGGCGATCTTCCCGATGTCCTGCACGCGCCGCTCGCGCGCATCCAGAACGAGCTTTTCGACGTCGGCGCCGACCTGTCCGTGCCGCAGTCCATAGAAGGCAGGCTGCGCACGACGCAGGAGATGATCGACGGGCTCGAGCGTCTCTGCGACGAGCTGAACGCGCCGCTCCCCGAGCTGAAGAGCTTCGTCCTGCCCGGCGGCTCGGAGGCTGCAGCGCGGCTGCACGTCGCGCGCACGGTCGCGCGTCGCGCGGAGATCGCCTCGCTCGCAGCCGACGTCAACCCGCTTGCCCGCGTGTATCTCAACCGGCTTTCCGACCTGCTCTTCATCGCCGCGCGTTCCGCGAACGCCGTCGCAGGCATCGACGAGCCGCTGTGGCGCCCCGGGCACGATCCCTCATAAGAGGCGCCTCGGTCGAGCTCGAGGGGCTAGCTCGCCATCCAGTCGAAGTCGATGACGGCGGTCTTGTTCTGGTCGGCGTTGCCCGCCGTGGTCGGGAGGAACAGCTCGATCTCGTACTGGACGGTCTGACCGGGGTTCAGCGTCGTCAGCGGCCAGAAGCCGGTCGTCCAGGAAAAGAGCGTCGGGAAGCTGCCCGGCGCCGGGCCGGAGACGTCCCAGACGCCCATGAGCAGGCCGTCCGGCCCGTTCTGCCACAGCGCGCTGCTCTGGCTCCCACTCGCCCGCAACGAGAGCGTGTACGGCGACCCGCTCGTGTTCGTGATGGTCAGGATCTCGGACATCGAATCGCCCGGCCCGCCGTTGCCGAACACGATCGTGCAGCTTGGGAGGGTGCTCGTGATCGCGATGCCGGGCGTGCCGCACGCCCCCGCGCTGCAGGTGCCGCCGGAGCAACCGCCTCCTCCTCCGCCGCCCGGCCCGCCACCGCCGCCACCGCCGGGGGTGCTGGTCGTGGGGGTCGTCGTCGTCGCGGGTGTCGTGGTCACGGGCGGGACCGTCGTGGTCGTCGCGGGCGGCGGAGACTTCCGCGTCGTCGTGCCGCCACCGGCGGTGGTCGTCGTCTTCGTCGAGCCGCTGCCGCTCCCAGGCTTGCCGGGCCTACCGCCGAAACCCTGGTTTGCCGGCGGGACGGCCTCGCCGGGCGAAGGCGGAGACGGCGGCGTGATACCCGGACCCGAGCCGTTGTCCGGCGGGAGGGTCGGCCCGGTGGGAGGCAAGGTGAACGCGAAGCTCGAGATCGCCCCGCCGCCCGCCACCGCGAAGAGGGGGATCTCGGAGGCGTGCTGCTCCGCCGGCTGGACGTTCCGGCCGTCGCCGGCCAACGGGAACGCGCCGATCGGCGCCTGGCCGAACCCGCCCAGGTCGTCGCGCGCGTACGCGAGCTCGGCTTCGTCCCGGATGGAGGCCATGATCACGCCGCGCGCGAGCGGGGCGAGCGTCGCCGCCGTCCCGTGCGGCCCCGGCAGCGGATTCGTGTAGTCGAGTCGAACCGGATAGAGCACCGGGTCGGGCCGTGCGATCTGGGGCGCGGCGGCGCGTGCAACCCCCGGCGCGGCGAGCGCTCCCAGCAGGACGACGAAGGCGGCGAGGCGATTCACGAGTTCCGGCTCCGAGCCAGCACGACGCGCGCCCAGAGGCTCGCAAAGATGAGCGAAGCGCACAGAAGGCCGATGGCGGTGTAGATGCTCACCATGCGGCCGGTGCGGTTGCTGTCGTCCTTGAGCGAGACGCCGAGGACCGCGTCGGGCTGGTGGTCGACGATGAGCCGCCCGAGCTTTTCGCGGTGGTTCGACCGGCTGTACCGCGTGACGATTGCGCCGCCGCCGATGAGCGCCTGCGCCGTGCTCGGATCGAGAGCCTTCGGATCGAAGCTTGCCGTGGTCGCGACAGGGTCGCCGGTCACGTCGTATGCGGTCAGCTCGACGTTGAGCTCCTGCGAGATGCGTCCGAGGACATCGGCGAGCGGTGTCATCGCGAGCACTGCGCCTACCGGCGTGCCGCCGACGACGATCGGGCCGATGGTCAGCAGCGTCGGCCCGCTGCGAAAGATGACGATCTCGCTGAGACGACCGCCGCGCGCGCCGCGCGCCTGGCGCAACGACTGTGTGAGCGCGAGCAGGCCCTTGCGCGAGGCGACCGGTGCGGGCGCACCCTTCGATCGCACGGCGAGGAGCACGCGCCCATCCGGCTCGACGACGTCGATCATCGGGACGGTCGAGTTCGCCTGCAGCGGAGCGACGAGCGGGTTCAGCGCCGGGCCGTCGCGCTTGATGAGCGCTGCCCCGACGCCCTGTGTGAACGCCACCGCGCGCACTGCGGAGAGCTGCTCGGATTCGATGCCGATGAGCGCCGCGTCGGCGCCCGCGCCGGACTGCACGAGCCGTTCGTCGAGTATCGCGCGCGCGCCTGCAGTGGCGCGCTGGCCGGCGAGGTAGACCGTGAAGATGGCCACGAGGATGCCGATCGCGAGGTGCAGCTCGCGGCGCATGTACCAGTGCTGCGGCGGCTCCGGTCTCGATCCGCGGTCAGCCCCTTGCGGGAGCTGGTCGGGCCAAGAGAGCCACGGCTCCTCGGTCATGGCCATCGCTTCCTCCTTAGAAGCTGCCGCTTGGCGAAACCGTGCACGCGGCCGCCGAGCAGAGATTCTGGCTGCCGCTGGAGGTGAAGCTGCTGTTGCCCGTGAACGTGCCGGGGAGACCGCTGACGGTCGTCGGTTTGTGGCTGTTGCCGTTGTTGCTCGCCCCGAGCAGGATCGTCAGCTGCGAGCCGGAGACGCTCGACGTCGATACGTCGTAGCTCTTGTTGGCGCCGATGGCGAGCCCGCTGATCGTACCGACGCTGCCGATCGTGACCGTCCCAGCGGCGCTGTTGGTCGAGACCGTGATAGTGCCCGGGTTGCTCGGCGCCTGGTTGAACGTGATCTGGATCGTGTCGCCCTGCTCGATCGAGCCCGCCGTTCCACCGGTGTTTGTGACGACGGTGTTGATCGGGACGAAGAGACGCACCGGCGTGAACGCAACCGTCGGCGACGTCCAGACGGTGGCGGAGGTGGCGTGGATCCGGAAGCACCACCAGTCCGAGATGTTCGTCCCCGTGACGCTCGTCGGTGAGCTCGCCGGCGTGGAGAACGCTCCGTAGGACTGGCAGCTCGCGCTCGCGCTGCTGAGGCCGTCCGCGTACTCGACCGAGTAACCCGTGATCGGGTTCCCGGACGGCGGATTCGTGCCCGTCGACCAGCTGAGCTGCACCTGGTTGTACGAGCCGCTCGTCACGAGCGCCGACGTCGGCGACTGGATCTGTGGGATCCAGCTGCCCTGGAAGACCGCGTTCGGGTTCTTCGTCTCCGCGGTGAAGAGTGCGAAGGTCCCGGATACCTGCCCGTACGCGAGCGCCCCGCCGGCGACGAGGACGAGAAGGGCCGCCGCGGCGACCCATCTGCGGGCCTCGGTCATGTCGTCGCTTCGCCTCGAGCGCGGTCCTGCCAGATCTCGTAGAGCGTGATCGCTCCGAGCAGGATCGCGGGGATGACGAGCAGGAGCAGGCGGGCGAGCGTGGAGTGGAGGTATACGAGCGCGTACCCGATCGCCGGAACGTGGAAGCGTGCGAGCCAGCCGTTGCCCACCGCGGGCACGCGCCAGTCGTCAGGTGTCCCGTTTGCGTCGCCCTTGGTGATGAAGTACTCACCGGTTGCGCTGTGACCGATCTGGTGGACGCGGTGCGTGACCGTCTCCGTCGTGTCGCCCGGCTTGGTGAACGCGATGACGTCCCCGACCTTGACCTTCGCCGACGGGATCTTCGTGTAGAAGACGATCGATCCCGTGGGGATCGTGGGGGACATCGAGCCGGAGCGGACGATCAGCGCCTGGTAGGGCAGGAAGCGGGGGCCGATCGTGATCGCGACGAGGCCGAGCACGACCAGTCCCGCTGCGATCATGAATACCCAGGCCCCGACCCTTCCCACGATCCCGAGCCGAGAGCCGCCCGGGGATGCGCTTGCGTCGTCGTCCTGCGGCGTCGTTTGCAGCGACGTCGTCATCTCGAGCTCCATTATGTTCGCCTCGGCGGTCAACACCCTCCCTCGCGGTTATTGCTCCATGTGCCAGTAGAGGGAGAACGTCGCCGTCTCGCCCTGCAGGCTGTTGCTCGTGTTGTCGATCGGCTCGGCCACCCCGATGCGGAAGTAGCGAGTCGCTCCGGCGGCGATCGAACCGAGAGAAAAGTAGTGCGTGGTGTCGTGGTAGTTGCCGAAGAACTGGCCGAGGGTGTCGTCCAGGAACGTGCACGTCGTGGAGCTCTGCACCGGGAAGACGCAGGAGCTCACCGGCGTCGTGAACGCGGAGCTGGTGTACTCCTGGATGAAGAAGTCGAGGCTGCCGGTCGGGCAGTTGCCGACCGAGGCGGGGAGGACTCCTGCCCCGAACGCATCGCCCGGGCAGCAGGGATTCCCGCCGCCGAGGTAGGCGCCGGCCGTCGCGTTGTTGCTCGCGTCGCAGTTCGGCATGTACAGCATCAGCGTGGCCGGCAGCGTCGAGTTGGTCGACACCGGGAGGCCGGCGCTCGTGATCGTGATGTCCGCGTAGGCGACCGTCGTCTGCGGCGGCGTCGGCGGCGTCGAGCTCAGAATCGGGTAGAGCGTCGTCGTCGAGAAGGGCTGCGTGCACCCGGTGTTGACGTTCTTGTTCGCCGGGGTGAGGTCCGAATAGCAGTTCGGGCCGCCGCCAACCGAGTTCGTCATGAGGATCGAACCGCTCGCGATCGATGCTGGATTCTTCGTCGACGAGTTGAAGACGGCGAACGTTCCGCGGGCCGTGAACGAGCCGAGGACTCCCACGACTAGCAGGCTCAGAAGGAGCTTCTTGATCGACTTCGACGACACGTCGTCTACTGATCGATGTGCCAGACGAGCCCGAAGGTCGACTTGAGCTGCTGCAGCTGGTTCTGCGCGTTCGCCGGAGGAGCGGCGCTCGAGCCCGCGATCACCACGCCCACGACGAAGGTGCGCGTCGCGTTCGAGGCGAGATCGGTGCCGTTCGGCGTCTTGGTGCCGTTGGCCGTGACGGGCGTGAGCTCGATCTTGTTCGCGTAGCCGGCGGTCTGGTCGAATTTCGAGATGTTGTGCGTCGTGTCGCTCGCGATGCGGCTGAGCGACGACGTGTCGGTGATGACCGCCGTCGAGTTGAAGCCGCTGTTGGCACCGGCCACGAGGGTGCAGGCGCCGACGGTGATGCTCGTTGCGCCGTAGTAGTAGTCGCTCGAGGCCGGGCAAGTGACCTTGTTCGCGCCCTGGGCGAACTGGAGCGTGTCGCCGCTCTTGATGTTCCCCTGGAGTGCAGAGACGGTGTAAGCGCCGGCCGCCACCACGCCGCCCGACACGCTGGCGGGATTCGAGGAGATGGGCGCGTCGCACTGGCCGTTGGCCGAGGCAGCGCCGCTGCCCCACCAGCAGTAGTTGAAACCGCCCGTCGTCTCCTGGACGAACAGCACCGACCCGGAGCAGAGCGGGTTGTTCGTCGTCGCGTTGAAGCCGAGGTTGACGAGCTGCGTGTCGTAGCAGTTCGTGTTCGCCGCCGTGGTGTTGCTGTCGAGGTCCTCGACCGTGGCGCCTGCCGAGAAGGTCGCGGTCGCCGCGAGCGAGTTGACGGAGATCGTCGTCGCGCCCGGGGCTGCGCCTGCGCTCGCGATGAACGTCTGCGAATTGCCGCCGTAGGTGACGAGGATGTGGTCGCCGCTCGTGACGGTGCCCTCGAGCCCCGCCGGGCCGTGGCCGCTCGCGTACAGGCTGAGCGACGTGACATTGTTGCCGGAGGTGATCGTCGTCCCGAGCACGCCGTTCGCGTACGGCGCCCAGAGGTACAGCGTCGCGGCGGGAAGCGTGCCCGAGTTCTTGATCGTGACGGTGGAGACGCCGCTGAATACGCCCGGCTCCTGATTCGAGAAAGCGAAGAGGGAGGTGCAGTTCGCGTTGACGTTGTTGTTCGACTCGCCGACCTTCGAATCGCAGACCGGGTTTGCGTTCACCGTGTTCTGCAGGAGCAGCGAGCCGGAGCCGAGCGTCGAGTTCGCGTTCGTCGTCTGGGCGGTGAAGCCCGCGAACGTTCCTGCGCCGCCGAAGTAGGCGACGATGCTCATCAACATCATCAGCATGAGGACCGCCTTCGTCCTCGACCGGGCACGTGGCTTGCGGGGGCCCGTGGTGTGCTGCACCGGCTCTGCCGCGATCTCGGTCGCGTGCGTCCGGTCGGACGCGGCTGCATCGGGAGCCCGACGCGTGCCTGTGCCGACTGTCGGCATACCGAGCTTGAGTGTGTGGAGTCTCGTCATGTGAGTGAGGTGGTGGCGAAGGGGGTGGCGGTGCCGCCGCCAAGGACGGCGGCACCGTTGTCATTCGAGCCGAACAGGAGCGGATCCGGACTCGTCTTCATTAGTGGTCGATGTGCCAGCGGAGGTCGAACGTCGCCGTCAGGTTCTGCAGCGCGTTCCCGGAACCGACCCCGGACGGATCGATCGTGATGACGTAGTAGCGCGTCTGCCCGGCAGTGAGAGTCGCGTTCGTATTGCCGGTAGTCTTCAGCTGCGTCGACGCGCTCAGGCTGGCGAGCGTCGCCGTGTTGTTCGGAGCGCTGCAGTCGGGCTGCGACGCGCTCGGGCCGAAGGCGCAATAGACATCCGTCGAGGGGACCGTGTACGTCGAATCCGTCTCCTGGACAGTGACGTAGAGCCCGCTGCAGTTAGCCGGAAGCGCGATGAACGTCGGAGAGGCGATGTTCGTCTTGCTCCACGTGCAGGTCGGGACGCTGGCCAGCAGGTCCGTCGACGCGAGGGAGCCGGCGTTGTTGAGCGCGAGGTGCGCGGTCGCCGGGCCCTGGCTCGGATCTGCGGTGAAGAGGATGCCGCAGCCCGTCGGGTCGATGTTGTAGTTCGGGCCGGTGGTCTGGGACTCGGACGTACAGGTCGTCGTCCCGTTCGCCGTGTCGTGCAGGAAGAGCGTGCCGGCGGAGAACGTGTTTCCGGTATTTGTCGTCTGCGCGCTGAAGCTCGCGAACGTGCCCGATCCCGACGCGATCGAGACGAGCCCGATCACAGCCAGAATCGTCAGATACTGCTTCACTCGTTTCTTGGACATTTGAGTTGCTCCTTAGGGGCTGGTCGAGCAGGAACGCGGTTCCCAGCTGCACGAGGTCTACTGCCGCACGTGCGCCGCAAGTCGCACCGGGCCTATCTCGCTTGTAGCAGTGAAATATCTACAGGGTCATTTTCCGGGTGTCTTTCCTACCTCTTTGCTACGTGCCAAGTTCCACGTAACGGATCGATTCCTCTATCGGAGCGCAGCGTTGAAGCCACGCTCGCCCAAAAGGGGTACGCCCGATGTTCCTACGAAATTCCTACCGAGGCACCAAAAGGGTGAGTGCGGTCGATCCGAGTAGAGAATCGTCCCCGGCGAGCGCGAGGCCGATGGTCAGAGCGTGGTCGGAGCTCTCCTCGGCACCACCGTCTCAGCTGCTGCCGCAGCCTTCGCCATTGCGGGTCACGGCCTGACTTCGCCCCGACCCCCAGTTCCGATCACCGCCTTCGGAGGGCCCGTGGCAGTCAGCGTCCCTCGAATGGGCCATATCGAAATCGATCTCGAGGGCTCCGCCGGGGCGACGGCCCTCCGCCGGGTCCGCTGCGCCGGGGGGCCGGCGGGATCGCAGTGCTTCGTCGGCGGCTGACCGTGCGGTGCGGACAACGGGCGACTCCCGTCGCTCGGGCAATGGCCTGACGGCGCCTTCGGGCGAGGGTTACGAGCGCTTGCGAGGAATCGCAGGCCCGAACTCGCGGGTCGCACACCGTGCGCAATAGGGCACCGCGACGGGCGGCGAGTCGTCCGTCAGCTTGAGGCGCCAGCGATCGTTGGGATCGAGCCAGGGGCGCCGGCATTCGATGCAGTGGAGCACACCCGTGGTGGTGGGCTGGGATGTGCGTGGCGCCGCGAGCATCAGTTCCACCTCATGATCGAGTGTCCGCAAAAAGCCATCTTCGGCGGTTCCCCGGAAGGCCTCGAAGTCGTCCATTCTCCGTGATATTCGGCATCTTTGCTCCCGAGTCCGCCTGGACATTCGCCCAGT
>Ga0070741_10014876_pt1 | contig 13342 bp, 17 predicted proteins | sample Coa_R1_4_FD_66440 | JGI IMG/M metagenome (GOLD analysis project Ga0070741, IMG submission 66440) | Surface soil microbial communities from Centralia Pennsylvania, which are recovering from an underground coalmine fire - Coalmine... | ecosystem: Environmental > Terrestrial > Soil > Unclassified ... | reverse complement strand
GCCAGAGATCGCGCTGCGACGCCGACCGCCGCGGCAGCAGGTCGTGCGCAGTGAAGACCGCGGGCGCGCGGACTCGCAGGAGCGCCCGGTCGACACTCGGCCAGGCGAGCCATTGCAGGTGCACGACGTCGGCGTGGAGGCGGGCCAGCTGCGCCATCCCGAGCGGGTGCTCCAGCGCCTTCAGCGGTAGCCGCAAGGGCGAACGGCGGAAGGCCCGCGAGCTCCACGGGTAGAAGAGCTCGCGGCGCTCGTAGCCTGTGGGCACGGGCGCTTCCCCGAACCTGAAGTGCGACGTGACGAGCTCGACGTCCACCCCCCCGCGGGCGAGCGCAGCGGCCAGCTCGTGGTCGTACTGGGGGGTGAACGACGGCGGATCGCAGATGGCGACACGCATCGGCCTACAGTAAGGCGTGCTGATCCGGAGCTGGAACGTCTACCACGGCCGCTCGCACCCGGCCCGCCGCCGCGGGTATCTCGAGTCGATGATCCGGCTCGTTACCTCCGACGGCCCGGACGTGCTCTGCCTCCAGGAGTTGCCGCTCTGGTCGCTCTCCCGGCTCGAGCGCTGGAGCGGGATGCGCGCTTTCCCGGCACGCACCCGCCGCGCGCCGCTCGGGCCGCGGGCCGGGCGCGTCCTGACCGCGACCCACTACGGGGTCCTTCGCTCGGCCTTCACAGGCCAGGCGAACGCGATCCTCGTCCAGCCGGGACACGCCGTCGACGATCTCGGCGCGCTGGCGATCAGCGACCGGCGCCACCATCCGCGCGTCTGCCAGGCCGTGCGGATCGACTCTCGGCTCGTCGTCGCCAACGTCCACGCCTCGGGTGAGGTGGCGCAGCAGCAGGCCGAGCGCGCGCTCGCCTGGCTCGACGGCCTCGTGCGCCCGGCGGAGCCGCTCGTGCTGGCCGGCGACTTCAACGCCTCCCTCGAGCTGCCCGGCTTCTCGGCGCCGCACGGAGGGATCGACGACATCCTCGTCCGAGGAACGGCGGCGACGCCGCTCGAGACCTGGCCGCTCGAGCGCCGTCGGCAGAATGGCGTCGTGCTCTCCGACCACGCGCCCGTCGAGCTGACCGTCCCGTGACGTTCGACGAGGTCCGTGCGGCGTTCCCGGTCCTCGAGCGCGTCGCCTATCTGAACGCCGGCACGAACGGGCCGCTCGCGCGGGGAACGGTCGAGGCGATGGTGGCGCAGGAGCTCGTCGACCTCGCCGAGGGCCGCGCCGGAGCGGACTACTACGCACGGACGCGCGAGATGCGGGAGCGGCTGCGGGAGAAGCTGGGCGCGCTGATCCGCGTGCCGGCCGAGAAGGTCGCGCTCACGACCTCGACCACGAACGGCTGCAACATCGTCCTCACCGGCCTCCTCCTGGGCCCGGAGGACGAGGTGCTGACGACCGACGAGGAGCACTTCGGGCTGCTCGGGCCGCTGCACATGTCGGGCGCCCGGATCCGGGTTGCTGCGACGCGCGGCCTTCCGCCGGAGCAGGCGCTCGACGCGCTGCGTGCCGCGGTGACTCCTGCGACGAGGCTGCTCGCGCTGTCGCACGTCTCCTGGGTGACCGGCAACGTGCTGCCGATCGCCGAGCTGAAGCGCGAGACGAGCCTGCCGGTCCTCGTCGACGGCGCCCAGTCGGGCGGCGCGATCGACGTGGACGCGGAGCCGTTCGACTACTACACCGTCTCCGGGCAGAAGTGGCCCTGCGGCCCCGACTCGACCGGCGCGCTGTACGTCCGCGAGCCCGACTCGCTTCGCGTCGCCTGCCCGACGTACTTCTCCCAGGAGGACTTCGGGCCCGACGGCTCGTTCACGCCGCGGCCGGGCGCGGCCCGTTTCGACCACGGCTTCCTCGGCCCGATCCTGCTGGCCGGCCTCGAGGCGGCTCTGGACTCGGCGCCAGGGTGGCGCGTCGAGCGTGCGCGCGAGATGGCGGCGAAGTGCCGCGAGCTGCTCGCCGAGCGGTACGAGGTCGTGACTGCTCCCGGCCAGGGCACGCTCGTCTCGTTCCGTCCGGCCGGCAACCCCGCGGACGCGGTCAAGCGGCTGGCGGAGCGCGACGTGATCGTCCGCGAGATCCCGGGGAGCGGTCTCGTCCGCGTCTCGTGCGGCTACTGGACGTCGGAGGACGACCTTCAGCGGCTCGTCGACGGGCTCGGCTAGCCGAGCGCGGCGAAGAGCGCCACGTCGTTGCCGTCCGGGTCGCGCAGCACCGCGTAGCGCTGGCCCCAGAAGGCGTCCCACGGCGCCAGATGTCCGTCGTACCCGTCGCCGGTGAGCTCCGCGTAGAGCGAGTCGACCTCCGCCGGGGAGTCGACGAGGAACGCCAGCGTGATCGGCGCGGACCCGCCCGTCGCCGGCTTCCAGCCCGGGTCGAAGCTCTCCATCACCTCGTACGTGTCCCACGCGATCCGGACTCCACCCGGGAGCGTCGCCTCCACGTGACCCTCGCCGTCCTCGGGTACGTCGAGCCCCAGCCGCCGGTAGAACGCGAGGGACGCGGACAGGTCGCGGACGGCGAGGCCCACCATGTCGAGCCGCGGCGTCACGCGGACCGCTCCAGCCCGAGCTCCGCAGCCGAGCCGCGCATGGCCTCGATCACGTTCGCGATGTGCTGGTCGAGGTCGAGGCCGAGCAGTTCCGCTCCTGCGTAGACCTCGTCCCGGTGGACGCCGGCCGCGAACGACGGCTGCTTCAGCTTCTTCTTCACGGACCGGGGCTCGAGCGTGGCGATCCCGTCCGGCCGGACGAAGCAGCACGCGGCCACGAAGCCGGAGAGCTCGTCGCAGGCGAACAGCGTCTTCTTGAGCGGCGTGTCGCGCGGCATCGAGAGGTGTTCGGCGTGCGACAAGACTGCCTCCACGACCACCTCGGGGTAGCCGAGCTCGCGCAGGATCGGCGCGCCGTCCTGGGGGTGCTTGTCGAGCGTGGGGTGGATCTCGTAGTCGAAGTCGTGGAGCAGCGCGACCGTGCGCCAGAGCTCCTCGTCCTCGCCGAGGTCGCGCGCGTACCACGCCATGCAGGCCTCGACGCCGAGCGCGTGCCGCCGGAGCGCGTCGCTTTTCGTGTACTCGGTCAGCGTCTCCCAGGCGTTCGCACGCGTCGGCTCCACCTGGGTAACGTACTTGCGCCGTGCAGACCGCCGTTGCCGACGCGCTGAAGCAGTCGTTCGTGATCGAGGGAGGCCACAGCCTCTCGGGCCACGTGCGGACGGCAGGGAACAAGAACGCGGCGCTCCCGGCCCTCGCCGGCTGCCTGCTCACGACCGAGCCGGTCACACTGGAGAACGTCCCGCGGATCAAGGACGTCGAGTCGATGCTCGCGCTGATGCGGCACGTCGGCGCCGACGCCGAGTGGACCGGCCCGAACGAGGTTCGCGTGCAGGCGGCGGAGATCGTGACCCACGAGCTCGACGAGGAGCTCTGTCGCGAGATCCGGGCGTCGATCCTGCTCGCCGGGCCGCTGCTCGCCCGCTGCGGCCAGGCCGTCGTCCCCCCGCCCGGCGGCGACGTGATCGGCCGCCGGCGCATCGACACCCACATCCACGCGCTCGACGCGCTCGGCGCCAGCATCGCGATCGGCCAGTACTACGAGCTCGAAGGCCCGCTCGTCGGTTCGGGGATGTTCCTCGACGAGGCGAGCGTCACCGGGACCGAGAACGCCGTCATGGCGGCTGTTCTCGCCCAGGGCGAGACGCTGATCGGCAACGCCGCCTGCGAGCCGCACGTGCAGGACCTCTGCCGCTTCCTCGTCTCGCTCGGCGCGCGGATCGACGGGATCGGGACGAACGTGATCCGGATCGAGGGCGTGTCCCGCCTCGGCGGCGGATCGCACCGGATCTGCCCGGAGCACATCGAGGTCGCGAGCTTCATCGGCCTCGCGGCGGTCACGGACAGCGAGATCACGATCGACGACGTCGAGCCGGACGACCTTACGTCGATCCTTCCCGTGTTCGCGCGGCTCGGCGTCCACGTCGAGGTCGACGGCACGAGCGTGCACGTCCCGGCCGGCCAGAAGCTGGTCGTCCTCGACGACCTCGGCGGCCAGATCCCGAAGATCGAGGACGGCGTCTGGCCTGCCTTCCCGTCGGACCTGACCTCGATCGCCGTCGTCCTCGCGACGCAAGCGCGGGGGACGGTGCTCGTGTTCGAGAAGATGTTCGAAAACCGGCTGTTCTTCGTGGACAAGCTCGTCGGGATGGGAGCGCGGATCATCATCTGCGACCCGCACCGGGTGGTCGTCTCCGGCCCCGCCAAGCTCTACGGCCAGCGCATGGAGAGCCCCGACATCCGCGCCGGCATGTCGATGCTGATCGCCAGCCTGTGCGCCGAGGGCACGTCCACGATCGGCAACATCGCCCAGATCGACCGTGGCTACGAGCGGATCGACGAGCGCCTCCGCGCGCTCGGGGCCCGGATTGAACGCGTCGACGGCTGACGGGTCGGAGACGCCGCGCCTCCGGGTGCGGGCCGCTGTCACCGGGCAGCCGCGGTCGTCGATCTCCACCGGGCTGCCCGTCCTCGACCATCTGATCTCGCTCCTGGCGGAGTACGCCGGCCTCGATCTGTCGCTCGAGGTTCAGCCCGGAGCGGCGACGGACGAGGTGGTCGCGGCGGGCCGCGCGCTCGGCGAGGCCCTTGCCCCCGAGCTGCGTGGCGAGGGCGTCCGCGGGCACGGCTCCTCGGCCGTCCCGTCCGACGAGGCGCTCGCGCACGTCGCGCTGGAGGCCTCGGGGCGGCCGCTCGTCGTCTCCAACGTCGATCTCACCGAGGCACGCGTCGGCGGCCTCGAGACCGACGTCGTCGGCGAGTTCCTGCGCCAGCTCGCCGAGGGCGCCGGGCTCACGCTGCACGTGCGGCTGATCGAGGGGCGAGACACCGCGCACGTGCTGGAAGCGATCTTCAAGGCGCTGGGCGTCGCGCTCGCGCAGGCGGGCCGCCCCCGCGGCACTCCCCGGACAAGAAAGGACTGAGGAAATGGCACAGAAGACCGTCATCTCGACCGACCAGGCGGCCGGCCCGTTCGGCGGCGCCCCCTACTCGCAGGCGATCGTCTCGAACGGCTTCGTCTTCACCGCCGGGCAGATCGGCGCCGCGGCCGACGGCTCCGGACTCGTCGGCGACTCCGTGGAGGAGCAGACCGAGCAGGTGATCGCGAACCTGAAGGGGATCCTCGAGGCGGCCGGCTCCGGCCTCGACCACGTCGTGAAGACGACCTGCTTCCTCAGCGACCTGGCGAACTTCGGCGCCTTCAACGAGGCGTACCGGCGCCATTTCGGCCCGGACTTCCCGGCGCGCTCGACCTTCGGCGTCTCGCTGCCTGCGGGCGTCCTCGTCGAGGTCGAGGCGATCGCGACCGTCGACTGAGCGCGTGCGACGGCCTGGTGGGGTCGCGGGTTCCGAGGAGCGCGCCGAGCTCGAGCAGCATGCACGGCTCGGCTACCGTCCCGAGCTGGACGGCGTCCGCGCCGCCGCGATCCTGCCGGTCGTCTTCTTCCACGCGTACGCGAGGCCCGAGGGCGGCTTCCTTGGCGTCGACATCTTCTTCGTCCTCAGCGGCTTCCTGATCACGACGCTGCTCCTCCAGGAGTGGCGCGAGTCGGGCCGGATCTCCCTCCGGCACTTCTACCTCCGGCGCGCACTGAGGCTGCTCCCAGCGCTCTTCGCCGCGCTCGCCGGCTACCTCGCCTACACCGCTGCGACCGCGTTCACCGGCAAGACGCACGACCCCGGCAGGCTCGGCCATGCCGCCGAGAGCGCCGCCTACGGCGCGCTGTACGTCTCGAACGTCATCCTCGCAATCGGGTCGCCGCACGTGAACACGGCGGTCAGCCACCTCTGGTCGCTGGCGACGGAGGAGCAGTTCTACCTCGTCTGGCCGCTCGCGCTCGTCCTCTTGCTCCGCGGAGGCGCGTCGCGGCTGCGACTGAGCTGGGTGCTGGTTGCGGCGATCGCGATCCTCTTCGCCGACCGCACCGTCCTCGACCTGCACGGCGCGTCGCACGCACGGCTCTACTACGCGCCGGACGCGCACTTCGACGGGCTGCTCGTCGGCTGCCTCGCGGGCGTCCTGTTCGTCTACGACCGGGTGCCGGCGCTTCTGCGCTCGCCGCGGTTCCTCGCGCTCGCAGGGCCGCCGCTGCTCGCCGGCATCGCGGCGATGTTCGCGGTCACGAACATCCGCGCCGAGGCGCTTCCGCTCGGGCTGCTGACGGCGTTCGCGGTCGGGGTCGGCCTGCTCCTGCTCGCCGTGGTCGAGCACCCCGGCTCCCTGCTCGCCCGGGTGCTCCGGCTAGCCCCGCTCGTCTTCGTCGGGAAGATCTCGTACGCGCTCTACCTCTGGCACAACATCATGCTCGTCGCGTTCCAGCACGGCCCCGTGGCCGTGAAGGTCGTGCTCTCGTTCGCGGCCGCGATCGCCTCCTACTACGTCGTCGAGCTGCCGTTCCTGCGGCTGAAGCGCCGGGATCGCGCCCGTGTCGACGCCGGCGAGGTCGCGCCTCCGGCGCCGGCCGCCACAATGCGTGTGTGAGAGCCGAAGAGGTCATCGCAACCCATGTCAACACCGATTTCGACGCGTTCGGGTCCTTGCTCGCCGCGCGCTGCCTCTATCCGGGCTCGACCGCGGTGCTGCCGAGCGTCCTCGATCGGAACGTGCGCGAGTTCGTGCGTCTGCACGCCGACGAGCTTCGGCTGGCCGAGCCGGGCCGCGTCGAGCCGGACGGGATCAAGCGGCTCGTCGTCGTCGAGACCGTGCACGCAGGGAGGCTCGGCGAGCTCGAGCCGGTCGCGCTCGACCCGAGCGTGGAGAAGGTCGTCTTCGACCACCACATCGCTGACCTGCCCGACTGGGTGAAGCCCGAGAACGCCGTCATCTCCACGGACGGCGCGCTGACGACGACGCTGGTCGGGATCCTCGCCGAGCGCGAGATCTCGGTCACGCCGCTCGAGGCGACCGTGTTCGCGCTCGGGATCCACGAGGACACCGGCTCGCTCACGTACACGTCCGCGACGCGCCGCGACGCCGAGGCGCTCGGCTGGTGCCTGCGCCACGGCGCGCGCCAGGAGGTGCTCGCGACCTTCCTGCGCACCCCGCTCTCGGACGAGGAGCGCGCGCTGATGAACGCGCTCCTCGAGAGCGTCGAGACGCGAAGCGAGTCGGGGACGGAGATCGTCGTCGCCGCCGTGTCGTGGCCGCGCTACGTGGAGGGCATCTCGCACCTCGCGCACAAGATCGTCGACCTGACCGACTGCCAGGCGCTGGCGCTGCTCGTCGAGATGGACAAGCGCGTCTTCGCCGTCGTGCGGAGCCGGACCTCCGACCTCGACGCGGGCGCGGCAGCTGCGGCGCTCGGAGGTGGCGGCCACGCCCAGGCGGCGTCCGCGATCTACCGCGGCAGCCTGAAGAAGGCGAGGAAGAAGTTCCTCGCCGGGCTGGGCGAGGCGATCCGGAAGCCGCTTCGCGCGCGCGACGTGATGGCGAGCCCTGCGCGTTCGGTCACTCCGGACGAGACCGTCGCCGCGGCGATGGTCGTCTGCCAGCGCTACGGCCAGAGCGGGATCCTCGTCACCGAGGACGGCCGCCTCGTCGGCTCGGTCAGGCGCGAGGACCTCGACAAGGCGATCGGACACGGCCTTTCGCACGCCCCGGTGAAAGGGATCATGTCCGGCCGCGTCCCAACCGTGGACGAGCACGCGAGCCTCGCCGAGCTGCAGCGGCTGCTCGCCGGGTCGGCCGAGGGCCGCATCGCCGTGCTGCACGAGGACCGGGTCGCCGGTGTCGTGACGCGCAGCGACGTCCTCGCAGCGCTCGGCCACGCGGTCGAGGCGCCCGGCGAGCCGGCGGAGTCGATCGCGGACGAGCTGCGGCGCCTCGAGCCGCTCGAGCCCGTGTTCGAGGCCGTCGCAGCGGCGAGCGAGACCGTCGACGGGGTCTATCTCGTCGGCGGCACGGTGCGCGACATCCTGCTCGGCGAGCGGGGCTTCGACGTGGACATCGCAGTCGAGGGCGACGCCATCGCGCTCGCCCGCGCCCTCGCGCGCCAGCTCGGCGGCCGCGTCCGCGCGCACGAGAAGTTCGGCACCGCGGTCGTGCTCTACCGCGACGGCGGGCGCGTCGACGTCGTCACGGCACGGACCGAGTTCTACGGGGCGCCGGCCGCCTTGCCGACGGTCGAGCACGCCTCGATCCGCGACGACCTCCACCGGCGCGACTTCACCATCAACGCCATGGCCGCGTCGCTACGGGGCGAGGACTTCGGACGGCTGCTCGACCCCTTCGGCGGCCGCCGGGATCTGGTCGCGGGCCGCATCCGGGTGCTCCACAACCTGTCCTTCATCGACGACCCGACGCGGATCCTGCGCGCGATCCGGTACGAGAACCGCTACGGCTTCCGGATGGACGAGCACACGGCGAGGCTCGCCCGCTCGTGCATCGAGATGGGGCTCGTCGGCGACCTTTCCTCCGAGCGGCTCCGCGACGAGCTCGAGCTGCTGCTCTCGGAGGCCGAGATCGACCACGCGGTGCTGCGGCTCGCCGAGCTCGGCGTCGCCACGGCGATCCATCCGCACCTGGCGGCCGACGAGGAGGCCGTGCAGCTGATCCGCCGCGGGCGCGAGCTGGCGGCGCGCTACGGCCTGGACGTGCCCGTGTGGCGGATCGGCGTCGCCGCCCTGGCTCGGCGCTTGCCGCCGGACGAGGTCTACGGATGGCTCGACCGGCTGAAGATGCGTCGGCGCGACGTGGAACAGATCGCGCACGCCGTCACGCTCGGCCCGCGGCTCGCGGAGCGGCTGCACGCCGAGGAGCTCTCCGCAGCGGAGGTGGTCGCGCTCGCCGAGCCGTACGCCCCGGACACGCCCCTGTTCGCGCTGGCGCTCGAGGACCTGCCGCCCCTGCACAGGTACTTCGCGGACCTGCGGGCGGTCAGGCTCGAAGTCACGGGCGCAGACCTGGCGGAGCTCGGCCTCGGCGAGTCGCCGCGCGTGGGGGAGGTGCTCGCCGAGCTACGCCGCCTGAAGCTGAACGGCGAGCTCGACGGGCGCGAATCCGAGCTGGCGCGCGCGCAGGAGCTGATCGCCGGTGGACCCTGAGCGCGTCCGCGCGAACTTCGAGCGCGTCCAGGAGGAGGTCGGTGCGGGCGTCACCGTCGTCGCTGCCACGAAGTACGTGTCCGTGGAAGACATGGCCGCGCTGGTCGAGGCAGGCATCGAGGTCGTCGGCGAGAACCGCCTGCAGGACCTCGAGGCGAAGCACGTGCGCTACGGCGACGCCTTCCGCTGGCACTTCATCGGGCACCTGCAGAGCCGGAAGGCGCGCGACGTCAGCGAGCTTTGCGAGCTCGTGCACTCGCTCGACTCGGAGTCGGCCGCGAAGCGCCTCGCCGTTCCCGCGCTCGTCCAGGTGAACCTCGCCGGCGAGGAGACGAAGTCAGGTGTTCCGCCGGAGGGGCTCGAGGCGTTCGTCGCCGCGGCGCCCGTCGAGATCCGCGGCCTGGCGACCATGCCCCCGCTGGCGGAGGATCCGGAGGCGTCGCGCCCGTACTTCCGTCGGCTCCGGGAGCTCGCCGAGAGCCTCGGCCTGAAGGAGCTCTCCATGGGCACGAGCCAGGACTACAGGATCGCCGCGGAGGAGGGCGCGACCTTCGTTCGCGTTGGCTCCGTGTTGTGGCACGACTAACATTTCCCGCGGCATGGGTCTGGGCGACCTCTGGAATCGCACGCTCGTCTACTTCGGCATCGCCGAGGAGTACGACGACGCCTGGGACGACGACGGGTACCTGACCGAGGACGACGTCGAGCAGACGTACGCGGAGCGGCCGAGCGCCAACGTCAGGCGCCTGACGCCGCGCGGCCGCCGCGGCAGCGAGGACTCGTACGACGACTGGACGGTGTCCGAGTCGAACGTCCTCGAGCCGGCCGCCGAGACCGCGATCCGCAGGCCGTCGCGCGAGCTCGTCCCGGTGCCGCGCCGCGAGCCGTCGCGGCGGGAGAGCCGTCGCGAGCGGGAAAGCGGCCGTGCGCGCCCGCAGCCGATTGCGGCCGTCCCGTCGCCGGCGACCTCCCAGGTGCACCTCGTCCTGCCGAGGAGCTTCAACGATGCCCAGCAGATCGCGGACAAGTTCAAGCAGGGCGTGCCCGTGATCGTGAATCTCCAGAACGCGGACCAGGAGCTGTCGAAGCGCCTGGTCGACTTCGCGAGCGGCCTTACCTACGCGCTGAACGGAAGCATGCAGCGCGTCGCCGACCGCGTCTTCCTGCTCACGCCGCACAACGTGCAGGTCTCGGCCGAAGAGCGGGCACGCGTCCTCGAGAGCGGCGGCTTCTTCAACCAGGCCTGACGTAGGGAAAGCGCGACCCGGCACGAACTCCGTGCCATGGGCGTCTCAGGCGCCAGTCTTGCGCTGATCGCGGACGCGGCCAATACAGCCGCGCAGTTCGTCGCGGTGTTCGTCTACGTCTACTCGGCGCTGATCTTCGCCTACGTACTCCTGTCCTGGATCCGGATCCCGTACGCGCTCAACTGGCTTCAGCGGTTCCTGTACGACGTCTGCGAGCCGTACATCCGGATCTTCCGCCGGCTCTTGCCGCCTGTGGGGGTGCTCGACCTGTCGCCCGTGATCGCGATCGGCGTGCTCTACCTGCTGCGCGTGCTGATCAACAACGTGGTGATCGACCACCTGCACTGAGGAGGTACCGATGAGCTACTCCCCCGTCGAGATACGACACGTCCGCTTCGCGCGAAGCCTGCTCGGCTACCGGCGCAGAGCGGTCGAGAACGTGCTTGCCGAGATCGCGTCGAGCTACGAGGCGGTCTGGCAGGAGCGGATGGACCTGACCGACCGCGTCGACGAGCTCGAGCGCGAGGTCACGAGGCACCGCGAGGTCGAGGAGCTGCTGCGCACGACGCTCCTGACCGCCGAGCGCGCCTCGCAGGACGTGCGCGAGGACGCGCGGCGCGAGGCCGACACGATCCTCGAGGAAGCGCACCGCGAGGCACGCACGATCACGAACGACGCGCGCCGCGAGCGAGAGGTCCTCCTCGTCGCCGCCCGGCGCGTCCGGACGCTGCTCAGCGCCGCGCTCGACGCGGTCGAGGATGCCGACGCGCACGGAGCCACGGAGGACGCCGAGGGCCGTCAGGCCGCGTAGAAAGGGCTGCCTATACTGATTCGGCATGCCCGAGCCGACGACGCGAATCCGCATCCGCGTTTCGCCCGGAGCCCGGAAGACCGAGCTCGTCGGCCGCCAAGGCGAGGCCTGGAAGGTTCGCGTGGCCGCCGCTCCCGAGCGTGGCCGCGCCAACGACGCAGTCCTGAAGCTGCTCGCCGAGCGGCTTCGCGTTCCCACCGCCGAGCTCACGCTCGTCGCCGGCCGCTCGGGCCGCGACAAGGTCGTCGAGCTCCGCGGCCTCGGCGCCGACGAGGCCGACCGCCGCCTCGGGGGCGCGGCGTGAGCGTAGGCTTGACGGAGCTCACCAGTGAGCGGAGGTGCCGGCTTCGCCGGCGCCGGAGCGGGGCATGAGCGTCGACACGGATCACTTTCGCGCGAAGCTCGAGGACGAGCGCAGCCGCGTGCTGGGCGCGCTCGAAAACCTGCGCAGCGAGAACGCAGGCTCGATGGACGACGAGGTCGACGAGTCCCACTTCGACAACCACCTGGCGGAGACAGCCTCGGTGACGACCGATCGCGAGATGGACTACTCGCTCGAGGCGAACGAGGCCCGCATGCTCGAGGCCATCGACGCGGCGCTCGGCAGAATCGAGGACGGGACCTACGGCCGGTGCGAACAGTGCGGCGAGCAGGTCGAGCCCGAGCGGCTCGAGGCGCTGCCCTGGGCGACGCTCTGCATCGAGGACAAGCGGCGCGAGGAGCAGGGCTGATGTCCGCCGAGCCGCGCGCAGCCGCCCAGCAGCCGCGCACCGACGCGTTCCGCGCGATCTCGGTCGCCGAGCGCGCGCTGTCGGCCGAGCGGCGGCAATGGATCGGTCTCGTCCTCGTCGCGCTCGCCACCGTCGGGGCCGACCAGTTGACGAAGCACGTCGTCGCGAGCCAGATCCAGCTCGACACGGCGGTGAAGCTGATCGGGCCGCTCTCGATTCGCCACGTCCAGAACTCGGGGATCGCCTTCGGGCTGTTCTCGAGTGCCACCGCTGTCGTGATCGTGCTCACCACGGTCGCCGTCGCGTGGATGCTGATCTTCTTCGCGCGCTCGGGAGCCCGTCATCCGGCGCTGCCGGTCGCGCTCGGGCTCTTGATCGGCGGCAGCGTCTCGAACCTGGTGGACCGCGTCCGTCTCGGCTACGTCACCGACTTCCTCGACCTCCGCTGGTGGCCGGCGTTCAACCTGGCGGATGCGTCGATCGTGGTCGGGGTGGCCGTCCTGCTGGGGGCGCTGCTCCTGTCTGACCGCAGCCAGCGCTCCTGATCCGCGTCCGCGTCCCGGAAGGCTCCGCGGGGCTTCGGCTCGATCGCTTCCTGGCCGGGCTGGACGAGGTCGGGTCGCGCGCGGCCGCCGAGCGGATGCTCGAGGCCGGGGACGTGCAGGTCGACGGAGTCGCGCGGCCGAAGGCGTACCGGCTCGCGCCCGGACAGGAGGTCGAGCTCGAGCCCCCTGCAGTTGCAGAGCTGGTGGCGGAGCCGCTCGACCTGCGCATCGCTTACGAGGACGAGCACCTGCTCGTCGTCGACAAGCCGGCCGGCGTCGTCGTCCATCCGGGCGCGGGGCGGCAGAGCGGGACGCTGGTTCACGCCCTGCTCGGGCAGACCGCCGGCGGGGAGCCCGACCGGCCGGGAATCGTCCACCGTCTCGACCGGGATACGTCCGGGCTGCTCGTCGTCGCGCGGACGGAGGACGCTCATCGCCGGCTGCAGTCGCTCGTTCGCCGCCACAAGCTGGAGCGGGAGTACCTCGCGCTCGTGCGCGGGCGGCCGCGGTCGCGCGCGGGGCGGATCGAGGCGGCGATCGGCCGCGACCGGTCGGAGCCGACCCGGCAGTCGCTGGACACGGACACGCCGCGCGAGGCGATCACCCATTTCGAGGTCGTCGAGGTGCTCGGCGAGTACGCGCTCCTGCGCGTGCGGCTCGAAACCGGCCGCACGCACCAGATCCGTGTCCACCTGGCGGCGATCGAGTTGCCGGTGGTGGGCGACCCGGCCTACGGCGTGCCGGGCCTCGGGCTCGAGCGCCAGTTCCTCCACGCGGCCCGGCTGGCTTTCCCGCACCCGGTCACGGGCGCCTGGATCGAGACGGAATCACCGCTGCCACCCGACCTTTCAGCCGCCCTGTCCCTGGCAGCCATGTCCAGTCCGGACACGTCTGGGGTCTGACCCCGGACATGTCCGC
>Ga0070741_10014875_pt1 | contig 13346 bp, 9 predicted proteins | sample Coa_R1_4_FD_66440 | JGI IMG/M metagenome (GOLD analysis project Ga0070741, IMG submission 66440) | Surface soil microbial communities from Centralia Pennsylvania, which are recovering from an underground coalmine fire - Coalmine... | ecosystem: Environmental > Terrestrial > Soil > Unclassified ... | reverse complement strand
GAGCAGGATCGTGAGATGCAGCTCGCCGCGACCCGAGACGAGAAACACGTCCATATCCGCCGTGTCCTCCACGCGCAGCGCGACGTTGGTGAGCGTCTCCTTCTGCAGCCGATCGCGCAGGTTGCGCGAGGTGACGTACTTGCCTTCGCGCCCGGCGAGCGGCGAGGTGTTCACCTGGAAGTACATGGACAAGGTGGGCTCGTCGACATGGATCGGCGGCAGCGCTTCCGGCGCATCCACCGACGCGAGCGTGGTCCCGATCGAAAGATCTTCCACGCCGGTCAGCAGCACGATGTCGCCAGCCTCGGCGCTCGTGACCGCCGCGCGCTCCATTCCCGAGAACACGAACACGTTCCCGATGCGCGCCCTGGGCGGTATTTCACCTTCCGCGAGCGCGCCGTGCAGGATCGCGACTTCCTGCCCGGGAGTGATGCGGCCGCGGCGAATCCGCCCGATGCCCAGGCGCCCGACATAGCTCGAATAATCGAGCGCGCTCACCTGGAACTGCAGCGGTCCGTCGGCCTCGGCATCTGGCGGCGGCACGTGGGCGAGGATGGTCTCGAACAAGGGCTTCATGTCGCCCTGGTCGGGAGTCACGCCCGCCTTCGCGATCTCCACGTCGGTCGTCGCCCAGCCGTTAAGGGCGGACGCGTACACGACGGGAAAATCGAGCTGCTCTTCGTTCGCACCGAGCCGATCGAACAGTTCGAAGGTCTGGTTCACGACCCATTCGGCACGCGCGCCGGGCCGGTCGACCTTGTTGATGACGACGATGGGCTTCAACCCGAGCTGCAGCGCCTTCAACGTGACGAACCGCGTTTGGGGCATGGGGCCCTCGACGGCATCCACCAGCAGCAGCACGCCATCGACCATCCCGAGCACGCGCTCGACCTCGCCGCCGAAATCGGCGTGTCCCGGCGTGTCGACAATGTTGATGCGCACGCTTTCGCCATCGTGGTGGTACCGGATCGAGCAGTTCTTGGCGAGGATCGTGATGCCCCGCTCGCGCTCGAGATCGTTGCTGTCCATCATGCGCTCGGTGACGTGATGGTGCTTGGCGAAGGTGCCGGCCTGCACGAGCAGCTTGTCGACGAGCGTGGTCTTGCCGTGGTCGACGTGGGCGATGATGGCGATGTTGCGAAGCGATGGCGTGGGCATGATCGAAAGACTTCGGGCCCGGCATCTTGGTTCGGCGGGGCCGCTTATGGTTCGGCGAGCGAAAAAAAGCCTGCCATTATAGCCTGCAGAGGGGGTGCGGCGCCACAAAAATTTGCAAAATCCGCAACTTAGGGTATAATCATCGAGTCGGGCGGCCGTTCCGGTCACCGCCCACCTCAAAAGCCTCCGTTCCGCGCTGCGAAACGGGTGCTTCCAGTCCCAACTATCCAGTGATCAGCTGCCTGGACCGGAAACCGCGCAAGCGGTAGGCCGCGTCAGGAGCATGCATGCAAGTCACGAGCTTTGAAGAGCTCGGCTTGCGGCCCGAATTGTTGCGGGCCGTCGCCGAAGCCGGTTACACCACACCTACCCCCATCCAGGCGCAAGCCATCCCAGTCATTCTCGCCGGTCGCGACGTCATGGGCGGCGCGCAAACCGGCACCGGCAAGACGGCAGGATTCGCCCTGCCGATCCTGCACAAGCTGGCCCAGTACGCCAACACCAGCCCTTCGCCGGCGCGCCATCCGGTGCGTGCACTGATCCTCACCCCGACTCGCGAGCTCGCGGTGCAGGTCGAGGAATCGGTGCGCACCTACGGCAAGCACACCAACCTGCGCTCGACGGTCGTTTACGGCGGCGTGGACATCAAGCAACAGCTGCCGATCGTGCGCGGTGGGGTCGAGATCCTGGTCGCCACGCCGGGGCGCCTTCTCGATCACATCGAGCAGAAAAGCGTCTATCTCGGACAGGTCGAGATCTTCGTGCTGGACGAAGCCGATCGCATGCTCGACATGGGCTTCATACCGGACATCAGGCGGATCATGGGTTTCCTGCCGCCCGCGAAGGAGCGGCAGAACCTGCTTTTCTCGGCCACGTTCAGCAACGAGATCAAGAAGCTCGCCGACGCGCTGCTCAACGAACCGCAACTGATCGAGGTCGCCAAGCGCAATACCGCGGCCGAGACGGTGGCGCAAAGCGCATACAAGGTTGCGGCAGACGCCAAGCGCGCCCTGCTCGCGCATCTCGTGCGCACGCAAAACCTCAACCAGGTGCTGTGCTTCGTGCGCACCAAGCACGGTGCGTCGCGCCTTGCGCGCCAGCTCGAAAAGGAAGGCCTCATCACCGACGCGATCCACGGCGACAAGAGCCAGCAGACGCGCATGGAAGCCCTCGCCGCCTTCAAGGAGGGCAAGCTGCAGGTGCTGGTGGCGACCGACGTCGCTGCGCGGGGACTCGACATCGACGATCTGCCGCTGGTCATCAACTACGAGCTGCCGTACGTGCCGGAGGATTACATTCACCGCATCGGCCGCACCGGGCGCGCCGGCGCTTCCGGCCTTGCAATGTCGTTTGTCGCGCCCGACGAGCAGAAGCTGCTCGACGAGATCGAGAAGTTGCTCAAGAAAAAGGTGCCGATCGCGACCGCAGAGGGCTTCGACCCCGTGGTCTCCGGTACCCGGCGTTCCGATGCAGCCGCCTCGCGCGAGCGCACGCACGCCGCACGCGCACCGCGCAGCGAGTCCGGCACACGCGCACCACGCAGCGGGTCCGGCACGCGCGCACCACGCAGCGAGCCCGCCGCCCGCGCGCCGGGCACCGAGCCCGGCACACGCGCACCCTCCGAGAGCGCCTCGCGCCGGCACGAGGAGCGCGAGCGTGCGTACGCGCTCAATCCCGACCAGCCGCGCATCGTGCGTCCCGACGCACCCGCGACCCCGTCGCCGCTCGCGCGAGCGCATCCGGTCGGAGCGGGCCGCCACCAGCAACCGGTGCCTGCGCTGCTCATGAAGCGGCCGGCGAAGGAACCCGAAAAGGTCTGATGCTCCGCGCGGTCGAGTCCTCGGCCGCATGAGACCCGCACCGGGCGTGCACGTCGTCGCGCACTGCCGTGCCGGGTTCGAGGCCGAATGTGCCGAGGACCTGACGCGTGCAGCGCAGCGCGCGCGCTCGACGCTGCACGCTGCCGCCACCACCGCGGCGGTGGTCGCGGCGAGCATCGACCGCTTCGACGGCGCACGATGGCTGCGCGCGCTGCGCGATCATCCGCCGATCTTCGCGCGGTCCGTTTTCTTCGCGGTGCCCGTCACCTTCAATGCAACCGATCGGATCACGCCTACGGTCGAGACGGCGCGCGCCTTCGCGCGTCCGTTCGGATCGTTGTGGCTCGAGACGCCCGACAGCAACGAAGGCAAGACACTGTCAGGCCTGTGCCGGCGGCTTGAGCCGTTGCTCGAACACGCGCTCGTCGATGCCGGCCTCATGCCGCGCGTCGCTGCAGCCGATGCGAAACCAGTCAGCGCCACGCGGCTGCATGTGCTCTTCACCACGCGCGATGCGGCCTATGTCGGTTGGAGCGATGCCAGTGCGGGAAGCCCGTGGCCGATGGGCATTCCCCGCCTGCGCATGCCGTACAGCGCGCCATCGCGCTCGACGCTCAAGCTCGCGGAAGCCTTCGTCACCTTCCTCGGCGACGCCGAACGCGACCTCCTGCGCGCCGGCATGCGCGCGGTGGATTTGGGCGCCGCACCCGGCGGCTGGTCATGGCAGCTCGCGCACCGTGGCTTGCGCGTGACCGCGGTCGACAACGGCGCGCTCAAGGGCGAGGTCGCTCAGGACTCGCTGGTCACGCACCTGCGCGAGGACGGGCTCGGTTATCGCCCGCGCCGCCCCGTCGACTGGATGGTGTGCGACATCGTCGACAAGCCCTCGCGCATTGCAGCACTCGCCGCGCGCTGGATCGCCTCGGGCGACGCGCGCCGATGCATCTTCAACCTGAAGCTGCCGATGAAGCGCCGCTACGACGAAGTGATGCGATGCATCGAGATGATCGACGACACGATGCATCGCGCCAACGTGCGGCATGAGCTGTCGATTCGGCAGCTCTATCACGACCGCGAGGAAGTCACGGGCTATCTCGCCCGCGCGGACTGAGGCCGGGGCTCAGCTCGAGATTCCGAGCCGCTCGTAGGCTTGCTGCATGTCGTGCCGCAACCCCGGCAACGCGCGCCAGTACCAGATGCCGGCGAGCGTGCACAGCACCGCGTTCAGCACGAACGTCATCGGCGCACCGAGCCATCGGGCGAGCGCGCCAGCGGCGAGATTGCCGAGCGGAGCGACGCCCAGGAAGGCAAGGGTGTAGAAGCTCGCAACGCGGCCGCGCAGCCGATCGTCGGCGATCGTCTGCAGGATCACGTTGGCCGAAGCCGCGCACAGGATCAAACCGCCGCCGACCAGCATCAGCAACGCCATGCCGACCGGAAGCAGGCGCATGTACGCGAACGCCGCGAGAGCGAGCGCGCAGGTGAACGCCGCGCGGCCGATGACCCGGCCGAGCCCGCGCACCGTCGATCGTCCGGCCAGATAGGTCATGCACGCGAGCGCGCCGACGCCCGCCGACGACAGCAGCAGCCCGAGCGTGTTCGGACCGCCGCCGTAGACGTCCTTGGCATAGATCGGCATCAGCGCCGAGTACGGCGCGATGGTCCAGGCCAGCACCGCGAGCAGGATCAGCAGCGTGCGCATCGGCGCGAAGCCGAACGTGTAGCGCGCGCCTTCCACCCAGCTCGCCCACCATCCCGGGTGTGATGCTGCCGGAGTGTGCTTCCATTCGAGCTGGGCGACCGTGCCGATGACGAGCAGGAACGAAAACGCATTGATGCCGAAGCACCACGCTTCGCCGAGCGTGGCGATGAGCACGCCCGCGACCGCGGGGCCGACCACCCGCGCGGCGTTCACGGTGAACGAATTGAGCGCGATCGCATTGGCGAGATCGGCGCGATCGGTGACGAGATAGACGTACATCGTCTGTCGCAGCGGGACGTTGAACGCCCAGGCCACGCCGAGCCACAGGGCCAGTACGATCAGGTGCCATACCTGGACGTGCCCCAGGGCGACGATGATGGTCAGCACGGCGGCCTGCGCGAGCATCAGCACCTGGGTCGCCATCAGCGCGCGATGACGGTTCACGCGGTCGGCGAGAACGCCGGCGAATGGGCTCAGCACCAGGATGCCGAAGTTGGTGCAGAACGCGACGACGCCGAGGATCCACGCCGAGCCCGTGACCCGGTACGTGAGCCACCCCATCGCCACCTGCTGCAGCCAGGTGCCGATGTTCGACAACGCCTGGCCGATGAAGAAGATGCGGAAATTGCGATGCCGCAGCGCGCGAAAGAGATTGCTTGCCATGAGCGCGCGAGCCGCGCTCAGCTCGACAGGCGCGCGAGTTGCTGCTGCAACTTGTCGAGCGTGGCCTCGAACTCCGCCACGCGCGCACGCACCTGGTCGACCACCGCTGCCGGAGCGCGGTTCACGAAGCCGGCGTTGTCGAGCTTGGCCTGCTCGCGCGTCCTGTCGGCGCTCAGGCGCGCGATCTCCTTCGACAGCCGCGCGCGCTCGGCGTCCTTGTCGATCTCGACGTGCAGCATGAGGCGGAAGTCGCGCACGATCTGCACCGGCGCATCGGACCGTGGCAGCTCGTCCACGATGTGCACCTGCGACAGCTTCGCGAGCGGCGCGAGATACGGCGCGAAGAGGGCGAGGGTTTCGCGGTCGCCACTGGCATAGAGCGGCACCTTTTGCGCCGGCGAGAGCCCCATCTCACCACGCAAGGCGCGACAGGCCTCCACCATCGCCTTCAGCAGCGTCATGGTCGCGTTGGCCTCCGCGTCGATGCGCCCGGGGCTCGGCTGCGGCATCGGCTGCACCGAGATCGACTCGCCGCGCGCACCGGCAAGCGGTGCCACGTGCTGCCACAGCTCCTCGGTGATGAACGGGATGAAGGGATGCGCGAGCCGCAGCGTCGCCTCGAGCTCGCGCACGAGCGTCATTCGCGTACCGCGCGCGGCCGCCGCATCACCGGCCTCGTCGGCACGCGCGAGCTGCACCTTGGCGAGCTCGACGTACCAGTCGCAGTACTCGTCCCACACGAATTCGTACAGCGCGCGCGCCGCGATGTCGAAGCGATACGACTCGAGATTGTCGACGATCGATCGGCGCGCTTCCTCGGCGCGGCCGAGCAGCCAGCGATCCACGAAGGTGAGCGTGCGTTCCTGCGCTTGATCGAGTCCCACGTCCTTGCCATCGACGTTCATCAGCACGAAGCGCGACGCATTCCACAGCTTGTTGCAGAAATTGCGATAACCCTCGCAGCGGTTGAGATCGAAATTGAGCGTGCGTCCGAAAGTGGCGAGGCTCGCGAACGTGAAGCGAACCGCATCGGCGCCGAATGCGGCGATGCCATTGGGGAACTGACGCCGGGTGCGCTTCTCGATGGAATCGCGCTGCTTCTCGAGCATGAGGCCGTACGTGCGCTTCTGCACCAGGCTCTCGAGATCGGTGCCGTCGATCAAGTCGAGGGGGTCGAGAATGTTGCCCTTCGACTTCGACATCTTCTGGCCTTCCTCGTCGCGCACGATCGCGTTGATGTACACGTCGCGGAAGGGAACCTTGCCGGTGAAATAGGTCGTCATCATGATCATGCGCACGACCCAGAAGAAGATGATGTCGAAGCCGGTCACGAGCACCGAGCTCGGCAGGAACATCTCGAGCTCGGGGGTCTTCTCCGGCCATCCCAGCGTGGAATGACACCACAGCGCCGACGAGAACCAGGTGTCGAGCACGTCCTCGTCCTGCCGCAGCGCCGAGATCGGCTTGCCGGCCTTGGCGGCCGCATCCTCGGCGTTGCGCGCGACGTAGACGTTCCCCGCATCGTCGTACCACGCCGGGATGCGATGGCCCCACCAGAGCTGGCGCGAGATGCACCAGTCGATCACGTTTTCCAGCCAGTGGTTGTACGTCGACACCCAGTGCTCGGGCACGAAGCGAATGTGCTGTTGCTCCCCGCCGGGGCTGCGCAGGGTCGCATTCACCGCATCGAGGCAGATCTCCTGCATGCTGCGGCCGGGGAAATGCGGATGATCGGCCGGCGCCGCCTTTCGCATCGCGACGAACCACTGGTCCGTGAGCATCGGCTCGACCACGGCATTGGAGCGCGCGCAGCGCGGCACCACCATCCGATGCGCCTTCTCGCTCGCCACGAGGCCGTTTGCCGCCAGGGCCTCGAGCACCCGCTTGCGCGCAACATAGCGATCGAGTCCGCGATACGGCTCGGGCGCGTTGGCGTTGATCGTCGCGTCGAGGTTGAGGATGCTGATCGGCGCGAGGCCGTGGCGCTGGCCGATCTCGTAGTCGTTGAAGTCGTGCGCAGGCGTGATCTTCACCGCGCCGGTGCCGAAGGTCTTGTCGACGTATGCATCGGCAATGATCGGAATGGTGCGTCCGGTCAAGGGCAGCTCGACACTCCTGCCCACGAATTGCGCATAGCGTTCGTCGTCGGGATTGACGGCGACTGCGACGTCACCGAGCATCGTCTCGGGACGCGTGGTGGCGACCGTGACGTGACCGCTGCCGTCGGAGAGGGGATAGCGTATCTCCCACAGCTTGCCGGTCTCCTCCTCGTTCTCGACCTCGAGATCGGACACGGCGGTGCCGAGCACCGGATCCCAGTTGACGAGGCGCTTGCCGCGGTAGATGAGACCGTCTTCATAGAGGCGCACGAAGGTTTCGAGCACTGCGGCGGAGAGGCCCGGATCCATCGTGAAGCGCTCGCGCGACCAGTCGCCCGAAGCGCCGAGCCTTCGCATCTGGCGCGTGATGGTCGATCCCGACTCCTCCTTCCAGGCCCACACGCGCTGCACGAACGCCTCGCGTCCGAGATCGAGCCGCGACTGGCCTTGTGCCTTGAGCTGGTTCTCGACCACGATCTGGGTCGCGATGCCGGCGTGATCGGTGCCGAGCTGCCACAGCGTGTTGTCCTGCTTCATCCGGTGATAGCGGACGAGGATGTCCATGAGCGTGTGCTGGAACGCATGGCCCATGTGCAGCGTGCCGGTGACATTGGGCGGCGGCAGCTGGATGCAGAACGGCAGTGCGGCGGGATCCATCGACGGCTTGAACAGCCCGTGCGATTCCCACCAGGGATACCACTTCTGCTCGATGGCGCGCGGCTCGAAGCTTTTCGGAAGTTCCATCAGGAGCGCGATCGGCGGCAAAGCCGTCAATTATAAGGGAGCGCGATCGCCCGCCGCGCACAGTGCCGCATCGGCGGCATCACGTCACGAGGTATCGTGCCGCCACTTCTCGATTTCGCGCTCGATCGCTTCGGCGATGTACGCGCGCAGCACCTGGCCGACCTGCGCATTGATGGTGGCCACGAGCTCGGCGCTCGCGCGCTCGACGATGCCCTGCAGATGCGGCTGCAGGCGCTCGCTCAGGCCCTGCTCGGTGAAAAGGTCCACGCGCTGCAACACCTGCGTGCGTATGTCCTCGGCGAGGCTCGCCCAGCGCGGATCTTCCGCCGATAACCGGCTTTGTGCTTCGGGTCGCGCCGTCGCATGCGCCGCCATGCTCGCCGCGACCACGCCGAACGCATCGGCGGGCAGGCCGCCGATCCATGCCTGTTCATCATCGTCGCCGCCCGCTTGCTCGGGCGCGGCGGGCTCGATCTCGGCGAGCTCGACCGCATCGGTGAGAAGCGGAACATCGTCGAGCAAAGCTTTGTCGTGCTCTTCCGGCTCGAGCGCGGCTTCCTCGGTCAGCACCGGAATATCGTCGTTGGGCGACGTCGCGAGCGCTTCCTGTGCGGGCGCATTGCCTGCGGCGCCCCGGTTGCGTCGCATCAGCGCATCGACTTCCTCGAGGAGCTCGCGCGCAGTCGGCACGTCGTGCGTCAGGGGCGATCGCCCAGGTTGTGCGAGCGCAGCTCGTAGCCGCGCTCCTTGTAGAACTTCCAGCGCTCGCGACCCGCGGCGATGGCGTCGGCATCGCTCGCGACGATCTCGGCGAGGCGCTCGAAGCGTGCGAAGAACGCCGGCGGCGTCGGCTGCAGATTGACGAGCACGGTGGCGGGGCCGCGATGCTCCGCGACATGGTCGACGATGATCGGGGTTTCGGCGGCCAGCGCACTCGCGAGCCGGCAATGCGGCAGGAACCCCGTGGCGGGCCACTTCCACATGAGCGCATCGAGCGCTGCCGTGCTTTCCTCGTCCGCAGTCAGCACGCGCACGTGGCCGTGCTGGGTCCACGCCTTGGCCGCGAGCTGCACCACGACGCGGAGCGGATCCGCGCAGTGGGTGTAGAAATCGATGGAGGTCACCCTCGCGTGACGCGCATCACGCCTGCGGCGCCGCGTGCGAAAGAAGCCACGTCGTGAGCATCGGCACGGGCCGCCCGGTGGCGCCCTTCTCCTTGCCTTCCTTCCAGGCGATGCCGGCGATGTCGAGATGCGCCCAATCGTATTTCTTGGTGAAGCGCGACAGGAAGCAGGCCGCGGTGATACTGCCCCCGGCGCGACCGGCGATGTTCGCGAAATCGGCGAAGTTGCTGTTGAGCCCTTCCTGGTAGTCGTCCCATACCGGCATCTGCCAGCCGCGGTCGTAAGCATCTTCGCCGGCCGCGATGAGCGCACGCGCGAGACCGTCGTTGTTGCTGAACACACCGCACGCGACGTGACCGAGTGCGATCACCATCGCCCCGGTGAGCGTGGCGATGTCGATGACGACTTCCGGCTCGTAGCGCTCGGCGTAGGTGAGCGCGTCCGCCAGGATGAGCCGGCCCTCGGCATCCGTGTTGAGCACCTCGACGGTCTGGCCGGACATGGTCTTCACGATGTCGCCCGGCTTCGTGGCGCGCCCCGACGGCATGTTCTCGCACGCGGCGATGAGCCCGACCAGGTTGACTTTCGCCTTGAGCTCGGCCATCGCGCGGAAGGTGCCGAGCACCGAGGCCGCGCCGCACATGTCGAACTTCATCTGATCCATGTCCGCCGACGGCTTGATCGAGATGCCGCCGGTGTCGAAGGTGATGCCCTTGCCGACCAGCACCACGGGCTTGGTCTTGCGCGCGCTCGCGTTGTACTCGAGCACGATGAATCGCGGTGGCTGATCGCTGCCGTTGGTGACCGACAGGAAGGAGCCCATGCCGAGTTCCTCGATCTGCGGGCGCTCCAGGACAGTGACCTTGATGTCGGGGTAATCCTGGCCGAGCTTTTGCGCCTGCTCGCCGAGATAGGTCGGGGTGCAGATGTTTCCCGGCAGATTGCCCAGGTCGCGCGTGAGATCCATGCCCCGCGAGATCGCGAGACCGCGCGCCGCAGCGGCTTCGCCGGTCGAAAGGTCGGAACGCTGCGGCACCGACAGCGTGAGCTTGCGCAACGGCCGCCGCACCTCGGTGGGCTGGCTCTTGAGCTGCTCGAAGCGGTACACCGATTCCATGGCGACGATCACCGCGTGCTCGACGCGCCATGCGACCTCGCGCCGCTTCACCTTTTCCTCGGTGAGATACAGCACGGCCTCGTACGAGCCGGTTTCGTTGAGGAGCTTCACCGCGGAGCGGATCGCGCTGCGGAATTCCTTGTCGCGGAAGTCGCGTTCTTTGCCGAGGCCCACCAGCAGCACGCGATCGGCCAGCGTGCCGCGCACGTTGTGCAGCAGCAGCGTGCTGCCGAGCTTGCCCTCCATGTCGCCCCGCCGGATGATTTCGCTCACGTAACCGTTGGAGGCACGATCGATGAGCTCGGCGGACAGCGACAGCTTGCGATTGTCGAACACGCCGACGACGACGCACGCGCTACGCTGCTTTTCGGGGCTTCCGCTTTTTATGGTAAATTCCATCGCTACACACGCTCCGCGACGTTGCGTTTTCCTTGCGCTTAGGCCAGCAGAGCCGCATTATCTGTAAAACACGCGCAAAAATCAAAGTTGCAAGCCGCGGCCCACGGGCCCGCCCCCGCCGCGTGAGCATTTTCGTACCGCGATGATCTTCCGCCGCAGCCTGATTCGAGAGCTCACGGCAACGGCGATCGGCCTGTTCCTGGTCCTTCTCGCCATTCTTTTCACCAATCTGGTGCTGCGGCTGCTGGCCCGGGCCGCCGGCGGCGCGGTGGCGCCCGAGGGCATCGTCGCCCTGCTCGGGTTCAACGCCCTTTTCTATTTCAACATCCTGCTTTCGGTGACGCTGTTTCTCGCGGTGCTGCTGACGCTCACGCGCTGGTATCGCGACAGCGAGATGGTCGTGTGGTCCTCATCGGGGCAGAGCCCGACCGCGTGGCTCGCGCCGATCCTCATGTTCGCCGCGCCGTTCCTGTTGGCGATCGTCGTGCTGTCGCTGTATCTCTCGCCATGGGCCGAGCAGCGCAAGCTCGAGTACGAGCGGCAGCTCGAGAACCGCGACGAGTTCGTGCTGGTCGCGCCGGGGCTGTTCAAGGAGTTCCGGCGCGCCAATCTGGTCGTGTTCATCGAAGCGCTCAATCCGCTCAACGGCACGATCCGCAACGTGTTCCTGCACTCGATCGATGAGGGCCGCGACGTCACCACGGTCGGCGCTTCGGGCACGCTCGAGGAGGCGGGCAACGGCGACCGTTTCATCGTGCTCGAGAACGGCCGCCGCTACGAGGGCACGCCGGGCAGCGCGGACATGCGCGTGGTGCAGTTCGAGCGTCTCGGTCGGCGCATCGAGCCCGCCGAGCAGCGCGCGATTCCGACCTCGACCAAGGCCCTGCCGACGCCCGAACTGACCGTGGCGACCAGCGGACCCGAGCGCGCCGAGCTCTTCTGGCGCTTGTCCGTGCCGATTTCCGCGCTCGTGCTCACCCTGCTCGCGGTCCCGCTCTCGTACGTGAATCCGCGCATGGGCCGCTCGTTCAACCTCGTTGCCGCCGCCCTGCTGTACATGATCTACAGCAACTGTCTCAATATCGTGCAGAGCTTCATCGCGCAGGGCAAGCTCGATTTCACCGTCGGGCTGGTGCTGCCGCATGCGGTGGCCGCGCTGGTCGTGCTGGCGCTGTTCAATGCGCGCCGTGCCCGCTTCTCGCTGTGGCCTCTGCGGCCCAAGTCGCAGCCGTCATGAAGCTTCTCACGCGTTACATCGGCCGTGAGGTGCTCACCGCCGTGATGTTCATTTTCGCGGCGCTCGTATCGCTGTTCGCGTTTTTCGATCTCATCCACGAACTGGGCGACGTCGGCCGGGGCGGCTACACCCTCGGCGCGGCGGCGCTGTTCGTCGCGCTGCAATTGCCCGCTCGCATGTACGAGCTCTTCCCGGTCGCGGCGCTGATCGGGACGCTGTTCGCCATGGCCCAGTTCGTCGCCAACTCCGAATACACGGTCATGCGCGCGTCGGGCGCATCGCTGCTGCAGGTCACGTGGGCGCTGGTTCGCATCGGCCTGCCGCTGGCGCTCGCGACGTTCCTCGCCGGCGAATACGTCGCACCGCCGGCCGACCGGCTCGCCCAGCACCTGCGCATCCAGGGTCGCACCGACGCTCCGCGCGTGGTGGCGCAGCAGTTTCGCTCCGGGTTCTGGTTCAAGCAGGACCAGACCTTCGTCAACATCCGCGGTGTGCTGTCGGACATGACCTTGGTGGGCGTGCGCATCTACGAGTTCGATGACAACATGCAGCTCAAGACCCTCAAGGTCGCCGAATCGGGCAAATACGGCGACGATGGCCGCTGGAGGCTGGTGAACGTGCGCACCACCACGCTCGGCGCCGATGTCACGCGCGTCAGCAACGCGGCGACGCAGCCCTGGGACACCATCCTGCGTCCCTCGCTGCTCACGGTGTATCAGGTCGCGCCCGAGCGCCTCGAGCTCAACACGCTGTGGGACAACATGCGCATTCTGGGCGGCAGCTCGCAAAAGACCACCCGGTTCGAGATCGCATTCTGGAACAAGGTGTTTTATCCGCTCGCGGTGATCGTGATGATGATTCTCGCGCTGCCCTTCGCGTACATCCAGCGCCGTTCGGGTGGCGTGGGAGCGCGCATCTTTGCGGGAACGATGCTCGGGCTCGCCTTCTTCCTGATCGGCCGGCTCTTCACCAATCTCGGCCTGCTCAACGACTGGCCGCCGCTGTTTTCGGCGGTGTTCCCGCTCGTGGTGTTCGTGAGCCTCGCCACGGCGATGCTCTGGCGCCTCGAACGGCGCTGACGCAATCCTCGCGGCCAACAAAAACCCCGGCGCGCGGGCCGGGGTTCCTGTCGTGCAATGTCTGGAGCGATCGTCGCGTTACGCGGCGGCCGCCTCGCTCGGCACCACGCTTACGACCGTGCGCTTGTCCTTGCCCTTGGTGGCGAACTCCACCTTGCCCGCGACGAGCGCGAACAGCGTGTGATCCTTGCCCATGCCGACATT
>Ga0070741_10014874_pt1 | contig 13348 bp, 10 predicted proteins | sample Coa_R1_4_FD_66440 | JGI IMG/M metagenome (GOLD analysis project Ga0070741, IMG submission 66440) | Surface soil microbial communities from Centralia Pennsylvania, which are recovering from an underground coalmine fire - Coalmine... | ecosystem: Environmental > Terrestrial > Soil > Unclassified ... | reverse complement strand
AAGAAGAAAAAGAAAGCGGCGACCCCTGTCGGTACGCCGGTACCCTCCGCCAATGCTCCTTCGACCTATATTTGGGCCCAGGGGGACATCTTGGTCTCGGTGGCCGAGGCTTTTTTCGGTAATGGCGATGACTTTCCCCTGATCGTGGACGCCAATAAGGCGGCTCTGGGAACTCCGGCCAACCTCAAGGCGGGCTATCCTTTGTTGATCCCTCAAGGGGTTACGGACGCGGACAAGGCCGCGGCGGAGAAAAAGGCGGGAACGGATGAATACGCGCCCTGGAAAAAGATCGGGGCCAAAGCGACGGGATTCTTTAACTAAGAGAAGCGAGAACCGTGGAGAGCGCGAAGGGAAGCAAATACTACCTAAGGGGTCCCGGTCAGTTAATAGGCCCTTTTGTACGGTTTTCTTGCATTAAGATTTAGGTAATCGAGTGAAAAAAGAGATAAAATAGCACGATGAATAAGACGCACTATACCTACCTATACCTTAAGCGTTTTGGTGTCGGCTTGACGGCCTGCCTGTTCGCTTTTTCCCCGGTTCTTCCGCTTTGGGCATCAGAATCAAAATCCACTCCGGCGAAAAAAACTCAACACACGGATAAAAACACGCCTAAACCCGTGGATAACTATCCCCGTTTGGTCATTGGGCCGGGGGACATACTGAATATCGAGGTCTATGGCGAGAACGGCATGATCTCCACCGGAGGGGGCAGTTCCTCAACGGGCGTATCGAACCAATTGCCGACCGAATATCAAGTCGACACCGATGGACTGATCTATTTTCCCTTCATCGGCCGCCTGCACCTGGAAGGGCTGACACCCGCGGAGGCCAGCGAAAAGATCGCGGTGCTTCTTTCCAAACCCCGCAAGGTGACTGTCCTCATCAAAGAATCTAACACCTACTGGATTTCTGTACTCGGCAATGTGGGCCGCCCGGGCCGGTATCAGATCGTAGGACATCCGACGCTTTTATCCTCGCTGGCTGAAGCCGGGGGGCCATTACCGGGTACGGATATGGGGGGAGCGATCCTGATCCATAACAATATGAAGACCAAGGTGGACTTGAACAAATACCTGTCCGGGGACGGCAAGATGGACCCGGAACCTTATTTTTATCCCGGGGATACCTTGATGGTGCAAAAGAGCCCCTGGCCTTCCATCGGGGAGATCGCAATTGTGGCCTCCATTTTGGCCAGTGCGGCGGTTGTAACGGTGGAGCTGAGTAACTTAAGGAAATAAGAAGGCATAGTTATGAAGGACTTCACCACGAAGTTCACCAAGTGCACGAAGTAAAAACGAAAGAACGATAGGTTTAGGCCGAATATGCAAGAAATGACGAACAATCAAGAGGGTGGCTTTCAAGGCAATCCCGACGAGGAACTAAACCTCCGCGACATGATGCGTGTCGCTTTGTCCCATTCCAAGCTGATCCTCTATACCATGGTAACGGTATTCATCCTCGCGACCCTTTACGCCTTTTTCTGGCCCAAGACCTATGAAGTGACCGCCACGGTCAAGGTTCCGGATAACTCTCTTTCTCCCCAAGGCATGCTCAAAACTTTGAACCCCTTCTCGGGAAGCGGCGACCCCATCGAGACCTATGTGGAGATCGCGCAGTCCCAATCGGTTGCCGAGGAAGTCGCCCAGGCCTTGAACCTGCCTTCCAACCCCGAGTTCTCCAAGCTGACGGGCCAGGAGATCATCGAAAATCTTTTGAAGCACACCATCAAAGTTTCGAACGTGAAAACCTCCAACGTCCTTTCCATTTCCGCTAAATCCCATGATCCTCAACTTGCCACGGATTTGGCGAATACTTGGGCCAAAGTCTTCATCGCCGTCAATTTGGATTTATCCCACAAGGGCGCCGAGTCGAAAAGAACCTTTCTTGAGGGACAAGTGAAGGACATGAAGCAAAGGATCAATAACCCGGACCTTCGCTTAAATGATGAATCCAAAGCCGACGAGGTCATTTATGCCGAACTTCTCCAGCAACTGGAACAGGCCCAAGTGGATGAGAAGGTGGACGACGCCGGCATTGTGATCATGGACAAGGGCGAATTGCCGGAAAAGCCCGTTTGGCCCAAGAAACTTTTAGTGTTGGTCTTGGCCCTTCTGATAGGCCCTTTCATAGGTCTTCAAACGGCTTTCATTTTGGAAAAGGTCCAGGATCGTATCAAAGATGAGGAAACCCTCAAACGCGTAACCGGCCTGCCCAATTACGCAGTGGTGCCGGACTTTTGGGAGGATTATCCCGAAGGGTTGAACCCTCCAACGCCTAACGAAAGATTCAATCCCAAGTTCCTGGTCAACAATCCTGTCTTTGAACACAGCTTCTATAAAGAATGTTTCAAAGTTTTGCGTACAAATCTTACTTTGGCCCAGGCCGATAGGCCTTTGAAAGTTTTCGGTGTTCTTTCCCCAGGCCCTGAGGAAGGGAAGACCCTGGTCAATGCCAATCTTTCCATTTCATTAGCCGAAGGCGGCAAAAAGGTTTTGCTGGTGGATACGGACTTCCGAAAATCATCAGTCCGCAAAGCTTTCGGTCTCGAAAACGGAATGCAAACCGGTTTGCCGCTGGCCTTGACCAGCCAAAAAAATTGGAAGGAAATGACAAGGCCTTCAGGCGTTGAAAATCTCGATCTTTTGCCCAATACGGTAACCCCGCCTAACCCCGCCGAGCTATTAGGTAGCGTCATGATGAAAAAGCTTATTGAGGAAATGAAGGGTCACTATGACTACGTCATCTTCGATGGCGCGCCTATCTTGCCCGTAACGGATTCGGTGGTGCTTTCCACCTTTCTGGATGGGGTGGTCTTGATGTGTCGGTTCAATTACAGCCATTCCTCCAATGTTCGGGTAGCGCTGGAACATCTTCGTCGGGTGGGCTCCAATGTGGTCGGTACTATTCTCAATTATGTTCCTATTAAAAAGGGCCTCTATGGTTACGGATATGGATATGGTGATTATCGTTACCGCTACAGCTATAAGCCGGATTCATCTAAAGAAAAAGCTTCTAAAAAATGATCCGGTCTTGAGACCTGGTTTTTGAGGTTAAGCTGTGAATTCCAAACTCCTAATTCCTAACCCCACACTCCTAATTTATTTATTTCCGCATGTTTCCAATTTTGCGAAACTCCGAACTCCTAACTCATCACTCCTAACTTTCTCATGGAGTTCTCTATGACCCCTCTCCATTTCCAACTCGTATTTCTACTTTCATTAGTTCTCTCTCTTTCCCTCACGCCCCTCTTTGCCAAACTGGCCCGGCGTTTTAGGATCGTCGACCGTCCAGGCCACCGAAAAACTCATAAAGAACCGGTCGCTTATTTGGGCGGGGCCGCCTTGGCCCTGTCCGTTACTGGCGCTTTCCTCTTTGATTATTTCTTTTTTGCAGGCTCGTCAGATGCTTATACCTTCAAGGGGTTCATGAAAGCTTTTTTCGTTCTCTTTCCTGCCATGGGGGTCGGGTTGGTCGGGCTTTGGGATGACGTTTCGGATATCAACCCCCGGTATAAATTCATGGGTCAGTTCCTTTTCGCGGTTGCTTTTTCCATTTTCGGTTTTCGTTTTGAGGTTCTTCATATTCCCGGCCTTCCGCCGACTTCTTTGGGCCTTCTTAGTATCCCTGCCACCGTCTTTTGGATCTTAGCCATTGTGAATGCCTTCAATATGATCGACGGGGTCGATGGTTTGGCCGCGAGTGTTTCGGCGGCAAGTTTAGTTCTAATGGCTTTTGACGCAGGGTTGGTGGGGAGTACGGTGCAGTTGATCCTGATATTGGGTTTATTAGGAGCGGTTCTGGGCTTTCTTCCCTTTAATTGGAAACCCGCTAAAGTCTATTTAGGGGATATGGGGTCGGGTTTTCTCGGTATGTTCATTGCCTGCTCCTTGGTGGGCTTGGGACAAGGATTTGGAAAAACGATCCCTATGAATGGCCCGACTTTAGGGCAACCCTATTTTTACCAGATTATCATTGCGACTTTGATCGTGGCCTATCCCGCCATGGAAATCATCTTGTCGGTTATAAGGCGTTTATTGCGGGGCCGTCCCATTTGGCGAGCGGACAAGGGACATATCCACCATCGGCTTCTCCATGAAGGTTGGACACCCCAAAGTATTTGCTTAATGGCCTTGGCTTTGACTTTTCTTCCGGGTTTTGCGGCTTTGACCACGGTAGCCAAGTATCACGGGTTAGCTACTTGGAGCTTGGCTCTTTTTGGTTTGTTGATAGGTTTGGGACTTTCGACATTAGGATTTTTAGATTTTCTTAAACCAAATCTTATCGAAAGGCTGCGGCCCCATTACCAGATTGCCCACTATTTCATTTCCATGCAAAAAATCAAACTAACTCTTGCTCATAGCCGGGAGGAAGTATTAGCTCTGGTAGATCAAACCTGTCATGAATTGGGGGTGAAGGGCTATCGGTTGATCGTTCGGCCCGATGAGGAGCTTAAAGGGGGATTGGATTATACCCATTCTTTCGATCCAACCAAATTTTCAGATCTGGAAGGCCAACCCCATGGTCCCGTTGATCATGTGCGCCTCTCCCAAGGAAAAGGCGGAGCGGAATGGGTCTTTGAACCCCAAAGTGACGAAGGGGAATTGGATGTGGAATACCGGGTGCTTTTGATCGAATTCATGCGGGAGGCGCTGGAAAGAGCCGCCAAATTGGGTAGGCATCAAATTACCCTCGAACCTCCCAGCGTTGTTGCCTTTCCTCAACGCCCTGTCAGTGGGCACGCACTTAGAAAAGCCTACAAAGCTAAGAATGAGAAGTAAATAAAGTTCGATTCAAAGATAACTTCGCGAATAAACCACGGAAGTGATAAAAATGTCTTCTCTTGAGGAATACCTATATTTAGCCATTCAGGCTTCCTTGAGGGCGGGTGAAGCGATTCTAGAAGCCTACCAACAGCCGCCGCAGTTCAAATTAAAAGCCAACTTAAGCCCCCTCACTCAGGCCGATCAAGACGCCCACCGTATCATCCAAGAAAATCTTTTGGATGCTCCGAAAAAACTTCCGATTCTCAGCGAGGAAGGCCGTAATGTTCCTTATGTGGAAAGAAAACATTGGAAAGATTTTTGGCTGGTGGATCCCCTCGATGGGACCAAGGAATTCTTGAAGCAAAATGGGGAATTCACGGTCAATATCGCATTGATCCGGGAAGGGAAACCCATCTTGGGGGTGGTATATGCGCCTGCATTGAAGGTCCTCTATTTTTCAGCGGAAGGGCTTGGGGCCTTCAAGAGTGAGGAGTTAAAAGTTAAAAGTGGGGAGTTTGAGGCTTTCCTGAAAAAAGCGCAGAAACTAAATATGAGCCCTGTCCCAAAGCAAGGAGAAGTCTTGCGGGTTGCGGCAAGCCGTTCCCACACGGATCCCGAAACGAATACATTTTTAGAAAGACTTGGAAACAAATATAAGATCGAATTGACCAATGCCGGAAGTTCATTAAAGTTTTGTTTTGTGGCCGAAGGGAAAATGGATCTTTATCCTCGTTTCGCGCCAACTATGGAATGGGACACGGCGGCAGGGCAGGCTATTGTGGAACAGGCGGGTGGGATTGCGGCTAAATGGAAATCCGGAACACTACTTGTTTATAACAAAGAGAATCTTTTGAACCCCCATTTCGTCGCGGCGTCTCTTCCGTTCGTTGATCTTCTTTTCGGCCAAGCAGGCACCTGAATGATCGAGAAAGTGATAAAAGCAGGTTTAAAGAAGATCCCATTCATTCATCGAAAATTCGATATGCACATGATGGAAGTTATTCGAGGGACAGTGGTGGCTTTTTCAGTGAGGGCGTTTGGCGCGGTATTGGCGTTGGGATTTAATTGGCTCCTAGCAAAAAAATGTGGTGCCGATGGAGCGGGACTTTATTTTTTGGCCCTTTCGGTTTTAACGGTAGGAACTGTTATAGGGAAGCTAGGGTTGGACAATAGCCTTCTTCGATTCATCGCTTCCAACGCTTCAATTCATAATTGGAAAGCAGTTAAAGGAGTTTATGCGAAAGGGATGGCTTTAGCCCTTTTGGCATCAGGACTACTTTCATTAGCGGTCTATTTTCTTTCTTCAAACGTTGCTTTATTTGTATTTCACAAACCGGAATTGACTGAACCTCTCCACTGGATGGCTATAGCCATTACGCCAATGTCATTTTTGACCCTTCAAGCCGAAGCTCTTAGAGGGTTAAAAAGGATAGAAGATTCAGTTTTGTTAACAGGGGTTCTCATACCTGGTTTTTCTGCGACGGTTCTTTGGTTCTTGGGGAACAAAATGGGTGCCTCGGGGGCTACCTTGGCTTACCTAATTGGTTGTTTATTAACGGCTTTTATTGGTTTGGGACTTTGGTACAGAGCTGTGCCTCAGTTGAAAAATCTGAAGGGAAGGTTTAGGAACTCCGATTTACTTAAAAGCAGTATGCCTCTTTTTTGGACTTCGATCTTCGAAACTTTGACCAATTGGATGTCTATATTTATTTTGGGTCTTTGGGCTACAAAATCGGAGATAGGTATTTATGGAACCGCATTTCGAATTGCTGCAGCTGTGAGCATGATTCTGATTGCAGTTAATAGTATTTCTGCGCCAAAGTTTGCAGCTCTTTATAAGAAAAAGCAAATAAAGGAATTAACCCAAACGGTTCGTCAAACTACCAAACTCATGACTTTAATAGCGGGCCCTTTGTTGGTTTTGTTTCTTATGTTTCCTGACTTTATCATGGGTTTGTTCGGTCCTGAATTTAAGAGCGGAGGTATTATTTTGGCGGTCCTGGCTGTTGGCCAATTTGTGAATGTAATAACCGGTTCGGTTGGATATTTACTTGTTATGAGTGGAAATGAAAAATTGATTCGAAATCGATCTGTCGTTTTTGCAGTTTTTAGTCTAATTTTGAATGTGACATTAATTCCACTTTGGGGTCTTTTGGGTGCGGCTATTGCGACCTCAATAGGGGTCGCCGCAACAAATTTAGTTGGGGTTTACCTGGTAAACGAAAAACTTGGAATATGGACAATTCCATTTATGCCAAGAGAGACAATAAATGGTTAAACCGAATATTTTTATTATTGGAGCACCCAAATGCGGGACGACCGCTTTAAGCGAATATTTACGGAAGCATCCAAATATATTTATGTGTAATCCTAAAGAACCTTGGTATTTTTCTTTTGATTTTGCAAGAACTGAGGAGATGGATGAAAAAAAGTATTTGTCTTTATTTTCGGAAGCTGATCCTAGTATGCATAAAATTGTTGGCGAAGCATCAACGTCATATTTATTTTCTAAATGCGCAGTTGAAGAGATACTGAAATTTAATCCTGATTCAAAATTCATAGTAATGCTTCGAAACCCAATCGACCTTGTTCAATCGCTTCATTCTCAAAGGTGTATTGATGGAAATGAGAATGTTTATGATTTTGAAAAAGCTTGGAAACTGGAAGAAACAAGGAGAAATGGAAAACTTTTGCCGCCGATTTGTTGGGATTTTAAAAATTTGATGTATTCCGAGTGGGGAATGCTTGGAGCCCAAATTGAAAGATTGTTTAGCAAAGTAGAAAGAAACAAGGTTGAAGTTATTATTTTTGATGATTTCGTCAAAAATCCAAAAATTGCTTATGAAAGGATATTAAATTTTTTAAATATTCCGGGCAATGATTTTAGCGAATTTAAAATAGTAAACGAAAATAAACAAATTAAATATCCCGCTTTGTATCAATGGCTGTTGCGAGTAGGATTTGGACTCAGTAAATTTAAAAATAGATTTAAATTTATACCTAATTTGGGTTTGATGAGAATCCTTTTTTCTAAAATTGTTAAAAAGCAACCTCGGATAAAAATATCGGAAAGTTTTCGTCGTGAATTAATAGATTGCTATTATTCGGACGTAATCAAATTATCTAAACTCTTGGATAGGGACTTAACGAAATGGGTTCAAAATGAGAAGTAAGAAATTGCTCAGAGACAATATTCCAAAAGTAGGAATCGTAATATTAAATTGGAATAATTTCAAAGCAACCAATCGGTGCATTCTTTCTTTGAAGAAAATCTACTATGAAAGGTACAAAATTTATCTAGTGGATAATGGTTCGAAAGACAATTCGGGTATAAAGTTAAAAAAGAAGTTTAAAAAAATTAAAAATCTCGTGTTTGTTTTTAATAATGAAAATTTAGGATTTGCTGCCGGTTGTAATCGTGGTGTAAAAAAGGCATTTGGTGATAATTGCAAGTACGTCTTGTTGCTCAATAACGACTGCATTATTTATGACAATAAATTTTTAAATTATGCCGTTGAGCTGGCAGAACAAACGCCAAAATGCGGGATTGTTGGAGGAAAAATCAATTTTTGGCCAAACACTAAACAAATATGGAGTACTGGTGGTTACATCAAGTTTTTTGGTGGGGAAAAACATATTGGTAATAGAGAAGCGGATGTTGGCCAGTATGAAAAGGTTGAGGAAAGGGAATTTATTTCAGGCGCGTTAATGCTAATAAAAAATGATTTATTTAAAAAAATAGGACTTTTGCCTGAGGTTTATTTTTTTGGAAAAGAGGAGTGGGAATATTCGACAAGGGCAAGGAAATCCGGGTTTAAATTATTTTATTGTCCAAATTTCAAAGTTTACCATGAAGCGAGTAATTCGCACAGCTGGTCAGATCCTACTTATATTTATAACGGCACTCTATCAAAAATATTATACAAACGTAGAAATCACCAAAAACATATTTTTGATATATGGTTAGGCTTGTACTCAAGTTACTTAAAAGTTATTTTTCCCATTATTTATTATTTAAAAAGAAAGCAGTATCAAAAAGGGATCGAAAGAGATGCCATTAGATTTGCAATGTTGAAAGCTCTGGCTGATTCTCGAAAAATATTCAAAATTACAAATCAAATGTTGAGTGAATATAGGCGCAAATACGTTTTGCTGGACGGTAAATAATCAAAGCGCAAATGACCTTATTGGATAAAAGCTGTTTTTTAATTATTTCCGGAATGCCTTTTGTTTATTTATTTAATTCATTTTACAAATTTGAATTGAGTGATATTTCGTTTAGAGTTGCGGATATATTTATAGCGGTTTGTTTTTTAATATTGGAAATACAAGTAATACAGCGTAATAGAATCGATAAAATGTTATTGTTTTATTTAACAGTCGTACTATCTCTAACATTGATTACGATATTTGGCCTCTTAATTTCGGACAAGTTTGATAATGACTGGTCAAGAGATTTACATTTTTATGAAACGATGTTTCTGGCCCCTCTTGCCTATGTATATCTAAATACAAAAAGCAAAATGGAAACATTCATAAAGAATGTAATGATTTCTGGTTTGATAATGTCCTTTGTTTCGATCTATTTATTTTTTACAAATCCGGAGTTGCATAGAATTGCCGGCTATGTCTCTTATGCGGGCGGGGAAGGACTCGACAAACAAGCGAGTTTTAATGAATGGGGGAGTATCTATGCAATTATTCTTTGTGTGATTTTCTACGAACTTATAAAAAATGGAACGATCACCAAATATAAAATATTTACTTTTATTATAGTTTCTGCAGGTATGGTTTTGGTTCAATCGAGAAGCGCTATTTTCTCAATAATCATTGTAGTCTCGGTTTTATTTTACGAAAAGTTTAAAAGCATATTTACAGGTAAAATCTCTAAAAAATTAGTGAAGTCGATATTGTTTACAATTTTTGCTTTTGTGTTGACAATTATTGCCTACAAATTTTTAACTATAAATCGTTTTTCAGACACTTTTAAACCTGGCTCCAATGCATATTTAAGTATGAGTTCTAGGTTTAAATTATGGGATTTAGGGATAACTTTACTATTTGACCAACTTGGAATGACTTTTATTGGTCATGGTAATAATTATTTTTTAGAAAATACTGGATCGGTTTCGAGTGACAATTTTTATTTAGATCACATGATTTCCAGTGGGGTTATTGGCATCACAATAATTATGTACTTCTTCCTTTACCCGGCTTTGAAACTAAGAAAGAGGGGTTTATTAAAACCAAATTCGAATCCTTGTATTTTAATCGTTCTTATCGGATTAATAGTTTCGATAACGGGTAATGTTCTAGTTGATCCAATGTATGGTGGTACAACTTTTGCCCTTTCATATGCATATCTGTCGAATTCTGAATGAAAAAGACTAATGAATCCTGATATAAAAATTATCTTGGTAGCGCCGATAGTAGAACCAGTTGGCGTAACTGTTCATATATTTAATTTAGCCAAACTTTTGAAATACAACGGCTGGTTAGATACTGTTGTTTGCCCAAATTATGGATGGCTCACGTCAAAACTAGAAAAAAACAATATTTCGTTTGTTGTTTTAGATATTTCTATTCAACCATTAAAGTTTATCAAATCTAATAATGCATTTTTTGAATTTTTAAAATCTCGTAATGACTCAAATATAGTTCATCTGCATGGGCGGTTTCCTTTGTTTGTATCTTTCAAATCGATTGTCTTTTTAAAAAAATATAAATTTGCAATCACAATTCATCAATTTTCATCTGCGGGATCCCGCGAATTATTTTCATGGAAAAAAAGGTTAGAGACCTTATTCCTTAATTTCACGAACGGAATTTGTTGTGTTTCTAATGCACTGAAAACAGAGGTTAGGGAAAGAGTAACAATTAATAACAATAAAAAAATAGTAGTAATAGGAAATTGGATTGAACCAATCGAAATGAAAAGAAAGGCATTAACTAGAAGTAAAACTAACAGAGCGAAAGAAAAAATTAAAATTTGTTCTATTGGCAGATTGTCCAAGGAAAAAGGATTTGATGTCTTAGTAAAGTCTTTGGATTTGTTAAGAAAAAATGGGATAAATTTCGAGTGTGATATTTTTGGAGAAGGGCCCGAAAGATTAATGTTAAAAGACCTTATTAAAGGTTGTGGTCTTGATGGAATTGTTCGTTTGAAGGGCGAGTCTTATAGGATTAGAAAAGAGCTAACCAATTATGATGTATTAATTGTCCCTTCGAGAACTGAGTCATTTGGAATAGTTGTTTTAGAAGCATATGACGCTGGAATTCCTGTGATTGCTAGTAATGTTCCAGGCTTGAATGAAACGATAATATCGAACAAAACTGGGTTATTATTCAAATCAGAAAGCGCATTAGAGTTAAAAAAATCAATTGTTAAATTAATGAATTCAGAAAAAATGAAAAATAAATTCTCAGTCAATGGCCGTAAATATTTAAGAGCCAAATATGTTCTAAATTCCCATTTAATTGAGCGGTTTAAAAAGTTCTACTCCGGAGTTTTGAAAGATGTTTAATCCCCGTAATTAAATTTAAACGGAGGGACAAATGAAAACGATAATAATTTGTTGCATGTTTCCGTTCCTATTATTGACAAATAATATTATTGGATCGGAAATTACCGAGCCAATCACCAATGTAATGAATCCTCCTTTTAGCGCAATAGGAAACGGAACCGAAGATGATACGAAAAAAATACAAAATGCAATTGATAGTTGTTCACAAGTCTATTTACCAAAGGGTATTTATAGAATATTTGGAACTTTAACTTTACACGACGGAGTGAGTTTAATTGGCGAAGATGCGAACGAAACAATTTTAATTCAAGATGGTCTGGTCAAAGGGAGCTCAGGTTTATTATTTGTTGATTCTCAAGGCCCAAGTAAGCAAATTAGCAATATTACAGTTAAAAATTTAACTCTTGATGGACAAGTTAGCCGAAAAAAGTTTTCCGAGTTTCAACATCTTGTCTCATTTAATGGTGTGAAAAATGTTTTAATAGAAAATGTTAAATTTACCGGCTTTCGGGGTGATGGTTTATATTTGGGTAGTGGAACGGTCCTAGGTGAAGAACGTCATAATGCGGCAGTGACAATAGAAAGATGTCAATTTGATGGAGTGAACAACGATAATCGCAATGCAATAAGTGTTATAGATGTTGATGGAATTCATATAGATGAAAATTCGTTTCGGAATTGTAGTAAATATGGAATGCCTGGTGCGATTGATTTTGAACCTAATAGATCATTTTTTGCAATAATCCAAAACATTGTCATAAATAAAAATGAATTTTTAAATATTGGCGGTAGCGCTGGTGATGTTAATTTTACTCTTCCAGCAGAAATGAAGTTATCGGTGTTTAATGTTAGTGTCACTAACAACAAAGCGAATGGTGCTTTTGGCGACTTCTTTAACTTTAATGGAAACAAAGATTTGTCTGCAGAAAAAAGTTCCAACAAGATATTGTTAGAAAAAAATAGTGTTGAATCGGTTTTTAAACCATTTTCATTAATATCTGTTAGAGGGGTAGAAATTCGCGAAAACCAGTTTGTCTCCTGCAAAGGTGGATGCACAATTGGGTATTTAAATGAGAGTAAAGAAATCGCAGAAAATATATCAATAATAAATAATAAATATTTAAACTGCGGTTTAAAAACTGGGCGTTGTTTAGCTGTATTTAATGCAAAGAATTTAATCATTGATGACAACCGGTTTATAAACTGTGGTTCTGGCGAAATTAATAAGTCGTGCGCAATTGATTTTATAAGTGGAAAGTCAGAGGCGGTGATAATTACTAATAATAATTTTGAACCAATAAATAAAAAACCGTTTATAGCAATAAAAAAAGAGAAGGAGCACGTCTTTAATTTAGACTCGAACGAGTTCTCGGGGAATAACCTAAACGGTCTCAGAACTGATTTCCAATATGGGAATAAAATAATTAATAACCAGCACTAAATGGACGAATTTAATGAATGTTCTTGCTTTGACATACTTTGATCGAATGGGTTCGAGTAGCCGTGTACGATTCCAACAATACGTACCATTTCTCAAAAAACATGAAATTAAAGTTAAGTTATCCGCCCTGTTGCCTGATGAATATTTACGAATTAAATATAAAACGGGAAAAAATTCATTCCCGTTAGTATTTAAGTGTTATTTAAAAAGAGTTAATGAACTTTTAAGGTGCCCCGAATTTGATTTGATTTGGATTGAAAAGGAATTATTTAAATTATTTCCTGCAACATTCGAAAGAATATTGTCATTTAAAAAAATTCCTTATGTCGTTGATTACGATGATGCAACTTTTCATGCCTATGACTTAAACAAGAATCCTTTAATTAAGCTGTTTTTACGAAAAAAAATAGAAATTGTGATGCGTAATTCCAATTGCGTTATTGCTGGGAATAAATATATTGCCGATAAAGCTGGAGAATATGGAGCTCAAAGAGTCGAAATCCTACCTTCTGTTATTAACCTTCAAAAATACCCTCTGGAAAAGCAACCCAATAATAAAATATTTACAATTGGTTGGATCGGAAGCCCATCGACCACGAAGTATTTAGTTACTATTA
>Ga0070741_10014873_pt1 | contig 13348 bp, 9 predicted proteins | sample Coa_R1_4_FD_66440 | JGI IMG/M metagenome (GOLD analysis project Ga0070741, IMG submission 66440) | Surface soil microbial communities from Centralia Pennsylvania, which are recovering from an underground coalmine fire - Coalmine... | ecosystem: Environmental > Terrestrial > Soil > Unclassified ... | reverse complement strand
ATGCATTCGCGGCTGCAAAGGCACAAAGTCCGCCTGCGCGGACGGACCTACCCCCCGGCCCCACGGCACGGTCTGTCTGATTCCGAAACGATTCGGGACAGACCGTGCGACCCTCAAGGGAAGGGGAGGAGAGTCGGCGCAGGCCGACTTGGTGCTTTTTCAGAAGCGGTTTGAACCGCCCAAATGAAAAGTGAGGGTTTGTCAGGTTGAACGGTGTACCAACCTACCGCCCACAGCAGGTCACTCCGCGGAGTTCGGAAAAGCAGGAATCTGTCCCTGTTTCGCGAATTTAGACATGTTGTTCCCAAGACCCACCATAATCGAACCGGATGCCTGGCGCAGCAGATTCGCGGCGCAGTACAGCCAAAGCAGCATCCCCTGCCGCACGACTCTGGCGCTCTCGGCGTAGAAAGGAACGACCCGATGTTGACGCTACGCAAAGATGTCGTCGCCTTCGCAGTCCTTTTCCTCGTTGCAGGGCTATTGCCTGCCATCGCGCAGTCCCGGCAATCCACCAATACCGTGCGCTCCTTCGCCGGCCATGGAGCCGATACGAACGATTATGGATACGACTCTCAGTCCGGCGGCGACTCCGCCCATGAGATCACCTCGCTCGTACAAGGCCCTGGCGGCGCCTTCTACGGTACGAGTATGACCTTTAACAGCGTCATCCACAGCCTGCCGCAGAACCAGAGCTACGTGGACAACTACTATACGGGAACGGTCTTCAAAGTCGCGCCGGATGGGACGGCCTCCCGCCTCTACTCCTTTGAAGGCCCGATTGACACCGGCCCGCTTGGGCTGCACACCTCTTCTACCCCGCGCGGCATCGTGCCGGGCTACGACGGCTATTTCTACGGAATCACGGCCTACGACGGCGCACACTTCAACGGCACCTTCTTCCGTATCTCTCCGGGCGGCACATTGGAGACACTGCACTCGTTTACGGAGGCCGAAGGCATCCAGAACAGCCCCGGAACGCTCCAGCTTGCGCGCGGTCTGGACGGCAGCTTCTACGGCACGGCCCCCGCCGGGGGCGCGCACGGACACGGCACCGTCTTTAAGATCACGTCCGGCGGCAGCGTGACGGTGCTGCACTCGTTCGACGGCTCCGATGGCGATATGCCGCTCGGCGGTCTCGTCCTGGGCCGCGACCTGGCGTTCTACGGCACGACCGCGCAGGGCGGCGACAACGGCCTGGGAACGGTCTTCAAGATCACGTCCGGCGGCCTCTTCACCCCGCTCCACTCCTTCAACGGTTCCGATGGAGCCGGGCCTTTTACCGCGCTGACCCAGGATAAGAACGGCAATCTCTACGGCACGACGGGCAACGGCGGAACCGCCGATGTCGTTCCCGGCGGGGCCAGAGGCTATGGCACGGTGTTCAAGATCACCCCGACCGGCACGCTGACCCCGCTCCATATCTTCACCGCTCCGGCCTCCAACAAGACCAACCCCGACGGCGTCTTTCCCAACACGCTGACGCGCGGGCGCGACGGGAACTTCTACGGCGTCACCGGCGGAGGCGGGCTGTTCGCTTCGGGCGTGGTCTTCGCCATCACGCCCTCCGGCGACTTCACCACCCTCTATTCCTTCCTCGCGAAGAACCCGGACAACACCAACTACGACGGCGCGAATCCGCGCCTCATCGCGCAGGGTTCCGATGGGAATCTCTACGGAGCGACCTCCTATGGCGGCACGAGCGGCTTCGGCGTGGTCTTTCAGCTGGCGCAGATGGTCAGACTCGACGTGCTTCACGACTTCACCAACACGGACGGCATCACGCCGCTCGGCATCGTGGAGGCGAACGACGGGCTGTTCTACGGTACGGCCTACAGTTCCAATCAGGGTGTCGGCTTCGGGACGGTGTTCAAGATCACCAGAGCGGGCGCGCTGACGGTGCTGCATACCTTCGGCTACGCCCGGCCCAACGGCGGGCTGATTCAGGCGCAAGACGGCGACTTCTACGGCACGACCGGCGGCGATGTGGCGGGCAACTATCTCTACCGAATCACGCCGACAGGCAACTTCACCGACATCTTCGATTTCAGTACCGGCGTAGAGGGCCGTCATCCCGTTGCCGGGGTGATTCAGGGCAGCGACGGCGCTCTCTATGGCACGACCTACGATAGTGGAACCACCGGCGGCGGCACGGTATTCCGGCGGGACGCTTCCGGCACGGTCACGCCGCTGCACGCCTTCACCGGGGATGAGGGCTATGCCCCTACCGCCTCCCTGCTCCAGGCCAGCGACGGCCTGTTCTACGGCACGACCTCCCGCGGGGGCATCGAGGCGAACTCCGGCTACGGCAGCGTCTTCCGCATCACGGCCACCGGCGATTTCAAAGTCCTGCATCGCTTCGACCCCAGCAAAGAACAGCTTCATCCGATCTGCGGCCTGACCGAGGGGCGCGACGGCTCTCTCTACGGCGTCACGCAGGGCATCTACGGCGGCGGCGCGATCTTCAAGCTGCAAAAGGACGACGGCAGCAACGCGGATACGCTCCAGACGGTGCATAACTTCAACAATAACGAGGGAGCCAATCCCTCGGCCAGCCTCCTGCAAGCCAGCGACGGCAATCTCTACGGCCTGCTCTCCGCCGGAGGCTCGACCATCTCCGGCGGCGTCGGGGCCATTTTCAAAGTCACGCCGACGGGCGGGTTCATGATCCTCTACCGCTTCAGCGGCCTGGACGGCAACTGGCCTTACAGCGCGCCGCTGATCGAGGGCAGCGACGGCTATCTCTACGGCGTCACCGGGGGCGGCGGCGCGTATGGCAACGGCGTCTTCTTCCGGCTGGACGTCGGCCTGCCGAAAAAGCGCGGGGCGTCGCCTATCAGCGCCGGGCCGATCCGCACGCCGCGCGGTCACTAGCTCGTCCCTGCTCGGAGCGCCCGCAAACAGGGCGAACTGCGTCCCGCCTCCGTTCGTCTTATCTATGAGACGCAACGACCGTAACGAGTAGGAAGTAGACGCAGACATGAACGAGACGCTATCTGACGCCCGGCAGTGTCCGAACTGTGGGCTGCTCAACGAGGAGGGCCGCGCCCTCTGCGCCAACTGTCAGACGCCGCTGACGGCCTATGCCGGGCAACTGCAAGGCGCGCCGGAGTCGAGCAATGGCAGGCTGGCGGCGCAGGTCGCGCACCTGAACACGCGCCCGCCGATCATTGGCGCGATGGCCCTGTTCGACGTGCTGTTCGCCCTGTTCTGGCCGCTGGCGTTCGTGGCCGGCGCCTTCGCGGCGCGGCAGCAGGTGAACGCGGAAGGCACGAACTATATCTTTGCCGCCATCGGCACGGTCGGCCCGGCGCTGGCCGCGCTTGTCCTGATTCCCGCCGCTTTGGCGCTCTGCGCGCTGGCCTGGGCGACCTGGGCGCAGCGTCCCTCGGCCTGGGTCGGCAACGCCTATACTCTGGGCGCATTCGCCCTGCTCGCTCTCCGTAAGTTCCCAAATGCGCCGATAATGAGCCTGGTATGGATCGGAGTGGCCGGCGCGCTGGCTTACGTCTGGTTCAGGCCGGAGACCAAAGCCTGGTTCGGACAGTGACGGCATAACGAAAGGAGTCCCAACATGGCGATAGCAACGATAAACATGACGCGCAAGGAGGCGCTGCTGGCGGAACTGGCCCGCGATCTCCCGCACGCCCCGGCGCGCATCCCGATGCCCGCGAGCGATCCCGCTCTGGCAAAACTCAACCAACTCGGAACCCACCTCTGGCTGGATACCGGCAATCTCGAAGAGGCCAGCAAGCTGTGGCGGCGCGAAATGTCCGCCCTGACCACCAACAACACTCTGGCGAACCAGGTCGTGCAGACCGGCCTCATGGACGAGGTGATCCAGCAGACGGCGCGGCGCGTGCGCGAGGTGGAGCCGGGCATCTCCGAAGACGACCTCGTGATGGACGTCGTCTTTGTCGTCAACTGTCACGTCGCGCTGCGCCTGGTCAGCGCCTTCGATGCGCTGGTCAGCGTGGAACTGCACCCGGCGGTGGGACACGACATCGAGAAGACCGTGCGCTACGCGCAGCGGTACTATGCCGTCAATCCTGACCGCTTCATCGTCAAGATTCCGCTCACGCCGGAAGGCTACTGCGCCGTGGCGCGCGCCCGCGCGGACGGAATCCCGATCAACTACACGCTCGGCTTCTCGGCCCGGCAGAACTACCTGGCGACGCTGCTCTCCAGACCGAACTACGTCAACGTCTTCCTGGGCCGCCTGAACGCCGTCGTTGCCGACAATAAGCTGGGCGACGGCAAGTATGTCGGCGAGAAGACGACGCTGGCTTCGCAGGCCGCCGTGCGGGAACTGCGGGCAGCGCATCCCGACATCCCCACCCTCCAGATCGCCGCCTCCATGCGCAACGCGCAGCAGATGGTGGACCTGGCGGGCGTGGACGTGTTCACGATCCCGCCGAAAGCGGTCGAAGAGTTCTATGCGCAGGGCCACAAGCCGGAAGAGATCACCTCGCGCCTGCACGAGCAGTACGAAGTCCACCTGAACGATGACGCGGACAGAAGCCGCATCGAAGTCCTGTGGACGATTGACGACACGTTCAAGAAGCTCACGCAAGACCTGGCGAATCGCGGCGGTGTGAACCTGACCGGCGACGATCTGCGCGCGGCGGATAAAGACTACGGCACGAAGCTGTTCAGCGACTTCACCGCCGAAGAGCAGGCCGAAATCCGGGCCAAAGGCAAGATTCCGGAGACCGCGCGCTGGACAGGCCGCGCCTCCCTCGATGACCTGATGACCGAGTCGGCGCTTCAGTCCTTTACGACAGACCAGAACGCTTTCGACGACCGTATCCGCAAGATCATCGCCAGCGCCTGAACACAGAGTTTCCCGCGCCGTGATCCACACACCCCGGCCAGATCGCATAACAGGTCTGGCCGGGGTGTTCTGCTTTGTCTGGTTCCCGTCTTCCTCTTACACAGCCGCGCAATGCGGCGCGGCAGTCTCCAGCAAACCAAAAAAGAAGGCGGCGCAAAATTATGGGTGCGCGGCCTAACCGATCCGTTTCTCGCCGACTCTAGGGATCAGGAGCGAAATGAAACGCGATGCAAACCAGCGACTTCTCACCGATGCGCGATGAGGAGCTTGTCCTCAGCGCGCTGCTCGGCCATATCCAGGCGTTCGACGAACTCGTGCGCCGCTTTCGCGGCGCGGTGATCTTCGTGGCCGAGCAGACGCTTGGTTCGCGGGAAGCGGCGGAGGATGTGGCGCAGGAGGCGTTTCTGCTGGCCTACAAAGCCCTGCCGCAACTGCACGATCCGGCGAAGTTCGCAAGCTGGCTCTATGCCATCACGCGGCATCGCGCGCGGCGTGTCGGGGCGAGAGAAGGCCGAAGCGCACCGACCGAAGCCTCGCAGCTCGACCATCTCATTCTGTCGCAGAGTCCGGCGCTGACCGCGCATCCGGCGGACGAGTGCGTGGAAAACAGCGAGAGGGAGTCGCTGCGCAAGACGCTGGCGCTGCTGCCGGAGGAGTACCGGCTGGCGCTGCATCTGCGCTACTATGAGGAGTGGCCGGTCGCGCGTATCGCCGATTTTCTTTCTGTTCCCATCACGACGGTCAAATGGCGGCTGCATCATGGGCGCGCACTGCTGCGCCGTCAGTTGGCTGCAAACGAGGAGGCATCCCCCGATGAGCGACTACAATCTGAGCAGTGTGGAACTGGTGCGCCTGCATCGCATGTTACGTGAGATCGCAGAACTGGCTCACCATGCCAGCATCACCGGCTTTCTAAAACAGGGCAAGCACAGCGCCATGCAACGCTACAACGCGATGCTGCAGCACTTCGAGCAGCGCGGCCTCGTCCCACCCGGCCTGTTTCGCCCTCTGCCCAACGACGCCAGCTTCGACGAACTCAACGTCGAGGCGACCCTTCTTGCCAGCTATATCGAGGACGATGTAAAGCAGGCGAAAAAAGGCCGGGGCAGCAGTCAGAATGTCAGCGTCAGCCTGGAGCATGAGGAGATCGCGGAGGTTCTGGAAGAGGTGCAGCATCTCCGGGAGATGAAAGAGGCTGTGCAGGAACACATGCCGGAGTTGCTGGAAACACGCGCGGAGGCGCGCACGGAACTGCTGGCGGAACTTCAGGAGTTGCGCGACCTGCGGGCTTCCATCAGCGAACTGCTGCCCCAACTGGTCAGCGGGCAAAGAGCGGAAGCGGAGCCGGAGACGCGCGCGAAAGACCGGACCGAACTGGAACAGCGTCTTGCAGAGATGGAACGCCGTCTGGCCGAAGCTACCGCGCAGCGGCAAGAACGTTAGCGGCTCAGAGAAGTGGGGCGGGCATCTGCCCGCCCCACTTCTCTCCAGCGTGCCGAGGCAAACTTTTGCTGCTTTTTGCGTCATACTGCAAACTTTTTGGTTCCTCGCGGTATCTCTATCTATGAGAGGGTCTTCCCCACCTGACAATTCCGATGAAAAAAGTCGGACAAAATGCCGCAAATCGGAGAAACCGGGGAACGAACTCCCCGTCTATACTGTTAGAAGTAGTGAATCGCGTGTACGAAAGTGCAGGTAGAACTGTCGGCCTGTCCAGCGCCTTCCCATCATTATTCGCATCATCAGCCGCCGCCGAACGGCCCTCCGGCTCAAATCGTTGCCTTAACGCTGGACTTTTTTATCGTTCTTTCGAGAAATCGCGGGGACAGGATAGCGCAGAGGTTCGTGAACGCCAGGAGAATCGCCTTTCCGCTTTTCGCCCCCACGTCCGAGTCGTCGAGTGTCGGCTCGACCGCTCATCCAGCATTCACAACATTCCTGTACGCCTCTTGCGAGAGGGCGCTTTTTTCGGCCTGACCCTTTCTAACGTCTGATCTAGGGAGTTCTCCGCCTGCTTTCTGCTGACAGGCCCGATTGGATGCGTCACGCCGCCTGCCGCGCGCCATGTCATGGACAGCAGGCCATCCTGTTCCTACAGCGAAGCGGACAGCCATAAAAACGCTTGAGAACTTCCACCCGATGTGCGTTCCGTAAAGAGAACGTGAGTAACAGACCCTCCCATGGGGCCGAAAAAATTCGGCCCCAAATTTTTGTCTCTGCCACCAGCCGGTAGTGTCCCTCTACAGAGTGGATAAAGTCATCGGCGACGCAGCATCAACTCGCTATGGGGACACTACCCACCAGCCTCGATAGCGCGCCTAACGCGCGCCTCTGTCCGCTTCCCCCTGACGGTACTCCGCCGTCACGACCGACGAGAACCCGCCGCGCACATTGAAATCGCCCCGCACCGTCATCTGGCGCGGCTGGCACACGGCCACCAGATCATCGAGAATGCGGTTGATGATCGCCTCATAGAAAATGCCCTGCTGCCGATAAGCGAAGAAATAGAGTTTCAGCGCCTTGAGTTCCAGGCATTTGCGGTCGGGAATATAGTCTATGGTGATCGTCGCAAAGTCCGGCTGGCCTGTCTTCGGACAGACCGACGTGAACTCCGGGCAGGTATGCACGATGCGATAATCGCGTTCCGGGCGCGGGTTGTCGAAGACTTCCAGCAGCGCGACCTGCTGCTCCGGCGTCATCTCATCAAAATAGCTCATTGCCGTTCCTTCATCGGCCCTTCGCCTCGCTCTGCATTAAGGGCAGGCAGCGAGGGCCACGCGAAATTGGTCCTGCATATTATACTGCATGGCGTAACCCCCTTCGCGGAACCTGCGGCGGCGATGGTAGCTATGAAAGACGCTATCGGGCAGATGTCGGCATTGATGTCGGCCAGGGAGGCGGCGCGTTGTCGCTCATTCGTCGTCCCCGCCGAGCCGCGCGTTGTGCAGGACCACCCGAGTCTGCAACACCCTCCATTGCAGCACATTGCGAACGATTTGAGGGTCCCGGACGGCACGGATAAGTTTCCCAGGTCTCAACGGCAGGATTTCCTTTGGGTGCAGGAATCTACGTGAATGGCGGCGGAGCCAGGTTCGGGCGCTCGTCGAAGGAAGTTGCCTGACGGATCAATTCCTATCCTGGGCTAGAATGGCGGAAACCGCGCGGCTGCTGTGAATGACGCGCGCAATTTCAATAGGCCGCGCCGTTGGGTTGTAGACGATGAGATACGAAAAGACGGGCCAGAATTTAACTGGCTCGTCAGTGAGGTCTTCCCGAACGTGACCCGCGCCCGGATTGCGGCTAAGGAATAGGAAGGCGTCTTTGATCTTGTTGAGGGTGGACTGCGCCACGCGCAGACCCGCCTCGCGTTTCAGGTAAGCCCTGATCTCTGTGAGGTCTTCCGCCGCTTTTGGCGCGATTATGTAGCGTCTCATCGGTGCGTTGCTCGCTCCCGTTGGGCTTTCTCTTCCTCGGCGCGAATTTCCTCGTCAAGTTCGGCTTCCATCTGAGCGAAGAAGGCTTCGCCATCAATCCCTTTGCCTTGCCGCAACTCTTCCATGCCCGCCGCGATCTTCTGCCTGATCTCCGCCTTAACCTGGTCGCGCTCCTCCATCAGCCGCAGGGCTTCGCGCACGACTTCGCTGGCGGAGTTGTAGCGTCCGGTCTGCACTTTACGCTGTACCATCTGTTCGAGTTCGGGGGTAAGATGAACGTTCATCGGTGTCCTCTCTATCAATGACTTTCTGCACAGTATCTTACCGCAGCTGTCCAACCTTGTCAAGGTTGGACAGCAGAACGTTCGTCAGAAGCAAGGCGATGGCGGTTGCTTGTACAGGGCCGGGGACATTCTGTCCCCGGCCTTCTATTTAAAGGGCGGCGGAGCCAGGTTCGGGCGCTCGTCGAAGGAGGGCTTGACGGGCGGGTTCTTCTCCAGCAGTTCGAGGATGAGCGCGATACCGCGCTCCATCTGCGGATCGTAGCCGCGCGCATAGTCCTGGGGAGCCACATCTACGTCTATGTCCGGGTCGGTGCCGTAGTTCTCCACCTTCCAGCCCACATCCTGGAACCAGAACGAGAACTCCGGCTGCGTCGTGATGGAGCCGTCGGCCAGGCGATTGCGGGGCGAGATGCCGATGACGCCGCCCCAGGTGCGCTTGCCGATCAGGGGGCCGAGTTTTTGCAGCTTGAAGACGTGGCTGAAGATGTCCCCGTCCGACCCTGCGAACTGATTGGTCAGCGCGACCAGCGGCCCGGCGACCGCGTAGCTCGGATAGGGTTCCGGCTGTCCCCACCGCTGCACGTCGTAACCGATGGGCTTGCGCGCCAGCTTTTCGAGCAGCAGTTGCGAGACATGCCCGCCCCGGTTGAACCGCACGTCTATGATCAGCGCATCATGGGCGACTTCGGCCAGATAGAGGCGGTGGAACTCCGCGTAGCCGTTCGCGCCCATGTCCGGGATATGCACATAGCCGACCCGTCCGCCGGTCGCCTCATGCACGTGCCGCCGGTTGGCCTCGACCCACTCCCGGTAGCGCGCCGGAAACTCCGAGCGCAGCGCCTTCACCGTCACGTCGCGCGTCTTGCCTTCGTCGTCCTCAATGGTCAGCAGCACCTCGCTTCCCGCCTGATGCACCAGCAGTTCCTGCGGCAGCACCTCGCGGGAGAGTCTGCGCCCGTTGATGGCCCGCAGCTTGTCGCCCACCTTTACATTGATGCCCGGATGGTTGAGCGGCGAATCGGCGCGCGCCTCGCCCGGCGCGCCCTGTACGATATGGGTGATGCGGTAGGCTCCGGCGCTCTCATCGAACGCATAGTCCGCGCCGAGGAAACCCTGCGGGTAGGACGGCTCCTGGCGGTAGTCCCCGCCCATCTCGTAGGCGTGCGACGTGCCGAGTTCGCCCTGCATCTCCCAGAGCAGGTCGGAGAGTTCGCCGCGCGTGCCGACCCGCTCGACGAGCGGGGCATAGCGTTCCCAGACGCCAGCCCAGTCCACCTGCGACATATCGGGCGTCCAGAAATATTCGCGCTGCAAGCGCCAGGCTTCCCGCGCCATCTGCTGCCACTCGATGCCCGGCTCGATAGAGACCTTGATGCGCCCCAGGTCCACCCAGCCGCTCTTGCGGCCCGGCTCGCCGTTCTTCTCCTCCGGCGGCTTCTCCCCCGCCTTGACCACGCGCAGCCTGCGCCCGGCGCGATAGGCCAGCGTCTTACCGTCCTGCGAGAGCCGGAAATTGGAGATGCCAGAGATCAGCGTGTCGTGTTTCTGCTCCTTGAAGTCGTAGACCTCCAGCGTGCCTTTGGGCGGCGGCTCCGTCCCGAAGAAGTCGTGGCCGAGCGCGCCCTCGATGGGATAGGAGGTAAAGAGTGCCTTGCCCTTGAGGGCCGCGATCTGCCCATAGACGCCTTCCGGCACGGGGAACGCCACGACGCGCTTGGCGATGCCTTCCAGGTCTATCGTGACCGGCTTGGGCGCGGCCTCGTCCGGCTTCTGCGCCTCGCCGGTAGCCTCCTCTTCCGGCGAGGTCTCGCGGGCCTCCGGTTCCGGTTTCGGCCCCTCCTGGAGCGGGCGCGGCGTCTGCTGGAAGGGCGAGAGTTGATCGGCCTGCAAGGTCAGCAGGAAGGGCCGCATCCCGCGCGGAAATCCCAGATCGAAGTGCAGGTTGTCATAGACCGGATTGAGGTCGCGCTGCGCCAGGAAGTAGAGATACTTGCCTTCCGGGTCGAAGACAGGATCGTAGTCGTGCAAAATCGGCTCGGTGATGGTATGCTTCTCCCCGGTCGTCCGGTCCCACAGCCGGAGTTCGTGAGTATACGAGGAGTTGGCAAAGCCATAGGCGGCCCAGCGGCCATCCGGCGACCAGTCCATTCCCGCGATGCCCCGGTAGTCGCTGCGGTCGGCGACCTGCAGCGTCTTCTCGGCCAGGTCCACGAACAGCAGTTCGTTGCGGTGGTTTGCCAGCAGCAGGTGGTCGTGCGTGGGCGAGACGTGCAGCGCGTAGGGGCGTCCGATGTCCAGCCCTTCCAGGCGCAGCGGTTCCTTCTCCTCATGCGGGTAGTGGATCTCGATGGTGTCCTCGCCGCCGATGTCTGTGACGGTGACGAGGCGCTGCCCGTCGTTGAGCCAGTGGGTCAGGCGGTAGCGCAGGGGCGCGTTTTCGCCGCCCTGCTGCGTGACCGCGCCCTCCCAGTTGCCGAGCGTGAAACTCTTGCCGCGCGTGGTGATCGCCAGCGAGTGGCCCTGCGGGTGCAGCGCGTAGGTCTCCAGGTATTTGGCGGCGTCCACGAATTTGCGCTGCCGGGGGACGCGCGGGCTGTAGTAGGCGACTTCGACACGCGACTCGGTGCTGGTTTTCGGATCGTAGACGTAGAGATCGGCTCCGGCGTGGTAGACGATGCGCTGGCCGTCCGTGGAGGGGAAGCGCACGAAGTAGTCCTGGCGGTGCGTGTGGCGGCGCAGGTCTTCGCCGGAGGGCGTGCAGGAGTAGAGGTTGCCGACGCCCTCATGGTCGGAGAGGAAGAAGATACGCTCGCCGATCCACATCGGGCGGCCTATGTTGCCGTTGAGGGTGAGCAGGCGGCGAAATTCGCCGTTGCCCTCCGCGTCTATCCAGATGTCGCCTGCCGTGCCGCCGCGATAGCGTTTCCAGCGGGCCGGGTCGTTGTTGTTGCGCCCGATGACGATGCGGTTGCCCGCGCTCAGGGAGATACTGACCGCCGGGCCGATGGGCCACCTCTCCGGCAGCCCTCCCTCCGGGCGGACGGCATAGACGACGCCGAGCCGGTCGAACGGCTGCCCCGAATCGCTGGCGAAGAGAATCTGGCTGCCGTCGAGCGTCCAGCCGAGGACGATGCTGTTGACGCCCAGATAGGTGACGCGCCGCACCGGGCCGCCTTCGGCGGGCATGACGTAGACCTCATTATGGCCCTCTTCGCGCCCGGTAAAGGCCAGGGTCGCGCCATCGGGCGAGAAAAACGGATGGCTGATGGTGCCGAGATTGGCCGTGAGACGGCGGGCCACCCCTCCCGCCGCCGGAACCGTCCAGAGATCGTCTTCCGACGTAAAAACAAGCGTATCTTTGTAGATGGCAGGGAAGCGATAGTACCCTGACGTTGCCATAGTCCACTCCTGAATAACAGATATGCCGCGCTTATTCGTCGCCGGGGCGGGCGTTTCCTGCCTCGCCCTCACCCCTAACCCCTCTCCCACAGCGTGGGAGAGGGGAGACGAGAGCGCAGGCTTGTCCCTTCCTTTCCGCTCTGGCACGAGCAGGAGGAAAGGGCAATGCCGAGTGTTTAGCCTTCCCCCTTCTCTCGCAGCGGGAGAGAAGGGGGACGGGGGGATGAGGGCAAACCACAGAGGAATAGCCCTTAGCGAAGTCCAATAGATACGGACACAGAGGGAGGCGAGACGCCGATGTGTCGTCAGTGCGCGCCTCTTCTCCATCGGCCCTCTCTTATCGCACGACCAGGATCGCACTATGAACGCTGTCGTCAAATCGAAAACGCCGACCACACGCCCCCAGCCGCCGGAGGCGATCTCCGCGCCGCCTGCGCCGCGCGAAACGCGGCTGCGCCGCCTCTTCAGCGCCCTGTTCGGGATAGATGTGCGGACGCTGGCGCTCTTCCGCATCGGGATGGGCCTGCTCATCATCGCCGACCTGATCACGCGCGGCGTGGACATGCAGGCGCTCTACACCGAGGCCGGGGTGATGCCGCAAGCGGCTCTTTCCAAATTTTTCAGCACGCACGCCATCTTCTCTCTCCACTTCCTGAACGGCTCGCTCACTGCGCAGGTTATCCTGTTCTGCATCGCCGGGCTGTTTGCGCTGGCGCTTATCATCGGCTACCAGACGCGGTGGGCCGCCTTCGTCTCCTGGGCGCTGATGCTCTCGCTCCAGTCGCGCAATCCCCTGGTTCTGACCGGCGGGGATAATGTGTTTCGCGTCCTGATGTTCTGGAGCCTGTTCCTGCCGCTCGGCGCGTGCTGGTCGCTGGATCGCGCCCTGAGCAAAACGCCGGCGCAGGTTCCGCAGCGGATCGTTTCGATGGGCAGCGCCGGGCTGCTGCTCCAGGTCTGCATCATCTACTGGTTCACGGCGCTGCTGAAATGGGGCGTGACCTGGCACGACAACACGGCGGTCTACTACGCGCTCAGCGTGGATCAGTACGCCAAGCCGCTCGCCTACGCCCTGCTGCCCCATCGCGACCTGCTGCGCTTCCTGACTTTCGTGACCTGGCGTCTGGAGATGTTCGGCCCGTTCCTGGTTCTGGCGGTCAGTTTCTCCGGCCCGCTTCGCACGCTGATGGCGTTCGTCTTCATCGGGTTCCACATGTCGCTGGGCGCGTGCCTGGAGTTGGGGCTGTTTCCCTTCATCAGCGCGGTCGGCTGGCTGCCCTTCCTGCCGTCCTGGTTCTGGGAGCGGCTGGCGCGGCCCTGGAATCGGGTTCCGAAACCCCGGTTCTCCCTGCCCAGATCGCGTTATGCTGATGCCCTCTGGAACGTTCTCCTGCAAC
>Ga0070741_10014872_pt1 | contig 13348 bp, 15 predicted proteins | sample Coa_R1_4_FD_66440 | JGI IMG/M metagenome (GOLD analysis project Ga0070741, IMG submission 66440) | Surface soil microbial communities from Centralia Pennsylvania, which are recovering from an underground coalmine fire - Coalmine... | ecosystem: Environmental > Terrestrial > Soil > Unclassified ... | reverse complement strand
GTCCGGCAGGCGGTCCGGCTCGCGCGCGAGGGCGTCGTCGCGTCGCTCTGCCTGCACGGCGACACGCCGGGCGCTGTCGCGCTCGCACGGCGGGTCCGCGACGCGCTCGCCGCGGCCGGCGTCGAGGTACGCCCGTTTGCATGAGCGACGTGACGCTGCTCCGCGCCGGCGACCGCGGCTGGCTCCTCGAGCTGGCGGACAACGTAGCTGCGCTCCGCGTCGCCCGCCGGCTCGGCGCCGAGCTCCCGGAGCTCGTCGAGGTGGTGCTCGGGCACCGCACGGTGCTCGCGGTCGGCGACGTCGCCCGCGACACGCTCCGTGCGACCGCCGAGCGTGCGTTCGCCGACCGGCTCGAGCCGATCGACGTGAAGGACGTCGAGATCCCGGTCCGGTACGACGGGCCCGACCTGGACGAGGTCGCGCGCCTGACCGGCTTCGCGGCCGAGGAGGTCGTCGCGCGTCACGCGGCTCCGACCTACACGGTCGCCTTCCTCGGCTTCGCCCCCGGCTTCGCCTATCTCGTCGGCGGCGACGCGGCGCTCGAGGTGCCGCGGCTCGCCGAGCCGCGGGAGCGGGTCGCGGCGGGCAGCGTCGCGATCGCCGGCCCCTATTCGGGCGTCTACCCGCGCGCGTCGCCCGGAGGATGGCGGTTGCTCGGCCGCACCGACCTGACGCTGTTCGACGTCGAGCGGCGGCCTCCGGCGCTGCTCGCGCCGGGCGACCGGGTGCGCTTCGCGCCGCTGCCGTGACCGCGGTCGAGGTGCTGGCTGCCGGTCCGCTGACGACGTTCCAGGACCTCGGCCGGCCCGGCTTCGGGCACCTCGGCGTGCCCCCGGCCGGCGCCGTCGATCCGTGCGCGCTCGTGCGAGGCAACCGGCTGCTCGGCAACGCCCCGGGTGCGACCGCGCTCGAGGCGACGCTCGTCGGCCCGCGGCTCCGTTTCCGCGCCGAGGCGCTCGTCGCGCTGACCGGCGCCGAGGTCGCCTCCGGCGCCGACCTCGTGCGGCGCCTCGGCGCGGGCGAGGTGCTGGACGTCGGGCCGTGCCGCGTCGGCGCGCGCGTGTACGTCTGCGTCCGCGGCGGCTTCGTCGTCGAGCCGGTGCTCGGCAGCAGCTCGACCGACCTCCTCACCGGCCTCGGGCCGGCGCCGCTCCGCGACGGCGACGTGCTCGCGATCGGGCCGCCGCCCGCCGACCCGCCGGCCGAGCAACCGCCCCGTCCCCGGGCACCGGCCGGCGGCGCATTTCGGCTGCTGCTCGGCCCCCGCGACGAGCGGTTGACGCCCGCGGCCGTCGAGACGCTGTTCACGTCGCGGTGGCGCGTGACCGCCGCCGCGAACCGTGTCGGCATCCGGCTCGACGGTCCGGTGCTCGAGCTCTCCCGGCACGACGAGCTCCTGTCCGAGGGGCTCGTCACCGGCGCGCTGCAGGTGCCGCCGTCGGGACGCCCGATCCTGCTCCTGAACGACCATCCGACGACCGGCGGCTATCCCGCCGTCGGCGTCGTCGACTCGCGCGACCTGCCGCGCGCGGGCCAGCTGCGACCCGGCGACACGGTGACGTTCGCTCGTTAGGCGCGCGGGGCTCGCGAGCGTCGCCGCGTCGAGCGACGGCCCGACCGCCGCCATCCGCTCGTCCTCGATCAACAGGCCGCCTCCTCGCGTAGATCGTCCACGAGCGACGCCGGAGAGTCTCGGCAGCTCGCCCGAGACCGAAAGGAGAGGAGAGCGGCCCCGGTATATTCGCGCGCGGTGAACCAGACGGCGTGACCGGGGCGCGCGCGACGGACGCATGAGCGAGCGCACGGTGATCCGCAACGCCACCGTGATCACGGTCGACGAGCGCCTCGGCGACCTCTGGCGCGGGGACGTCCTGATCGACGGCACGCGCATCGCGGCCGTGGGCCCGCAGCTCGAGGCGGGCGACGCGCGCGAGCTCGACGCGACGGGCATGATCGTCATCCCGGGGTTCGTCGACGCTCACCGGCACGTCTGGCAGGCGGCGATCCGCGGCGTCGCTGCTGACTTCAGCTTCCTGCAGTACTTCTTCACGATCCACGGGCTGATGACGCCCGTCTACCGTCCGGAGGACGTCTACGTCGGCAACCGCCTCGGGATCGCCGAAGCGCTGAACGCCGGCGTGACGACGACGATGGACTGGTGCCACGTCGCGCGCAGCCCCGATCACACCGACGAGGCGATCCGAGCGCTCAAGGAGTCGGGCGCGCGTGCGGTCTTCGCGCATGCGCCACCGTTCGGGGCTGGGATCACGAAGTGGGCGGTCGAGAGCGTCCTGCCGCATCCCGACGACATTCGCCGCGTGCGCTCGGAGCACTTCAGCTCGAACTCCGGCCTCGTCACGATGGCCGCGGCGCTGCGCGGCGCCGAGTATTCGACGATGGAGGTCACCCGCCACGATGTCGGGCTCGCGCGCGAGCTCGGCCTCTTCGCCACCTACCACGTCGGTTGCGGCACGTTCGGTCCGAAGTACAAGGCGATCACGCGCATGCACGCCGAGGGGCTCGTCGATCCGGGCTCGAACTGGGTGCATTGCAACACGATCGCGGACGAGGAGTTCGCCCTGCTCGCAGACGCGGGCGCGACCGTGACCGCCTGCCCCGGCGAGGACACCGGCTCGGGTGAAGGGCCGCTGCCGATCGGGCGGGCGCTCGCCGCCGGGTTGCAGCCGAGCTTCGGGGTCGACATCGTCACGACAACCGGCGGCGACATGTTCACCCAGATGAAGGCGGCGTTCGCGTACGAGCGCGCCCGCGCGAACGATGCGGCGGTCATGGCGGGACGCGATCCCGAGCGCGTCGACTGGACGACCGCCGACGTGCTGCGCTCGGCAACGCTCGAGGGTGCGCGCGCCTGCGGCCTCGGCGACGTCGTCGGCTCGATCACGCCTGGCAAGGCGGCGGATCTCGTGCTCCTGCGGCCGGGAATCAACCTGGCGCCCGTCTCGCATCCGGTGGGGTCTGTCGTCACCGCCGCCGACCTCTCGAACGTCGACACGGTCTTCGTCGACGGCAAGGTCGTCAAGGAAGACGGGCGGCTGGTCGGCACCGACCTCGAGCGCCTGCTCAGCCAGGCCGAGGAGTCGCAGCGCTACCTGTTCGAGGCCGCCGGCTGGCAGATCGGCGAGCCGGTGCGGCCGCGGAACGAACCGCCGCCGTCCTAGCGACCGGCGGCGGCCCGAGATCGTCCTACCCGCAGGGCAGGAACGCGTTCGTCATCGCCTGCGAGACGCTGACCGGCTTCGAGATCAGCTTGTTGCGGAGCAGGAACTGCACTTGCGCCTGCCAAACCGACGGCGACTGCCACCCGAGGCAGTGCGCCTTCGTCTCCGGACTGGTCACCACGCGCGCGCTCGCCTTCCAGATCGCGAGGCTCGACGTCTTGTCGAGGCTCGGATAGCGCTTCACGAGCAGGTCGGTCGCCGCGGCAGGGTTCGCGATCGCCCACTGCGTCGCTTTCGACCACGCGGTCATGAAGTGGCGCACGAGGTCGCGATGGCCCGACAGGTACGACTGGGACGTCGCGAGGCCGAACGTGTAGAAGCGTGGGATCTTGTGCTTGTAGTACGGGATCTCGGTGTACGTCGACGTGTCGTTCGGCGACTTCTTCAGCTCGAGGTCGTAGAGGATCGGCTCGTACCAGGAGATGGCCTCGTAGCAGTCGATCCGGCCGGCGAGCAGCTGCGGCACGCCTGCGAAGCCCGCGACGACGATCTTCAGCTTCGACTCGGGGATGCCGTTCAGCTTCAGCATCTGCTCGAACATCACGCGGTCGGCGGGGATCCCGGTCAGGCCGTACGTCTTCCCCTCGAGGTCACGGAGCGTCTTGACCCCCTTCGACGCGGGGCAGAGCGCCTCGAGCGTCCCGTACTGGTGCGTTGCACCGAGTGACACGAGCGGGAGGCCCTTGTCGCGGTCGAGGATCACGTCCGTCGAGTGAATGAGGCCGATATCGGCTTTTCCGCTCGCGATCAGCTTGGCCGGGTCGGCACCCGTCGCCGGCACGACGAACGAGACGTCCAGGCCCTGCGCCTTGAAGAAGCCGTGATCCTGCGCCGCGACGAGATTGGCGTCGTAACCGCCGGGCGCGAAGTTGTAGACGAACGTCACGTGCGTGAGCTTCGGCGTGCTCGACGCCGCGGCCGGGACTCCGAGCCCGAGCGCGACCACCAGGCACACCCCGACGAGCTTCCTCATCTCGGTGCTCCTCCTTCGTTGACTGGTCTCATGCGGAAGACGCGCGGAGCGTCGAGCGCGAGCCGGCGGCGCGCTCGCGCGGAGTGGCGCCACGGCAGGCTCACCCACTCGAGCGCCGCGACGAGCAGGTACAGGACGATGCCCGACAGCGACAGGAGCAGGATCGACGCGAAGACGCGCGTCGTGTCGAGCTGTGCGGAGTCGGTCACGATCTGGTAGCCGAGCCCGCGGTCGGCGCCGACCCATTCGCCGACGGTCGCGCCGATCACCGACAGCGTGGCCGCCACCTTCAGTCCGGCGAAGATGTAGGGCAAACCCGACGGGAACGTGAGCTTGCAGAAGATCTGGATCCGGGACGCCTCGAGCGAGCGGAAGAGACGCACGTGCTCCGGATCGACGGCGCGAATCCCGGCGACCGTGTTCACCGTCAGCGGGAAGAAGGCGATCAAGGCGGTGACGAGGACGCGCGGCAGGATGTCGTAGCCGAACCAGATCACGAGCACGGGCGCGATCGCGATCACCGGCACGGTCTGCGACGCGATCACGAGCGGCAGCAGGCTTCGCCCGAAGAGGGGCGAGCTCGCGAGCACGACGCCGAGCGTGATGCCGACGGCCGCGGCGAGCCCGAAGCCGAGCAGCATCTCCTCAGCCGTCACGCGCAGGTTCGGCAAGAGGATGCTCCAGCTCTCGAACAGCCGTCTCACGATCGAGCTCGGCGCAGGCAGCACGTACTGCTTGACGTCGAAGCCGCGGACGACGAGCTGCCAGAGGCCGATGACGGCGAGCAGCACGAGCGCCGGCGCCACGACCCGCTGCACAAGGCGGCGCGTCATTCGGAGCGCTCCTCCCAGACGAGGTCGAGGACGCGGCGCTTCAGCTCCGCGAACCTGGGGTCACCGACCGTATCGTGGTCGCGCGGCCGCGGCAGGTCGACCTCGACGATGCCCTTGACAGTCGCCGGCCTGCGTGTCAGGACGTAGATCCGGTCGGCGAGGAGGACCGCTTCCTCGGGGTCGTGGGTGATCAGCAGGACGGTTCTGGGAAAGTCGGCGCAGACCTTCTGTAGCCACTCGTGTAGACCGGCCCGCGTCAGCGCGTCCAGCGAGCTGAACGGCTCGTCGAGGAGCAGCAGACTCTTGTTGCAGAGGAACGTGCGCATCAGCGCCGCGCGCTGGCGCATGCCGCCCGAGAGCGCCGAGGGGTAGAAGTCGTCGAAGCCGTCGAGCCCGAACACCGGCAGCAGCGCCTTTGCGCGCGCCCGCGCAGCGGCACGCGGTTCGCCGGCGAGCTCGGGCCCGAGCGCGACGTTGTCGAGAACGCGGCGCCAGTCGAGCAGGAGGTCCTTCTGCATCATGTACGCGACGTTGCCGGTGGAGCCGGTGATGTCGCGACCGTCGAGGTGAACAGCGCCCGCGGTCGGCATGACGAGACCGGCGAGGATGTGGAAGAGCGTCGACTTGCCGCAGCCCGTGGGGCCGACGATGGCGACGAACTCGTTCTCCGCAGCGCTCAGCTCGATCCCCGCGAGCACCGGCAGCGGCCGGTTGTCCTGGTCGCGGAACGCGTGGTGGATCCCCGCCAGCGCAACCTTCGGCGCCGGCTCGGAGGGCTCCGCGCCACGTGCCTTGCCGCTCTCAGCAGACTCCGCTACGAACGCCGTCCGCTCCCATCCCTCGCTCGGGCGGCCCGTCCTCGGCCGCAGCGAGGAATCTAGCGCCGGTCGCGGCGCCCGAGCAACCCGCCGGGCGGGGATCAGGCCGGCAGAATCAGCTCGAAGCGGGCGCCGCCGCGGGCGCCGTTCTCGTAGACGAGGTCGCCGCCGTGGGCGTTCGCGTACGCCTTCGCGATCGCGAGCCCGAGGCCCGTGCCGTGGCCGGCGTAGCCGCGCTCGAAGCGCTCGAACAGGCGGGGGACGAGCTCCTCGGGGACGCCCTCGCCGGCGTCCTCGACGACGATGCGGAGGTGGCGGTCGCGGTGGTCGGCGCTGACGACGACCGGCGGCTTGCCGTAGCGGAACGCATTCGCGAGCAGATTCGTCAGGATCCGCTCGAGCGCGAGCCGGTCGGCGAGGACGGCGAAACTCGGCTCGATCAGGACGTCGACGTCGAGCTCCGCAGCGTCGGCGACCGATGTCGCCACGTCCCGCACGAGCGGCTGCAGCACGAGCGGCTCGCGGTGGATCTCGATCGACTGCGAGTCGAGGCGTGAGAGGTCGAGCAGCTGCTCGATCAGACGGCGCAGGCGGATCGCCTGGTCCCAGAGCATGTCCTCGAGCTCCGCCCGGACCTCGTCCGAGAGGACGTCGCCGCGCTGCCTGAGCGTGGCGACGATCCCGTACACGGACGCCGCCGGCGTCCGCAGCTCGTGCGAGGCGACGGCGACGAAGTTCAGCTTCAGCTGGTCGACGCGGCGGAGCTCCTCGTGGATCCGTGCGCGCTCGATCGCCATGGCGGCACGATCGGCGACGACCTGCAGAAGCTCGACGTCGTCGTCGGTGAAGTTGCGCGACACGAGCGAGCCGACGTGGAGGACGCCGATGACGTGGTTCTCCGCGAGCAGCGGCACGCCGACCATCGACTTCAGGCCCTTCTCGCGCAGGATCGGATTGACGATGTCGGCGCGATCGAGGTCGGGAAGAATGACGGGCCGCCGCTCCGCGGCGACGCGGCCGGCGAAGCCGCGGCCGACGGGGATGCGAACGCCTTGCTCGACCTCCTCCTCGATGCCGAGGGCGGCCCGCGCGACGAGCTCGTCCGTCGCCGGGTCGTGGAGGAGGATCGCCGCCGTGTCCGCGGCCAGGATGTCGCGGATGCGGCGCAGGAGCTCCCAGAGGAGCTCCTCGAGGTCGAGGTGCGCGAGCGCGACGTCGGTGACGAGCTGCACGCGCTCGAGCTTCCGTCGCGCGCGCCGCTCGGCTTCGAAGAGCCGTGCGTGCTCGATTCCCGTCGCCACCCGGTCGGCGACGAGCTGCAGGAGCTCGACGTCGCGCTCGTCGAACGCGCGCGGGACGAGCGAGCCGACGTGCAGGACGCCGATGACGCTGCCCTCGAGCAGCAGCGGCACGCCGAGGAGCGACTTGATCCCCTTCTCGCGCAGGATCGGATTGAGGACGTCGGCGTGGTCGACGTCCGCCAGGACGATCGGTTGTCGGTCCGCGGCGACGCGGCCGGCGAAGCCGCGGCCGAGCGGGACGCGAACGCCGCGCTCGACCTCCTCCTCGATCCCGAGCGCCGCGTGGGCGACGAGCTCGCCCGCTTCGTCGTCGAGCATCAGGATCGCGACGGTGTCGACCTCGAGCGCGTCGCGGACGCGCGACAGCAGCTCCTCGAGCATCGCGTCGAGCTCGAGATGCGAGAGCGCGGCGTCGGTGACGAGCTGCAGCCGGCGGAAGCGCTCGAGGTCGCCCTGCTCGCTCATGCCGCGCGGAAGGATAACGAGCAGTCCAGATCAGCTCTGTCGCTCTGTTGCCTTGCGGCAACGGCGGACTGGGTCGCGACGACCTCGAGCGTAGCGGCGGCAACGGTCGACTCGACGTCGCCGACGACGAAGGCGGGCACGGGTACGTGCAGTCCGCATCGGAGCCTCGGACAACGGGTCGGCGCGAGGACGAGATACGGTGCGTCCCGCGGGACGAGCGGGTTCAGCGCCCGAGCCACGCGCGCAGCCGGGCCCACAGCGACGGCCCGCTCAGCCGCCTGAGCGCCTGCTCGCGCGCGAGTGCCCGCTTCGCCCACGCGCGGTCGCGCATGTTGCGCGTCGGGTAGCGCGGCTTCCAGTAGACCGGCATCGCAGCCCGCCTAGCCGCAGGCGTCGTCGCCGTTGCACGCGCGCCCCGTCAGCGGCAGGCGCGCGAAGAGCCCGGCGAGCAGCGCGAGCTCCTCCTCGGAGAAGCGGCCGACGAACAGCTCCTCGACGCCGGCGTGGTGCGTCGCCGAGGCCTCGGCGAGCTTCGCCCGGCCGGCGTCGGTCAGCTTCGCGTACGAGACGCGGGCGTCGCTGTCGCAGCTCGCCTTCTCGACGTAGCCCGCGCGCTCGAGCCCGTCGAGCAGACGCGTGATCCCGGATGCGGTCAGGACGACGCTCTCGGCGAGGTCGACGCGGCGCATCATCTGTCCCTCCGCCCGCGACAGGAGGACGAGCACCTCGTAGTCGTTCAGGGTGAGGCCGTGCGCCGCGAGCAGGTCGACGTTGAGCTGGCGCGTGATCGCGGCGTGGGAGCGGAGGAAGCCGACCCACGCGTCGAGCTGCTTCGCCTGCAAGATCGTGCTCATTGACACCACAAGTGTAGCCCTCCCGCGGAGCGCCCTTCCGCGGCGCGTTCAGTAGACGCCGTCGGCGAAGAGGCGGCCCTCGGCGGCGCGCCTGCGCACGAGGCCGGGCAGCGGCCGGCCGCCCGCGGTCGTCCAGCGGGCGAGCTGGGCGGGGACCGCGGCGTAGTCGCCGCGGTTCAGGAGGCGCAGGAGGGTCGAGCCGGCGAACGCGCCCGGGCCGACGTTGTAGGCGAAGCTGACGAGCGCGTCGAACTGCGGCTGGTCGAGGGGTACGGTGACGTGCGCCCGCACGGCCGCGGCGGCGGCGCGGGCGTCGCCCCGTAGCAGCTCGAGCGCCCGCCGGCGCGTGATCCCGGCGCAGAGCTCGGTCGGCTCGGAGCCGTTCGTCGGGCCGAGGTGGACGAGATGGCCGAAGCCGATCGTGCAGTTGCCGGCCGGGTCGTCGTAGAGCTTCTCGCTGAACCCCTCGAAGCGGCCGATGAAGCGCAGCCCGGCGTCGCTCGCCTCGGTCGCAGTCTGGCCGATCGCCGCGCCGTCCTCGCTCGAGGTCATGGGCGCCTCCGAGTCACGAGCCTACCGCGCCGGCACGCCGCCGCTCAATACGAGCAGGCCTTATTTGACAAATTTGAATCGCTTATGTAATTGTCCACCAATCCAGTGGACAAAGGAGTACAGATGCCCCGTCGCAAGGCCCTCCTCACCGCTCTCGCCGCCGCCGTCCTCGTGCCCGCCGCCGCGACGGCGGCCGCCGCCGACACGACGCTCGACCTCGTCGCCTACTCGACGCCCAAACCCGTGCTGTCGAAGATCGCCTCGGACTTCTCGGCGAGCCCGCTCGGCCAGGGCGTCTCGTTCACGCAGTCCTACGGACCGTCGGGCGACCAGGCGAAGGCGGTGATCGCCGGCTAGCCGGCCGACGTCGTTTTCCTCTCGACAGGCGACGACATGAACGCGCTCGTCGCCGCCGGCCTCGTCGACCCGACCTGGGACCGCCAGAGCTACGACGGCATCGCTGCCGACACCGTCGTCGTCTTCGCCGTCCGCGACGGCAACCCGAAGCACATCAAGAGCTGGGCCGACCTCGTCAAGCCGGGCGTGCACGTCGTGACGCCGAACCCGTTCAGCTCCGGCTCGGCGAGGTGGAACATCCTCGCCGCATACGCGGCGCAGCGCCACCTCGGCAAGACGGACGCGCAAGCGATCGCATACGTCAAGCAACTGTTTCAGCACGTCGTCTCGCAGGACACCTCGGGCAGCAACGCGACGAACACGTTCCTGTCTGGCAAGGGCGACGTCCTGATCACGTACGAGAGCGAAGCGATCAACGCGCGCCTCAAGGGTCAGAACATCCAGTACGTGATCCCGCGCCAGACGATCCAGATCCAGCTGCCGATCGCGGTGATCAAGTCGAGCGGGAACCGCGACGTCGCGAACCAGTTCATCCGCTTCGTGAAGTCGGAGCCCGAGCAGGAGGTCTTCGGGCAGTACGGCTTCCGCCCCGTGAACCCCGTCGCGGCAAGGAAGTTCACGAAGGAGTTCCCGGCCCGGCCCGGACTGATCACGATCGACGACACGACGATCGGCGGTTGGCGCGCAGCCGACAGGAAGTGGTTCGACCCGAGCACGGGGCTGATGGTCGGGATCGAGCGCGCCGTCGGAGGGCCGACGTCTGGCGCTTAGCGGGGCGGCTCCGTCTGCCTGGCTGCCGCGCCGCGGCGGCTCGGCGCTCGCGGTCGGCTTCGTCGGGGCGTTCCTGTCGGTGGTCGTCGCGCTGCCGATCGCGGCGCTCGTCTGGTCGTCGACGAAAGGCGGCGGCTCGGGTTTCTGGGCCGCCGTCTCGTCGCCCGAGGCAGTCGCGGCGCTGAAGCTGACGCTCGCCGTCGCCGCGCTCGCGGCGCTCACGAACGCGCTGCTCGGGACGATCACCGCGTGGGTGCTCATCCGCGACGACTTCCGCGGCAAGCCGATCGTCAACGCCGCCATCGACCTGCCGTTCGCGCTGCCGACGATCGTCGCGGGGTTGCTGCTCCTGACGTTCTACGGCCCGCGCTCGCCCGTCGGCGTCGACGCGGCGTACACCCGGACCGCGATCTGGCTCGCGCTCCTGTTCGTGACGCTGCCGTTCGTCGTCCGCACCGTGCAGCCGGTGCTGATCGAGCTCGACGTCGAGATGGAAGAAGCTGCGCGCTCGCTCGGCGCGCGGCCTCTCGTCGTCTTCCGGCGGATCGTGCTGCCGAACATCCTGCCCGGGATCCTGTCCGGGCTGACGCTTGCGTTCGCGCGCGCGGTCGGCGAGATCGGCTCGCTGGTGCTCGTCTCCGGCAACCTCCCCTACCGCACCGAGGTCGCGTCGGTGTTCATCTTCAACCAGCTGCAGAGCGGAAACCCGCACGGCGCCGCGGCGGTCGCGGTCGTGCTGCTCGCGATCTCGTTCGCGGTTCTGCTCGGCGTCGGCGGGCTGCGGCGCCGGGCGACGAGGCACGATTGTGGCCGCTAGGCTCGGGCTCCGCCTCGTCGCGCTCTTCTACCTGGCCGCGATCCTCGTCGCGCCGCTCGGGCTCGTTTGCTACCGCACCTGTGCGCACGACGCCGGCGCGGCGTGGGCTGCGCTGCATGCACACGCGACGGTGCACGCGTTCCGCGTGACCCTCGTCGCCGTCGCGATCGCCGTCCCGGTGAACGCCGTCTTCGGCGTCGTCTGCGCGCTTGCGATCGTGCGCGGCCGGTTCCCCGGGCGGGGCTTCCTGAACGCCTTCGTCGACCTGCCGCTCGCGCTCTCGCCGGTCGTCGTCGGCGCCGCGCTCCTCCTGCTCTACGGCCGGAACGGCTGGCTGCCCGGCGTTCACGTGCTCTTCTCGCTTCGCGGGATCGTGCTGGCGACGACCTTCGTCTCGCTGCCGTTCGTCGCGCGCGAGGTCGTGCCGACGCTGCGCGAGATCGGCGACGAGCAGGAGCAGGCGGCGCACACGCTCGGCGCCTCCGGCTGGCAGACGTTCTGGCGCGTGACGCTGCCGTCGATCCGCTGGGCGGTCGTGTACGGCGTCGTGTTGACGACCGCGCGCTGCCTCGGCGAGTACGGCGCGGTTGCCGTCGTGTCGGGGAACATCGAGGGCCGGACGCAGACGGCGACGCTGGCCGTGCAGGACGCGTACGAGAACCTCGACCGGGCCGGCGCGTACGCGATCTCGCTGGCGCTCGCGCTGGGCGCGGTGCTCGTGCTCGTCGCGATGTCGCTCGTCCGGCCGCGGGAGGCACGGAGCTGATGTCGATCGCGATTCGCGACGTGACGAAGCGTTTCGGCTCGTTCGCGGCGCTCGACGGCGTCTCCGTCGACGTCGCGACGGGATCATTGACGGCGCTCCTCGGGCCGAGCGGCAGCGGCAAATCGACGCTGCTGCGCGTGATCGCAGGCCTCGAGATGCCGGACTCGGGCTCGGTCGCGATCGCCGACGAGGACGTGACGCGGCGCTCGCCGCAGGACCGCGGCGTCGGCTTCGTCTTCCAGCACTACGCGGCGTTCAAGCACATGACGGTGTGGGAGAACGTCGCGTTCGGGCTGAAGATCCGCCACCGGCCGCGCGTGGAGGTGCGCGCGCGCGTGGCCGAGCTGCTCGCGCTCGTGCAGCTGGAGGGGCTCGAGCGCCGGTACCCGGCGCAGCTGTCCGGTGGGCAGCGCCAGCGGATGGGCCTCGCGCGCGCGCTCGCGGTCGACCCGCACGTGCTGCTCCTCGACGAGCCGTTCGGGGCGCTCGACGCGCGCGTGCGGACGGAGCTGCGCGCGTGGCTGCGGCGACTGCACGACGAGACGCGCACGACCACCGTGATCGTCACGCACGACCAGGAGGAGGCGATGGAGGTCGCCGACGAGGTCGTCGTCATGAACCGCGGCCGGATCGAGCAGGCGGCTGGCCCACGTGACCTGTACGAGCGGCCGGCGAACGAGTTCGTGATGTCGTTCGTCGGGCAGGTGAACCGGATCGGCGACGCGTTCGTCCGGCCGCACGACCTCGAGCTCGTCCTCGACGCAGGCGCCTCGACGCGCGAGGCGATGGTGCAGCGGATCGTGCACCTCGGGTTCGAGGTGCAGGTCGAGCTCGTCCGCGACGACGGCGCGCCGCTCTCGGTACGGCTCACGCGCGACGAGGAGGAGCGCCTCGAGCTCGTCCGCGGCGACATCGTCCATGTCCGCCCCATCCGTGCGACGACCTTCTCGTGAGTGTCAGTGGGGCTGCCACGCGTCCGCGTCGGCGGTGAGCTCGGCGACGATTTCCGGGAGGTCGCCGCTCGCGACGTCGGCCAGCGTCACCGACTCGAGCACGCGACGCAGGCTCGCGCGCACGGCGACCCACACCTCGCGCAGCGGCTCGGCGCTGCCGACGAGCTCGAGCGCCTCCGACCGGCGGCCGCGCACGCTCGCGAGCGGACCGTCGACCGCGCGGATCACGTCGGCCAGCGTCACCTCCGCGGCCGGACGCGTCAGCCAGTAGCCGCCCTCGATCCCCCGCCGGCTGCTGACGAGACCGGCGCGGCGCAAATCGGCGAGGATGTTCTCGAGGAACGTGATCGGGATCTCCTGCGCCTGTGCGATCCGCTCGCCCTTCACCGGTCCGTCGCCGGCCGCGGCGAGCTCCACGAGCGCCCGGACGGCGTAGTCCGACTTTGCCGAGACGCGCACCCCGGCATCCTAAGAACGCGCTGCAGGCGCCGCCGCTGGCGGGGCGGGTGATCGCGCACGCCGGCGGTGATTGACCTGCTCCCTGCCGGTGTTGACAGGCTAGGCCGCCGTTTTCAGTAGTTGTCCATCCTCCCAGGTCCGACGCACCTCGTCGGGTGTGCGGTAGTCGAGCCCGCTGTGCGGGCGGTGG
>Ga0070741_10014871_pt1 | contig 13349 bp, 9 predicted proteins | sample Coa_R1_4_FD_66440 | JGI IMG/M metagenome (GOLD analysis project Ga0070741, IMG submission 66440) | Surface soil microbial communities from Centralia Pennsylvania, which are recovering from an underground coalmine fire - Coalmine... | ecosystem: Environmental > Terrestrial > Soil > Unclassified ... | reverse complement strand
CCAAAGGCGGCTGTCGGCTGATAGATGGGACGGCGCAGATTCAAATCCTGGATAATGGCCGCCGGACGCAGGTCAAAATGCTCATTGACGAGGCGGACGATCTCTTCATCAGAGATTTTGCCTGTACCGAAGGTTTCCACAAAGAGCGAAAGTGGACGAGCAACGCCAATGGCGTAGGCAATTTGCAGTTCCAGGCGATCAGCCAGACCTGCGGCTACAAGGTTTTTGGCGATGTAGCGGGCCGCGTAAGCTGCGGAGCGATCAACCTTGGTCGGATCTTTGCCGCTAAAAGCTCCGCCGCCATGACGCGCCATGCCACCGTAGGTATCAACAATAATCTTACGTCCGGTCAGACCGGCATCGCCCATTGGCCCTCCGGTCACAAAACGTCCGGTCGGATTGACAAAGAATTTGGTATCACTGTCGATAAGATTGGCGGGGATTACGGGCTTAATGATATGCTCGATCACATCATTGCGGATCTGCTCTCTATCGATATAATCTGCATGTTGAGTTGAGATAACAATAGTATCGACCCGCAGCGGACGCCCATATTCATACTGTATGGTCACCTGGCTCTTACCATCCGGGCGCAAATAGGTCATCGGGCCGTTGCCAGCCCACGATTTGCGGCGCACCTGCGAGAGCTGGCGCGTGAGCTTATGAGCAAGGCTGATAGGCATCGGCATATATTCAGGCGTCTCGTTACAGGCAAAGCCAATCATCATTCCCTGGTCGCCTGCCCCGATCAGCTCCAGTTCATCCTCGCTCAGGCGAACGAGCGCATCTTTGGCTTCGAGGGAGCGACTGACGCCCATATCGATGTCCGACGACTGCTTGCCAATCGAGGTAACAACGCCGCAGGTACGATAATCAAAGCCATATTCGGCATTCGTATAACCTACCTGCTCAATCGTCTTACGCACAATCGCGGGCATATCGATCCAGGCTGAAGTAGTGATCTCACCGGCTACAAGGACCAGGCCGGTGGTGGTTGCGGTCTCACAGGCGACGCGCGCCAGGGGATCTTGCGCGATGATCGCATCAAGAATGCCATCTGAGATCTGGTCACATAGCTTATCAGGATGGCCTTCCGTAACAGATTCGCTGGTAAAAAACGTTTTCGGGCTTTGCATGAAACTACTCATGATGGACACCTTCCTTTCAGGGATCTACAATATCAGGTAGGAAAAGGGGTTAGCCGCGCAAGACACAAAAAAACCCCTGATTCAGGGGGTTAGCGTTATTGCTCATTCCCCTCATCTTGCGGAATACTCCGCCGGAATTGGCACCCTACCTGCGCTCTAACAGATGGGTTGCCGGGCTTCATCGGGCCGTTTCCCTCCACCTCTCTTGATGAGAGTGATCTCACTCACATATTTGATTGTCTGCATGCTTGCCAACAAACCGATGGCACTCATCCTGCTAATACTACTATTTTACGTGAACGATGTGTCTCCTGTCAATTGTTACGTAGAGGCAATCTCAGGGGCGACCCGCTCGCCCGCTTTTCGAAAAACGCAGCCAGTACCGGCTTCCTATCCTCGCGGTTTATCAAGTCGCTTCGCTTGAACAAGCGTTCCACACATGATATCATTGAAGCAGTATTTTGACAACGGAATAGCGTTTAGGAGGGTAATCATGCCAACTCGCGCAGAGATTTTGGACACGCTAGCGGCATCGCAGACGCAGGTCATGGCGTTTTTTCAAGGGCTGAGTTCGGAAGACCTGGAGCGCCCGGCAACGGCGAGTGAAGTTCCCGGAGCAGCCCCGTGGAGCGCCAAAGATCATTTTGCTCACCTGGTATACAACGAGCGCAATATCCAGCAATTGCTGCACCGTATACTCGCCGACGAGCCTCGGGACGTTTTCTTACGCTCTCAGTACCCAGAGGAAATGGAAATGCCGGGCATCCTGGGCGATTGGGATGCGCTGACCCTGGAGGAGCAGGAGCGACTGGGGATGGCCGTCGCCAACTTCCATCAAACCTACGTGAACGCGCACCATGACGACAGTTTGGAGAAGGTAGCAGCGGATTACCTGGCGGCGCGGCAGGACACATTGGACCTCCTGCAACAGTTCACCGATGAGCAACTGGCTGCTGTGGTGCCCACGGTCGTTGGTGACACGACCGCCGGTGGCTTGTTTGCCGGGGGAATAACAGAACACGGGGCTCAGCACATGACCTGGGTTGAGGAAGGATTTCGTCTGGGCGTGTCATGAACCACCCGTTTAAAAGTGCAGGGGCCCAATTCCCCTGAACGGTACAGGGCAGGCGCAAGGCACTGCCCCTACACACGCGATGTTGATGTCAACAAACGACGATCAGGTGCCGGATTCCCACGAGTTTAGATAGTGTTCCTGTTCGGGGGTGAGCGTATCGATCTTCATGCCCATTGAGTGTAGCTTGAGGCGAGCGATCTCTTTATCGATCTCGGCGGGCAGCGTATAGACACGCGGCTGCAACTCTTTGGCGTGAGTGAGCATGTATTCGGAGCCAAGCGCCTGATTGGCAAAGCTCATGTCCATCACGCTGGCAGGGTGGCCTTCCGCCGCCGAAAGATTGACCAGGCGCCCTTCCGCCAGCAGATGAACGCGACGACCATCTGCGTACGTATATTCATCGACGAAATCACGCACACGCCGCTTCTTCGTTGCCAGTTCCTCTAGAGCCGGAATATTGATCTCATCGTTAAAGTGGCCCGAGTTCGCGATCAGCGCGCCATCCTTCATGCGCTCCAGGTGCTGACGATTAATCACGTTGAGATTGCCTGTAACTGTAACAAAGATATCACCAAGCGCGGCAGCATCTACGCCAGGCATCACTCGGTAGCCGTCCATCACCGCTTCCAGAGCGCGTACCGGATCGACTTCCGTCACAATCACATTCGCCCCCATGCCATGCGCGCGGGAAGCGACGCCGCGACCGCACCAGCCATAACCAAAAACAACAATGGTCCGACCGGCGAGCAGAATATTGGTCGAGCGGATAATTGCATCAATTGAACTTTGCCCCGTCCCATAGCGGTTATCAAACATATGCTTGGTATCGGATTCGTTTACCGCGAGCACCGGAAATCTGAGTACTGATTGCATCTCCATGCTGTGCAGGCGGATCACGCCGGTGGTCGTCTCTTCCATGCCCCCGATGATATTGGGGATCAACTCGGTCCGCGTGGTATGCAGGGTGGAGACGAGATCGCAGCCATCATCCATCGTCATGTTCGGTTTATGATCGAGCGCGGCATTAATATGGCGATAATAGGTCGGCTCATCCTCGCCCTTGATGGCAAAAGTCGGAATGCCATACTCGCTGACCAGGGCAGCCGCGACATCGTCCTGCGTTGAGAGCGGATTGGACGCGCAAAGCACGACATCAGCTCCCCCGGCTTTTAAAGTAATCGCGAGGTTGGCCGTCTCCGTCGTAATATGCAGGCAGCCCGACATACGTACGCCCTTGAGCGGCTGATCCTGCGCAAAACGTTCGCGGATCAAACGCAGGACGGGCATATCTTTCGCCGCCCACTCGATACGATCTTTGCCGCGAGGAGCCAGGGAAAAATCCCTTACATCCCCCTGTGTCGAAATGGTCATATATCAATTCCCTTCATCTAATCAAAAAATAAAGAGCTATGCGGACGTTACTGACAGCAAGTAGTCCTTCAATATGCTGCGTTCCCATGCCGGATCGCATAGGAACGCAGAAAAGCTACATATCTGCACGTAACCCGTGTATTTTACAACATTTTGCAATGTCGCTCTAGCGGAGCGCAGCATGCCCTTGAATAGCATGCCAGTCGGGGTCGAAATGCGAATACGTGACCAGTTCTCGATAGCGAGCGACAATATCCTCCATTGTCAGGGTGCGCAGGCGTTTAATGCTAAAATCGGAGCAAGCAAAGGAGCCAGTGATGTTGCCATGCACCACCGCCCGTTTCAGGTCATCCAGCGCGTATTTCCCATCCGGTCCCGGGCGGGTTGTTGATAGGTAGCCCAGGAAGCCGCCCGCGAAGGCGTCGCCCGCGCCCGTTGGATCGATCACCTCTTCAAGAGGATAGGCCGGGGCACTGAAATAGGTCCCATCGGCTCCAAAGAGCAGTGCTCCATAGCATCCCTGCTTCACAATCACATACTTTAGCCCTAGAGCCAGGAGTTGCCGCACCCCGGTCACCACGCCCACCTGATCGGTATACTGGCGCACCTCTTCTTCGCTCATTAACAAAATATCAACCTGTTTTATCACTTCAGTTAATTGGGGGCGCGCCGTCATAATCCATAGCTCCATCGTATCAAGGACCGTGAGCTGTGCAGCAGGCGCCTGTTGGAGCACTTCCAGTTGCAGCTCAGGTTGGATGTTCGCCAGAAAGACCAGGGAGCTATGATGGTATTCAGCGGGAATAACAGGATGAAAGTTCGCGTAGACCCCCAGTTGCGTATCGAGGGTATCGCGGGCATTCATATCCATATGATAGCGCCCGGTCCAGCGAAACGTCCTGCCTTCTTGAATTTGCAGACCGGCGAGATTGATCGGACGGGAGCGCCAGAAATCCAGATACTCTTCTGGGAAATCGCTGCCAACGATGGCGACCAGATTCACCTGGTCATAGAGGGATGCTGCGGTTGAAAAATACGATGCGGCCCCACCGAGCACTTCATCCGCCTGTGAAAACGGCGTTTCAACCCGGTCCAGGGCCACGGAACCAACAACAAGAATGGACACGTCCTACAAGCCTCCTGTTACTACTACACGGGAGTAGCATCGTTTAAATGTTCAATGACACCATCGAGAAAAGCCAGCGTGCGGTTGAACTTCTCGCGCGCCATCTCGCGCGCGGGCGCGGTATGTAACGACTGGTATAATTCAATGAAACGCTCCTCGATATGGCGCAGAATAGCGGCCAGCACTTCACCGGTGACGGCCTGATTGGGATAGCGCGCGCCAAATTCGATCAACGATGTCACCACAGCCAGCCCGCTCAGGCGCCCCAGTTTATCCGCATCGTACAGGATCAGACCTTCTGGCGAGGCAGCTTCACGCTTCTCCACAGGGACCGTGGTCATATGCGTCAAAATCGCCTGCTCAACCTTGCTTATCAGGCCAGCAGGAGCATTTTGTCGGCGTAGAAACTCAACTGCCATCTCAGCCGACTTTTTATGATGATCCTGGAAACCGTCGGTCGCTGTAGCAATATCGTGGAGATAGGCAGCTATTACCAGAGCGTCTTTATCTATGGCGGGAGCGCCTTCCCGCGCCTCCAATTCCACTGCAAGCATTTTACAGTTTGCGACAACCGCGCTCACATAACGAAACCCTTCCTGCCCCATCACCTCCTCCGCATACCTGGCAACCGCCTGTATGACTGCTGTATCCATCAACAATATACCTTCCCAGCGTCGAAATCCTCGGAACACACCTGGCGCAAGGTCGCCTCATAGGGTGGTCGAGCTATACCTCTATCGGTAATAATAGCAGTGATATAGAGAGAGGGCGTAATATCAAAAGCCGGATTGGCTACCTGGATGCCTGCCGGAGCAATAGGAATGCCGCGCAACGCCGTCACCTCTTGCGCATTACGCTGCTCTATCGGGATATGTTCGCCAGAAGCAAGAGAGAGATCGATAGTGGAGCAGGGCGCAACAACATAAAAAGGAATATGGTGAGCATGCGCCAGCACCGCAACGCTGTACGTGCCGATCTTGTTAGCCACATCTCCATTCGCGGCAACGCGATCAGCTCCGACAAAAACAGCAGTAACGCCCCCGTGACGCATAAAATGACCGGCCATATTATCCGTGATCAGCGTCAGGGGAATCCCTTCCTGTTGCAGCTCCCACGCTGTGAGGCGAGCGCCCTGCAACACGGGACGCGTTTCATCGACAAACACATGAACGCGCTTGCCCTCTCTCTTTGCCAGATAGATTGGAGCCAGGGCCGTGCCTAAACCGGCGGTAGCCAGCGCTCCCGCGTTACAGTGTGTGAGCAGAATATCGCCGTCAGCGATGAGCGCAGCACCGTATGTTCCCATCCTGAGGCAGGCGGCGGCATCTTCATCGGCTATCGCCTGCGCCTCATCACGCAGGAGCTGCGCCAGTTGTCGCAGCGAACAATGCGCTTCGATGGCACGGTCCGCGCACTGCTGCATGCGTTTGATGGCCCAGAAAAGATTTACCGCCGTGGGGCGCGTCCCCTGCAACAGAAGAGCGGCAGCATGGATGTGCTGCTGCGCCTGCGCGATAGTCAGGGTATCTTCCTGGACATGCAGCAAACGATACAAAGCCAGCGCCATCCCAAAGGCAGCCGTTACGCCAATTGCGGGCGCGCCCCGCACCTTCAAAGATGTGATCGCCTCGGCTACCTCCTGCTCGTCTCGCAGCTTGAGATAGACAATCTGCTGAGGAAGGAGCGATTGATCCATCATCCCCACATAAGCGCCCAGAGCATCTTCTTCCCACCATACCGTTCTTACATGCTGTTGCTTATGTGGATCAGCCATACGGTCAGTTCCTCCTTAAATATTTACCCCAGCCGTGTCCTCATGGGGGAGTGGCGGCATCATAGAGCAACCTCTGTTCTCTAACGAGAGAGCCCCATCATTTAAGCACAGCAACCCAATAGTACTAACAGAGGAGCTAATGATTGCTGGAATTCCGCTAAAGTATGCTACCATGATAGACGATATAGCACATATCTGCAAGTGCATATCACTACTCTAGTATGTTACTGATAGCGTCAGTTGTCCGTTCCACTACACAGAAGGATAAAGTGTTTCCGCATCCGCAGGACTATTTATGTAAGGATACAACACCTGCGCTGCTCGGAGATGGACTTATTACCTCCTGCAAGGAACGGGCAGGATGGTAACAGTTATCATCGAAGGGATTGTAGCGCATGGTCCGGGTGGAAGCCAGAGAAACATCCTGGTCTTTTGAACAAATTTACGACGAATATAAGACGCCTATTTATAATTATGTCTATCACCTGGTAGGTGATCGCGAACAGGCTGATGATTTAACACAAGATACTTTTTTAAAAGCGTTTCGCGCACTACCAAAAATGGATGCGAATCTGAAGTTATCGGCGTGGCTCTATCGCATTGCGACCAATACAGCGTATGATGCGCTTCGTCGTCGCAAGCTCATTGCCTGGTTGCCCTGGCAAGACCTTGATCATGAACCTGCCGATGTTGAGAGCGCGGACCCGCAGGAAATTTATGGTACGACCGAGCTGGTACGCGCAGCCCTTCGTCGCATGCCCCAGCAATACAGGGCGGCATTACTCCTGTACACCCAGGAGGGATTTTCCTACAGCGAAATTGCCCGCTCCCTGAATATTGCAGAGAGTGGTGTCAAGATGTATCTTTCGCGCGCACGTCAATCGTTTCGAGAACATTATCGGTCCCTGGAGCAGGGAGGAGGCGCAAAATGAACTGCGAGCAGGTCAAGGAGCTGCTAAGTGCTTACCTTGACAATGCGCTCGCCCCGGAAGAATACGATGCAGTGACAATGCATCTGCGTAGTTGCCAGGAGTGTAGCCACGTTCTGGCCGACTTCCGCTATTTTGACGCACTCCTCTTCCAACTCCCCCGCGTCAGTCCCGATCCCGCATTGCGTGAACGCATCTTTTCCTCGCCAGAATACCTGGAACTGACGGGTACCTTCGGCTCCAGCAGTCGCAATGCGGATCGCACAATACAACAGCCAGGAGCGTCGAATCCCAATCGTCCACACCTGGTCGCTCTACGGGGAGGGCGACAACCCTTTTCAGGAGTTCCAGCCTCTGCGGTGACACATACGCCGCGCCCGGGTGCTTACCCGCGCAACCGATACACGCCACAGGGCATGTCTTTTATCCGCTTTGTCATCGCCGCCACCCTGCTGCTGATGATTTGCCTGGGCAGCCTGATGGGCTGGAACGTCTGGAAGCAACAGGCTGGTATCGCACAAGGAGTAAGAGGAGGGATTACCCCACCCGCAGCCCTCTCGCAGGGGCCGCTTCCCGCCGGGCTGCGCTTCATCTTTTTACGCACTGGCGCGCTCTGGAGCGCGCCCACTGACGGCGGCACGGGCATTGTGCGGCTGACGCCCGCGAATATTGTCGTGGCAACCGACTGGACAGTCAGGCCCGCGCTCCCCGGACGGCCCGCTGGCAACATGCTCGCTTATATCGACCTACAACAGGGACGAGTCCATATTATACGCAGCGATGGACAGCGCGATATCACGCTGGCTCAGTCCTTACTCAAGCCAGGCACGTCACCTGCAACGATCTGGGATACCGATACAGGGGCGGCCATTCTTAGCAGCCTGGCCTGGTCGAAAGATGGCAGCATGCTGGCATTTATTGCCGATCCACGAGGAACAAACCTCCCCAGGCTCTATATCTATTCTGTCAGCACCGGCGATATCCAGCAGGTTCAGCTTCCTTTCACCGGGGCCGTATCTCATCCGATCTGGTCGCCGGACGGCATCCGCATTGCTTTTGTGTTCACGAGCAATGGAAACGTCGGCATCCTGGACTACAACACCCAGAACCACGGCATATTGACCATTGCCTCTGCGCTCAATAGCCGCGCCAATCCTAACGATGGCGTACTCTCCCTCGACTGGTCGCCCAACGTGGATATACCCGCCATTACCTGGAGCGTGGGAGTCGTGGGGCACGTACATAGTATATGGCTGCAACGCGTTGGCGTCGAGGGCACAGCCAGCGCCCGCGTCCTTACCAGGGGAGATTACGTTCAGGCAACCTATAGTCCCGCCGGACAAAACAACGCCGGAGGATGGCTGCTGGTTACATCGCTCGCGGGCCTCCCCGGCGATATCCTCAGCATGAATCTTAACGCCGATATCACCAGGTTGACCTTCAACAAGCAAGTAAGCTTTGCCCAATGGTCCCCGGATGGCGTGCGCGTGGATTATTTTGATGCGCTTTCAGCCGGTATGGGCAACCTCCATGTGGTTCATACCATCACCAGAATCGATACGCTGATCGCCACCGGAACAGCTCAGGACCCTCTTCCGGCATGGTCTCCAGACGGCCAGCAACTGGCCTATAGCACCGGCACCCACGTTCTGGTCGTTGACGTTGACGCCCAAACCATCAAAACATCAGAGCCTCTTAAAATACAGGGTTCAGCCACGGCTCTGAGCTGGTCCGCCGCCTCTCCTAAACAATTGGTCGTCGCTGTGGATGATGGACAACCAGGGCTTTACCTGGTAGACACGCAGCAAGATACCATCCTGCAATTAGACAAAGAAGGAATGCGCGGTCCCATCCTCTGGACCCAGATCCCCTGATACTCGCTTCGTGCTCACGCATGAGATCTCGCGCCTGCGGCGCTCTATCATGTTTTCTGCTGTCGTATCAAAAATGCGCTCGCGCATTTTTGATACGACAGCAGAAAACAGTGCTTGCGCGTGAGGCGCAAGCCCGCCAGGGACCAGAGATATTGCGGTGGCGATGGAAACCAGACATATTGCAAACAATCACATATATCGATATTCACAGAAATTTTATAGTTCCAGTGAAAAATTTTATATGCTTTTTATGACAGGTGGCTATAGTGTAATATATGGGTTTGTTATAGCCTCTCGGTCTATGGGGTATGTGTGTTTTGGAGGAAGAGAGTATGACAATCGCACATTCGCTTTTCAAAGGGTATGCGCAGCCGTTATCATCCGGCATTACTACGACTGAGCAGATGGCACAATGCGGAATTCACGCCGTATTCAAAGCCCGGCCTGCTGCTATCGCGCAAAATGTCCTGGGGCAACTGGAGCGGCGGGACCGGATTGTGTTGATCCTGCTAGATGGGCGACGTACCATTGAGGATGTGGCCCGGCTCACTCATCGGAACGAAATAGAAATAGCGCGCATTCTCGTGCGCTTTCTACAGTGGGGCTACATCGAATTTTTAGGAGGGTAAAACAACAGGCAAAAATACAATGTAATTCAAAAGATGGGGAAAACATAAAAAACTAACAGGCTGTTTGCAATAAGAAACTTCCTACAAATTTCTGCAAAACACGAAATTTGCTCCCAAAAATACTAACAATTTGTTCGCTTATAGGTTATAATACATACGCCTGGGATGGAAAGCGGGATGTTCGTGAGCAAGCAGATCCACCTCGACGAGCGGCTTGTAACGTTCATCTGATTATCCGTACGACCTTTTCCCCATGGGGTTCGTACGCGCGCCTCCTAGAGCTTCGCGTTGCTGTCTAGCATACGCGTGGTAAGGGGAGGACGAGCTGGCACCCCGTCCTTCCCTTACTTTTATCTTTTTGAAGAAAGGATTGCATGCGGTTCTTAGCGCGCTCTCTCGGAGGAAAACTTATCGTTGTTGCGGCATTCACGCTCTTGTTCTGTATGCTTATCTTTATAGGCATTTCCTGGAACTTATTCAAGTTCTATTCAGAGCATCAGGCCAGGAGTGACGCGCAAACGCACCTTTTTTCGCTGAAGCAGGCATACCAGGCCCACACAACGATGGTAGCAAATGAGTTAGCACAGCTCGCACACCAGCAAGAGGTGATCTCCGCTTTTTCAATTCCTTCTCTTCAGAATCGTCTCCGCAACCCGCTGATCTCGTTGTCCGTCCGTGACCATCTGGCTACCCTCGATATTATCTCCAGCAACCACCAGATACTGGCCCAGGCAGAAGAGACGACTTTCACCGCTAACGCCCTTCCTCCCGATACAGCTCTCCTGGTGGATCAGGCATTACAGGGGCAAGCGGCTTCTTTGTTACAAAGGATCACATTACCTGACACAAATCAGCTTGCAGTGGATAACCAGTGGGTCATCAGCGTCGCCGTCCCCATTTTGAGCACAACAGGCATACCTCTGGGGGCGCTGGTGGGATCGCAGCCTATCGACAGCTATTTCGCACAAATTTTAATGCAGCAAACGCCAGCTCCCATCGTTCTCTGCCTGTCAGGACACATACAGGGGGCAGCAGGGATTGCCATTAGCGCCCTGGTCGGCAACCAGGCTATATCAGAACAGAATCTTTGCGCTCCCGGCTCCCCCAATATCGTGTACGCGACTCAGCACTACCTGACGCAAGCCGATCAAGCCAGAACGAGGGAGCAGCTCTCAACCTCACCTACACTGGTGATCATAGCGGTTGAACCGCTGTATAGTTTGACTTCACATAGCGAGCAACTACTCCTGATCATTACCGGTCTGGGGCTGGTTATTTTCGCACTCGGCATACTTATCTACGCAACCATTACCAGGATGCTCCTTGTATACCCACTGCGTCACCTTCAGGCGCGCATACAGGCGATGGTCGTCAGCGGAACCGGCGAACCTATGCCACAGGAGGATGCGGACGAGATTGCTACCCTCTCACACGCCTTCGAGGTCCTCTCAGAGTCACTCGATAACGAAAGTCAGGTGTTGACGGAGCAGATGACCCACCTTTTGATTATGAGCGACGCCCTTATTTCGACGCTCCATCTGGAACAACTGCTGGGCGAAATTGTCTCTCGCCTGGGACGGATTATGCAGGCAAAACACGTCTCGCTCCTGCTCTACGGACGCGAGATGCCTTCTCCCTGGGCTGTTGCGCAATGGTCAGATCAACAGGTTGTCAATTCCTACACCTTCCCGCCTACCTCTAAATCCACCGATGCTTCCTCTCTCAATAAAGGCGCGGTCACCGTCCATGCCGATCCTGATGGGGACATCACTATGGCAATCACTACCAAAATGGCCGCGATCTCAGGAGCGCGCACCAGTCCCTCCAGCTCAAAAGGCAATGGCGCTCACCCGACAAAAAAAGCTGCCGCAGCAAAAGCGCGCGAGTCAAGAAATCCTCGCATCCCACGTCCGGTCCTGCGTGACCTGGATATGAGCCTGGCCCGCATAGCGATCCAGCGCCAGAAAATCGCCTATGGCGAAGATATCGCTATGATCTACCAGGAGCGCAAGGAACGCTGGGCGCGCCTGGCCCTGGACGCTGGCTATCGCTCAACCATCGCGATCCCGCTGCTTTTTCAGGACCAGGCTATCGGCGCATTTATACTCTATGGGGACAAGCCACGCCACTTCAGCAGTCGCGACACTTTCCTGTTAAGCACTGCCTCTATCCAGGCTTCTATGGCTATTCAAAACGCCCTGCTCTTCGCGGAAGTGAATGAGAAAAATGCCGCGCTCGAACGGGCCAACCAGTTAAAATCTCAATTCCTGGCGAACGTTACCCATGAATTACGTACCCCTTTGCACAGTATTATCAGTTATGGCGCGTTAATATTAGAGGGGTTCCTGGATGGGGAACTGACGACTGAGCAGGAAGAGCATATCCAGTTTATGGTGCGACGAGCCGAGGATCTCTCCCATCTCGTCGATGACATGCTCGACCTCTCTAAAATCGAAGCGGACCGCATAGAGGTGAAACCTGAGCCTCTGGAGCTAGGGGCTTGTCTTACCGAGGTGGTCAGTCAGCTTAAACCTCTGGCGAACAATAAAGAACTGTACCTGCACCTGCAAATGGATGAGGGCTTGCCAATGGCGCTAGCTGACAGCCATCGCGTGCGCCAGGTCGCCATTAATCTGGTCTCTAATGCGCTGAAATTTACCGAGAAAGGCGGAGTGACCATCCGCTGCTCTTTGATCAAGGATGAAGATATGCTCCGGGTCTCTGTGAGTGACACGGGGATCGGCATTTCACCTGCCGCCCTGGGCGTCATCTTCGAGGCGTTCCGCCAGGCCGACGGTAGCACAACGCGGCGCTTTGGCGGCACCGGGCTCGGCCTGACTATCGCGAAAAAGCTGATTGAATTGCAAGGCGGCGAAATGGCGGTAGAGAGCGTGCCAGGAGAGGGTTCTACCTTCTCCTTTACCTTACCCGCCGTTACCACTTTTAACGTCAATCAGTAAATAGAGGCTTAACCAGGAGCAATGGCATTTGTTGAGTAAGGAAGTAACATTTGAGAGCGATATTATGAATACACCATTACAACCAGCAGATAGCACGCATCCAGCAACCATTCTCATCGTCGAGAATGAGGTTTCCAACCGCATTCTGATCGAGCGCGTCCTCTCAACGCGAGGATACCGCTGCATCACGGCCTCCAACGGACGCGAAGCCCTCGACCTGCTTGACCGCGAACAGGTTGATCTGATCCTGACGGACCTCTCCATGCCTGTCCTCGATGGGTATCGCACAACGCAGTTGATCCGCGCCCGCCCAGGGTTGGAGAACGTCCCTATTGTTGCGGTAACGGCGTTCGCCCTCAATGATGAAGGTGAGGCAGCGAGGCAGATCGGCTGCACTGAGTACTTAACCAAGCCTTTTAAGCCGCGCCAGTTGCTGGAAGTGGTGGACCGCCTCTTAGCCCAT
>Ga0070741_10014870_pt1 | contig 13349 bp, 11 predicted proteins | sample Coa_R1_4_FD_66440 | JGI IMG/M metagenome (GOLD analysis project Ga0070741, IMG submission 66440) | Surface soil microbial communities from Centralia Pennsylvania, which are recovering from an underground coalmine fire - Coalmine... | ecosystem: Environmental > Terrestrial > Soil > Unclassified ... | reverse complement strand
GGGCGAAGCCCTGGCTGAAGGGCACCGCGAGCAGGAAGGCGAACAGCACCTGGACCCCGGGCAGCGCCACGCGGAGCTCGTTCAAGAGCTCGATCAGCTCGCGGTTGACCCGCTCGCGCCCGTCCTCGCTCGACCCTCCGGAGCCGCCCTGGTCGCCCACACCACGTGGTTCTGCGCCCGCTCGGCCGCTCCTCCAACGCGACGTCCTCGAACGGAGCGCCAGGGGGAGGTCGGCCTCGTCGACGACGGGACCCGCAAGCTCGATTCCGCGAAGCCGGTGCCGATGAGCGTGTTCCAGGCCGCGCGCCGCCTGGAAGGAGGCGGCTAGGGCCAGCCGGGTGTCGCCGCCCTCAGCCTGGCGGCCAGGGCGGCGGCACCTGCTCGACCGTGTGGTCGCAGTCGGCGTACGCCTCCCGCGGCGAGTCGGTGGCCTTCGCCACCGAGGCCCCGTGCTTGGCGGCGGCCGCGTTCACGGGGTAGTGAATGCGCTTGGCGGGCGAGCGGGCGCCGGTCATCAGGACCGCGCACGGCCCGTCCCCGGCGCCGACGAGGATGTGCTCGGTCCCCGGCGGGCAGTGCAGGTAGTCCCACTGCCGCAGGCGGCGCTCCTCGCCCTCGACGATCGCGATGCACTCGCCGGCCAGGACGAGGAACCCCTCCTGGTCGGACTCCGAGTGGTAGCGCCCGTTCGGCTGCCCCGGCTCGATTATGTGGACGTTCACGCCGTACTGCCCGAACCGGGCATCGTCGGCCTCGAACGCGCACCAGATCCCTTGGTCGGGGTTCCGCCGCCAGCTCGCCTCCGAGAGGTTGAGCACGAACCACCCCTCGCCCGCCACGACCTTTCCCGTCTCGGTCTCCTTGATCTTCGCCTCGTGGACAGCCATGCCCCGACGCTATCCGATGCCGATGCGCCGGGCCGTCCGGCCCTCCATCGGGGCCCACGCGAGCGCCCCGGCGAGCCAGGTGCGATGCCGCGGCCGATCGCCTCTCGGGCGGCAGTCTTCACTGCCGCCCGGATTCGACCAGGACCTCCGAGCGCTCGCTCAGCACGCGCTGGCCGGCGACGTCGCGGCGCCGGACCCGGTGCGGCTTGAGGGCCCGGAAGCGGTAGAGCGTGAAGCTGGGAGGCAGGCGCTGCGTCGAGACGAGGTGGAAGCCGCGCGGCGCGGTCACACCCCGCCGGGTGACGAGGGCGTCGACCTCGCGCGTGCGGACGCCGCCTGCGAAGCGAGGGCCGCGGTAGGTGCGAGCGCCGAGGTAGTAGTCGAGGGCCGTGTCGCCGTTGGAGTTGGTGACGATGATGCGCGCGTGCCGCGCCGGGCCGATCGCGTCGGCGGCGCCTCGCCAGTCCGGCCGCTGCATCTGCGGGCTGGCGAGGACGGCGGCGTCGACGCAGGCGAAGAGCGCGCAGGCCGCGAGCGCTCCGAGGGCGCCGGCGCGGGCCGCGCCGCGCAGCCCGAAGCCCGCCGCCGCGAGCAGGAGCAGGGCGGTGAGCCCGCCGATCAGGTTGCGGGGATCCAGGAAGTCGAGCCCTCCGAGCGCCAGCAGCGCGGGCAGCGCCAGCGCCGATGCCGCGACGAGCGCGGCGATGCGAGCGCCGCGGCGCTCCGCCCGGGTCGCGCGGGAGATGATCAGGCCGAGGGCGAGCACGAACAGCCCCCCGCCGGCGACGGCGCTTCCGAGCTGAACGGCATCTATGGCCCGGCTTCCGGCGAGCGGATCCGGCTCCTCGCTGGCGACGAACTTGAGCGCCGTCTCGCCGACCCGGGACGCGACCGGCGTGGCCGTGAAGCCGTTGCGTCCCCCGCTTCCCTCCTGATGGGCGGCGAGCGGGACCAGCGCGAGCCCGACGAGGCCGACGGCCGCCACGGCCGCGATGGCGCGGCGCCGGGATGCGCCCGTCGTCGCGAGGAGCAGGGCCGCCTGTGGCGCCACCGCGAAGGCGGCGAAGTAGTGCGAGCAGATCGCGAGCGCCGAGGCAAGCGCCCAGAGGCCGAGCGAGCCGGGATCGCGTGTCCGCAGGGACCGCCCGAGCAGGGCGAGTCCGAGCGTGACGAAGAGGACCATGAGCGCGTAGGACCGCGCCTCCTGCGAGTACCAGATCAGGTAGGGGTTCAGGGCCACGAGGGCCGCGCCCAGGAGTCCCACCCGGCGCGAGACCAGCTCGCGGCCAGCGAGGTAGGCGGCCGGCACCGTGAGCGTCCCGATCGGGGCCGAGAGCGACCGAAGCCCAACCTCGCCCGTGCCGAAGAAGCGCGACCAGGCCCACGCGAGGATGTAGTAGAGCGGCGGGCTCCGCTCGCCGGCGGCGACGTGCTTCAGCGTGTGAAGCAGGCCGGGAACGATCACGCGACCGGCGGTAACGGCCTCGTCGTGGTCGAAGCTCTGCAGGCTGAGCGTGGCGAAGCGAGCGATCGCGGCCACGATCACGACTCCGGCGAGGAATCCCAGCTCGCTCGCGCGAGCGCGGGCTCTGGCTGGCTTCGCTTGGGAGATCGATCACGGCACCGATGATCCGCGGTCACGGCCCGCCGGGACCCGCGCAGGTTAGGCCGCCAGCCGGCCGTGTCTTCCGTAGTTCGTGCCAGCGGGTATGGGGCTTTTTCCCGATGTAGGGAGGGGGTCAGAGCCGCAGGCTTTTCCTCCGATGAGACCACTCGCGGGCTGCCGCTTCCGTCGCCAGGGTCGGCCAAAAGGACGCTGGGTTTCGCGTACCAGCCCGCTAGTCAGATGAGAGGTAGATGATGAGAGGATCGCCGTTCTTCGAGGGCGTCTCGCAGGTGGACGCTGCGGTTGGCGATGAGTCCGTGAAGCTGCCGATCTTCTATTACGACGGGTCGGCGACCGGGGCGTTCTTCCCGGCGCGGCTTGGCGAGTTACGGCGGCTCCTGCCCGACCCGCGCCTGTCTCCCGCGCGCCTCGCGCCTGGCGTGGGTGTGGTCGCGATCGTCTGCTTTCAGTATCGGGATACAGACATCGGCCCCTACAACGAGTTGGCTATCGCGGTGGCGCTCAATGAGCCGTGGTTCTTGCTCAACCTTCCAGGACGGGCGCTGCTTGCCGGTGCGCGGCGGCGCCAGCTGCACGCGTGGGTCCAGCATCTGCCCGTGACAACCGAGATCGCCCGTGCCGGCGGCGTGGAGCTGTACAACTACCCGAAGTTCATCGGCAGGATCGAGTTCGAGCAGAGCGAGACGGAGCGGATCTGCCGGCTGAGCGAAGGCAGCGAGCACATCCTGACGCTTGCAGGGAAACGGATCGCAGCGCGGCGCAACGAGCAGCTCCAGCTGTTCAGCCACCTGTGGATGGATCGCCAGCCTCAGAGTTCGGAGTTCAAGATCTCCGCACTGGAGCTCGGCGTCAGCTTCCGGCCAGGGGCGGCATCGCTCGAGCTCGGCGGTGCCCATCCGATCGCGCACGAGCTGCGGCGCATCCTGCTTTCCCGCCGCCCTATCCAGTATGCGTACGTGCCCCGCTTCGAGGGAATTCTTTACGGGCCCGAGCATCTCACGCTGTCGCTGGTCGCAAGGGCCGCGACGTGGGGCGGCAGCAAAGAGCGGGTCCGCGTCGCATAGATGTACCGTGCGACTCGCACCGGCTCACGAATCACCTCTCCAGGAGCGCTTTCCGCGGCTGGCGCATGAGCCTCGCCGGTCGCAGGTGCGCGAGTTGGAATCGTTGCGGGCGCACGCGCGCGACTTCGCCGACGGTGAAGTTCGATCCAGAGCGCTTGAGATCGATCGCCGCTGCGGCGACGATCCCCGCTACTTCGATTGGGACCTCGTCCGGGCCGGCGCCGCGCACGGACTGCTCCGGTTCCTGACCCCGGCCCCGGCCGGTGGCGCCGGCGGGCTAGCGATGCAGGCGTCGGTCGTGATGGAGGAGTTGTCCGCCGCCTGTCCCGGGATAGCGCTGATATTCGGCGCCCACGCGCTCGGCATGGCGCCGCTCTTGCTCGGTGGCGCCGCGCACTGGGAGGGGGTGCTGTCCGGCTTGGTCGCGTCCGAGCGCGCCGAGTCACCCGAACTGATGGCTTGTGCGATCACCGAGCCGGAGGCTGGTACGGATGTGGAGGACCCCGACCTGTTGCGCCGGGCACGGATCTCGACGCGTGCGCGCCGGGTGAGGGGCGGATTTCGGCTGACCGGCACCAAGCGATTCATCTCCAACGGCAGCGTGGCCCGCTGGCTGACCGTGATGATGCCGACCGATCCACGACGACCGGCGGACACCCTGACCTGCTTCCTCGTCGATGCCCGCAGCGAGGGATTCGGCGTCAGCCGGGTCGAGCACAAGATGGGCCAGCGTGCCTGTCCGGCGGCCGAGCTGACATTCGAGGAAGTGTTCGTACCCGACCGCTACGTGGTGGGCCGGGAGGGCGACGGCGCGCCGGAGACAATGATCGTGCTCGCGTGCTCACGGGCCCCCGTGGGGGCGATCGCGACCGGCATCGCCCGCGGCGCGTACGAGCGCGTGCTTCAGTGGCTCGAGCGCGATCCCGCGGCGAGGGGCCTCCTCGAGCACCAGCACGTGCAGCTCGAGCTCGCGTGGATGCAGGAGGAAATCCACCTGGCGCGCCAGGCGTACATGGATGCCGCCACCGAGGTCGACGCTACGCTCGGCGGTGCGCTCTCGCATCCTGCGGTCCGCGCGCTCGGACTCGTACCGGCGAGCGTCCGCCGCCGCCACGCGGTGCGCGCCTGGCTTGAATCCGATCTGGCCCGGGAGGCTACCGTCAGGCTGCTGCATCGCACGACCGACGAGCGGGCTATGACGCGCGCGCTGTCACTGTCATCACTGGCAAAGGCACACTGCGCGGACGTCGCGATGCGTGTCACCGGTGCTGCGCTTGAGCTCGCGGGCCTGCACGCCGGCCTGATACGAGGCGAGCTGGAGAAGCTATGGCGCGACGCCAAGCTCACTCAGATCTACGAGGGCACCAACCAGCTCAACCGGCTCGAGGTCTACCGCGGCCTGTCTCACCGGGAGACGATCCGCTGTCTGCCCCCACTCGATCGGGTCGCGAGCGATGGAGCGAAGGTATGAGCGCCGTCACCCCGACTGAGCGAGCCCACCTGCTCGACACCGCCCGCCAGTTCGCCCGCCGCGAGCTCGCGCCACGCGCGGCAGCAATGGACGCGGGCGATCACACGGCCCTGGAGGATTGCTGGGCGCAGGTTGCCGCGCTCGGGCTGAGCCACGCCCTACTGGGCGAGGAGCACGGCGGCGCCGATCTGGACGTTCCCGACTTCCTGGCGATCGTCGAGGAGTTGGCCCTCGGCGACGGCGGGATCGCTCTGTCCGTGCTGCTGTCAGCTGCGGCCCTCAGGGCGATCGCTCCCGATCAGCTTCAGACGATCCAGGCGGACGGGCGCTGGGTGCTGGTCCCCGTCGAGTACGGGACGGACGTGACGATCAGGAACGGCCGGCTGGAGGGCCGGATCGCTTGCGCGCTCGGGGCGTACGGGGCGGATGGGCTCGTACTCGCCGCCGAGGGGCAATTGCCGATCGCGATCCCGGCCAGCGCGCCGGGGCTTGCGCTCGATCGCGACGAGGCGCAGATGGGCCTGCGCGCCGCGCCGGCCGCATCGGTCACCCTCGCTAGCCTCATGGTCCCGGCGGAACCCAGCGCGCCGGCCGGAGCAGACGCGCTCGTCCTGCTCTGGGCGGGTACCGCGGCAATCGCGCGCGGAATCGCGCGCCGCGCCAGGGACCAGGCGTTCGAGTACGCGTGCGCCCGCCACCAGGGTGGAGTGCCGATCATCGACCACGACGCCGTCTCCGACATGCTCGCCGCAATGGGCGCCAAGCTCACACTCCCGCTGCCGGCTGCCACCGACTTTGCCAACGCTCTGGCCGCCAAGATCGCGTACACGGACGCCGCCGTCGAGATCACCACCGACGCAGTGCAGGTGTTCGGCGGCACCGGCTACATGCGGGAGACCGGGGTCGAGAAGCTGATGCGCGATGCCAAGTACTGCCAGCTCTTCCCGCAACCCAACTGGGTCGCCCGCAATCGGCTGATCGCGCTCGAACGAGAGCGCGCAGCCCCCTGAGGCGTAACCGGTGGCTCTACGCCTTGCCCACCGGGTGGCTCGGCCGGTGGGCGGAGCCGATGGGCGCGGCTGGTTTCGAACCAGCGTTCTATGCCGCCCGGGCATCCGGCTCCGCGAGCGGCCTTGCGGGCCGCGTGGGGTTGGCGTCGGTGGCGCGACTCACGCGCCGAGCATGCCCCAGGCCTCGCCATGGCAGCCCGCCTTTCGCGAGTGGGTTCGCCAAACCCTCGGTGCGCTGCCAGTCCCTGAGCGGCGATCGGTCCGAGCCCTGCCCGGGAGCTGTGCCGCTATCCGGCGCGGGCTTTCCTGGTACGTTCCAAATGGCAATGGCATCGGACCCCGAATCCCGGCTCTACCTGCTCGCCTTCGACCACCGCGACGCGTTTCGCCGCGAATGGCTTGGTATCGATGGCAAGCCGACTGCAGAGGAGGCGCTTCGCATCTCACGCGTCAAGGAGGTGATCCTGGACGGCCTGCTGGCGGCGGTCGAGGACGGCGTCGACCGGGAGGCGGCAGGGGCGCTCATCGACGAGGAGTCGGCCGGTCCCGCTCGGCTGGTGGAGCGGGTCAAGGCCGCGGGCATCACCCTCGCGATGCCTGCGGAGCGCAGCGGCCAGCGCGAGTTCGAGCTTGAGTATGGAGAGCGGTTCGCGGAGCACATCGAGCGCTTCGACCCGGACTTCGTCAAGGTGCTCGTGCGCTACAACCCGGCTGGAGATCGCGAGCTCAACGCCCGCCAAGTCGAGCGGCTGGCTGCGCTCTCGGCCTGGCTCCGCGATCGTGGGCGCCGGCTCCTCTTCGAGCTCCTGGTCCCCGCAGAGCCGCATCAGGCCGCGGCCAGCGACGACTTCGACGTTGCGGTTCGCCCCAGGCTGATGGTTCAGGCGATTGCGGAGCTGCAATCGGCCCGGGTCGAGCCTAGCGTGTGGAAGCTCGAAGGCCTCGATCGCCGCGAGGACTGCGAGCGAGTCGTCGCCCAGGCGCGGGCGGGGGGCCGTGACCACGTGAGTTGCGTGGTGCTCGGCCGGGGCGCTGATCCCGACACGGTGAGGCGGTGGCTGCGGGTGGCCGCAGCCGTCGATGGATTCGCCGGATTCGCGATCGGGCGCACGATCTGGGGCGATCCCCTGGCCCGCTACCTGGCGGCCGAGATCAGTCGCGACGACGCCGTGGCGGAGGTGGCGCGCCGCTACGGCGAGCTCGCGCGCGTGTTCGCCGCCGCCAGCGATGCCCTGCGAGCTGCCTGACCCGCTCGCCCGTGATCAGGCGCCACCGAGCGCCGGGTCGAAGATGACCTTCGTCGCCTCCTCGCTCTCGGCGAGGATCAGCGCCTCGGCGCCCGCCTCCAGCGGCATCCGATGGCTGATGATCCGGTCGAGCGGCATCCGGTCGAGGTTGGCGACGAGGATGTCGATCGCCGGTCCGTAGGCGCTGGCCATCTCGCCGCCCACGCCGAACACGGCGACGTTCTTGGTGCAGATGTCGCCGGCCGGGTTGACAGGGACCGTCCCTAGGTCGATGAACGCTCCAGCCTCGACCACTGCACCGCCGGGCCGAGCCATTCGGAGCGCGGTCACGAAACTCTCGGGCCTGCCCGAGGTGTCGACCACCACGTCGGGACCCCAGCCACCGCAGGCCTCATGGACGGCGGCGACGAGCGCCTCCGGCTCGAGATCTGCCGCGGGGAGCAGGGCGCTGGCGCCGAGGTCAGCCGCGAGATCCAGTCGCGAGGCCAGGAGATCGATGGCGACGATGGTGCCGGCGCCCATCGCGCGGGCCCTGATCAGGTGGCAGATCCCGAGCGGCCCGACCCCGAGAATCGCAGCGCGCTCGCCCTCGCGGACGCGATGATGAGCGCGGGCGGCTTCGAGGCCGTGGGTCACCGCCAGGGGCTCGACGAGCACCGCGAGCTCGTCGGGGAGCTCATCGGGGACCCGGTACAGGCGGGTGCCGGGCAGCAGGTACATGTATTCGGCCCAGCCTCCGAAGAGGTGGGGGGGTCGTGCGGCGTTGAGGCTGTTCCCGTAGTCCTCGAGCCGCTCGCAGAGGTAATAGGGATGGTCACCCCGGCAATAGCGGCACTCGCCGCAGGTGACGTTCGCGGCCGGCACCACCCGGTCGCCGACGCGCAGCTCTCGCCCTTCGCTGTCACGCAGCTCCTCGCCGCCGATTGCGGCGATCGTGCCCACGTTCTCATGTCCGCAGATCAGCGGAAACTCGATGCTCCGGGCGTGAGGGGTGCCGGCATACTGGCTGGTCTCCCCGCGAAACGTGTGCTTGTCGGTGCCACAGATACCTGAGCAGGCGATCCGTAGGAGCGCCGCGCCGGGCTTGGGCTCCGGGATCGAAAAGCGGCGCACGGAGAGCTTGCCCGGCGCGTCCATGACGAGGGCGCGGGCGGTGCCGCTGGGCGCGCTTGTGCTGGCCGGTGACGGCTCCGCGAGTCGGGTATCGTCTTCGGTCTTGGAACGCTCCATAGACAGCTCCTTTTACCACGCTTCGAGGCAGCGATGAGGCTCGGCGTGGTAACGGAGCCGCTCTGCGGGCGCCCGCTCAACGAGGTCCTGGCCTGGCTCAAGCGGGCGGCCCCCGAGGTCACCGACCTCGAGCTCGTTGCCGGAGGCTATGGCCCGACCGACCACTGCGACCGCCAGGGGCTGCTCGGGGATGCGAGGCGCCGGGAGGCCTGGCTCGCGGAGATACGCGAGCACGGCTTTCGGATCGCAGCGCTGAATGCCTCGGGCAACCCGCTGCATCCAGACCGGACGATCGCGGCCAGGCACGACGCCGAGCTTCGGGAGACGATCCGCCTCGCGGCGCTGCTCGGGGTCGACCGGGTCGTGGCGATGGCTGGGCTGCCCGAGGCGGGCGAGCGGGGCGGCGAGATCCCCCACTTCGCCGCCGGTGGCTGGCTGCCCTACCTGGAGGGAGTCTTCGAGTGGCAGTGGGAACGGCGCGTCGCGCCCTACTGGACGGAGCTCTGCGAGTTCGCGCGCCAAGAGCATCCACGGCTCCTGATCTGCCTCGAGCTTCATCCGGGAACGTGCGTCTACAACGTCGAGACGTTCGAGCGGGCCGCGGCTTTGGGCGCGAACATCGCGGCGAACCTGGACCCGAGCCACTTCTTCTGGCAGGGGATGGACGCCCTCGCGGTAGTGCAGGCGATCGGCCCCCGCATCGGCCACGCGCACGCCAAGGACGTCGCCTTCAACCGCGAGGCGCTGGCGCTCAACGGGCTCCTCGACCACCGGTGGCCGCGCGAGCCGGCGGCGCTCCCGTGGCGGTTCGCCGCTGCCGGGCGTGTCCACGACGGGGAGTGGTGGGCTGAGCTCGTCGCCGCCCTGGGCCCGACGCCGGCGCGCTCGCTCTCAATCGAACACGAGGACCCGCTCGAGCCGGTCGAGGAGGGAATTGCGCACTCGGCGTCGGTGCTCGGGCCGCTCATCGCCGGGCGCCGCGATGGCGGCACTTGACGCTGGGAGCCACAGGCGCTATAAGTAGCGCACCTGCTGGAACGCTCCAAGCGGAGGGACAAGATTCTGTCCAGGGGTCCCAAGGGTGAGAGCGTGGTGGGTGGCGTGGATTCCCCGAGCGTTCCAGTCGCTGATGTCTTCGACGAGGCGCGGCGCGTCCTCGCCGCCGGGGCGGAGCTGCCGCTCAAGCTGATCGGCGGCGTCGCGGTCGCCCTCGCCGCCGGCCAAGAGCCGCTGCTTCCGCGCGAGTACGGAGACCTCGACTTCGCCACCATGCGCGGCCGCGGGCCCGAGGCCGCGGCGCTCCTGGAGCGCCTCGGCTACCGGGGCGACCGGCGGTTCAACGGGCTCCACGGCCACCGCAGGTTGCTCTTCTTCGACGAGGTTCACGAGCGCAAGCTCGATGTGTTCGTCGGCCACTTCGAGATGTGTCACCACCTGCCGATCTCGGAGCGCCTGGCACTCGGCGCCGAGACGCTCCCGCTCGCCGACCTTCTGCTCACCAAGCTCCAGGTCGTCGCGCTCAACGAGAAGGACGAGCGCGACATCATCAACCTCCTCTACCACCACAAGCTCGATCGCGAGCAGGGGATCGACGCCGGCTACGTCGCCCGCCTCTGCGCGGGTGATTGGGGCCTCTGGAAGACCGTGACCCTGAACCTCGAGCGCACGCGCACCGACGTGGCGCGGTACGGCCTGACTGCCGAGCAGGAGGAGTTGATCCGGAGCCGGATCGACGACCTGCGGCGCGGGATCGACGAGGAGCCCAAGGGTGCGCGGTGGCGGCTGCGCGCTCGGGTCGGCGAGCGCGTCAAGTGGTACGAGGAGCCGGAGGAGGTGGGTTGAGGTGGGCCTGTGGCGCCACCGCGAGACCGAGCGGCCGTCGCTCACGCTCTACTACGCCTCCGATATCCACGGCTCCGACCGGCTGTGGCGGAAGTTCCTCCGCGCGGGGAGCTTCTACGGTGCGGATGCGCTGATCATGGGCGGCGACCTCGTCGGCAAGGCGATCGTGCCGATCGAGCGCCGGCCCGATGGGACCCACCGCGCCGTGTTCCTTGGCGAGGAGCGGCTGGCGGCAAGCGACGACGAGCTCGACCAGCTCATCGAGGCGATCCGCTTCAACGGTTTCTATCCCTGGATCGCCCCCTCTGAGGAGGTCGCCCGGCATGCGGCCCGCGAGGCAGAGCAGGGCGAGCTCTTCGATCGCGTCGTCCGCGAGGACCTCGAGCGCTGGATCGCCCTCGCGGATTCACGCGGACCGGAGAACGGCGCCCGTCCCTTCGTCATGGCGGGTAACGACGACCCCTGGTTCGTAGATGAGCTTCTCGCCCGGGCGCGCAGCCTGGTGCTCTGCGACGACCGCGTGGTCAGGGTGGGCGATCGGGAGATGATCTCGTGCTCGTACGCGAACCGCACCCCCTGGGATAGCCCGCGCGAACTGGACGAGGACGAGCTCTACGCGCGGCTCGATCGCATGGCGAGCAAGCTCGAGGAGCCGCGGCGAGCGATCTTCAACCTGCACGTGCCGCCATACGACTCGGGCCTCGACACGGCGACCGAGCTCAGGCCCGACCTGACCCCCGTCTTCCGCGGCGGCCAGCCGGCTCAGATCCCGGTTGGCAGCCGGGCAGTGCGCCAGATCATCGAGGAGTACCAGCCCGCCGTGGCGCTGCACGGGCACATACACGAGTCCCGCGGCGAGGCTCGCATCGGCAGGACCCTGGCCCTCAACCCGGGGTCCGAGTACAACACCGGCCGCCTGCACGGGGTGGTCGTGAAGCTGGGAGCGGACAGCGTCCTCTCCCATCAGTTCGTTGTCGGATGAAAGCGAGGGAGAAGTGGCAACCGAGGAAGTGAGAAACGTCACCGCGCCGGCGTCGTCGGATCTGTTCGTCCGCCAGTCCACCGGCCTCGTGCGGGAGGTGAAGCCCTGGCAGGCGATGGCGATCAACTTCATCACCGGCGCACCGCCATTCGTGATCGGGATCGCGCTGTTCGGAGCGCTGTCTGGCTTTCCCGGGGGCAACTTCCTGCTCGCGACGCTCCTCACGATCCCGCTCGCGCTCGGCGTGGTCTACGCGTTCGGCTTCCTGACCTCGGCGATCCCACGCTCCGGCGGCGATTACGTGCTCGTCAGCCGCACCCTGCATCCGATCCTCGGCGTGATCTCCTCCGTCTGCATCTCGCTGTCGAGCTTCCTCTCGATCGCCTTCGAGGCGATCGCGATGACGACCCTCGGCCTGGCTCCGGGGCTGATCGTGCTCGGGCTCGTGGGCGACTCGAACACGCTCGTCGACTGGGGCAACACGGTCGCGTCCAACCACAACTGGCAGTTCGTGCTCGGCTCGGTGGGGATCATCGCCGCCGGGGTCGCCATCGGCGCGGGCTGGACCTGGGCAAAGCGCTTCATGTTCTCGCTGCTCGGCTTCTCGCTGCTCGGCCTGGTCGTCTCGGCGCTGATCGCCCTGTTCACCTCCAAGGGCGGTTTCATCGGCGACTTCAACTCCTTCGCCCAGCCGTTCACGCACAACGCCGACACCTACCACTCGATCATCTCGAAGGCCACCCAGGCCGGGGTGGATGTCAGCGCGAACTTCTCGTTCGCGAAGACGATCCCGATGATCGCGGTCGTCGCCGGGATCTCGATCTACGCGTACTGGTCGACGTTCTTCGCCGGCGAGCTGCGCCAGGGGAACACGCTGCGCACGGCCAACCGGATGGGACTCGCCAGCATCTCGATCCTGGTCAGCGTGATCGTCTTCGTGGCGATCTTCTTCCACGGGTTCGGTCGCGACTTCCTGACCGCCGCCTTCTCCTCGAACGGCATGCCGTCGCCGCTCCCGAGCCCGCCGGCGTACTTCGTGCTGACCTCGATGCAGGTCGACAACGTCGTCTTCGCGTTCCTGCTCGTGGCGTCGTTCGTGCTCTTCTGGCCCGTGATCATGGCCGAGACCTCGCTGCAGCCGCCGCGCACCCTGTTCGCCTGGAGCTTCGACGGGATCGCGCCGAGGGCCGTGACCCAGGTCTCGCGCCAGGGCATCCCGATCACGGCGACGGTGATCACGATCATCCTCGCTCTGGCCTGCTACGCGTGGGCGATCTACATCTCGAACAGCTTCTTCCAGGTGATCGTCTACGCGACGCTGATCCAGCTCATAACGCACACGTTGATCGGCATCTCGGCGATCGTCTTCCCGTACCGGCGCCGCGAGCTGTACCGGGCCTCGGTTTCGGCGAAGACCGTGTTCGGGGTTCCGCTCATGGTGTTCGCTGGGATCGGGGCCATCCTGACGACGGTGTTCCTGTACTTCTGCTTCTTCCACTACCCGTTCTTCGGGCTCGCCGACAAGAGCCAGCTCTGGGCCTGGCTCGGCGGCGCCATTGCCTTCGGTGCGATCTGGTACCTGGCCGCACGGGCTATCCGTCGCGCTCAGGGAATCGACATAGACCGGGTTTACGCGGAGATCCCACCCGAGTAGGACCTCTCCTCCCCCCGGGCCGCCGGGGTCCTCAAGGGGCTCCGGCGGCCCGCCCCTTGCCACGGCGGCCCGGGATCGCACCGGGGGTAGCCGTTCTGCCTACGGACGTCGCGAACACGGATCGGCGCCCGGCGATGGCCGGCTTGATCCGACTATTTCGTGCCAGCTCGGCGACCGGGGGAAGTCAGCGGATGCGCGGCAGATCAGGCCGCCCTGCCCGCTCCCACGGCGCGCCGGCCGGGCCCTCGACCGCCCTCAGGGCCACCGCGAGGTGAGGACCTTCTTGCGGGTGTAGAACTCGACCGCGTCGCGGCCGTTGGCGTGCAGGTCGCCGT
>Ga0070741_10014869_pt1 | contig 13350 bp, 9 predicted proteins | sample Coa_R1_4_FD_66440 | JGI IMG/M metagenome (GOLD analysis project Ga0070741, IMG submission 66440) | Surface soil microbial communities from Centralia Pennsylvania, which are recovering from an underground coalmine fire - Coalmine... | ecosystem: Environmental > Terrestrial > Soil > Unclassified ... | reverse complement strand
TTTTTTTGTCTCAAGAAGCTGCGCACGGCGTAACGGAGAATGCCTCCGGTCCCACTTGAGCCGTAGCCGTGGATTATTTTCAGCACCACAGCACCATCCTTGCGGGCACGCGTGAGCGCGTCTTGCAACTTGTCGATCGCCTGGTCTCGAGTGGGAAAGCCTTCTTCGACGTTTACAATTCGTGCTCTCGCCATGATTCCTATGAGGACAGGCGCTCGACTTGCCGATTCCATTTCAGAATGCTGGGCCGCGCCCAACTTGCACCGGAAAATTCAAACGACGCCCGTCGAAGGTGTTCACTCCAGCAGCATTTCGTCCTGCAAGTGCCTTGCCTGCCCCGCCATCGGTCCTTATACTGCTGCGTTTGCCGCCCCGACCATGCGCGGGGTACTCTATATCACGCCACAGAACCGGCATCGGAGACCGCCCAATGAAAACTCTGTCCCTCGAGCAGGAAATCAATCCGTGGGAGGCACAAGCCGCCCGCTTTGACCTGGCAGCCCACAAGTTAAACCTGGACGAGGGATTGTGGAAAGTATTGCGATATCCGAACCGTGAAATCATTGTTCATATCCCGGTGCAGATGGATAACGGGCATTTGGAGGTCTTTACAGGCTTTCGTGTGCAGCACTCGATCGCGCGAGGACCGGCGAAGGGAGGCATCCGCTACGCACCCGACGTTACCCTAGATGAAGTGCGCGCGCTCGCCAGCTGGATGACGTGGAAATGCGCGGTGGTGAATATTCCGTTTGGCGGCGCCAAGGGCGGCGTGATTTGCGATCCCCACAAGATGTCACTCGGCGAGTTGGAGCGCATGACGCGGCGTTACACAGCGGAGCTGTTTGAGTTTATCGGACCTGAAAAAGACGTGCCGGCGCCGGACGTTAACACCAACGAACAGATTATGGCGTGGATGATGGACACCTACTCCATGCACTCGCGGAAGACAGTGACGGCAGTGGTCACGGGCAAACCACTGAATATCGGCGGATCACGAGGACGGCGCGAAGCGACCGGGCGCGGAATCATGATCGTTTGCGACGAAGCGATCCGAAAGTTAGGCCTGCAGCCCGAGTCGACCCGGGTGATCGTGCAGGGATTCGGCAATGTCGGTTCTAATGCCGCGTTTCTCATGCACAAAACCGGGTACAAGATCATCGGCATCGCCGAGGTCGGGGGCGGGCTGTACAACCGCCAGGGAATCGACATGGAGGCGCTATGGGATTTCCGTCAGCGAAACGGCGCCATTCATGGGTTTCCGGGAGCGGAGAAGGCGGATTCGTCGGAGTTGCTGGTAACAGATTGCGAAATCCTGATCCCTGCGGCAACGGAAAACCAGATCACGAGCCGCAACGCCGATCAGGTAAAGTGCCGAATTCTGGCGGAAGGCGCCAACGGCCCCACGACCGCAGCGGCCGATGACATCCTTGCAGAGAAGCGCGTATTCATCATCCCGGATATCCTGTGTAACGCGGGCGGCGTGACCACGTCGTATTTCGAATGGGTGCAGGACCGCCAGGGTTATTTCTGGAAGGAATCCGTAGTAAACGAGCAACTGGACCACATCATGAAGACTGCATTTGAAGATGTTGTCCGGTACTCGGAAACGCATGGCGTGAACAACCGTATTGCAGCCTACATGCTGGCCATCGACCGGGTGGCGTACACCATACGGCAGCGGGGCATTTACGCCTAGCCGAACCAAGACATTTAAGCATCCGAAGTAACGTGATATCGCGCATCTACGGCTCTCACGCGCCATGGGCCCGCTCCGCAAACGAATCGCATGTACCATAGTGCCGTCCGGTACACTTACAACCTTCGTATTCGCGCCTGCCACTTCTGTCTGCAAACAGGAGATGAAGATGAAAACAAGTAGATTGAGGCAGAAACTTCTCAGCTTGTCGGTAGCCGTTTTCCTTGTAGGACTGCTGAACTGGCCGGCCCTGGCGCAATCATCCACAGGCCAGACGGACACGACCAGTTCCGCGACGACGACCACCACCACGACGACCAAAAAGCACCGCAAAAAGAAGAGTGATGCGGATCAGGCGGCGTCCGATACCACGACCAGTTCAGCGGCAAGTAGCAACAGCGAAAGCAACGGTACAAGTTCGAAGAAGAAATCACATAGGAAGAAGAGCACCAAAACCGATAGCACCGCAACCGATTCGCCGGCGGCCTCAACTCAAAGCAATGGTGAGAGCCAACCTACCTCTCACAAGAGAACTCGATCGAGCAAATCGGCGGAATCAGCAGCATCGTCGGAAGGCGCGGTGGCGGCGCCCAGTTCCAGTTCGTCATCCACGACCACCACGAGTTCCACTCCCGGGGCAACGACGACTACAACCACTACGACCAGCACGCGCCACAAGTCATCGAGCACGGCTGACAATGGCGTGAGCGCGAGCGATGTTGCGTCCGCCAAATCCAGCGGCCAGGTGTGGGTAAACCTCGACAGTGGCGTCTATCACAAGGGTGGACGCTGGTATGGCAAGACGAAGAATGGCAAGTTCATGAGTGAAGCGGAGGCTAAAGCGGCCGGGTACAAGCCATCACAGAAGGACTGAAGCTACTCTGTTCCAAGGAGAAGACGAAATGAATTCTAAAAATCTCGCTATTCGAATGCTGGGATTGGTCTTTGCACTGGCGCTGCTGGTCAGCATGGGGGGCGCCCAGACCAACTCGACAACCAAAGACTCCGCCAGTAAAGCGACGATGTCGAAGTCTGACCTGCTTGATATCAACTCCGCCAGTAAAGACCAACTGGATGCGCTGCCAGGGATTGGCGACGCCTATGCGCAAAAGATAATCGACGGACGTCCCTATGCGAAGAAGACCGATCTGGTGAAGAAGAAGATTATTCCCCAGGCGACTTACAACAAGATTAAGGATCAGATTATCGCCAAACAAAAGTAGGCATGACGCGACCTGAAGCGGAGCGGATAAACAAGTCTCGGGGTGGTTGATCCGGCGACCCCGGACATTCACGGCAGCTCCGGTCAATCTGCGGGCTTCGCGAACCTACGTTTCCAGGAACACTTTCCTTCGTTGCGCTGGGAAGGAGACGTGGAGGATAATCGAGGGTGACGCTGCGGCGCTTGCCGCAACTGTCGCCAGACGCAGCAGTGAATCTGCCCAATTACATTACGCTTAGCCGTATCGTCAGCGTACCCCTACTGATCTGGATTCTCTCAAGTAACCGATTTACCAGCGCACACGGCGAAAAAGAGTTGCTGGCGTCGGCGCTTTTTATTCTGGCATCGATGACGGATGGCATCGATGGCTATCTGGCGCGCAAGCGGGGACAGATCACGACGATCGGAATGCTGCTCGATCCGCTTGCGGACAAACTGCTGATCGCGGCCGCTTTCATCACACTGGTGCAGTTCAATCCCAGCCTGGTGCCCGCATGGATGGCGGTGGTGATCGTTGGCCGTGAGTTCCTGGTTAGCGGGCTGCGCTCGATTGCCGCTTCGGAAGGTTTCACGATCGAAGCTAGCGATCTGGGCAAGTTCAAGATGGTGGTGCAGATTGTTTCCGTGGTAGCGGTGATCCTGGCGCATCGCTGGAAGGAATGGCCGGTTTACGGTCATTACTTTTTCCCGGTTTACTGGATTGCGCTCTTCGCCATCTGGTTCATGGTGGCCCTGTCTCTGGCTTCCGCCATCGACTACTTTGCCGCATTCTGGTCGAGGATAGACCGCGAAGTTGTGAAGCGCCGGCGGCGCGCTTTCGTCCTGAGCCGACGCAGGAAGCGCGATGTCGCTGCAACCTGAAAAATCGTCCGCTCTTCCGCCCTGCGCGCCACACCCCGCCGCACCGAATCCAGGAGAATTTTCACAAGACGAAAGAAGGCAACTCCTGCAACTGGCGCATGATGCGATTGCAGCGGCTATAGACAACCGAGAGATATCGCTGGAAGCCCCCTCCGAGCACCTGGCCGAACGTCGTGGTGTTTTCACTACTCTGTATTTGCATAAGGAACTTCGCGGGTGTGTGGGTTACGTTTTCGCGGTGATGCCGCTATATCGGGCGGTAGCTGAAACGGCAAAAGCCTCCGCCTTTGAAGATGCCCGTTTCTGGCCGGTGACAAAGGAAGAAGCGCCGCATCTGCGCGTCTCCCTCAGTGTGCTTTCGCGGCTGCAGCCAATTCGACCAGAGGAGATCGAGATCGGAAAACACGGGCTCGTCGTCAGTTCCGGCGACCGCCGAGGCCTTCTCCTGCCGCAGGTACCCGTTGAACACCACTGGGGCCGGGAAACGTTTTTGGAACAAACCTGCCGAAAAGCCGGCTTAGGGGACGATGCATGGCGAAAAGGGGCGCTTCTGGAGGCGTTCACTGCGGAGATTTTCGCCGATGAGGGCTGCCAACTTTAGCCCGGAAGAGTTCGATTTCCGCGCAGGGGATCAGGAGAGACGGCGTCGCGAAAGGCGGGCTCTTACCGAAAGAAAAGGACGTGAATGTCGGCCGGGATCAGGGAGCCCAATACCAGCAATACGACCGCTAATAACGCCAATTCCATAGCCACTCCCAAAGCGAATAACAGACACTAGCTCTAGTCTAAACACAAACCAAGATGACCAAGGTTATCGGGTCCAAGGTCTCCTGCTACAAAGCTGGGATGCTGGAAGTGAACGGCAGGGTTTCATTTGGCGTTCAGGGTAAGGAGAAACGGGGGAAATGCCCCCGTTTCAAAAAGCTGATTGGAATGGTGTATCAGTTCACTGCAACTGCGCCTGGGCGTTTTGCTCATCCACTTCAACCGCGTCACCGACATGGACATCCTCAAGTGCATAGACGATCATGCCGGTCGCGGTGGTCGGGGTTACACCAATAACCACAATCTCTCCGACTGCACGCCGCGGCATATCCTGCACGTAAATTTTCGGCCCCTTGTTATCGGTCAACAAATTAGGCTGGATCGAGGGGGGGTGAGCCTGGGAATCATCAGCGGTGGAGGCACGGAACGAGAGCGAATCCACGGGATCCTGCAGATCAGCGGTGTAGGATCGCACGGCCCGGAAATAATCGCCCACTTTGACGCCCTGGTTGGACCCAATGTTGATGTACACCTTCATGCCAGTGCCCAGGACGGAGTCAAAGTCCTTGCCCATCAGGATGCGACCGCTCAGCTTTCCGGTCGGGGGAACAAAGACGTCAAAACGAGTGGGCGGGTGGAAGCTGATTGCCGGCTTCTCTACGAACGGAACTGCGATGTCACCGGGAACCACCGTGTCACAACTGAATTCAATTTGCGCAATGGCCATCTTGTGGCGCGTGTCGATGATGCGAATGCGACCTACTTCTGAATACGGCTGCCCTGCCGCCCGGATCGCAGCATGTTGCCCTGTGTAACTCTCGTAGCGGTTAGGGTCGCGTAATTCTCGGACAATGGTGTATTGCTGCCCGGTCTGGTAGCCGCGACCGTAGAGATAGAGTATGTCGCCGTTGGCATACTTTGTTGAACTGGGGCTTTGCAAACCGCCCCCGACAAAGTTGGCATTGGGCAGCAATTGCTTGTTGATGAAACCCGCACAGTAGAGGTCCGCGTTAGTCGGAGTCTGGATGCGCTCAATGGGAAAGCTCGCGTTCGTGGCCAGAGTTCCTGCTGGAGTCGTCGAGGGGGCACTCGCCGAAGCGGAATTCTCAGCCTGCTGAGCGGAGGCCGCAATGGCCACCATCAAGAACAGTAACAATCCTGTTTTCTTCATCTTACCTCCGAGTGTCACCGCCAATTCCCGCGACTAGACGACACGACAGCTCACGAATGGAGCGGCTTAGCCGGAAGGTAACAACCGGGTAGGTGCCGGTCAAGGTTACGAGGGTGTCAGGCACCGCTGGATTGACTGAAGATGGGAGCGCTGCCTGCATCAGAAATGGACTGCAGGCGTTGAACTTTTTAGGGTTGCTGCTAATCCGTTGTTGCATCTGCAAATAGGCCCCTGTAATATCGCGCCGACCTTTGCACATTTACCAACAGATGCCTTTAGCGCAGAGTAACTACGGCACTCGCTTTCTGCCCCTGCGAATGCCGAAGGTCTGTGTGGCCGTAACCGGCTCAGATCCCGCCGAAATGGTGGACAAAGCCGAGGCCTTGGTGCGCGATAACCCTTTTGTTGAGTTCAGATTAGACTACCTCCCCCGGCCCGGGCTCGCGATCCCCAAGGTCAAGCAATTCCTGGAGTTGAACCCGCACGTAGTAGCAATCGCGACATGCCGCCGCCAACTCAATGGAGGGAAGTTTCGCGGCTCAGTACCGTCCCAACTGGAGGTGCTTTCGAAGGCGGCCTCAGTGGGATGTCAACTCGTAGACCTGGAGCTCCAGACAGCGGTAAAGTGCAAGCCTGAGCAACTACAAAAGCTGCGCACCCGAGCAGCGCTGATCCTTTCGTCGCATGACTTCCGAGGAACCCGCAACCTCGACCAAACCCTGCAAAAGATGATTTCCATCCCGGCGGACTTCTACAAGGTTGTGAGTACAGCAACCACGCTGTCCGACAACGTTACGATGATGAAATTTCTGGAGCGGAACAGCGACAAGCACGCGCTCATTGGCGTCTGCATGGGCGAGCAGGGGATTATCAGCCGGGTAGTGGGACTGCGGGCGGGGAGTGTTTTTACATTTGCCGCTGTAAGCACGGAAGAGGCAACCGCCCCCGGACAGGTGACAGTTCAGGACCTGAGGAGCGTCTACCGCATTGACCAGGTGGACGCGGCCTCACGCATTTATGGGGTTGCGGGCGACCCGGTGTCGCATTCGCTGTCGCCACTCATTATGAACGCCGCCTTGAGACGGGAGAACGTGAACGGAGTGTACCTTGCCCTGCATGCAAAAACGCTAAAAGACCTGATGACGTGCGTACGTGAAATTCCGATCCACGGCCTCAGCATCACGATGCCGTACAAGGAAGCTATTCTCGAGCACCTGGACAACACCGACTCGCACACCACCAAAATTGGTGCGTGTAATACCGTAGTGCGAGCGCAGGACGGCAAGCTGTATGGGTTCAACACGGACACCGCCGGAGTGGTGCGGCCGCTGGAAAAGAGAATAACCCTGGAAAGCTCCAAGATATTGGTGATTGGAGCGGGTGGGGCAGCGCGAGCCGCCGTTTTTGGACTAAAGGAGCGCGGGGCCGAGGTCTGGATTATGAACCGCAATGCTGTGCCAGCTCAGAAGTTGGCGCGCCAGGCAAAGGCCCGGACGTTGAAGCGAGCCAATTTAAAAAAATTGTCGTTCGATGTGATCATTAATGCGACGCCTCTGGGAATGGGCAGTAACCACGAATCTCCTCTGAGCGAGAACGAGATCAATACGAAATACGTCCTCGATATGGTCTACGATCCGCCGCAAACGACATTCATGAAGATGGCGCAATCGCGGGGCGCGCAGATTATCCCGGGAGTCGAAATGTTCGTGCATCAGGCGGCACGGCAGTTTGAGATCTGGACGGGAAAGCCCGCGCCCTGGGATGAAATGTTGCGCGTGATCCAGATTGCCCAGCAGGCTAGGGCTATGGCGAAAAACGGATCGAAGAAGAAATAGTTGCTGCGCTTCTCTGCTGATGGTCTCGCAGGGAGCTTCTTCCGAGCGACCCCATCCCCGCAGAAACCTGTCAGCTGCCCCAAACCGCAGAAGCAGCAGCCAGTAAGCTAAGGGCGATAACGGAGGCTGTGATCCCGAAAGCCCCGATCGCTGTTGTTTTCATTGCCTTCATCGTGCCGTCTCCTCGTTTGTTGACTTGCTCTGACTTTCTGCCACGGGTATCAGTAGACTTGCGACCATTCACTGCAGGACGCCTTACTCGTCAGGATCACCGACGCCGTCCACGCTCTCCGCCCCGGTGCTGTCGGCGGCAACAGTAGCTCCCCAAATTACCGAACTGCCCCAGATGACGCTGTAACCTTGGACCGTCGAGGTACCCCAGACAACGGAGCTGCCCCAGATGACCGAGGTCGAATTGAGAAGGACCGAGCTGCCCCAGATGACGGAACTGCCCCAGATGACAGAAGAATTCCAGACCGACGAAGAGTCACCCTGGAGCACAACGTTGCCGAAAGTGTCTCGCGTCGCGATGGGGGAACGCGCACTACCTTGAGCGAGATCGAAGTTCGACAGGGCTGCGGGAATGTCCAGATACCCTGCCCCGACGGTGAACACGTCATACTGGTGCTCGTAGCTGACGCCGGCCAGAGTGAACGAGTCAAACTGTGGGAATAACATCTTGTCCGCGGTCTTCATCAGCCGGGCCTTCACCTGGTCGGCTGTGAGAGATGGGTTCTGCTGCAGGACCAGCGCCACGGCTCCGCTTACAACCGGGGTGGCCATACTGGTGCCGCTCAGGCTGAAGTACGACGGATTCAAGAGTGAGTCATGGGCTCCGGAAACCTCATTGCCCGGATGCTTGGCGTCGAGCGTGCTATGGGGCGCCCGAAGAGAAATGACATTGTTACCCGGAGCTACCAGGTCAGGCTTGACGACGTGGTCAATGAGCGTCGGTCCCTTTGAACTGTAACTCGCGATTCGGTCGTCCGTGTTAGCGGCCGTGCCCATGGTGCGAGTTGCGCCCACGGTGACTGCGTAGGGATCATTGCCGGGCGCTGAGATCATGCCGTATCCGTGGGTGCCCAGAGCATTGTCACGGCCCCAATTGCCTCCGGCAACCACCACCACAATTCCCGACTGCCACGCTGCCTCAACTGCCTGGCATAGGGGGTCTTGCGCGTTGCTTTCATACACCCTGCGGCCCAGCGAAAGATTGATCACGCGAATCTGGTAGGTGTTTTTGAGTGCAATAGCGCGTTGCAGAGCAGCGATGACATAAGAATCGTGGCCGGCGCCAGTCGCATCCAGCACTTTGAGATTGACCAGGTTCACTTTTGGCGCGATGCCGAAGTATTCGTGGGAGACATTGGCTCGATTGGTCTCTCCATTTCCTCCGGACATAGTACCGTTGCCCGCGATGATGCCGGCAACGTGAGTACCGTGTCCGTAGCCGTCGGAGGCGTCCGTACCCGGCACAAAACTCTGGCTGTAAAGAATGCGCGACGCGCCGGTGACCGGATCGTGTAGGTCCGGATGATCGGTGATGCCGCTGTCAATTACCGCTACGGTAACCCCGGAGCCGTCCCAGCCATAACTCTGAGCGACATCCGCGCCGACACTCTGCTGAAAATGGTCATTGGTAGTCTTGATGCTGCGATCGGGGGAAATGTACGCGACCTCGGGATCGCGCGCTAATGCCTGAATTGCGTTGAGGCTCAGACTGAAGCTACCGCCACGAACCAGGGAAAGACTTCGCCGAGAGATGCCACCCAGGTTGCCTACTTTGGCGAGGTGAGAACGGTTGAGCGGTTTTCTAAACTGCACGATCACGTTCGCATGCTGGCGAGAGAGCTGTGACGTCCTAGTATGACCCAATATGTAGGACAATTCAGGCGACAACCTCTGCGCAATCGGGCCAATCGAGTCCGTTTCGACGACAGTTCGCCGCTGCGCGAGCGCCGTGCCGCTCATAAAAAAACAGACTGCAGCTAGAGCTGTGGGAATAGCCGTCGCGAACGCTGCGTGGGCGAAACTGGCCAGGACTAACTTCAACTTCGGCAACATGGCGCGTCTCCCGTCAGGCCGCCGGGAAAGACTCCCGCGGCCGCGAATAGATGTGCACCGCCGATACCAACTGAGAACCCCTAACAGAACGCTGGAGATCAACCACTTAGCTTGAACGGCACGCTTTTGACACAGGACAGATTGGCCGAGAGGCGGTCTAGAGGCACCAGCGCGATCCGTTCTAACGTTCGAGGTACCAAGGTAGTAGCCCTTGCTGCGAGATCGAGGACAAATTGTCTCGGTCGTTTCGAACTGCTGAACACGCCTTGTAGTTCTGCGGGAAGCAGCCTGGTTTCGGTCACCGAAATGAGTTACGAAAGTTTCGAGGAATTTCTGTAATGCTTTGATATTGCACAACTTAGCTGGTATCACTCAACAGAGCGCCGTTTTGTGCCCTCGCCCCGGCGCCAACGAGGAACGCCAGCAAATATGTCGGGCAAAGCACAATCCTGGCAGCACATGACCGGGACGGCGCGCACGTATATTAGCGCCGTGGTCGTCCTGGGCTCGTGCGTTCTTGGCTACGCAGTTTGGCATCACACAAGCGGCGACCCGCTGAAGTTCGTTTGCTATCTGATTGTGGCTACGCTGGCGTCGCGAATGAAAGTCAACCTGCCCGGAATCACGGGCACGATGTCGGTGAACTTCCTGTTCATCCTGCTGGGCATATTGGAACTGAGCTTCGGAGAAACCCTGGCATTGGGTTGCGCGGCGATCCTGGTGCAATGTTTCTATCGCGATCGCCCGCGACCCGTTCAAGTAATTTTTAACATTTGCGCAACGTCGTTTGCGATCGGTGCGGCGTACGCGGTTTTCCACCTGGCCATTTTTCACGGCAGAGTCAGCAATTCATCCGTCCTGCTCCTGATCACCGCATCCACATACTTCGTGTGCAATACCGTTCCGGTGGCGGCAGTGATTGCGCTGACCGAGCATAAGTCGCTGAACAAGATCTGGTCAGAATGCTATTTCTGGTCATTTCCGTATTACCTGGTGGGCGCGGGAATCGCCGGCCTTATGAGCTGGTTGAATGGCATCGTCGACTGGCAGATGTCGTTGTTGGTGCTTCCGGTGGTGTACCTGATTTATCGCTCATACCGCCTTTATCTCGGGAAACTGGAAGACGAGAAGCGGCACGTAGAAGACATGGCCAATCTCCACCTGCGTACGATCGAAGCTTTGGCGCTGGCCATCGAAGCCAAAGATCAGACGACCCACGATCACCTGCAGCGTGTGCGTGTATACGCGATCGAGGTGGCGAAAGCCCTGGCCGTACCCCATGAAGAAATGGAAGCACTACACGCGGCAGCCTTGCTGCACGATATTGGAAAGCTCGCGGTTCCCGAGCACATCATTTCGAAGCCCGGCCGGTTGACTCCGGAAGAGTTCGAGAAGATGAAGATTCACCCGCTGGTGGGCGCGGAGATATTAGAGAGGGTCCGTTTCCCCTACCCAGTCGTGCCCATCGTGCGGGCGCACCACGAGAAATGGGATGGGTCCGGTTATCCCTTAGGACTGAAGTTCGACGAGATCCCGATCGGCGCGCGCATACTCTCGGCAGTAGATTTTCTCGATGCGCTGGCTTCCGACCGACAGTATCGCCGAGCTCTGCCACTGGACGAAGTGATGAAGCGCCTGGACATCGAGTCGGGCAAATCCTTTGATCCCCGAGTGGTAGCGATTCTACGCGAGAGATACCAGGACCTGGAGCGATTAGTCCATAAGACGGGCGTCAACACGGAATGGTCGAAGCTTCCGACAGAAGTCAAGGTGGAACGAGGAGCAGCTCCCGCTGCCGGCTTTGTCAACACCAAAGCGGCAGAACCGCAAGAGGCGAATTTCTTGTCGTCGATCGCCGCAGCGCGACAGGAAGCGCAGACGCTGTTCGAGTTGAGTCAAGACCTGGGCGCTTCGCTCAGCCTGGGAGAAACACTGTCGGTGTTCTCAGTAAAGCTGAAGCGGCTCATCCCCTACGATGCCATCGCGATATACGTCAGGCGGGGAGACGAACTGCTGCCAGAGCACGTCAGCGGGGATAACTTCCGCCTCTTTGCCTCGCTGCGAATCCCCTTGGGACAGGGGTTATCGGGCTGGGTAGCACAGAACAAGAAACCTATAGTCAACGGCAACCCTTCGGTTGAGCCTGGTTATTTGAATGATCCGACCAAGTTCAGCACTCTTCGCTCGGCGCTAGCTGTGCCCCTGGAAGGACTGGACGGCGTCGTGGGCGTGCTCTCTCTTTACCAGGGGGAAAAGGATGCTTTCACATCTGACCACCTGCGCATTCTGCTTGCAGTAAGTTCGAAGATGGCGCTCGCGATCGAAAACGCTTTGAAATATCAGCAGGCAGAAAGCTCAGCGACTACCGACTACCTTACCGACCTCCCAAACGCGCGCTCGCTGTTTCTGCAACTCGACCGCGAACTGGCGCGTTGCAAGCGCGACAAATCATCGCTCACGGTTATGGTCTGCGACATGGATGGTTTCAAGCAGATCAACGACCGCTTTGGCCACCTGGAAGGCAATCGCGTCCTACGGCTTTTTGCGGTCGCATTGAAGGAAACCTCGCGCGAATACGACTACGTGGCCCGCATGGGTGGAGACGAATTCGTGCTCATTGCGCCCGGCCTCACCCCCGAGGCGTCGCTGAAAAAGGCCGAGCATCTACGGCAATTAGCGCAACAGGTAGGAAAGGAAGTCTGCGGCGAAGACATACTTTCACTCAGCGTGGGCAAATCGGTGTATCCCGACGATGGTCTCGATGCAGAAGAACTGTTGGCTGAAGCCGACCGCCGGATGTACATCGAAAAGCAGAACCAGCCAAATCGGAAAAACCGGAGGGTCTATCCACGGCTCAAAGCGCGACTGACTATTGAGTTGCATCCGGAGGAAGGCAGCGGGCCGGTGCTGGGAAATCTTACCAATATCAGCCTGGGCGGATGCTACGTAGAAACGACAGCCATTCTGCCCCCGGAATCGCGAGTCACCGTCCTGTTTTCAATCGACGATGACAAGCTGCGGGCGGAAGGCGCGGTGGTGCGAATAGATCCCGGCTCGGGTATCTCCATCAAGTTTAAAGATGGGCGGGAAGAGCGCGCTAATTTGCAGAGGATTTTGGAGTATGTGGATCGCACCAGCAAGGTTTTCGATAACTACTACCTTTCAAAAATGCTCACGCGCTGAGCCACGGGGCAATAAACATTCCTGGGAGAGGATGTGATCAGACTGGGAAAACACGCGGCCCGGATTGTCGTAACCATCCTCCTGGGAGGAGTTCTGGGAGCGACCCTCGTCCGCATAGCTCCTGGTTTTGGTGTCGATGAAAGCGAACTCGACAGCCGGTTGAATGACAGCAGCGTTCATGCCATACGCGCAGTCGGCGAGACACAGGAAGGAATCGGCTGGTTTTATATCCATCACGTCGCCCGCATGGTTCGAGGCGACCTTGGGACATCTCGCTTCCTGCAGCGCCCTGTATCGGAACTTCTGAAAGAACGAGCACCCGAGACCGCGAAATCACTCGGTCTTGGCCTCGTGCTCGCGTGGATAACTGGGCTCGGCATGGCCTTGGCCGTCGTGGTCTCACGGTCATGGGGACTCGACTTTGTCGCGAGCACTGTGACTGGAATACTGCTTTGTCTTCCTGCCGCTGTGGTTTCGGTCCTCTTCGCGCTCGTCCAGGCGCCGGTGCGGTTGATCCTGGGACTGGTAATGCTCCCGCACATTTTTCGGTTTG
>Ga0070741_10014868_pt1 | contig 13350 bp, 13 predicted proteins | sample Coa_R1_4_FD_66440 | JGI IMG/M metagenome (GOLD analysis project Ga0070741, IMG submission 66440) | Surface soil microbial communities from Centralia Pennsylvania, which are recovering from an underground coalmine fire - Coalmine... | ecosystem: Environmental > Terrestrial > Soil > Unclassified ... | reverse complement strand
TGATGGGCCCGGGTCCGATGGGCGGTGGGATGATGGCCCACCACATGATGCACCGCATGGGCATGGGCCGCGGCCTCCGTGGCTGCGGTGAGGGCGATCAGCGGGTGCCGGCGACGGCCATCTCGGACCTGCCGCGCGTGACGATCAACATCTACGACGGGTTCTTCGATCCAGCTCAAGTTACGGTGGCGCCCGGCACGGTCGTCGTCTGGCACAACAGTGGCAGCAAGCCACACAGCACGACCGCCTGGAATCGGTGGAGCGACATCCTGCAGCCGGGCGAGAGCTGCGCCGTCTGGTTCGTGACCCCCGGCACATACGATTTCCAGTCCATCGTGGCCAACGACGGGGGCTTGATGGCCGGCAGCGTGACGGTCGGCGGCACGCCAATTCCGGGCGGCCCGACGATGGGGGCGAGCCCGGGTATGATGCCCGGGATGGGACCTGGCGGCATGGGGCCGATGGGGCCCGGCCCGGGGCCTGGGACGACGCCTGGGATGGGCCCCGGCGGTGGCTACTAGCCGCGCCCCCTGCCCGCTCCCGCTAGTCCAGGGCCGGCGAGACGTAAGCCTCGCCGGCCCTGCGCCTTGTCGCCCGAAGCGAAGGCGGGCGGGTGTCCCCCGAGAACTGATGCGCGCTGCTTACTCATACGCCGGTGAGGCGCAGGCCGATGTGGTGGCGCTTGAGTCGGCGGTTCAGCCCGATGAGCAGCGGCGTGAATCGCTCCAGCGTCTGGGCCATCCGCAACGGTCCGGCGTCGAACACGCGCCAGCCGAGCCGGCCGATCAGCTCCAGCGCGGCTGCACGGGCGGCGGGATCGTCGCCGCAGATCAGCACGTCGCTGTCGATGGTCGCGTTCAGGTCCGCGAGCAGCCCCGCCGACAGGTGGTGCAAGCCCGCGACGACCCGCGCCTCGGGGCCGAGCAGCGCCTGGGCCCGCTGCGCCGCCGAGCCTTCGGGCACCGGCTGCAGCTCGGTCGGGCGGCCGGGCATCAGCGGCACGGTCGTCTCCACCACCACCTTGCCGGGCACGGCGTCGCGGATGGCGCGGTGGGTCTCCTCCTGAGCCGCGAAGGGCACGCAGACGAAGACGATCTGGCCCGCTGCCGCGGCGGCTGCATTGTTTGCCCCACTCACCACCTCGCGGCCGACGAGCGCGTTCACCTCGGCAGCGGCGGTCGCCGCCCGCCCCGCGTCGCGCGAGCCAATCACGACCGGCTCGCCGATCGCCGCCAGCCGCACCGCTAGACCGTGCCCGAGCGCCCCCGTACCCCCGATTACCACTGTGGCCATCGCCCCTCCTTCAGCCCTACGCGCATCTGTTCCATTCTGCCATGCCACGCGCGGCGGACGCGGCGCAGCGAACAGCCGAGCCCCCGGGCGTTCCACGCGGCTCGGGAACCGGGTATAGTAACAGGCACGAGCCGGGAAGCGGGCTACCCGCGAGGGGACGGAGCGAGAGCGATGCTGTACACCAAGGCCGAGGCGAAGGACTGGGCGCGCAGCCAGATGCGCGGCGTCTGCAACGTCATCATCCCCAGCTATACGCACGACCTCAAGGGCCTCAACGAAGCCGGCATCCGCCACGACGTCCGCAAGAACATCGAGCACAAGTTCTGGGGCGCGCTGCTGGTGTCCGAGGCCGGCACGACGCTCGACGAGATGCGCCAGTTCGTCGAGATCGCCGTCGACGAGGCGAAGGGCCGCCACCACTTCCTGCTCCACGGCACCTTCGACACCGTCGAGGACACGGTAGCTATGGCGCAGCACAGCCAGCAAGTCGGTGTGAGCGGCCTACTGCTCGGCTACTCCAACTCCTTCTATCCCCGGACCGTCCAGGACGTGTACGACTACACCGCTTACATCTGCGAGCGCACCGACCTCGCCGTCGTGCTGTTCGCCGCCTCCCACTGGAACTTCTCGCGCCTGCACCCGAGCGGCTTCCCGCCCGAGGCGCTGCTGCGCGCGGCCGACCAGCCCAACGTAGTCGCGATCAAGCACGAGGTCGCCCGCCCCGGCGTGGCCGGCTTCCACCAGTTCTGGAAGATGGCCCGGGACAAGAACATCCTGATCAGCGACCCGCTGGAGGCCAACTCCCCGCTGTGGGTCGAGCTGTTCGGGATGCAGTGGATGGGCACCAGCAACTACGAGTGGTGGGGCCCGAAGGTGCCCGAGTACTTCGCCCACCTGCACGACGGCGACTACGACAAGGCGATGGAGATCTACTGGCAGATCCAGCCGGCGCGCGCGGCCCGCATGGCCGAGCAGGCGACCTTCGCCGGCGCCAACTTCATCCACCGCTACCTGTGGAAGTATCAGGCCTGGCTGCAGGGCTACAACGGCGGGCCGCTGCGGCAGCCGGCCATGAAGCTGAACGATGCCCAGATGCGGCGGCTGCGCGAAGCGCTGCAGCGCTCCGGCTACCAGCCGGAAATGGCCGACTTCGGCGAGTACTTCGTCGGCCGCAACCCGGCCTGAGGCCGGACGGGCCCTGCCGCCGGGCAGCGCGGGGGACGCCGCCGCTGGCTGCGCACGACCTGGCGGTGGGATCGCGCCGCGGCGCTGTCTTGCCGGTCAGCCCGCGGCCACGAGATCGGCGAGCCGCGAGCCTTCGACCACGGCGCGAATGCCAGCCGTGGCATCGAGGCCCATGAGGTGGACGCCGCGGACCCCTTCAACGGTGACCAGCCACTCGGCCAGCTCGCGCGCCAGGCGGATGCCTTCGGCCTGGGGATCGTCGGCCGCGGCGAGGCGGGCGGGGACATCGGCCGGCATGACGACGCCCGGCACCGAGCTCAGGAACTCCGCGCGGCGCACCGAGTCGAGCAGGAACACGCCGGCCAGGATCGCTACCCGCTCGTGCAGCCCCGCCGCTCGCACCAGCTCCATCCATTGCGCGAACCGCTCGCGGTCGAACGCCGGCTGGGTCTGGATGAAGTCGGCGCCGGCCTCGACCTTGGCGGTCAGCGGCATGTTGGCCGCGTTGGCGATGTCGCGCTCGGGATCGCCGGCGGCGCCGAGGAAGAGGCTCGGCGGCGTCGCCATCTGGCGCCCGGAGAGCAGCGTGCCCTGTCGCATCGCGTTGGCCGCCGCCAGCAGGCTGGTTCCGTTCAGGGCAAACACCGCCTTGGCATCGGGGTGGTCGCCCTGGGACGGGTCGTCGCCGGTCAGCAGCAGCACGTTGTGCAGCCCCAGGGCAGACAGACCCAGCAGCTCCGACTGCAGGGCGATCTGGTTGCGGTCGCGGCAGGTCATCTCGACGATCGGCTCGACGCCCTCGTCGCGGACGAGGATCGCGCCGGCCGTACTGCTCAGCCGCACGGTGCCGCGCGTGCAGTCGGTGACGTTCGCGGCGTCGACCATCCCGCGCAGGTCCCGCGCCTGCTTGCGCACCGCCTCGGCATTCGCGCTGCGCGGCGGATTGATCTCCGCGGTCACCACCGTGTGCCCCGCTCGCAGCCGCCGCGCGAGCCGACTCGCGTCTGTTGAGGACATGCGAACCCCCTCACCCCCAACCCCTCCCCCACCAGGGGGGAGGGGAGTAAAACGGCACAGCGCAGCCCCCTCGTCCGCCCCCTCGCCCCCTCCGCGTCCTCCCCCTCGCCCCCGCGTGGGAGAGGGGGGTAGGGGGTGAGGGGGTCAGAACAGCCCGCGAATGCGCCCGTCCGGCTCGATGTCGATACGCTCGCCCGCCGGGCTGGCCCCCAGCCCGGGCATGGTCTGGATCTCGCCGCACAGCGGGTAGACGAAGCCCGCGCCCGCCGACAGCCGCACGTCGAAGATCGGCAGCTCGAAGCCCTCCGGCCGGCCGACGAGCTTGGGATCGTGCGACAGCGACAGCGGCGTCTTCGCCATGCAGACCGGCAGCTCGCCGTAGCCGCGGCGCTCCAGCTCGGCCAGCTTGCGTGCGACCGCGGGCAGCGGGTACACCTCGCCGGCCCCGTACAGCGTCGTGGCGATCCGGCGGATCTTCTCCAGCAGCGGCAGCTCGAGCGGGTACAGAAAGCGAAACTCGCTCGGCCCGTCACAGGCCCGAACCACAGCCTCGGCCAGCGCCTCGGCGCCCGCGCCACCCCGCGCCCAGTGGTCCGCCACCTGCGCGTCGAAGGCGCCGGCCGCCCGCGCCACCTCCAGCACCAGCGCCAGCTCGCCCTCGCTGTCGCTCTGGAAGCGGTTCACGGCCACGACGACCGGCACGCCGAACTGCCGGGCGTTCTCGATCTGCTTGACCAGGTTCGCCGCGCCCAGCCGAACGGCCTCGCGGTCCTCCCGCAGGACGTCCGGGCCGAGCGGCCGACCGGCCGTCACGCGGTAGCGCCCGCTATGGGCCTTGAGCGCGCGCACCGTCGCCACCAGCACCGCGCAGTCCGGCCGCAGGCCCGAGGCGCGGCACTTGATGTCGCAGAACTTCTCGAAGCCCAGGTCGGCGCCGAAGCCGCTCTCGGTGACCAGGTAGTCCGCGACGCGCAGGCCGATCAGGTCGGCCAGCACCGACGAGTTGCCGTGGGCGATGTTCCCAAACGGCCCCGTGTGAACCATCGCCGGGGTGTTCTCCAGCGTCTGCAGCAGGTTCGGCTTGATGGCGTCCTTGAGCAGCACAGCCATCGACCCGCTGCAGCGCAGGTCCTCGGCGGTCACGTCCTGGCCCTCCCGGGTCTGGGCCACGACGATGCGACCGAGCCGCTCGCGCAAGTCGGCCCGCGAGGTGGTGAGCGCCAGGATCGCCATCACCTCGGACGCGGCGGTGATGTCGAAGCCGGTCTCCCGCGGCACGCCGTTCTCCGGGCCGCCCAGACCGGTCACCACGTTGCGCAGCACGCGGTCGTTGAGGTCCATGACACGGCGCCAAGTGACGCTACGGCTGAGGATGCCGAGGGGGTTCTTGTGGTGCAGGTGGTTATCGATGAACGCGGCCAGCAGGTTGTGGGCCAGGCCGACGGCGTGATTGTCGCCGGTCAGGTGGAGGTTGAAGTCCTCCATCGGCACGACCTGGGCGTAGCCGCCGCCGGCCGCGCCACCCTTCGTCCCGAACACGGGGCCCAGCGACGGCTGGCGGATGGTGATCATCGAGCGGTGGCCGAGGCGGGCCAGCGCCTGGCCCAGCCCGACGGTGGTCGTGCTCTTGCCCTCGCCCAGCGGCGTGGGCGACATGCCGGTGACCACGACGTAGCGCCCCAGCGGCCGGTCGACCAGCTTGGCCAGCGCGTCGAGCGAGATCTTGGCCTTGTAGCGACCGTACAGCTCGACGTCGTCTTCGTCGAACCCCAGGTCGGCGGCGATCTCGGCGATCGGCCGCAGTCTCGCGGCCTGGGCGATCTCGATGTCGCTCGGGACAGGCGCCGGCCGCGCGCTCACTACCACGCCTCCTGAAGTCGTTTCCCGGCCGTGCCGGCCCCCTCCGATTCTACAACGCGCCGCCCTACCTGACGCTCCGACGAGGCGGTCCGGCGGACCCCTCCCCAGGTGGCGCTCGCGCCGTGTGCAGTTCGCGCGGCGCGTGAGCGTCTTGTCAGCTTTTCGGACGCGAAGTATCCTGGCCCTGCGGGCGTGCAGCCTCTTCCCCTCGACGTGCCTCCAGTGGAGCGAGGGCAAGTTCATGGCCCACTACGAGATCTGGCGACACAAGTACGCGCGGGGTGTGCAATACGCGGTGCGGCACGAGGACGGCGCGGTGACCGGCGCCTGTCTCCTGCTGCCCACGTTAGCTGGCCCGGACTACCAGCGCCTGCACGCCCTCGCCTACGACGCCGACCTGGGCCAGCAGCTCTGCGCGCGCCGCGACGAGTGTGAACCCGTGCCGACCGGCCGCGGTCGGCACCTGGCCGTGCCACGCCGGATCCTCCGCCTCGCCCTCACGCTCGTGCTGGGGCTCGGCGCCGTCGCCATCGTGCTGACCCTGGCCCTGGTCGTCTGCGCGATCGCCCTGGTCGCCGGGCTAGCGGACCGGATGGGCAAGGCTTGGTCCTCGGAAGACAGCGAATGAGCCTGTTGCCTCGGCGCCGCGGACCCCGCGCGCCCTGTGCCGATGGAACGCTGCGCGGCCGTACGCTCGGTCGCGGCTCCGCGGGACGCTTCGGCGCTGGCAGCCGCGTTGACCCGAGCCGTGCCGGCTTCGTAGACTCGGAGACGACAGCAGCACGAACGTACAGGACACAGCGACGGGAGCGTGAGCATGGCGACCGAGACCGTCCCGGTGGTCGACTGTGATGGCCACCTCATGGAGTCCATCCCCGAGCTCGCCGAGTACATGGACCCCGACCTGCGCCGCGAAGCGCTGAAGCCTCACCGCAACCGCCAGGGCGTGTTCCCCTCCCTCGACGGCATCCACTACCTGCGCGAGGTCGAGGGCGAGGACGTCAAGAAGCGCGCGCGGGTAACGGCCAGCGACGGGCGGCCGGGCAGCGGCGAGGACTGGGTGGCGTTCCTCGACAAGGCGAACGTCGAGCAGGCCGTTCTGTTCACGACCGAGGGGCTCTCGGTCGGCTTCATCCAGCACGCCGAGTACGCGGCCCGCCTCTGCCGCGCCTACAACGACTACGTCGCCGACCGCTTCCGCCGGCTCGACGCGCGCCTGCACCCGATGGCCCTGATCCCGATGCAGGACGTGAAGGCGGCAGTCGCCGAGCTCCGCCGCGCCGTGCAGGAGCTCGACCTGCCGGGCGCGATGATTCCCTCGACGGGCCTCTCCCTGCACGTCGCCCACGAGTACTACTGGCCGGTCTACGAGGAGGCCGCCGCGCTGGACTGCGCCCTCGCCTTCCACGGCGGGTCGAACCGCGGCATCGGCATCGACAGCTTCACCGACTTCAACGCCTCGCACATCCTGCACCATCCTGTCCCGCTCATGTACGCGCTGGTCTCGCTCGTCTGCGAGGGCGTGCTCGATCGGTATCCGATGCTGCGCGTGGCCTTCATGGAGGGCGGCTGCGGCTGGCTCGTGCCGCTGCTCGACCGCATGAGGCGCAACGAGGAGTACTTCGACACGCGCCAGACCAAGCGGAGCCTGCCGGAGTACGTCGCCCGCGGTCAGATCCTCATCGGCTGCGAGGGCGAGGACGAGAGCATGCCCTATGTGATCGAGCGCGCCGGCGTCGAGGCGTTCGCCTACTCGTCGGACTACCCGCACGAGGTCGACCTGCTCGACGCCAGACGCCAGATCGAGGAGACGCTCGAGCGCGCCGACCTCACGCGCGATCAGCAAGCCGCGATCCTCGGCGGCAACGCGCGGCGGTTCTTCCGGCTGTAGCCCATCGGTCGCTCAGGGCGCCTCGCCCCGCGAGCACGACGTGGCTCTCGCCGCGGCGCAACTCTCCCACCCGGGGGCGCCTGCCGCTCCGCGTCGGGACGTTCGTGGTTCCTAGCCCGCATGAGGCGCCACCTCAAGCCGGCGATTCGAAGGTGGCGACCAGCCCGGTCGCGGGCGGACGCGTCCCAGGCCGGCCCAGTGCGCCGCCAGAGGAGGAGCAGCGATGGGGTCACAGGAGCAAGAAGCACCCAGCCAACCGGCGCCTAGCTGGCCGGGAGAGTAAGCGAGTACACGCGACGCGCAGCGGGGGCTAGGGCCATAGGTCCCGAACTGCCCCAGGCAGCATCTGCCGCACGTCGTCAGCCTCGCCCGCGCTAATCCGAGCGGCGAGTACCCGGAGCACGGCGCGAGCCGCCTGCTCGGGATCCACGGGGCGGAAGCGATCGAAGGCACCCGCCACGCGCTGGAGGAACTCTTCCCGGTGGCGCTCCCGCACCGGGACGCGCGAGGGGTCCCAGCCGTCGTAGTAGATTCCGCGGATGAGCAGCGGGAGCTGCGCTGCCAGTTGAGCCGCCTCGTCGACCGTCAGGTGGTCCCGCACAGCGTGCAGCGTGCCGCGGAGGGCAAGGTAGGCTTGCTGGCGATCGCCCCAGCCCATCTCATCGACGATGCCCTGGAGCCAACTGTTCGTCTCCTGCACCGTCGTATCGAACACGTCCAGACCAGTTGCGCTCACGTGTCACCTCCCGATAGCCAGCATCCCCTTGATCCGTTCGACGTGATAGCGAGGATCGCTCGTCGTCGCTTCCTGCATCGTCCTTACCTCGATCGTAGTCAGCGTCCCAGGGCTCGTCTACTTCGTCTCCGCTGTGACGAGACGCGCCGTCACCCGGGTGGCCGCAGATTCTGTGCCCGGGTCGCAGTGCTACCAGACCTCGTGCGCCTTGGCTGTTTCCGAGTCGGGTTGGACATGATCGCCTGTCCGGCCGCCTGGCTCGCTTCTTGCGGCAGCGAGCAGGAGGCCGAGACGATCGCGGCCCGAACGTCAAGCCGGACGGTCGGAGACAAGCATGCACCCTCGCCAGAGCACAGAGATCCAGGAGATTCTGGCCCGCTACGGTGACGACGCCACCTACTTGGTCTTGAAGGATGACCGAGTGCTGGTGTTCACCGCCGCCGACGAACGGACGATCGGCGCCCACGTCATCGAGCCGGACGGCTCGGAGCACAGCGAACCCGCACCCGCCGCAATGCGCGAGCTGCGGGACTGGGTGGAGCGCCACCGCGAGCACTAGCGCAGCGGGCACGCCTCGGTCGCTCCCACTGCGGTAGAGCGGCGGGAGCTTCGACGGCCAGGCGCCGTGTTCGCGCGCCTGCTCGCGCGACGACTTCGACCGCGGGAAGCCAGCACCCGGCGCCGCGAGCGCTTACGAGTCCGGGCATCCCGCTGATTCCGGATAGCTGGCCCGCTGGGCAGAGGGCGCGCGCCCTCTGCCCAGGTCATCGCGGTCGGCCGTGATCGCTGCGACGAACGATCAGGCACGGTCGCTGACGGCAGCAACGCCTACGGCGTGAGCGCAGTTCGCACAGCAGAAGAGGCGGCCATCGGCCTCCACGCCATGCCCGATGATCTTGCAGCCACAGTGCGTACACGTCGGCGCCACAGCGTGAATGGCGCACTCGAAGCTGTCGAAGGTGTGCGTTGCCCCCCGCATCACGACCTGGAACGCCTTGTCGTAGTCGTTGCCACATACTTCACATCGTGCCACGGCTACCATCTCCTTCCTCGGCTACCGCTGTGCCTTCAGCAGTCTCTCCTATCTACACGTCGCGCTTCCGAACTGGCTGCAGCATGCGTGCCACATCGAGGCTCTGGACCCTATCGCCCCTGCGAAGGTCAACGAGACTTTGTCCAGAGACTTCGACGACCGCCGTGAGCAGCTCGACATCTTGTGCTACGCGTTCATTGCGTCCGATGACCGGTTCGATGCCGTCCTGTAATCGTGCAACTTGGTGACTTAATGTTTGCAGACCTGAATTGGTGTGCGCTATCGTAGGGTTGGACGTTTCAATGAGGTGCAGGCATGGCTCCCGATCGAAACTTCGTCAAGCACCTCGCCACCCTCGACCGCGCCCGCCTCGCCGGCGTCCACTGACGAAGCCGCGAGGTGCGCTACGCCGTCCGTGCGGAGTGGCTCGACGAGACCGCTCACTGGATGGCACGGGTCGCCACCACCGGGGAGACGCGGCTCGACGCCTACGAATGGTGCCTCGACGTCACGCCTGCCCCACCCGCTGATCCCGACGATCTGGACTACCAGGAGTAATCGTGGCCGAAACCCGGTACAGCGTAGGTCGCCCTCCTCGCCAAGCAGCGCTCGGTGCGAGCGACTGATGGATTCGCGCGCTGATCTCGCGATCGAGACCTCGGGCCTGGTCAAGGTCTTCGGCAGGACTCGGGCGGTCGACGGCATCGACCTGGCCGTGCGCGCCGGCATCGTCTATAGCGTCCTGGGCCCCAACGGCGCGGGTAAGACGACGACGATCCGCATGCTGGCGACGCTCCTCCGGCCGGACGGCGGCACCGCGCGGGTGTTCGGACACGACGTCGTGCGGGAGGCCGAAGCCGTTCGCAGCCGGGTGAGCCTGACGGGCCAGTTCGCGTCGATCGACGAGGACCTCACCGGCCTGGAGAACCTCGTCCTGCTCGCCCGGCTGTGGGGGCACTCGCCGACGCGGGCCAGGGCGCGGGCCGGCGAGCTGCTCGACGCCTTCGGCCTGGCCGAGGCGGCCAACCGTCAGGTCAAGACGTACTCCGGGGGCATGGGGCGCCGACTCGACATCGCGGCGAGCATCATCATCACACCGGAGCTGTTGTTCCTCGACGAGCCGACCGCCGGGCTCGACCCGCACAGCCGCAACCAGGTCTGGGCGCTCGTTCGGGCCCTCGTCGCCGACGGCACCACGGTGCTGCTGACCACCCAGTACCTCGAGGAGGCCGACGAGCTGGCCGACCGGATCGCGGTCATCGACCACGGCAAGGTCATCGCCGAAGGCACCAGCGACGAGCTCAAAGCCTCTATCGGCTCAGGCGCCCTGCACGTGCGGCTGCGCGATCCCGAATGCCGACCGACAGCCAAGGGCCTGCTGTCGCGGACGCTCGGCGTGCCCGTACACCTCGAATCCGATCCGGCGGCCCTATCGGCCCGGGTCTCCGACGCCGAACGCGTGGCCCACGCTCTCGCGGAGCTGTCCCGCTCCGGCGTCGCGGTCGCCGCGTTCTCGCTCGGCCAACCGAGCCTCGACGAGGTGTTCATCGCGCTAACCGGGCACCCGGCCCAGGACGAGGCCGCCGCGGAGGGTGCTCCATGACCATGACGCCGACTCTACCACCCCGCTCCGTCGCCGACGCGACGCTGCGCTCGGCGCTGGCGGACCGCGCCCGGCCGCCGCGTCCGAGCGGCCTGTCCGCGTCGCTGACGTTCGGGTGGCGGGCGCTGCTGAAGATCAAGCACGTTCCCGAGCAGTTGTTCGACGTCACCGCCTTCCCGATCATGTTCACCTTGATGTTCACCTACCTGTTCGGCGGCGCACTGGCCGGGTCGCCCGGCGAATACCTCCAGTTCCTGCTGCCGGGCATTCTCGTCCAGACCGTGGTGTTCATCACCGTGTACACCGGCTACGCCCTGAACACCGACATCTCCAAGGGGGTCTTCGACCGCTTCCGATCGCTGCCCATCTGGCAGCCAGCCCCACTCATCGGCGCCTTGCTCGGCGATGTCGTGCGCTACACGCTCGCCGCGGCGGTGGTCATCGTGCTGGGCGTGGTGCTGGGCTTCCGCCCGGCTGGTGGTGCGGTCGGCGTGCTGGCGGCCCTGGTGCTCCTGCTCGCGTTCGCGTTCAGCCTGTCGTGGATCTGGATCATGCTCGGGCTGCTGATGCGGACGCCGAACTCGGTCATGCTCGTGAGCCAGACGATCCTGTTCTTTCTCACGTTCGCCAGCAACATCTTCGTGGACCCGCAGACCATGCCGTCATGGCTCCAGGCGTTCGTCGACGTCAACCCGATCAGCCATGCAGTGACGGCGACGCGCGGCCTGATGCACGGCACGGTGACGGTCGCCCAGATCGGCTGGGTACTCGTGACCTGCGCGGCACTGAACGCGGTCTTCGCGCCGCTCACTCTGTATCTGTACCGCCACAAGCGCTAGGTCGCCACGGCCTGCTCGAGCGAGCGGGGAAACGCGCTAGTCTCCGTCGACGAAGCGCAGCACGAATAGGTCCTGCGCCCGGGGCTCGCGCTCGGGCTTCACGGCCTCGATCTGGTCGCGTACCATCCGCTCCTGCAGCTCGACCGACACGCGTCCGTCGGCCGTGTAGTGCTGGACGGCGTTGTCGTAGGCGAGAGCGGCCTCGTCCTGGCTCAGACTCATGTACTCGGCCATCAGAGGGATCGTGCCGGCGCGGTTGTTCTGGATGAAGCGCTGTCCCTTGAGCGCGGCACGCACCGCCGCGCGCACCATCTGCGGCTTCTGGGCGATGAGGGACTCGGTCGTGCCCAGGCCCGAGGTGAGCGAGGGCAAGTCGTCGCCGAGGAAGCCGAGGTTGGTGAAGCTGCCCTCGCGGCGAAGCTGGATGTCCTGCGGCGGCGCGATCACCCCGGCGTCGACCGCCCCGGCGATCAGCGCGCCCGGAATCTGCGGCCCGCCCATCGAGATGAAGTAGATGCTGCTGGGGTCCACGCCGTGGCGCTGCAGGCGAAGCCGCGCCGCAACGTCCTGGGAGCCGCCCAGCGCGTCGACCGCCAGCGACCGACCGGGCAGGTCGCCGATCTGGGTCACCTCCGGTTTGGCGTAGAGCCAGTACAGCGACTTCGCGACGTGGACGATCACGATGCGGATCGGCGCGCCCTGCACGGCCGCGGCGAGCGAAGCACCAGCCGACTCGCTGAAATCCACCTCGCCAGCCTGGAGCGCGCGCACCCCGGTGGTGCCCGGGGCCTGCACGAACGTCGCCGTGAATCCCTCCTCTCGGTCGAAGCCCAGCACCGAGGCGACGTGCATCGGCAGCATGGTCAACACCGGGGAGGGGAACACGAAGCGGACCTCGCCGAGGGCGGGCGGGCTCGGCTGCGCCGCTGTGGCGGGAGCGGCGCCCGCGCTGGCCGACGCCTCGGTGCGGGCCGCCGCTGGCGGCGGCGCAGCGCCGGCGGACGGCCCGCCCGGGGCCGGCGCCTGCCCGCCGGCCGAGCAGGCCGCTATCCCGAGCACGGCGAGGATCGCGGCGAGGGGGCGAAGACAGTTCATGGCAGTCGACTCAGACCAGACTGTAGCCGAGCTCGTAGTGGAGGTAGATGCCGTCGAAGTAGAACCAGCGCATCCGCGCGCTCTCGCCGGCGTAGTAGATCGCCAGCTCCTGCAGCTCCCGCGTGGTGCAGTGGCGCTCCAGCAGGTCGAAGGCGCGCCCACCGTGCTCCTCGTCGGCGTCCACGTGCAGCCAGAAGTGCTCGATGTCCTCCTCCGGGAACTTGTAGATCTCGCGGAGGGCTGGGAGCACCTTGCCGTACAGCAGGGGCGACTGCGATTCCGTCCCGATGCGCAGCGCGGCGACGGCGGCGATCCAGGATTCCTCCTTGGCGACCTGGACCAGCCAGTTCGCCCAGCAGCGCGTCGTCGGCAGCCCGCGCCCCGCCTTCACTTTCTCGATATCCGCGCCGTTCGCCCTGGCAAAGCGCAGCACGATCTCGAGATGCGGCTTCTCGTCGTCGTTTTCCTCGCGGTAGTTGGCCATCTCCATCGCCACGACGTCCGGTGGGGCCTTGGCCGAGATGTAGAACGGGGGTGAGGTCATCTTGCTCACCCAGTGCCAGTGCTCGACGGCCCAGCCCATCATGGCGTTGCGGCTCAGCTCGCCACGCGCCCACTTCTCGGTCATCGGATGGTTGGCGCAGTGCCGCTCCAGCACCGCGGCTTCGAGCTCCCGACGGAAACTAGTCGCAACTGCCATCGCGCGTCTCCTCCTGGGGCGGTATGACGCTCGTGCTGACACTTCGGATGTGGGCTCATCGTAGAGGCTCCGCCAGCGCCGGGTCAATACATCCGATG
>Ga0070741_10014867_pt1 | contig 13351 bp, 6 predicted proteins | sample Coa_R1_4_FD_66440 | JGI IMG/M metagenome (GOLD analysis project Ga0070741, IMG submission 66440) | Surface soil microbial communities from Centralia Pennsylvania, which are recovering from an underground coalmine fire - Coalmine... | ecosystem: Environmental > Terrestrial > Soil > Unclassified ... | reverse complement strand
GGGCGTCGAAGGCAAGCCCATTAGCGCAATTTGTGTTTTCACGATATACGCTGCAGGCGCCGTCGGCTGGGTCATATCGCATGATCCGGCTCTGCTGAATCCGGGTGAACAGGAGGCCGGAGCCGTCCCATTGCGGACCTTCGGTTACTGCGCCGTATGCCGGGTCCAGAGTCTCGAACGTCCAGGTCATCGTCGATGTCCACTCCGGCGCCCGGTTGGAAGGTCAGCGCCGGAAAGTGAAGTATACAATCTTCGAACTGGCTATTGGCGAGCCGTTCCTTGCGCGAGCCGGTTGAAAGCGCCACCAGCGCGCAGCAATCGCCGCCCGATCTGCGAGATACCGATACAGTCCGTCGCCGCCGCCGTGCGCGGTGGCCCGTAACACCTGGCCGGATGCGCTGATTTCGACGGTGACGGGGACAACAATCGGACTCTGGATACGCGCGCGAATTCCCTCGGATATGCCCGGCTGCATTTGTGAAACGGGTACAGCCTCGACTGCGGGTACTACTCTTCGGGACGGAAGCGGCGCTGCATCTTTCGGTTTTTCAGCTAAGGGCACGTCCACGGTTTCCTGTGCGGGCTGTGCACCCGAAAGGGGGCTTGGCTTGTCTGCACCGGCGGGCTGGGGTTCCGCTTCTCGAGTTTCTGTGGGCTGTTTCTCGGCCGTGCCGGGCTGCTTCTCGAGCACGGCCGGCTCAGGTCGAACTACCGGCGCCGGTGGCGCGGCAGGATGCGGCATCGTCACGATGCGCAAGCTTTCGGCCGAGGATTGTAGCCCGTCCCCATACAGGCGGAAACGGATCAGCACATTATTGTTCGAAGGTTGATAGGTAAACGTTCCCCGTGCAACTGCCGCCGCGTTCAACTCGATATCGTTCTGTACGGAACCGTCCGTGATCGAGAGCACGCCACGGCGCGCTTCATGCACGGCGGGAATGGATTTGTCCCAGCTTACCTCCACTCCATTGGCCGTCTGCTTTGCATTCAGGCCCAGGCTTGCGGAGCGCGGCTCGCTGACAACCAGCCACCACTCGTATGCCGCAAATATGCCGGCAGCTAGCACGATCAGATACATGAGGGAGTGCCACCGCGCTCCTCTCTTCCGGGTTACTTGTTCCTCCTCGTCCGGTTCCAGCGGCCGCGACCCTCTTCTCGGGAGATCCCGTCCGGCGAACAGCGTCTCCTGGTGCCCCGCGGCCTGCAGCTCGCGCCGGGACGGCAGGTATGGCCTTGCCGGCGTCTCGATGGGAGTATTGGTCGCCAGCGCCGGTTCGGGGACTAACGGTTCGCGAAGCTCCGGCTCGATGAGCCCGCTGAGTTCCGGAACGGGCCCTTGGGCCCGCAATTTTTCCGGGGCGGCACGCTCGATGTGCTCTACGACCTCCTCCGGGACCTGCTCTTCTGCGGCGGCAATCTCTGTCTCATCGCGCTGCAATGCCGGTTCAAGCGCCCCTAGCCGCCCTGCATCGAGCGGGAAAGATCCGCCTTGCGGTGTGGTTTCGAGATTGCCACCTTGCCAGAACAGAAATGCCGCGACGCATTCCCGCATCGAAACCGGCTTTACGAGCAGAAACACCTGTCTCGGGTCCGCGAAGTACGTTCGAATCAGCTCTTCATCAGCGGCATCGAACGCAAGCTCGCGGCCGGTACAACTGCGATAGTAGCCAACTACCGACAGCTCGTCCTGCTGCAATGCTTCGAGCGCAGCCTCGAGCCGCCGCCGGTCCGTTTCGGAAAGAACGAACGATGGACCGAAGCGGTATTCGCAAGCAAGAGGCTGGTACGCCTCGATACTCACAGACGAACCGGCCCCATTCTCAAAGCGTCCCAGCAGAAGGCCGCCGACCTCGGCGCCCCGCTTGGGCAGTGCATGGAATCCCGCAAGTACTTCGCTTTTGAGCCCATCGACTATTTCACAGTCGAGCGTCACGCAAGCGGCGCCATCCAGGCTCCGCCACCGGAAGCATGTAGCACTTACTCCGGCGTCGTGATCTCCCCGGTCAAGGACATCCTGCATCATTTTGTTCTGCTCGCGGCCATGTTGTGCTCCCGGCGCCTCGCACAATTGGCCCGGAGTTTAAACCCCCTACTCATATTACACACGACCGGCCGCCTTAGCGCTACAAAAGCCGGCGCCGCAAAAACAAAAGGCGCGGAAAGCAGAAGCTTCCCGCGCCTCTGTGGCTGTGAAAAATAAGTTACTCAGCCAGCGATTCTTCTCCGGAGTCCTCGCTGAGGCCGCCCGCATATTGAATGCGCGCCTCCTCGTCGTACCCCGGAATGGACTCGAGCGATGGCTCGACCACCGGCTCTTCCACGACATCCTCTCCGGCGATCTTCACCTGCCGATAGTACTCCATGCCAGTACCCGCCGGCACGAGCCGTCCCATGATCACGTTCTCCTTCAGGCCGCGCAGATAGTCCACTTTGCCGTTGATCGCGGCTTCGGTGAGTACCCGCGTTGTCTCCTGGAAGGAGGCTGCCGAGATGAACGAATCGGTAGACAGCGAAGCCTTGGTGATCCCCAGCAGCACCGCGCGGCCATCCGCCGGGCGTTGTCCGGCTTCCAGCACACGCTGATTTTCCGCACGGAATTTAAACTTATCCACCACTTCTTCCGGCAGAAATTCGGTGTCGCCGATGTCTTCGATCTTCACCCAGCGCATCATCTGGCGGACAATCACCTCCAGGTGTTTGTCATTGATGTTGACGCCCTGAAGCCGGTACACCTCCTGGATCTCGTTGACCAGGTACTTTTGAAGTTCCTTTTCACCGAGCACATCCAGGATGTCATGCGGATTGCGCGGACCGTCCATCAGCGGTTCGCCCGCCTTGACCCGCTCGCCCTCCTGCACGTTGATGTGTACGCCGCGAGGCAGCGAGTATTCGCGCTGCTCGTTGTCGTCGCCGATTACATAAATCTTGCGCTGGCCCTTGGTCACTTCGCCGTACTTCACGGTGCCGTTGATCTCTGCGATCACGGCCGTTTCGCGCGGCTTGCGGGCTTCGAACAGCTCGACCACGCGCGGCAGACCGCCCGTGATGTCCTTGGTCTTTGTCGTTTCACGCGGAATCTTGGCCAGCACGTCGCCTGCGTGCGCTTCTTCTCCATCGCGCACCATCAGGTGAGCATGGGTGGGCATGAGGTACTTCTTGGCCTCAGATCGCGATCCGGTCGCGGTGTCCGGCCGCACAATGATGGTCGGCTGGCGCTTCTCGTCGGGAGAATCCGTCACCACGAGCTGCGACATTCCGGTCACCTCGTCCACCTGCTCCTGCAATGTGATGCCCTCTTGCAGGTCGCGGAAGTGAACGACGCCGCTGACTTCGGTCAGGATCGAGAAGGTGTACGGATCCCATTCGAGCAGGATCTGGTTCTGCTTGACCGGCGCGCCGTCCTCGACTGTGATCTTGGCGCCGTAAACGACCGGGTAGCGCTCCTTTTCGCGTCCCTTATCGTCCACCACGGCCATGATGCCGTTGCGGTTCATCGCGGTCAGCTCGCCGGCCTTGTTGCGAACGGTTTGAATATTGATGAACTTGGCAAAGCCGTCGGATTTGGCGTCCTGCGTCGACTGTTCCGAGACGCGGGTTGCCGTGCCGCCGATGTGGAAGGTACGCATCGTGAGCTGCGTTCCCGGCTCACCGATTGATTGCGCCGCGATCACGCCGACCGCTTCGCCCCGTTCGACCAGCCTTCCCGTCGCCAGGTTGCGCCCATAGCACATCACGCACACGCCGCGCTTGGATTCGCAGGTGAGCACCGAGCGGATCTTCACGCGCTCGATGCCGGCTGCCTGAATGGCCGCCGCCAAGTCTTCCGTGATCTCCTGGTTGATCCCTACGATCACATTGCCTTCGTAATCCTTCTGATCTTCGAGCGCCACGCGTCCCACGATGCGGTCGCGCAGAGGCTCGATGATCTCGCCGGATTCGATGATCGGCTCGACAAAGATGCCCTCGGTCGTGCCGCAGTCGTTCTCGGTTACGATCACGTCCTGCGCCACGTCCACCAGCCTGCGCGTCAGATAGCCGGAATCGGCCGTCTTGAGCGCCGTGTCAGCCAGCCCTTTGCGGGCTCCGTGCGTCGAGATGAAGTATTGCAGCACGTTCAGGCCTTCGCGGAAATTCGCCGTAATCGGCGTCTCGATGATCTCGCCCGAAGGCTTGGCCATCAGCCCGCGCATGCCGGAAAGCTGACGGATCTGCTGCTTGGAACCGCGGGCGCCCGAGTCGGCCATGATGTAAATCGGGTTCAGATAGCGGCCCGTGTGGTCGTCCTCTTCCATGGCCTGGAACATCTCGTCGGAAACGCGCTCGGTCACCTTCGACCAGATCTCGATGATCTTGTTGTAGCGTTCGCCGTGGGTAATCGCGCCGTCCTGATACTGGCTCTCGACGGCCACCACTTCGCGCTCGGCTTCACGTACCAGCTCGGCCTTCTCCGAAGGCACGACCATGTCGTCGATGCCGATCGAAATGCCGGCCCGGGTCGCATACAGGAAGCCCAGGTTTTTAATCTCGTCCAGCATCTGCACCGTGGTCTGCAACCCGAACTTGAGATAGCAGTACTGCACAAGCTGGCCGAGCCCCTTCTTCTTCAACAGGCCGTTGATGAAGGGCATGTCCTGCGGCAGATGATCGTTCAGGATCACGCGCCCCACAGTCGTGTCCATGTACTGCTTATTGAACTCGATCGGCTCGGTATGCAGCACGTTCTGGTTGTCAAACGCGTGCACCAGGTCGATCACCCGGCCGGTGTACCGCAGCTTGATCGGGGTAAGCGTTTCGACCTCACCCATTTCTAGCGCGATCAGTACGTCCTCGGTGGAAGCAAAGGTTCGTCCCTCGCCCCGCGTCCCCGGGCGCGCTTTGGTCAGGTAGTAGCAGCCGAGCACCATGTCCTGGGTCGGAACGGCAATCGGGCCGCCATGGGCCGGTGACAGGATATTGTTCGCCGAGAGCATCAAAGTCGCTGCCTCGATCTGGGCTTCGGGTGACAGCGGAATGTGCACGGCCATCTGGTCGCCGTCAAAATCCGCGTTGAACGCCGTGCAGACCAGCGGATGGATCTTGATCGCTTTACCTTCCACCAGCACGGGCTCAAAAGCCTGGATTCCCAGGCGGTGCAGCGTGGGCGCGCGGTTCAACAGAATCGGATGATCTTTGATGACCTCTTCCAGGATGTCCCAGACCACCGGATCCTGCTGTTCGACCAGCTCCTTGGCTTGCTTGATTGTGGTGCAGTGGCCGCGCTGCTCGAGCCGATGATAGATGAACGGCTTGAACAGCTCCAGTGCCATCTTCTTGGGCAGACCGCATTGATTGAGGCGCAGCTCCGGACCGACGACAATTACCGACCGGCCCGAGTAGTCCACGCGCTTTCCGAGCAGGTTCTGCCGGAAGCGGCCCTGCTTGCCTTTTAACGTATCGGATAGCGATTTGAGCGGGCGGTTGTTGGCGCCCCGCAGCACCCGGCCGCGGCGGCCGTTATCAAACAGCGCGTCCACCGCCTCCTGCAGCATGCGCTTCTCATTGCGCACGATCACATCCGGAGCATGCAGCTCCATCAGCTTCTTCAGCCGGTTGTTCCGATTGATGACGCGCCGGTAGAGATCGTTCAGATCGGACGTTGCAAAGCGGCCGCCATCGAGCGGCACCAGCGGCCGGAGCTCCGGCGGGATGACCGGAATGACGTCCAGAATCATCCATTCCGGCTTGTTGCCCGACTTCCGGAATGACTCCACGACACGCAGCCGCTTGGCCAGCTTCAGCTTTTTCTGCTGCGAGTTCTCGGTCTTCATCTGGGCGCGGATCTCTTCGCTCAGCGCCTCGACGTCGATCTTCTTCAGCAGCTCCTTGATTCCCTCGGCGCCCATGATCGCCACGTACTTGCCGGGGTACTCCTGGTCAAGCTGCCGTTTGCGCTCATCGGTGATTACGTCGCCCTTGCCAATCTCCGGAACCTCGCCCGGGTCAACGACGACATAGGCTTCGAAGTACAGCACTCGCTCGAGTTCCCGCAGCGTGATGTCCAGCAAATGACCGATGCGGCTCGGCAGGCCTTTGAAGAACCACACATGCGAACACGGGCTTGCCAGCTCGATATGGCCTAGCCGCTCGCGCCGCACGCGCGCGAGAGTGACTTCCACACCGCACTTGTCGCAGATGACGCCGCGGTGCTTCATCCGTTTATACTTGCCGCACAAGCACTCCCAGTCCTGGGTCGGGCCGAAAATGCGCGCGCAAAACAGCCCGTCGCGCTCGGGCTTAAAAGTCCGGTAGTTAATGGTCTCCGGCTTGGTGACTTCACCGTGGGACCAACTGCGGATCTTTTCCGGCGATGCCAGAGAAATGCGAATGGAATCAAAATCCGCAATCAGATTGGCTCGATCGTACGGTGAGGATCTCAAGTTGCCTCCAATTCTAAAAACTCTGCCCCATTAGTCGGCCGCAAGCGCGGTATCCAACACCTCGCGCGGCTTCTTCATCAGCTCGACATCCAAACAAAGCGACTGCAATTCGCGAATCAGCACGTTGAACGACTCCGGCACGCCGGGCTCGATGGCGGCTTCGCCCTTCACGATTGCCTCGTAAATCTTGGCGCGGCCGTAAACATCATCGGACTTGGCCGTGAGGAGCTCCTGCAAAATGTAGGCGGCGCCGTAGGCTTCGAGCGCCCAGACTTCCATCTCGCCGAAGCGCTGCCCACCGAACTGCGCCTTGCCGCCGAGCGGCTGCTGCGTAATCAGCGAATATGGGCCGATCGAGCGCGCGTGAATCTTGTCGTCGACCAGGTGCGAAAGCTTGAGCATGTAGATATAGCCCACCGTCACCGGCTGCTCGAACGGTTGCCCGGTCATGCCGTCATGCAGCATGGTCTTGCCGGACGTAGGCAGCGCGGCATCATGCAAGGCCTTCTTGATTTCGCGCTCGGTCGCCCCGTCAAATACCGGGGTGGCGAATTGCAGCCCCAGAGCCTTCGCCGCCCAGCCCAGGTGCGTCTCCAGAATCTGGCCTACATTCATGCGCGAAGGCACACCCAGAGGATTCAGGACAATCTCGACCGGTGTTCCATCCGGCAGGTAGGGCATATCCTCTTCCGGCAGAATCCGCGCAATCACGCCTTTGTTGCCGTGGCGGCCTGCCATCTTGTCGCCCACCGAAAGCTTGCGCTTCATGGCGATGTATACCTTGACGAGCTTGATCACGCCCGGCGGCAGTTCATCGCCCTTGCGCAGCTTGCCGATTTTCTCATCGGTGATCTTTTCGAGCACCGCGATCTGCCGCGACGTCATCTCTTCGATTTCGTCGATCTGCTCGTTCAGCCGCGGCTCTTTGTCCTTGAACCGCATGCGCTTCAAGTCGCGTGACTTCATCTTCTCGATGATGTCGCGCGTGAGCTCGGCGTCCTTCGAGAGCAGACGCTTGTTGGTCTTCTCGTCGTGCAGATCCGCTACCAGCTTCTTGCCTTCCAGCAGCGAAGCCAAACGCTTGGCGCGCTCATCGGTCAGAATCCGGATCTCGTCCTGCAGGTTGCGCTGCAGGCGAGCGATCTGCTCCTCCTCGATCGATTTGGAGCGTTCGTCCTTCTCCTGGCCCTTGCGCGAAAAGATCTTGCAATCCACCACCGTGCCCTCGATACCCGGCGGGCAGTAGAGTGAAGCGTCTTTTACGTCTCCGGCCTTCTCGCCGAAGATAGCGCGCAGCAACTTTTCTTCGGGCGTGAGCTGTGTCTCGCCCTTAGGCGTTACTTTTCCAACCAGGATGTCGCCCGGCTTGACTGTGGCGCCGATGCGGATCACGCCGCTCTCATCCAGGTTTCGCAGAAACGAATCGGCGATGTTCGGAATATCGCGCGTGATTTCTTCGGGCCCCAGCTTGGTGTCGCGCGCCTCGATCTCGAACTCCTCGATGTGGATCGAGGTGTAGTAATCCTCCTTGACCAGCTTCTCGCTTACCAGGATGGCGTCTTCGAAGTTGTAGCCGCGCCATGGCATGAACGCCACGAGAACGTTCCGCCCCAGGGCCAGCTCGCCATGATCGGTGCAGGGACCGTCCGCCAGCACCTGCCCCTTCACCACGCGCTGACCCTGGAACACGATCGGCTTCTGATTGATGCAGGTGTTCTGGTTCGAGCGCTTGAATTTTGTGAGCTGATAGATATCGGCGCCGACCTCGCGCGAAAGCTGGCCCTCATGCGCCCCGCCTTCCACGCGAACGATGATGCGCTCGCTATCTACGGAATCGACTACGCCCGAGCGCTTGCACAATACCACCGCACCCGAGTCGCGCGCCGTGACCCGCTCCATTCCGGTTCCGACAAACGGCGCATCCGCGCGCAGCAGCGGCACGGCCTGGCGCTGCATGTTCGATCCCATCAGGGCGCGGTTGGCATCGTCGTTTTCTAGAAACGGGATCAAGCTTGCCGCGACCGAGACAAGCTGCTTTGGGCTGACATCGATGTACTCAATCTCATCCCGATGTTTCAGCACGAAGTTACCCGCCTGCCGTGCGTTACAAAGCTCGCTGACGATCACTCCGTTTTCATCGAGCTCAATGTTGGCCTGAGCAACGATGTATTTGTCCTCTTCCCAGGCCGACAGGTATTCGCAATGGGCCTCGTATTCAGCCGCCTGCTTTTTCGGCCCGAGTGCCGCATTGGCTTTCTCGACGTCCACACGCGGCGTCACGTCGCCCACCTTATACGCCGTATCGCCGGGATTCAGAATCCGGACCTCATCGACAACCTGGCCTTTTACTACCTTTCGGTATGGGCTCTCGATGAATCCGTACTCGTTGATCCGCGCAAAACAGGAGAGCGACGAAATCAGCCCGATATTCGGACCTTCCGGCGTCTCGATCGGGCAGATACGGCCGTAGTGCGTCGGATGCACGTCGCGCACTTCGAAGCCGGCCCGCTCGCGGGAGAGGCCGCCCGGTCCAAGCGCCGAGAGCCGCCGTTTATGCGTGATCTCGGAGAGCGGGTTGGTCTGATCCATGAACTGCGAGAGCTGGCTCGATCCGAAGAATTCGCGGATCGCCGCCATTACCGGCTTGGCGTTTACCAGGTCGTGCGGCATTGCCGTCGACATCTCCTGGTAGACCGACATCTTTTCTTTGATCGCGCGCTCCATGCGCACCAGACCGATCCGGAACTGGTTCTCGAGCAGTTCGCCTACGGCCCGCACGCGCCGGTTGCCAAGGTGATCGATGTCGTCGACCGCGCCGATACCGCGGCGGAGCTTGAGCAGGTACTTGATCGTCGCCCGGAAATCCTCGCCATCGAGCGTGCGCTTGTCGAGCGGCGTAGCATCAGCCCTGTCGAACAGCTTGATGTTGAATTTCATGCGCCCGACGCGCGAAAAGTCGTACTTTCGCGGATCGAAGAACATGCCCTGGAACAACTGCGTGGCGGTATCGAGAGTGGGCGGATCGCCTGGGCGCAGCTTCCGGTAGATTTCAATCAGCGCTTCGTTCTGCGTCTTGACACTGTCCTTTTTGATGGTGGCCGAAATGACCGTTCCCACTTCGTCGCGCTCGGGGAAGAAAATCTCGAACTCCGGGATGCCCGCTTCGATAAGCCGATTGAGCACCGTGGTGGTCAGTTCGTTGTTGGCGTCAATCAAGACCTCGCCCGTCGACATGTCGACGACATCGGCCGCTACGAACGCGCCCTCCAGATCGTTCGGCGCAACCTCCACCTGCTGAATCTTGGCCTTTTGAATCTCCTTCATCAGCGAGGAGGTGACCTTCCGGCCCTGCGGTACCACCGTCTCGCCCTTTGCTGTGATCGCGTGCGAAAGCTTCAGCCCCGTGAGCCCGGTCGTGATCGACCCGTCGGCATGGTACAGGTTCCAGAACAGCTTGTTGTCCTTGATCGAGATGCGGTCGATATTATAGAACGCGCGCAGAATCTGCTCATCCGTTTTCAGACCGAGAGCGCGCAGAAAAACGGAACCGTAGAACTTACGCTTGCGGTCGATCCGGACGTAGAGAATGTTCTTGTTGTCGTACTCGAACTCCACCCAGCTTCCGCGATAAGGAATGATCTTGCCAAGAAAATATCCCTGCGCCGGAACGCGCTCGAAAAACACACCAGGCGAGCGATGCAACTGCGAAACGATCACGCGCTCGGTGCCGTTGATGATGAACGTTCCGTTGTCCGTCATCAGCGGAATCTCACCGAAGAATACTTCCTGTTCCTTGATGTCCCGGACGCTTTTTGCGCCGGTGGTGGGGTCCTTGGAGTAGACCGTCAGCCGGATCGTTACTTTCAGAGGCGCGGCGTACGTCATGCCCCGCTCCTGGCACTCCACCATGTCGTACTTAAGCTGCAAACCGACCGGGTCGCCGCACTTGTTGCAGAACGTGACCACGTTCTTATTGAAGGTCCCGCAATGATGGCACAACACATCACCGGCGTGGAACGGATCCGTTCGAATCGTCGCACCGCAATTCCGGCAGGTGGACCGCAGATGATGCAGGCCTTTCAAATTGCCGCACTTGCACTCCCAATTACCAATCGAGTAGTCGACGAACTCCAACTCGCTGACCCCGCGAAAATCCGAGATCGGGAACACCGAGGTGAATACGGTTTGCAAACCGGTGTCTTCCCGCTCATTGGGCAGGAGGTCCATCTGCAAAAACCGTTCGTAAGACTTCTTCTGAACCTCGATCAGGTTCGGAATCGGAATCGATGTTTTGATCTTGGAAAAATCAACTCGCTCGGGGGCGGCACCGTTTTTTTGAATATCCATCCTTTAAACTCCTGAGGGCCGAACAGCCAAAGCAAAAAGACTGAGCGTAACTCTACAAAGCCAATGGCGGCGTGTCCGGGCTGCTGCGCGGGCGCGCCGTCATGTTATGGAAAGTGGGCAGGAATCGAGTCTGAACCGGAACAATACAAGCGGAAAACTCCGGCCCGGCGCCGCCGGACCAGAAACGGGAAGAGGAATCGAAGCTGGGGGAAACCACCGGATCTGGAAAATCGCCGGAACCGGCGATTTGACACACGTCCAACTTCGTTGCAGTTGCAATGCCCCTGCAATCAAGTTGCCAGGATTCGAAGGTCACATTCACCAATTGGGATCGAATCCGGTTGAACCGAAAGCCCAACTACTCAATCTAGCAAACCCTCCCCTGCTCGTCAAATCGCGGCGGACGAGCAGCGCCGTCGAAGCCTTCTTCGAACTAACCGTACGCGTAAGCTCCTGCGTTCAGGGAGAAAGCGCTGGCTACTTAACCTCTACCGTTGCGCCGGCGTCGGTAAACTTCTTCTTGATCGCTTCCGCCTCTTCCTTGCTCACGCCTTCTTTGACAGGTTTGGGAGCGCTGTCAACTAAGTCCTTGGCTTCTTTGAGACCGAGGCTTGTCACCTCACGTACCGCTTTGATCACATTGATCTTGTTGGCGCCGGCAGCCGTCAGAACGACAGTGAACTCCGTCTTCTCTTCTGCCGGGGCCGCAGCCGGACCGGCGGCCGGACCTCCCGCCATCATAACCGGCGCCGCCGCAGCCGCCGAAACCCCGAGCTTCTCTTCTAACAGCTTGACCAGTTGGGATGCCTCCAACAGGGTCAAGCCCTGGATCTGATCCGCAATTGCGTTGATATCCGCCATTTCTTACCGACTCCTCAATAAAAATCGCTACGCTTGAAACTTGTTTTCTTTGACGCCCTGATCGACCACGACCGCCAGATTGCGGCCGACTGCGCTCATCGCGGACAACAGCCGCTGCGCCGGAGCGTTAATCAGGAACAGCAGCCGCGCCAGGATCTCCTCTCTCGAAGGCAGGTTCGCCAGATCATTGATCGCGCTGACTTCAACCGCGCGCCCTTCGACAATCCCAGCCTTGAACGTGAAGCTCGGATTGGCCTTGGCATACGTCGTCAGCGCCTTGGCCAGCGCCACCGGGTCCGATGTTGTATATGCCAGCGACGTCATCCCGCGGAGGTTCTGGAGAACGCCTTCGGCAGCGGTGCCTTCCGCCGCTTTTTCAGCCAGATTATTTTTAACTACGCGATACCGGCCCCCGGCTGCACGGACCACCTTGCGCAGTTCGAAATCCTGCTCCACCCTTAGTTTTTCGTATCCGGTGACGAACAGATTGCGCGACTGCTCCAGGTCGCGGCGCAGGGCTTCCAGTTCTTTCTTCTTGTCTTCCTTTTTCTTCATGTTTGCACCCGAGAAGGCTCAGACCGCAGCTTTGATGGTAAACGCAGTCACGTCGATGGGCACGCCCGGGCTCATCGTCGAACAGATGGTCGCGCTCTTGACATATTTACCTTTGGCCGCGGCCGGTTTCGCCTTGATCACCGCGCTGATGAGGCTGCTGGCATTTTCCACCAGCTTGTCCGGCGAAAAGCTGATCTTGCCGACGGGCGCGTGAATGATACCGGTCTTGTCGACGCGGAACTCCACTTTGCCGGCTTTGATTTCCTTGACCGCCTTGCCCACTTCCACCGTCACGGTGCCGGTCTTCGGATTGGGCATCAGGCCCCGAGGCCCTAGAATCTTGCCCAGTTTTCCCACCGAGCGCATCATGTCCGGGGTGGCGATTACGGCATCAAAATCCAGCCAGCTTTCCGACTGAATCTTGTTCACCATATCGTCGCCGCCTACAAAGTCAGCGCCAGCCTCTTCCGCCTCTTTCTGCCGGTCACCTCCGGCTATCACCAGCACTTTTTTCGACTTTCCAAGGCCGTTCGGCATGACGACCGTGCCCCGAACCATCTGGTCGGCATGTTTTGGATCTACGCCGAGGCGCAGATGCACCTCAACGGTTTCATCGAATTTGGCGAACTTGATCTTTTTCAGCAGGGGTACGGCTTCTTCTAACTGATACTGCCTGGCATCCACCTGCTTGGCTGCCGTTTGATATTGTTTTCCGGTTTTTCGAGCCATGATTCCTCATTGGTACGAGCGGTCCTCCCCTGACACACCAGGACCTCCCATTGAGCTTTCAGGAACATCCGCTAGCGTAACACAACCGTCAAGGCGAAGTCCAACCGGGGTGGCCTTATTCCATGCCAAGGCAGAGCACCTCGTGTTCATAGCCCTTGCCGCTTGCCCGGAAGCATATCTCGAACCGGTTGCCGCGGCGCGGATTATAGACAAGCGCCGGACGGAAACACGCCAGGCACCGGTAGCCTTGCCTCCGAACGCTTGGATACACCAGGCCGTTTGACTGCTGGTTCAGCAGCGCGCGCGCCAACTGCTGCGACCGGGCATAGCACTCAGGCACCGGCTCCGGCTGTAGGTACTCCGCGAACTGCTCGGCCGGTTCCAAAACGTGGAATCGCGACCTGAAGTCGGCCAGCCAGTCATCGTACGTAGAGACGTCGATG
>Ga0070741_10014866_pt1 | contig 13351 bp, 14 predicted proteins | sample Coa_R1_4_FD_66440 | JGI IMG/M metagenome (GOLD analysis project Ga0070741, IMG submission 66440) | Surface soil microbial communities from Centralia Pennsylvania, which are recovering from an underground coalmine fire - Coalmine... | ecosystem: Environmental > Terrestrial > Soil > Unclassified ... | reverse complement strand
ATCGCCCTGGTCATCAACGTTCACGCCATAAGCAATCGACTGGAAGCTGTGCCTCCCGGCGAAACCTTCCATCACCTGAAACAGCTCGTCTTTACAGTGGAAGCACCGCTGCCGATCATTGCGGAGATACTCCGGGCGCTCCATCTCAGAGGTCTGTATGACCTCAAGCGGAATTCCCTGCTCCTGCGCGAAGGCCACCGCATCCTGCAGGTGTGCGCGCGCCAGACTGGGAGAATCCGCGATGACCGCCAGCATGTCCTGACCGAGTACTCGGCGCGCTACCCAAGCCAGATAAGCTGAGTCAACGCCCCCAGAGTAAGCGATGAGCAGGCGGCCGAGATGACGCAGCGAGTCTTCCAGACGGGCCTGTTTGGCGGAGAGATCCATCACTCGATTTTAAACCCTGCGGAGCGGCTTTTTCAGAAACCGAGAGAGAAGTCTCGTTGCCAAGATCACCGTCAACGCTCAACCATTCATCCAGAACCAATCTCATCAACATCCAGATAGGCCGTTCTGTGCAATTCCGCAATAAGCTGGCTTGTGATGAAGCGTGTGGTCTTTGCTTTTTTTGCTGCTTTTGCGTTTGGTAGTTTAAGCGCACAGATGCCTGCATGGCAGCCCTCGGCAGGTCATGCCCAAATCCCTATATGGCCGGGGAAAGCGCCTGATGCACAGCCTGTTGCGCCGCCAGAAGATAGCACGAGCATTGTGACCAAACCACTTGTCGCCGGCAAGCCATGGACTGCTGTTGAGAAAGTCTCACGGCCCACCATGACGGTCTATTCGCCCAGGGAAGAGAATACTGGCGCAGCAGTTGTGGTGTTTCCCGGAGGCGGCTATTGGATCCTTGCCATTGATCTTGAGGGCACAGAGGTCTGTGACTGGCTGACTTCCAGAGGCATTACGTGCGTGCTGCTGAAGTATCGCGTGCCGGGTAACAGATTGACGCCGAGATCAGGGCCGTATCCCGACTCACCGATGGCGCTGGAAGACGCGCAGAGGACGATGGGGCTGGTGCGCTTTCACGCCGCGGAATGGCATATTGATCCACACAAGATTGGAGTGCTTGGTTTTTCAGCAGGCGGGCATCTGGTGGCAGCGATAAGCACACATTTTGATCACCGTCTGTACCCGGCTGTCGATGCAGCCGATCAGGAAAGTTGCCGTCCGGATTTTGCCGTAGCTCTATATCCCGGACACATGATGGAGAAAACCACGAAACATCATGAGTTGAATCCCTATATTCCGGTTAGCAAGCAGATGCCACCAACATTTTTGGTCCAGGCGGAGAATGATCCAGTGGACGATGTAGAGAACTCGCTTGTTTACTATGCTGCGCTGAAGAAGGCCGGTGTTCCTGTGGAGATGCACTTATACGCGCAGGGAGGGCATGCGTTTGGGCTGCGCCGAACAAAGTTTCCGATAATGGCTTGGCCGCAGTTGATGGAGACATGGCTGACAACGATTGGAATGGTTCCAAAATAGCTGCCAAGAATCGCAAGACAAAACAAGCCGGTCCGAAGATCAGACTAACAGCGACAGCAATCCTGCGCTTCGCTCGAAACTTCGGAAAAAGTCTAGAATAAACGCTCCTGCCGTTTTAAGTTTCCAAATGACCCAATATTCGCCAGCGTGAAGGCGAAGCGGTACTGATTTTCATTGCGGACGTTGGGGAGAGAGAAACGGCGATACTCAAAGCTGAGACCACAGCAGTCCCAGTTATAGGAAGTTTGTGCGGCTGAGTATTGGAGCAAGTTGAATTCGCGGTCGATGCCGACATTGGCGGCGGCGCTCCAGCCCCGCTTGGTGGGGCTGCCATAACCCAGTTGAGCGCGCAGCTGATCAAACAGCGGTGGCACGCAGGGCGGCTGGTTCAAGACATGTGGAACACAAACGGGGAGCACCGTCCCATCTTTGGGGTTGGTGACAACTTCTCCCGGCACTTGCAGATACGCATGGCTGGCCCCGACGAAGTAGTCGCCAAAGTGATATCCGGCATACAGGGTACTAGAGTTAATGCGGCCCTTCTTGGTGTCATAGTCGAGCTGCCACTCCAGATCACTGTTGCTGCTGGTGCGGACGCGAAAGCGTGAAACCACGGGAGAGAAGCGCCGGGGATCGGTGACGAAAGCAATGCCGGTGAAGCTATCAGTAGTGGTAAAGACATTGCGTGTACCCGTCTGGACTGCGCCGCCGAAAGTGGGATCGGCAAAATATTTCATTTTGACGTCCCAGGTAATAAATTCGTCAGCACCAGCGGGGACGCAGGGAGCGGCGGGAACGGCTTGTGCTTCGGTTGCGCCGCCCGGGCCTGCAGTGGGCTCGTCATTGCAGCCGGCATGTTCGCGCTTGAGAAAAAGCCGCTGAGTAAGGCCGGCCTCCACTTCATTGGTGTTGCTGAGAATGTCACGAAAATCAAAATGGATGATACGGGAGAAATTTTCAATGCCATTGGTGTAGCGATAGACCAGCCGCGGCTCAATGGTGTGCTTGAGTTTTCTGCCGGCAAAGGTGCGATCGAAAATTCTGCTCAACGCCGGTGGCCGTAGCTCAACGCTGGTGGAGATGGAACGGCGGTTGATCACGTTCTGCACAACAAAATCCACTGGCTGCGTCGGCGTCTGCTGCTGGGAGTAGATAGTGTTGCGCAGTTGAACTTCAGGCCGGAAAGACCAGCCTTTGAAGAAAACCGGCAGGCTCAGATCAGGGTCCACGTCAAACCGGCCAACTATTCCAGGTGTGACAAAGCCGGGCTGATTTGGAGCGGTAGCAGGATCACTCCGCCGCACGCCCTCAGCCGCTACGTCATAGGACCAGTACACGGGTGAGTGGAAGATCGGGCGGTCAACGCCGGTCAGCTCAAATCCAGGCGTATGCAGGATAGTGATTACGTCATCATTGTTCGTACTTTGAAAGTTCTGGTAACGGGCAAGATAAGAATTAAAGGAGAACCCCTGAATATTCTTGGTGGCAAAGACGCTCGATTTGACCTCTGAATCAACGGCCTGAGAAAAATTTTCTGTAAAGGCCAGGCGGAAGACAAAAGAGCTGAGATAGTCAATGGAAGCCACGCCGCGAATGTTGTACGGAAGGATTGTTTCCGCATTGAGCTTCACGTCTTCACCGCCTTGCGGGGTTTTTTGGGATACACGCTTTCCCTGAGCGTTGATGCTGGTGGTGGTAATGCCGCTGTCAATCACGCCAAAATAATTGAGATTGAGAAAAGAGTTTTCGCTGGGACGGGCGCGAAAGTTTTCCTGCAACGCCCCGCCGCGCTTGGAGAGATACTCGCCTCCAAGAGTGGCATCCATGCTGCGATTGATGGCCCAGTAAAAGGAATCGCCGATCACGGTGCCCTTGGTACTTGAGGTGCCAAAGGTAGGAATGAGGAAACCGCTTTTCCGCCCTAGACGCTCAACGGGTGGCGAAGCGTACGGGATATAGAAAACCGGCACGCCTTTCAGACGGAACGTTGAATTGTGCAGCTTGGCCGAGTCTCCCACCCGCAAAATAATTTTTTCTGCGTTGAAGGTCCACTTGGGATGCGGCAGCTCACACGAGGTGACCGAACCATGATGAAGCACATATTCGTCCGGGCCGGTCTGCTCCACCATCTTACCTGAGAATGAGAGTGGGCTGGAAGAAGTGAGGGTAACACTGCGGCCTTTGAATCGCGCTCCGGTTGAACCGTGTACATTGTAAAACTTGCCGGTATGCGTGCGCGTGTTATAGAAGCCATCAGTAGCGGTAATATGCATGTCTTTGCGTCCGCCATCCAGGGATACGTGCCCTTTGGCGGTCACATCGCCCGTGGAAGAGTCATACGTTGCATTATCACCGTGAAAATCATAATCAGTGGAGTGGATTGAAATATTTCCCTGCAACGTATAAATGTTGCCTGCCTTCTCGCATTCATCGGCATCAACGATGACAGGGTGCTCTTCACTGATGGAAAAATTCTGCTTCTTCGCGTTTGCCTTAGAGTTTTTACCCAAACTCTGCGGTGTGGCGCTTGGCTGAGTTTCTTTTGGCGCGGAGGTAATAATCAAGTGGCAGTTGCCTATTGGATTTGGCGAAACTGACGCAACAGGAGAGGGTTCTGGAACCGGCGTTTGTTTCGGTGTTGGCGACGGCGTGGGAGTTGGCTGCTCCATGCTTTGGCCAGGAAGCGCCTGGCTTGTCACTAGCCCGGTACTCACAAACAGGTGACAAAGCAATGCCGCTGTGATAACTAACATGTATTGGGAACGCATGCCGTAGAACCAGACTGGCAAGGTAACATGGCAGAGTTTTCTAAAGCAAAACTGCACCGGTCCCGGCGGCCCTTTCCCCTCTGGCGAAACTCGCAACCCTAATGACTTGCCCCGTTTGCGGTAAGGCGCAGCCGTGCGTCCATGATAGTGGCACTTCTTCGACTCTCCTGGATCCTCAAGCCATGGAGAACGAACAGGAATTTTCCTCACCAGCGTATGTGGCCGGCAAATCTATGGACATTGCAAACCCAGGCCAGACCGCGCATGAGCCGGCATGGCGGCAAGAAATAAGCTCGCGAGTGCAGCAGCACCGCGCGCGTCGCCGCAAGCAAGGCGATGGCAGTGCGCTGGAACTGGACTTTACCACTGAAGAACCTTATTCCTTTATCGCTGAACCGCAAGAGAGAGCGTTACCGCCGCGACCGGAAAGATTTGCTGAGATCGTGGTCAAGCCGAATGTGCCCAAGGTCATACGCTTTCCCCGGCCCATGGTCGCGCCTCCACCGGCAATTGAAGAAGTAAGGCTGGATGAGCTGCCTCAACCTGCGCTGGATGTGCCAAGAATCCTGGACGCTCCTGAAGATGAAGGCGGCTTCATTGAAAGCGACTTTGTTGAGGTGGTGGAAGCTGCGCTGCCAGCGCCCGCCGCGCCTGCGGAGCAGATGCAGTTGCTGCCAAACTTTGCCGACATACATCTTGAGCCTGAGGCCAACAGGCTTACAGATGAATTGGATGGTATTCCCCACGCCGCTCCTTTGGGCCAGCGGGCTGTAGCTGGGGCAGTAGATGCGGCGATCGTGTTTTTTGCCAGCGGTGTTTTCGCGCTGACGTTTCTGCAATTAGCAGAAGAGACGCCGCGATCACGGCTCACCATGGTTTGCGCGCTGGCAGTGGGCGGAGTGTTCTGGCTGGCATTTCAATATCTGTTCCTTGTTTATGGCCGCCGCACACCCGGCATGAAGCTGGCCCAACTTGAGCTATGCACCTTTGCCGGTGAGCCTGCGCCGCTTTTTGCGCGCCAGGCCCGCGCCTTTGCCGGCACGCTTTCAGGATTTGCCATTGGACTGGGATATTTTTGGGCATTTATCGATGAAGACCGGCTGGGCTGGCATGATCGGATTAGCCAGACATATTTGAGATCTTCCTTAGTCCCCAGCGCAGCGAGGAAACTCTATGGCTACGATGATCTAAATTAAAGGGATAGAAGCCGACCGCGAATAACTGCTAACTCAAGTTCCGAAACAAACTGCAGAAAAGCTATCCCGGGGGCCAATGCATCTGCCGTCCACCCAACAGATGCAAGTGAAGATGGAAGACAGTCTGCCCAGCATCAGGGCCAACGTTGTACACCGTGCGAAAGCCGTGTTCCAGCTTGCGTTCGCGCGCGATCTTCGCCGCAACAAGCTGGCAGTAGCCCACAAGTTCGGCATCGGCTTCGCTGGCTTGGTCAATGCCGACGATATGCTTTTTGGGGATAATCAGCACATGCGTCGGCGCCACAGGCTTGATGTCTTCAAAGGCGAAGGCCTTCTCGTCTTCATAAACTTTCTTTGAGGGAATGGAGCCGGCAATAATCTTGCAGAAGAGGCAGTCGGTCATAACAATGAAATATTAACAAATGGCTGGGCGCGGGGCTGCAATTCAGAAGCGCAGCTTTCCCGAAGTCTCAAGCGAAGCGAGAGACCCATACCCGTTGCCCAGTACCTGAGGAGGGAAAAGTAAGTTAGAGATCGGTCTTATGAGATTCAGCGCGTTCCCTGAAGTTTATGCAGAAGGTAGGCCACCCTCGCTGTGAGGGGTCAGGAAAGCCTCGCTCCAGATTTCGGAAAAATCAGTCAAGTCTTACCAGGAACACACCGGCATCAGTATGGGTCTCCCGCATCACTTCTTGCGCGCGCTCTTTGTCGTCTTCCGCTACGAGCACACGGAGCCAGTCACCACCCACAGGGCTGGTGAACTGCAAAACCTTGGCGGTGCGATAACGTTTGGCCAGCTTCTCTTTCAGCTTGCGCGCATCGGCAGAATCAGTAAAAGCGCCGATTTGCACACACCAGCGACCGCCTTCTTTGATGGGCGCAGGAGTTTCCAGAACTTCAATCCGCACCAGCGCCGTGCCGTGCTGGTAAACGCTCAGCTTGCGCGCGGCCGCGCGCGAGAGATCAATGATGCGGTCGCCAACAAAAGGGCCGCGATCAGTAATCCGCAGCAAAACTGAATCGCCGGTCTTCAGGTCGGTAACGCGAGCGATGGACCCCAATGGCAAAGTGCGGTGCGCAGCCGTCATGGCATTCATGTCATACGGTTGGCCGTTGGCGGCGTTACGCTTTTGAAATCCTGGGCCATACCAACTGGCATAACCAACTTCGCTGTAAAGCACCTTTGCATTCTTGGGTACCCTGATCTCAGCATCAGGACGCGTAGCTGGCGTGGGAGCCGGTCTCGGTACAGGAGTAGGTGTTGGCGTGGGAATTCGAGCAGGCGCTGGCGTTGATGCAGGCGCAGCTGGAGGCGGTTCAGGCATCGTGGGCGGCTGCTCACGATGGGCGCAACCAACCAGCAACAGCAAGAAACACAACAGCCCAGCTACTAGGAGCGATTTCTGTCCATGTACTCGGCGAGTTTGCTGAGCTGTTCCGCAGCTACCCGCAGAGCTTTGGTCGAGTGAGTGCGGATTGCCGGAACTACCTCGTCGTTCAGGTAGGCAATCACTTTTTCTGCTTCGCGATCTACTTTCTGGGCCGCTTCGCTGAACTCTGCATCCAGCTTGCGCCCGAAGCGTTCGAATCGGGCTTTGGTCTTGGGACCGTCTTGTTGATTCATTTGCTCTTCTCACCATCAGGTTTACCGGACGGGCGGCCGCTGATTATGGGTTAGATGTGCCTCCGGAAGCTCCCGATCAAAAATACCCACAAACGACCACGCTGTCTCAGTATCTTAGATGATACCTGCAAAGCCGGCACTGGGCGATTTTCCGTACAATGGCCGGCTAAATAGCGGTAATTTCCAGGAAATTAAAGCGGAGTGATTAACAGAACTTGGCGCCGAAGAAGATACGGGTTTCCGGCCAGTTGCTCAAGTTGCGGCGCACAACACGCACCAGTCTGGTGCTGGAATGAAGCATCATTGGAATATCAGAGCCTTGAAACGTAATTTGCAGCCTGGCATCCACCTCAAGCATTTCATTTGACGAAAACAGGAGTCCCGACTCGCTCATGTTGATGGCTTCACCGACTTGCCATTCCTGCCCGCCTTCCAACCGGTAACGCAGAGGAATGTGAAGCTCGTGGCGCACGGCCCGGACATCGGTCGCAGCTTGAGGATGTAACCTGGAATCAATTTTTTCCATGCATTCTCCGTCGACGACGATCTTTAACAAGCGAGACAACCCTAGATGGCAGACTGACCTTTAGGCGGTTATGGAGGGGGAAGCCGTAACACCAAAGTTGGCCTTAGATTCTCCATTGCCTTTGCTGGACTGTCAAGCGCAGATTGGCGACATTTGAGTTTATTTAATTTTACAAAACTGAAACGAATCACCCGTTTTTGTCACGCATTTTAGGTAAAAAACCTCTGCACTACCTTGTTAGCTCCTTAAGCTAGGAAGCGAACGAATAAGGCGCCCTATCAAAATAAAAACATGCACATAACACGAGTCAAATTAATGAATTTTAAGGTTCGTTTAAGGTGTTCTCTTTTTGGTCTCTTGATAGACCTATCCCATCTGCTTACCGGAAACTAACTTCCCCTCAAAATTAACACCAGCAGGGCAGGCCTGAGTTTCTTCCGAAACCGTAGATTTAGCAGCGCTTAATCCAGTTGATTCCAGATTTACCTCCAGTTGAGACGCCGTGCATTGCCAGTTGATTGCATGAAAGCGCAGATTGCGATCACACGCAAGTGACCGATTGCAAGGTTTGCGGAAAGCGCCATGTTGTAGCTCCTTCCCAACGCTTTTCGCGAACTGCAATCGGCCGAAGTGAAATCGGCATCGGAGGTGAATCAATGAACTACACTCAGCCTGCAAAACAGATATCCCAGCCCGCAAACTTTCGCGAGGCCAAGCGCATACAACAGAGCTTTCTTGCCGGCCTGGAAAAACGCACACTCATCTGGCTGGCAGCACGCACACCGGCATGGATCAATTCTGACCATCTGACTGTTCTTGGCCTGCTTTCCATGGCAGGCGCCGGGGCCGGCTATTGGTGGTCGCAAAGCAATCGTGTGGGCCTGCTCTTGGTCATCGTATGCCTGGCGCTGAACTGGCTGGGCGACTCACTGGACGGAACACTGGCGCGCTACCGTGACCATTCGCGTCCGCGCTACGGTTTTTACGTTGACCACATTGTGGACGCCTTCAGCGCGCTCTTTCTGCTTGGTGGCCTGGCACTTTCAGGATACATGTCGCCGGTAATCGCTCTTGGATTGCTGGCAGCCTATCTTATGCTTTCAGTGGAGGTCTATCTCGCCAGCTATACTCTGGGCGACTTTAAAATTTCTTATTTCAAGATGGGGCCAACGGAGCTACGCCTGCTGCTTGCAATGGGGAACCTGGTGCTCTATTTCTGGAAGTCTGTGGCGCATGTTGCCGGTCGCACACACAAATTTTTTGACGTCGCTGGGACCATCGGCATCTCCGGCATGTTGCTGATCATGGTGATCTCGGCGGTTCAGAACACCATAAGGCTTTATCGCCAGGAACCAATCCCTGCTGGGAACCCATTGCCAAGAAAACAACCGCTTCCGCTTGCCAAGACGTTTGCGTTGCCCGGACGCAAAGGAGCACGATAACCCAGCTCTGGATATGGTGATAGGAGACTAGCTATGCCGAAGCTATCCGGGATTCTAAGCGTCTTCGCTCTTTTTCTATTTGCCATAGGTGCGCAGGCGCAAGGGACGGTTGTTACCTCTGTACAAACCGGCAATGGCGCTGGTGACGGAAACAGCGCCAGCCAAAGTTCTGGCAACGCTCACATCAGCGTTGGCATGGTTGGCGGCTTTGTCGGTGGCTACATTGGCAGTGATCTTCACGGGGTGAAAGGCCTACCGTTCTCAGCCGATGTAATTGAGGAGACCGATGAATATCTCGCCGACGGCAACCACATTCATCGCGAAAATCACGGCAAGGTTTTTCGCGACTCCGACGGGCGCATGCGCACGGAGAATGAGCTTGGCAGCGGTATAGCCGGCAGCAAGCCATTTGTTCACATACTAATCAATGATCCGGTGCAAAACACTTTCATTCTTCTCAATCCAGAGAACAAAGCAGCTACGGTGCACCACTTTATGCAAAGGCCAGTTGCTGCTTCTGACTCAAAGTCTGTTCCAACCAATGCTCAACCCGCTCAAGTTCGCACTGCATCAGATTCTCAATCCCAAGCTTTGATACAAAGTTTGCGAGACAAGCGAGACCAAAGCATGGTGAGGCAACATTCACGGGAAGATCTGGGAACCATGGGAGATTGAAGGCTTTACCGTGAAGGGCATCCGTCTTACAACCACGATTGCGGCAGGGGCAATGGGAAATGACAAACCCATGATCACGAGCAGCGAACGCTGGTTCTCTGAGGACCTTAAGATGGACCTGCTCATCAAGTCCAGCAGCCCGGAGTCAGGCCAGCATGTGCGCAGGCTGGTGAACATTCGCAGCGGTGATCCTGATCCGCTACTGTTCGAGGTACCTGCGGACTATGCGGTGAAAGACCAACAGTAAATCTGAAGTCGCTGGACAACTGGCAATTTCCCCCCGCTCTCCCACTATGAAATAATTATCTGTTTTGCCTCAAGGCATGAATGGACAGTGCAGGTTACGCTTGCTAGAAGCAATGCGAGTTGAGCCCGTCGCGTTTCGTCATGCTTGAGGTCGAATAGGTGCTTGCGCGATTTTAGTGCCCGCAGGCACAGGGAGACCAATGGACTTTCAACTGACAGACGAGCAGCTACAGCTCAAGAAATCAATCCGCGAGTTTGCCGAGCGCGAGATCCTGCCCAACGTGATGAAGTGGGATGAGGCTAACCAGTTTCCGCTGGAGACGATCAAGGAGCTTGGCCACATGGGCGTATTGGGCATGATCTTTCCCTCTGAATACGGCGGCGCAGGTCTGGGCTACATAGAATATGTAATCGCCATTGAAGAGCTTTCACGCGTGGATGGATCGGTGGGCATCACCGTGGCCGCGCATAATTCGCTCTGCTCCAACCATATTTTCGCCGCCGGCAATGAAGAGCAACGGAAAAAATACATTCCCAAGCTCGCCACCGGAGAGTGGCTGGGCGCATGGGGACTGACGGAGCCTAATTCAGGATCGGACGCGGGCGGTGCGCGCATGAGCGCAACACGCAAAGGCAAGAAAGGCGGATGGGTGCTCAACGGCACCAAGACGTTTATCACCAACGGGCACCATGCCGATGTGGCAGTGGTGATTGCCGTGACCGACAAGACGGCGCATACGCATGGGCTTTCGGCTTTTATCGTGGAGAAAGGGACCAAGGGATTTCGCCCGGGCAAGAAAGAAAACAAGCTAGGCCTGCGCGCCAGCGATACGTCTGAACTTATTTTTGAAGATTGCCACGTGCCGGAAGATGCGCTGGTGGGTGCAGAGGGCCAGGGCTTTGTGGATGCAATGAAAATTCTGGATGGCGGCCGCATCTCCATTGCCGCGCTTGGCCTGGGCATGGCACAGGGCGCGTATGAAGCGGCGCTCAAATATTCCAAACAACGCAAGCAGTTCGGCAAGGCGATCAGCGAATTCCAGGCCATACAGTGGAAGCTGGCGGACATGGCCACGGAGATTGATGCCGCGCGCCTGCTTACCATGCGCGCCGCAGCCATGAAAGACGCTGGGCTGAAGACAACGCAGGAATCATCCATGGCCAAGCTCTACTCGGGCGAGATAGCGGTGAAAGCGGCCAATGAATGCGTGCAGATCCATGGCGGCTACGGGTTTATCAAGGATTATCCGGCGGAAAAGTTTTACCGCGATGTGAAGCTCTGCACCATTGGCGAAGGCACCAGTGAAATCCAGCGAATGGTGATTGCCCGGCAGTTGTTAAAGGACTAGCCGGAGACAGCAACAAGTTCATTCTGCCGCTGAGAGCTGGGCAGATTGCTAAGATAAGATTTGAGAGCATACAACAGGCATTCGCTGTTGTGCAGAGGTCAGGTCATGTGCAGGAACATAAAAACGCTTTTCAATTTTGATCCGCCGGTCACGCCGGATGAAGTCCAGGCAGCATCGTTGCAATTTGTGAGAAAGATCACCGGTTTCAACAAGCCTTCCAAGGCCAATGAAGCTGCGTTTGATGCGGCCATCGCCGATATTGCCGGCATCTGCACCCGGCTGCTCAGCTCATTGGAAACCAACGCGCCACCCAAGAATCGCGAAGAAGAGGCAGCCAAAGCGAAGGCACGAGCAGCAGAAAGATTCGGCACGTAAGCCTGTGTTTCGCGCGAGCGCTTTCCTGATCGCGGATTGAGGGTGATCCAATAGACCTTTGTGGTAGACAGGATGCTACGTCTCTGGCTACAAACTTCCATTCATCCCGGTTACGGGAACTTCCATCACATGTGTGAGCCCCGGCTGGAGTCGGAATCAAATCATTGGTATAAGATGGCAGCATTGATTCAAGATGCGGAGAGGAATCTATGGCGGCGGGACCAAATGCAGTTCCACAATCAAACAAATTAGTTTGGACAGGGCGCATTATCAGCGGGCTGATAGTACTTTTTCTGCTCTTCGGCGGGATCTTCGGCATTGTGAAGGCAGCGGACCTGGCCCCGCAATTTGCTAAGTACGGCTACCCTGCGGGAGCAATGGTCAAGATTGATATCACTTGCATCATCTGCGCGTTGATCTACGCCTTTCCGCGCACTGCCATCCTTGGAGCGATCCTTCTTACCGGATACCTCGGCGGCGCCACCGCTACACACGTCCGGGTCGGCGAGCCGTTCTTTATTCCGATTCTGGTTGCTGTGCTGGCCTGGGGAGGAATCTTTTTGCGCGATGCCCGACTGCGCGCTCTCATTCCACTGCGGCGTTAGTCCACGCCGCAGTGGACTTTAGTATCAGGCCGATTTCCGGCTAGGTGCGGGGGTGATGATGATGATCTTGCCCCGTAACTCAGGCGGCGTCCAGCGCGTTTTAGGCGCGTGGAAATTTGCCGGAATATAAAATGGAATCAACTTCGCCATAACCGCCTCCTTTCCTGGAGCAAGTGCCGCCGCGCCAACTTAATTCTTCTTAATCAGCACTTATTCTCATTAGCTCTTGCGCGTTATCCATGTAAACACGGTCTGGATGAGCAAGTTGTGTTACTGAGAGAAACGCATAGAAACAAAGCAGTTTCACTTCTCCCAAAATGGCAACCCCAAAATCCCTGTTAATCTGGCCCACCCTTCCTACGTCTGGAAATAAGGACTCTCAGGAAACTTCTGCCGCATTTGCACGTACTGTAAGACAGCAGGAAAGGATGCAACGGAACTGCATTGTGGGGCCCCTTTTCTATGTACTGTGCCTAAAAACAGCTTTATTACTAGACTGCAATTGCCATGTGCATTGAGAATTCAGAGTGTCACCTGTGACTGATAGCCTCTCCCTTGAGAGAAAGGATTTTTTCCGATGAACAAGTTGTTTAAGAGCGTGTTGTGCCTGGTCCTGATGGTTGCGACTCTGGGCGCCCAGGACAAGGCGAAAAAATCATCTGCGGCCAATGGCTTGCCTCCGCTGATTGATCGTGATCTGATCTTCGGCAACCCGGAGATTGCAGGCGCTGAGCTCTCTCCTGATGGAAAGTACATTGCTTTTCTGAAACCGTGGAAAGATACGCGCAACATTTATGTAAAAGGCGTGGATGAGCCCTTCAGCGCGGCCCGGCTGCTCACCATGGAAGCCAAGCGGCCCATACCCGGCTTTTTCTGGACACGCGACAGCAAGGCCATTCTTTACGTAAAGGACCATGACGGCGACGAAAATTTCAATATCTATGCGGTTGACCCTGCAGCCAAGCCGGCAGCGGGAGAAGAAGCGCCAGCTTCGCGCGACCTTACCGGGCTTAAGGGAGTACGCGTTATTGTTTACGATCTACCCAAGAACCAACCGGAT
>Ga0070741_10014865_pt1 | contig 13351 bp, 11 predicted proteins | sample Coa_R1_4_FD_66440 | JGI IMG/M metagenome (GOLD analysis project Ga0070741, IMG submission 66440) | Surface soil microbial communities from Centralia Pennsylvania, which are recovering from an underground coalmine fire - Coalmine... | ecosystem: Environmental > Terrestrial > Soil > Unclassified ... | reverse complement strand
GCATCAGAACAAGGCGCGGTTGGTTAGGTTCCAGGAATTGCTTGAGCCCCGCGGAAAACGCGTCCGGCGTATAGGGATCCAGGACAGGAGATTCAAGGTCATAAACCTTGCTGAGTTTTTTGCCGGCGACTTCAGCTGCGATCGCGCCAACGCCCGAGCCGAGCACTGCTGCTTCCAGAATCCAGCCGGTATCGGCAGCCAAAGCCTGGCCAGCAGCGAGCGTCTCCCAGGAAACCCGGTTGAGCTTGCCTTCGCGCTGTTCGACAACAACCAGTATGGTCTCGGGCATGTTCGTGCCGGTCACTCGGTCAGACTGCCGCGTTTGATGCGGCCAACGATGAGCAGAGTGAGGGCCACTGCTCCCTGAGCAAGGAACCAGTATGTGTACAGATAGGATCCGCCTTTGATTCCGGAGTACACAAAGGCGAGAAAGATCAGGTCGGTCCAAAGCAGAAGCTTGCCGACGGTCATCAGCACCGTGCCCTGGGTTTCATCTCCACCCAATTGAACTTCTTCCATTCGGATCATTTGCTTGCCGGACATGAACTCTCCTTGATGGCATTCAGCATTCAGTACTCAGCATCACAACACTCGGATCTCATTCCTCAGCTTCTCCACCAGTTTCTTGGCGATCTCGCCTGCCGGGCCTTCGAGATACTCCGTCTTCTTGGTTTTCTGCGGGGCGTACATGCGCTCGATTCTCTGCAGATTAGGCCCGAGGGCCTGCTGAACCTCGGCCATACTCACTTTGCGCAGGGGCTTGTTCTTCGCCTGCTTGATCCCGATCAGGGTCGCGTACCGCAGCTTGTTGATCCCTGATTGGATCGTCAAAACTGCCGGGAGCGGCATTTCGACAAACTGGAAGTATCCCGCCTCCAGCTCGCGTTTTACTCTAATTCCTGACCCTGCTTTCTCGATTTGCATGATGATCGTGGCGTGCGGCCAGCCCAGCAGTTCGGCCAGAATCACGCCTGTCTGCGCGAAGCCATAATCGTCCGACTGCAGGCCGGTGAAGATCAGATCGAACTGCTCGTCTTTGATGGCAGCGGCAAACGCCCGGGCAGTATTGAGAGCGTCCAGTCCAGCGAAAGCATTATCTTCCAGATGGATGGCACGGTCTGCGCCCTTGGCCAGCGCCTCGCGCAGGACCTGCTGCGCCCGTGCCGGACCAGCGGTGATCACCACCACCTCGCCGCCGTGCTTTTCCTTCTGGCGAAGCGCTTCTTCGAGAGCGTAAGCGTCAGGTTCGTTCACTTCGTAGGAGACATCTTCACGAATCCAGGCGCCGCTCTCGTTGAGCTTCAGTGGCGCATCCTTTTGCGGCACCTGCTTCATGCAGACAAGGATCTTCAAACCGGCTCTCCTGACTCAGGCAAACGGGTAAGTATAGCAGCGGAACGTGGCTCTTAGCAGTTGACGGCCGGCACTGACGCACATTGACTGCGAAGGCACCGGGGATGCTGACTTGCCGTCTTAGCTGATTTCGCCAAGGCGTACGATGCTCAACAATCGCCGCTGCGCATTGACGCAGTCGCGGGCGGCATATATCCTTGAATTCAGAGCACTAGTTGCAACTCAGTTGCAATAAGGACAATTCTTGCTTCAGGCATTCATTGTTACTCTTCGCGAAGGCGTAGAAGCCGCGCTGATTGTCGGCATCACGCTGGCCTATCTGAACAAAATCCAGCGCCCCGATCTGCGCAAGCCGGTCTATTTGGCCCTGATAGGCGCCCTGCTTGGCAGTGTCGCCGGCGCCATTGCCCTTGCCCGCTTTCAGCTCAATGAAGATATCTTCGAAGGCTGGATCATGCTGGCCGCTGCCTTCTTTGTGGTGACCATGATCGTCTTCATGATGAGAACGGGCAAGAAGCTCAAGGGCCAGATTGAAAGTAAGCTGGGGACCCTGGCGGGACGAGGATCGCAACTGGGGATATTCGCTTTTGTGTTCCTGATGGTGCTGCGCGAAGGCGCAGAGACCGTGCTCGTATTGTCGGCTGTACGTCTTGACACGGGCGCGGTGCTCAGCTTCCTGGGCACGCTTCTGGGAGTGCTGGCGGCGGTGCTCTTCGGATTCATGTTTGTGAAAGGGAGCGTGCGCATCAACCTGCAGAAGTTCTTTCGCATAACCACGGTGATTCTTTTCTTCGTGGCCGCGCAGCTGCTGATCACTGGCCTGCATGAGCTTTCGGAGAACGGTGTTCTGCCTTCGTCAAAGCGGGAAATGGCGCTGATCGGCCCGGTTGTGAGCAATACCTGGTTCTTCTTTGTGACCATCCTTGCCCTGGCTGCGCTGATGGTCCTGTTCGAAGCGCGGCGGCGCCAACCCGTTCCCTTGCCCGGCTCTCCAGCGGAAAAACGCAAGGCCTTGTGGAGCGCTCGCCGCGAGCGTCTGTGGATGGCATCGGTGTACGCCACGTCCTTCCTGTTCATCGTGCTGGTTACAGCCGAATTCATTTATGCAAAGAACGTGAGCGCGCTTTCGCCGGCCACCCAGGTTTCATTCATGAATGGGAGCGTAAGCATTCCCCTGGCCCAGGTCTCCGACGGCGATCTGCGCCGCTATGCCGCCCGCGAACACGGCGCCGAGATTCGTTTCCTGCTCTACCGGAAGCCGGATGGAAAGGTCGCGGCGGTCTTCGATGCGTGCGAGATCTGTGGCCCGGTAGGCTTCTATAAGGGAGCTGCTGGCGTGGTCTGCAAGAATTGTGCCGCGCCGATCAACCCGCAATCGGTGGGGACGGCAGGCGGCTGCAATCCGGTTCCGCTGACATCGAGCATCAGCGGGGACGCAATCGTGATTCAAGAGGCCGACCTGGCCGCGGGAGCGCGCCTGTTTGAACGCTGATCGTTTTCCTGGATGTCCCATCGTGCTCTTGGTGCTTCAGGAAGAGCATTGACCACAAAAGACACGAAGGGACGCCAGGGAAGGCCAGCGAGCTCTGATCCGATCTGGAACGTGTTGCGCGAATCCGAGTTTGCTCAGGGGCTGAAGCCCCAGATTTTATTGGGCTATGGGCGGCACGGCTGAAGCCGTGTCCTTTCAAAGCCTATTTTTGAAAACACGCTCTACTCATGTTTGTCCGACTCGTCTACGAATCCTTCCGGCGCCAGACGCGCCGAAAGCTGCTGGTGGCCATCGCAATCACCCTGGGCGCTGCCGTTTCCACTGCCATGATCGGCATTGCTCTCGGGATCGGCGATAAGATCAGCCGCGAACTCCGCACCTATGGCGCAAACATCGTCGTCACCCCGGAGGAAGACAGCCTTGATGTCCAGATTGGAAGCGTAAATCTGAAACCTGCGGGAGGGGCCTATCTCGACGAGGCCGCGCTCCCCAGAATTCAGGGCATTTTCTGGCGCAACAATATCGCGGCGTTCACACCGGAACTTCCGGTCAACGTTCAAGCCAATGACCGCGAGGTCTCTTTGCTCGGAACTTACTTCGAAAAGCCGCTGAAGTTCGGCAACCAGGCGTTCACAACCGGAGCGCGCCGCGCTTTCCCGTGGTGGAAGGTCCAGGGAGCCTGGCCGGCAGACGATTCTCAAGAGGTGCTTGCCGGTGAGAAGCTGGCCGCGCAACTGGGCCTGCAACCGGGGTCTGAGATTGCCATTAACGGCGCCCGTCACCCTGTTTCCGGAATTCTCTCCACCGGAGGCGCTGAAGACGAACAACTGGTTGCCCCACTCAGTCTGGCGCAGTCGCTCTCGGGAAAACCTGGCGCGTTCCGAAGGGTCCTGGTCAGCGCCATCACCAAACCGGAAGATGACTTCGCGCGCCGCAATCCCGATACGCTGAGTCCTGCCGACCGCGACCGCTGGTATTGCTCGCCGTACCCGCAGTCCATTGCGTATCAGCTGCAGGAGGCGATCCCTCATTCCCGTGCGGAACAGATCCGGCAGATCGCCCAGAACGAAGGCAAAGTGCTCTCGCGGGTGGAAGGGCTGATGTTGCTGATTACGCTGGCCGCTCTGCTTACGTCGGGTTTGGCGGTCTCTGCCGCGATGGCGACTGCCATGTTCGAACGGCGCACTGAAGTTGGCCTGATGAAGGCCCTGGGAGCCGGACACCTGCCGCTCTCGCTTATCTTCATTACCGAATCCGCGCTGCTGGCTTGTGGGGGGGGCCTGATCGGATTCAGCTTCGGTGCGGTACTCACGCAGAAGCTCGGGCGAGCCATTTTCGGCTCCGAGATCACGGTCCAGCCCGTCCTGTTGCCGGTCATTCTAGGAATCGCGATTGCTGTGACGTTTGCCGGCAGCGCCGTCGCCATCCGCCGCGCCGTCAAGTACGATCCGGTGCCGGCACTGCGAGGTGAAGGATGAGCGGCCCGCGTCGCGGATCGAGCACGGCGATGTACTTTCGCATGCTGGCGCGCGCCGCCATGCTGCGCAAGGGACGGGCGGCTGCGGCTTTAACGGCCCTGGCGGTCGCTGCCGCCGCGGCTACAGCCATGCTTAACCTCTTCGTGGACGTGCAGAGAAAACTGGGCCTGGAGTTTCGCAATTTTGGCGCAAACATCATCGTTCAGACAAAGCCCGGTCAAAGCTTTTCACCGGACACTCTGAAGCAGCTTGGCTCCGTGATCAACGGACGGGGCCTGGTCGTGCCTTTTGGCTATGCGGTAGCCCGCACTGATAGAGACCAGGCCGTAGTCGTCGCCGGCACCGACCTCGCCCTGGCGAAGAAACTGAATCCCTGGTGGGAGGTTTCTGCCTGGCCGCAGAGTTCCGGGCTTGCCCTGGCCGGTGTACGGGCCGCCAAAGTGGTCTCACCACAGGGTCAGCCGTTCGCCTTGCACTATCAGGGACGCCCAATCCAGTTGTCGGTTGCGGGCACGGTGCGGACCGGCGCTGGGGAGGACAGCCGCATATATCTTTCCCTGCACGACTTTCAGGCCTGGACTGGGCTGAATCCCACCGTCGCCGAAATTTCGGTCTATGGCACACCCCAAGACGTCGAAGGCATGCTGAGAACACTGCAGCAGAAACTGCCCTTTGCGGACGTGCGTGCGGTGCGGCAGGTGACCGAAGGCGAGGCCAACGTGCTCGGCAAGACCCGTTCTACCCTGCTCTCTTCGACGGCCCTCATCGTGTGCACGGCCGCGCTCTGCGTACTGGCCACGCTCATGGGATGGGTTTTTGACCGGAGGCGGGATTTCGCCATCATGAAAGCCCTCGGCGCCTCCGACAGACTCATCCTTCTCTTCGTTGCTGGCGAAGCCGGTGCGCTGGCCGTCGCTGGGGCGGTCCTCGGCTTCGCCGCCGGAATCGGGATCGCCGCCTGGATCGGCCGCGTCAACTTTCAAGCAGCAGTCTCGCCGCAGTTCAGTGTCTTTCCCGAAGTGCTGATCGGGGCCATTCTGGTGACATTGCTCTCGACGCTGTTGCCTTTGCGATTGCTGAGGCGGATTCAGCCCGCTATGATTCTCAGAGGAGAGTAATGATCCGGCTCAACCACGTCAGTAAGTTCTACCCCGCCAAAGCCGAGGCTGCCGACGGACTGGTCCGCGCCCTCGATGATTTCACCCTGCGGGTAGAACCGGGCGAATGGATCGCGGTCATGGGCCCCTCAGGCTCCGGCAAATCCACGCTGGTGAACCTGATTGGCTGTCTCGACCGGCCCAGTTCCGGCGAGATCATCCTGGACGGGCAAAACGTAGCCGCTCTGAGCACCAACGAACTCAATCGAGTGCGCGCGGAAAAGGTGGGCTTCGTCTTCCAGCAGTTTCACTTGATTCCATATCTCTCCGCGGTGGAGAACGTCATGCTGGCGCAGTATTTCCACAGCATGACCGACGAGCAGGAAGCCCGTGAGGCCCTCGCCCGCGTGGGACTGCGGGACCGCGCCCACCATCTGCCGGCTCAGCTCTCAGGCGGCGAGCAGCAGCGCGTCTGCATCGCCCGAGCCTTGATCAATGATCCCAAAATCATTCTCGCCGATGAGCCTACCGGCAACCTCGACGCCGCCAACGAGGAGATCGTGTTGCGGCTCTTGCGCGAGTTGCACAGCCAGGGACGCACCATTGTCATGGTTACGCACGACCCAGTCGTGGCCCGGTTGAGCGACCGCCGCATCGAGCTGCACCACGGCAAGATCGCGGCGCAGGAAGTCTTCTCCATGGCCGACGAGGAGCAGTTCGACGAAGTGCTCGAAGAACTCTGGGTGCTCGAGGAGAACAAGGAAATCGCTGAGATTGAGCGCATGGAAGTGCACGGAGTATTGCCGGTCAGCATTGCCGTCGAGAAAATGAGAGAAATGGGCCTGCTGTCGACCACGCCGCATCCGCCACAGGCGCATGATCACAAGCGCTTCGTCAACCCTTGTCACGACGCGCTCAAGCCGGCGGGAGTCTCTGTAGGCGATGGCAGCGTGATCGTCGAACTCACTCCCCGCGGCCGCCAGCGCGCGGCTGACATCATTCGCCGCCACCGGCTGGCCGAGCGCCTTTTCACCGACAGCCTCGCGCTCGAGAGCGAATCCGAGATCGAGCAGCAGGCCTGCAAGTTCGAGCACATTCTCTCGCGGGAAGCGACAGAGAAAATCTGCGCCTTCCTGGGGCATCCGAGGACCTGCCCGCACGGCGCCCCCATTCCGCCAGGACAGTGCTGCGGCGCCCTCGATCCGGATGAGGCAATGAATCGCCTGGAACCTGCGAAGTCGTCGGGAAATTAGCCTGCCGACACTGCTCTGTTTGAGTCAATTCCGGAAGGGATTTTCGATCTGCAAACCCTCAATGCGCAATCCATGCGGCATGTCTTCCGTATAAAGCCTCGTGCAATCAGCTTGCAGCGCCGCGGCTGCAATCAGTGAATCGTACCAGGAAAGCCGATGCGTCTCTTTGATTCGGAGGGCTCCAAGAAATAACCGCGGCGAGGAATGGACGGCCAGCAGCGGCCTGAAGACACTCAGCAGATACTGCTCTGCTTCGGCGGCGGGGAGTGGCTTGGCAAATCGTCTGAATGCGAGGTTGAAAAATTCCTGCACGACCTGATAGCTCACGACCCCTCGCCTGCTCGCAATCGCGTTGCGGACCAGGTTCGAGGCGCGCTCAGTCTTAACCGGCTCGCGGAGATCGAACTCATACACAAATATATTCGTGTCCAGGAAGAACTTACCGTTCATTCATCTCTTCCCGGGTAAACTTGCGTCCGGCGACAACCCTGCCGCGCAGTCTGCTCATGAGCCGGTCATATTCCTCGACATCCCCATTCTGGGCCGTGTATTGTTCCAGCCACTCACGAAAGGCAGCATTCAGCGTCTTGTGCTGTGAGCGCGCGGTTTGCCGGGCACGCTCGATCAGGTGCTCGTCGGCGCTGAGCGTGATGTTCTTCATACGAAACTAGTGTACACTATTTCAGTGCAACCACCTACGATCGGCGTGTTTGACTCGGGGTTCGGCGGGCTCACCGTTCTTAAAGCTTTACTTGAAGTTATTCCGGAGGCCGATTATCTCTACTTCGGCGACACTGCCAGGCTGCCCTACGGCTCCAAGTCCGTGGAGACCGTCGCCAAGTACGCATGCGGAGCGGCGCGGTTTTTGCGGCACCAGGGCGCGGGGTTCCTGGTGATTGCCTGCAACACGGCCACGGCGCTGGCGCTTCCGCAGATTCAAGAGACCACACCCTTGGAGGTTGTGGGCGTCGTTGAGCCGGGCGCGCAGCGGGCGGCGGCCGCTTCGAGCTCGCGCAAGGTGGTGGTGATCGGGACGGAAGCAACCACCTGCAGCCACGCGTATCAGAAGGCGCTCTCCGCTTACCAGGTCGAAACCCGCGAGAAGGCCTGCCCTCTGCTCGTGCCGTTGGTGGAAGAAGGATGGGTGGACCACTCCGTTACAGAGCAGGTGGCGCGAATCTATTTGAGCGAGGCCTTCACCGATGGTTTCCGCGCGGCCGATGTGCTGCTGCTCGGCTGCACGCACTATCCCCTGCTCAAGCCCGTGTTGCACCGGGTTGCTCCCGAAGGCGTCGTACTGGTGGACTCAGCCGAATCAACGGCGCTGGCCGTCCGTAACCGGCTCGACTTGGGAAGCAGCCAGGGGTCCGCATCGAATCCGGCCAGACCTTCGCATCCGCGCTTCTTTGTGACAGACTCAGTCGACAAATTCCGCCGGCTGGGCGCGCTGTTTCTCGGCCGCGAGATCCACGACATCACGCACGTTGACCTGAAGGAATGACCGCCCGTCATTGCAGGGGCGGCCAGGACTTACATTCCTGTATGTTCGGCGGGGTGTCCAAAGCAGGTCCAAGCGCCACCCGAACCACCGCGTCTGAGGTCGCGCAGAAGCTTCTGGTTCCGCTGCTGCCGGAGATGGGAGTTCCAACCACCACAAAATCGCTGCAGCGTTTGAGCCGGCAGTCGGCTTTCATGGTGAAACGGAAACCGGTTTTTTCGCACCAGGCGCCGGCAATGCACTTTGCGTCTCCAAGCTGGCCGTCAATCAAGCCGCCGTGCCCTGCCGACGATTCGCCGGCTTCGGTCTTGCCCAGGGTCGCCAGGTCCGGCGCAAAGCGGCGCTGGGGATGATTTGTCGCATACACCGCCTGCGCGGTCACGATAGTCCGCATGCTGGCTGCCGCGCTGGTCTCGTTGGCAGCGATGCGCGCGCGCAGCAGATTGGGAATGGCAATCGCACCCACAACCAGCGCCGCAGTGGGATCGAAGAAACTGCTGGTCGTGGCTTCCCGGATCGCGCTCTGTTCGCCGTACGCACGGACCACCATCGGCTGGCCCTGGCCCGCCAGACGCGTGAACAGCGACGCCAGATCCGGCGAACCCTGCCCCAGTCTCAGCGCCATCAGCGCAAGCGGATCTTCATACAACAACGCGGAAACGCTCTCTGGGTGGCCTGGCGGGAGTGACGAAGCAAGCTTCTCAGACTTCCCCAGAGACAGCCCTTCCCGATGCAGTCTTACCCCGTGGGGCGCAGCCTGTCTGCCGGGGCCGAGAATCAGGTACCCGTCGACGAAGGCATACCCGAGTTCGATCGGACGCCCCTGCACCGGCATCCCGAAACTGTGGTATTGAGTTCCACCTTCTTCGAATTGTTCACCTTTGAGACCCGCGGCAGCCAGCAATCGCCCGATGCTCTCCTGTAAGCGTACGGGATCCTTTACCCGCAGAATCAGCCGCCATTCCGGTTGGGGAGGGCTCAGGCTTTCAGCCTCGATGGTAATCTCACCCCCCAATTGACTGAGTACATCCCGTTTCAGGTTGATTCCCAGCGACTGTTCGAACTGGTCGAACCGGACGAATGCATTGGGATTTGCCGTCGAGGAGAGACTCCTGATCTCTTCGAAGATCCCGGCCGGATCTGTGAGCACGACGGTGGCAGCCAGGATCGGTTTTTGGGAGACGAAATCAAGGCCGCCAGGTTTCGTAGGGGCAGCCAGCCACGCCGCTATGCCGTGACGTGGCCCGGTAAAGCTCAGCTCCGCCTGACCCACAGTCTGGCCGCCGACACTTTTGTGCTCCCAGACGAGATACTTCAGGTCGGCAAAGCCGGTGCGCCGGAAGGTCTCCCATTGCGGCATGGCGCCCGGAGGCAGCTGGCTGAGAACGCGCTGGAAATCCAACGCCGCGACCATCATGGCTCCGCCGTCATAGGTCTGGGAAATACGCCGCCCGAATGGCGTGGAGGCGAAATCCCGCCTGCCCTCTTCCACGCGCTGGTTGAAGCTGCGCAATGTCGCTACATCCGTCGCCGCCGCAACGAAGTCAGGCCGCACCAGGACGGCCCACTGTCCAGCGCCGGTCTCCTGAGCATGATCGAGTTCGTGCTCGTCAAGAATAGGAGGTGTTTTGCTGGCGCCCGCTAACTGCTGCAGGAATGTTCTAAGTCCCGGCTTTCGTATCTCCGCGACAACCAAGGCCCTGGGTACGAGCGGAGAAATTTCTGCTGAGACGGCGATCTCATCACCCAGATACTGCGAAAGCGCGTAGAAGCTGTTGAGAAGTTCCTCAATCCTCGGAGCGGCCTTGCCGGCACCGCCCTGCTGCCACCAGGCGCGGAGAGCCGGGCTCTGCTGTAGTTGCTGCTGAAAAATCCTTAGGGCCTGGTGGGAAGTCTCGCCATAGTTCGGAACGGCCGCGTAGAACACGGTGGACTCAGGTAAGAGCGGCAGCAGACGGCTCTGCGCGCGGGGAGGCGGGAACTGGACATCGCGTGCCAGCCGCTCAAACAAGTTGCCCAACTCAGGCAGCAGGTCCGGATTCTGCTTAATGACGTTGAGCGACTGCTCGTCGAGCGCTTCCTGCGAATGCGTTTGTGCCATGCAGGGCGCCAACGCGGTCAGAGCAACTAAACCGGCGACGGTGGCGTATTGACACCATCGTGGTTGCGGCAGAAAGACTGGCGCGTGTCCCATCGCTCAACTCCGCTCTTGAGAGATTCAGCATAATGGCGAGATGAGATTCTCGCCAAGCATACAAGTGCCCGGGCAGTTACTTCCGAGGAGCCGAGGCAGGAGCCGCCATGAGGTTTTCGGAGAAAAATGAAGAAGGCCAGCCGCTGGGGCTGGCCTCCGAAAGATTCTGAACAGCGGACTAATACAGCCGGAAGGTGACTTCCACGCTGATGGCGACCGCCACCGGCTTGCCGTCCTTCTGGGCCGGCTCGAATCTCCACTTATTGACTGCCTCGATGGCTTTCTCGTCGAGTCCCATGCCGAGTGCGCGCGAAACGTGGATGTCGCGCGGGCGGCCATCCGGGCCAACGATCAGGCTAAGCACGCAAACACCCTGGTACTTGGCTTTGCGGGCCTCTTCGGAGTATTCCGGCTCGGGATCGTAAATCGTCTTGGGCGCGCTTACGCCGCCGCCCACGCGGAATACGCCACCGCCGATTCCGCCGCCACGTCCTTCACCTACGCCGGGGCCAGTCCCAACCCCAATTCCGCCCCCGCTTCCAGAACCGATACCACCACCGGAACCGGTCCCGTTCGAAGGCGGTCCGGACGGCATCGGCGCTGTGGGAACCCCCAGGTTAGGCGCGTTATACGCGATCTTGACCTGGGGCGGCATCACGACGGTTGGTTCAACCGCCAGTTTGGGTTTGTCGTTCCGCACCACGATCGCCGGAGGCGTGATCTGCTGTAAAGACGGCTTGGGGATGTTCCCCTTGGGCGCCTGGAACTTGTCGCGATCGCCGCCACCGCCGCCGCCCCCCGACTGCGTCTTGGCCGGTTTCATCACCGGAATATCCAGCGAGGGCGCGATCAGCGTGACCTGCTCTTTCGGTTTTTCCACAACTTTCTTTATACCGATATAACTGAGAGCGAGGATCGCGGACAGAAGAACAATGTGAGTAATCAGGGATACGGTTGCGCCGCTCTTTTTGTAGTTATAGAAACCCCAGATATCCTTCACCGGGACGGGGCGCGAAGTCAGCACCAGGGGTGGGAGCTTCTCGGGGAAGAAAGTCTGTTTGATGTTCTGATAGAGGGACCACACGAGCGAGGGCTCGGACCCCTTCGGCATGAGCAGATTGAGTTCGGGATCGGCGGTCTGCGGTGGTTTAAATTCCAAGGTTGCCATATCTTCCCCGAGTCTCTGGTTGCGGCCTTTCGGCTGTTGTCCTGTTCCTGATGAGCACCTCGATCACCAAGTTGCATTCCTTGGCGCCCATCCGCACAAATCATTGTCCCTCGCCAACTTAGGGTTGGCAACAGACAACAAGTCAGTTCACCAGATTAGATGCTCGCGCTCGGGAAACGTAACTCTAAGAAAATTGTACACTCCATGGTCAACATTTTTGTCAGAAAATCAACTCCTCGCCCCCTTCCTGGAAATCTTCTGTAACCCGGCCTTCTGCGCAAATTCTCTCTGATTCGTCGACTAGAGTCTTTCAAGGAGAACCGCCGCGGCTTCACTGTATGCATGCGCATGAAGCCTGATGGACGTTCCCCTCGTGGCTCCCTATAATGAAATGAAATCAATCATTTGGAGAACCCGCCGGAGTGCCACTGGACCTCAAATCCACCATCAACTTACCCAAAACCAGCTTTCCGATGAAGGCCGGGTTGCCCCAGAATGAGCCCAAAATCCTTGACCGGTGGGAAAAGATGCGGCTCTATGACCGCATTCGCCAGGCCCGAAAAGGCCGCCCCAGCTACATTCTTCACGATGGTCCTCCCTATGCCAACGGCCCCATTCATCTCGGGCACGCGCTCAACAAATGCCTGAAGGACTTCGTGGTGAAGTCCAAGAACATGGCAGGCTTTGACGCGCCATACATTCCCGGCTGGGACTGCCACGGCCTGCCCATCGAGATCAAAGTTGATCAACAGCTGGGCGGAAAGAAATTGCAGATGCAGGCGAAAGACGTTCGCCTGGAATGCCGCAAATACGCGGAGAAATACCTCGACCTGCAGCGCCAGCAATTCAAGCGTATCGGCGTCTTCGGCCGGTTCGAGAAGCCCTACTCGACCATGACTCCGGACTACGAGCGGGTAGTCATCGAGACCTTCTTCAAGTTCTACGAGGATGGCTTCGTTTACAAGGGTCTGCGCCCGGTTTATTGGTGCCTGCATGACCGGACAGCGCTGGCGGAAGCCGAGGTGGAGTACGAGAACCACGTCAGCCCGGCTGTGTTCGTAAAGTACCGGCTGCAGTCGGACCCGCGGGGGATTGATCCCTCCCTCGCCGAAGCCCGCATTCACGGCGGCAAGCCGGTCTTTACCGTCATATGGACCACAACTCCGTGGACGCTTCCAGCCTCGATGGCTGTGGCTTTCCATTCGGACGAAGAGTACGTAGCGCTCGAAGCGGCGGACGGAATCTACATCGTCGCGGAAAAGCTCTCGAACAGCGTTGCGGAGAAATGCGGTTTCCCAGATGCCAAGGTGGCCGCCCGTTTCCCCGGCCGCGTGATGGAGCACACCTGGTTTTACCATCCGTTTCTGCCATGGGAGCAGCGGCGCGTCCTGGGCGTGTTGGCCGACTACGTCACGATGGATCAGGGCACCGGAGTGGTGCACACCGCGCCGTCGCATGGGGCAGAAGACTTTGCCACGGGACAGAAGTACAAGCTCGATGCCACTAGCAACGTGGACGAAGCCGGCATCATGCGCAACGGTCTTCCGGAGTACGAAGGCAAGAAGATTTTCGAAGCGAATGCGCCGATTATCGAACTGCTGAAGCAGCGGGGCGCCTTGCTGCATTCGGAGAAGCTCGAGCACTCGTATCCGCACTGCTGGCGCTGTCACAATCCGGTGATCTTCCGGGCAACCGAGCAGTGGTTCATATCGCTGGACACGCCGATGGAAGACGGCACGCTGCGCAGCCGCACTTTGGATGAAATAAAGAAGGTGAAGTGGGATCCGGCATGGGGAGAGGAACGGATCTCCAACATGA
>Ga0070741_10014864_pt1 | contig 13351 bp, 15 predicted proteins | sample Coa_R1_4_FD_66440 | JGI IMG/M metagenome (GOLD analysis project Ga0070741, IMG submission 66440) | Surface soil microbial communities from Centralia Pennsylvania, which are recovering from an underground coalmine fire - Coalmine... | ecosystem: Environmental > Terrestrial > Soil > Unclassified ... | reverse complement strand
GACAGCATGCGGATGATCTCGTTGCGGATCTTCTCGGCGTCGGCGTCGAAGTCGAGCAGGATGCGCGCGGCGACGCCTTCGTTCTCGCGAACGAGGCCGAGCAGGATGTGCTCGGTGCCGATGTAGTTGTGACCGAGCGAGAGCGCCTCGCGCAGCGCGAGCTCGAGCACCTTCTTCGCGCGCGGGGTGAACGGGATCTGACCGGTCGTGACCTCGTCTCCCTGGCCGACGATCCGCGCGACCTGCGCGCGAACCTCCTCGACCGTGATGTCGAGCGACTCGAGGACGCGGGCGGCGAGACCCTCCTCCTCCCGGAGCAGGCCGAGCAGGATGTGCTCCGTGCCGATGTAGTTGTGCTTGAGCGCCCGTGCCTCGTCCTGCGCGAGAACGACGACCTGGCGAGCCCGCTCGGTGAATCTCTCGAACATCCCGCTACCTTCCTACCGCCGTCTCGGCGGTGCAAGCCGATGGCCCTTCCCGAGGTCGCCATGGTACCGCGCTCTGCGAGCCTCGCGTCTGCTCGTCATCGGTGTGACGAAGTCGTGACGCGCTGCGAGCGCTTTCCGCGGGCAGATCGGCTCGGAGACGCGCGAATGCGCGGATCGAGGCCCGCCGGCGGCTGGTCTTCGGGCTGGGCTCGACCTGGGAGGGGGCGGGGCCGGGACGTCACTGCCGGGCTCGGAGAGCCGGGAAGAGGATCACGTCGCGGATCGACTCCCTGCCCGTCAGGACCATCGCGAGCCGGTCGATGCCGAGGCCCAAGCCGCCTGTCGGCGGCATCCCGTACGAGAGCGCCTCCACGTAGTCGGGATCGCCCGGCTCCGCCTCGACGTTGCCGCCGGCGCCCTCCGCAGCCTGCAGCTCGAAGCGCTCGGCCTGCTCGACCGCGTCGTTGATCTCGGTGAAGGCGTTGCCGAGCTCCATCCCGCCGACGTAGTACTCGAAGCGCTCGACCACCCCCTCCTCCTCGCTCATGCGCGCAAACGGCGACAGCTCGACGGGGTAGTCGTAGAGGATCGTCGGCTCGATCAGCGCGGGCTCGACGAAGTGCGACAGCGCGTGATCGACGAGCTGCGCCCAAGTCCGGTCGCGGCTCGTGTCGACATCCCGTTCCCGCAGGCGCGCGCGCAGCGCTCCCTCGTCGCGCGTCCAGAGCCCGTGCCCGTCGAGGGCGTCGACGAGCTTCAGCCGCTGCCACCGCGACAGATCGAGCTCGTGCCCACGGAACCGTACGCGTGTGCTGCCGAGCGTCTCCTCGGCGGTGCGTGCGACCAGCTGCTCCATCCGCGCCATCGTGTCTTCGTAGTCTGCGTATGCCTCGTACCACTCGAGCATCGTGAACTCGGGGTTGTGCTTGAAGGAGACGCCTTCGTTGCGGAAGTCCTTCCCGATCTCGTAGACGCGCTCGAGGCCGCCGACGATCAGGCGCTTCAGGTAGAGCTCGGAGGCGATGCGCAGGTAGAGCGTCTCGTCGAGCTCGTTGTGATGCGTCACGAACGGACGCGCGAACGCGCCGCCGTAGGTCGGTTGCAGGACGGGCGTCTCGACCTCGACGAACCCGTCCTCGTCGAGTGCGCGGCGGATCGCGCTGACCATGCGCGTGCGGACCAGGAAATCCGCCCGCGTCTCCTCGTTCATCAGCAGGTCGAGGTAGCGGCGCCGGTACCGCTGCTCGACGTCGGTGAGGCCGTGGAAGGTGTCGGGGAGCGGCGAGCGGATCTTGGCGAGCAGCTCGAGCTTCGTCACCGCGAGCGACGGCTCGCCGCGGCGCGACCGCAGCGGCTGACCCTGGACGCCGACGATGTCCCCGAGGTCGAGCTCGCGCACCACCGGCGGCGGGTCCTGGACGACGAGCTGGATGCGGCCGCTGCGATCGACGAGGTCGAGGAAGACGATGCCGCCGTGACCGCGGCGGGCCATGACGCGGCCTGCGAGCCGAAGCGTCTCGTCGGCGCGCTCGTCCGGCGCGAGCGGCTCGGCCGCCGCGAGCGCGTCGACGGCGTAGCTGCGATCCGGGAAGCGCTTCGGCGTCACGGCCTGCGGATCATCGCCCACGCATGCGGCGCACCGGGCGGCGTATCGGCCTCGAACGCCACGTCGAAGCCGTGCCGACGGTAGAAGGGCAGGTTTCGCTCGGAGTTCGTCAGCAGCACGACCGGCACGCGGTCGCGCGCAGCGCCTTCGAGGCCGGGCGCGAGCAGGGCGGAGCCGATCCCCTTGCGCTGCTCCGGTGGGTCGACGCCGATGCCGGCGAGGTACCAGTGCGGGCCGGCTGCCGCCTGCGCGCGCATCGTCTCGACAGCGCGGCCGTAGGCGAGGAAGCGGCCCGTCGCCTCACGGAGGCGAAGCGGGGTGACGACGAAGGCGAGCAGCGCCGGCGGCAGGCGTAGCCGCGGCCGCCCCGGCGGCAGCCAGCGCGCGGCGCCGAGCACGGAGCCGGCTGTCGTCCAGACGTCGGCGTCGGTGACCTCGAAGCCGAGCCGGAAGAGCCACGGCAGGAGCGCCGCGCGCCGCCGGGGGTCCGGCAGCACCCAGCTCCAAGCCGGGTCGTCCTGGAACGCGCGCGCGAGCACGGCGCTCGCGGCGCCGAGCTGGTCCGGGCGAAGCCGCACGACCTCCACGCGGCGACCCTAACCGGCTGCGAGCTACGCGGCCTTGATCTCGAGGATCTTGAACTTGAGCGCGCCGCGGGGCGCCGCCACTTCGACGACGTCGCCCTTCTTGTGGCCCATGATCGCCTTGCCGACCGGCGACTCGTTCGAGAGCTTGTTCTGGGCGGGATCGGCCTCCGCCGAGCCGACGATGTGGTACTCGAACGTCTTCCCTGCCTGCACGTCGCGGAGCCGCACCTTCGAGCCGACCGAGACGGTGTCCTTCGAGATCTCCTTCTTCGAGATCACGCGGGCCGACAGCAGCCGCTCCTCGAGCTGGGCGATCTTGTGCTCCAGCATCGCCTGTTCGTTCTTCGCGTCGTCGTACTCGGCGTTCTCGGCGATGTCCCCGAACTCGCGCGCGATGCGAATCCGCTCGGCGACCTCGCGGCGCTTCTCGTTCCGCAGGTGGTCGATCTCCTGCTTCAGCTTCTCGTAACCCTCTGGCGTGAGGATGACTTCCTTCACCGCTGCCTCCAGGACCCCGAGGACGCGCCCCCGAAAACGGGCGCGAATAGTAGCCGGGCCGTCAAGGCTGCCGCAAGCCCCCGGGGCTACCATCCCCGGATGGCTGCAGAGCTCGCAGACCGCTGGCTCATCGGCGCCGTCGAGATCCCGAGCAGGCTCGTGCTGGCGCCGATGGCGGGCGTCTCCGTGCAGGCGTTTCGCCGCCAGGGGCGCCGGTTCGGGGCCGGGCTCGTCTGCTCGGAGATGGTCTCCGTCGCCGGGATCCAGCACCGGAACGAGCGCACGCTCGGCTACCTGCGGGTCGGCGCCGACGAGCACCCGCTCGCGATCCAGATCTTCGGCTCCGAGCCGTCCGCGATGGCGGAAGCGGCGCGGCTGGTCGTCGCCGCCGGTGCGGACATCGTCGACATGAACTTCGGCTGCCCGGTGAAGAAGGTGACGAAGACCGGCGCCGGCGCGTCGCTGCTCGACGACCCGGTACGTGCTGCGCGCATCGTCGACGCGGTCGCCTCGGCGGTCGACGTTCCCGTGACGGTGAAGATGCGCCGCGGCACCGAGAACGGCTCACGCGCCTGCCTCGACGTGGGCCCGCTGCTCGTGCGCGCGGGCGCGGCCGCGCTGACCCTCCATCCGCGCTCGGCGAAGCAGATGTACACCGGCGACGCCGACCACTCGCTGACCGCCGAGCTCGTCGCACGCGTCGACGTGCCCGTGATCGCCTCCGGCGACGTCACCTCGCGGGCGCGGGCGCAGGCTGTGCTCGACGGCACCGGCGCCGCCGCCGTGATGGTCGGCCGTGTGGCGCAGGGGAACCCATGGGCGCTCGCGGAGATGATGGGCGCCGACGGCGAGCCGTCGCGCGAGGAAGTTGTCGCCGAGCTGCTGCTCTTCATGCGCGAGACGGCGCGTGAGCTCGGCGAGCAGCGCGCGACGAGCTTCCTGAAGAAGTTCTACGGCTGGTACCTCGGCCGCGGCCGCTTCCCACGCCCGTTCAAGCAGGAGCTCGTGACGCTGTCGACCCTGGCGGAGGTCGAGACGCGGTTGCTCGCCGCGGCGCCGGGTGCGGCCGAGCTGCTCGAGCGGCTCGAGGCGGAGCTTCCCGACGTCGACGACGTCCTCCTCGACTCGATGCCGATCTCGATCTACGGCGGCGGTTAGCAGGGGCAACCGTGTTTCCCCCTGGACCCCCTGCTCCTCGTCCCCGGTGCGCGGCTGCGGGAGCGATCGAGCTGCGTGCGCTCGGCGACTCCTGCCGTGGCGGAGGCGGCGGCAAAGCCGGCACCTCCGTCAGAAACCGAGGTGCTCGTCGACGAGGATCAAGGTGACGCGGCCCGGGCTTCCCTCTCGCTCGTAGATCACAAGCTTGTTCACGCTGCTGCCGCTCGGATCGCCGGCGGCGCGGACGCGAGCGTCCTCGAGCGGCAGCGCCACCTCGTAGATTCGGCGGAAGGCGGCGTCGAGGTCGGGGACGATCTTGTTCGCGCCTGCGACCCAGATCACCCGCGGCGGCCCCCAGACGTACGGTCCCTGGCGGCCGCCGCCCTTGTCGCAGCCGACGACCTGCCCGGTGCGCGCGACCGCCTGCACGGAGCCGAGGTAGACGTCGGCGAAGATCGAGTTGCGCTTGCGGATCTCGAGCCGCCGCGCCGCGTCGTCCTCGGCGAGCCACTCCGCGTTGCCGTACCGCAGCCTCGTCGAGCTCGCCAGCGCGTCGGCGAGCCCGATCTGCCGGATCGTCGTCGAGCCGCCGTGGCTGACGAGCGCGCCGTCGGGGAGCAGCGCCAGCACGGCCTCCCGCGCGTCGGCGCCGGTCGGGACCGCGCGCGCGTCGAAGCCGCGGGCGCCCAGCGCTTCGAGCAGCGGCGTGTCGATCGCCGGCAGGCTCGCGCTCACGTTCGGTTGCGCGCCCAGACGAGCCGCAGCCCGTGCAGCGTCAGCTCGGGGTCGACCGCGGTGATCGTGCGCGAGTGCGGCGCGATCAGCTCGGCGAGCCCGCCGGTCGCGACCACCGGCGCGTCGCCGGCGCCGAGCTCGCCGCGGATGCGCTCGACGATCGCATCGACCTGGCCGGCGAAGCCGTACACGAGACCCGACTGGAGCGCCTGCACCGTCGTCTGCGAGATCACGCGTTCGGGCGCGACGAAGGGCACGCGCGGCAGGCGCGCCGCGCGCGCGAAGAGTGCGTCCATCGAGATCTCGATCCCGGGTGCGAGCACGCCGCCGACGAACTCTCCCGCCGCCGAGACGACGTCGAAGTTCGTCGACGTCCCGAAATCGACGACGATCGACGGCGCCCCGTGCCGTTCCCGCGCCGCGACCGCGTTCGCGATCCGGTCCGAACCGACCTCGCGCGGGTCGTCGTACCGGACCGGCACGCCGGTCGAGACACCGGGGCCGAGCACGAGCAGGTCGACGCCGGCCCAGCGCGCGGCGAAGCTCTCGTACTCGCGCACGAGCGTCGGCACCGACGAGCAGAGGACGATTCCGTCCAGCGACTCGAGCTCGACGAGCGAGCGGAGCAGGACGGCGAGCTCGTCGCCGGTGTGCGAGGGGTCGGTGCCGACGCGGAACTGCTGTGCGAGCCCGTCGCCGTCGAACAGACCGAAGACGGTCTGCGTGTTGCCGACGTCGACCGCTAGGAGCAGAGGCCCTAGGCGCCGCTTGTCGGCGCCGCCGTCAGGGCGCGCGGGTTTCCCGCGCGTCCGTCTGCGTCGCCAACCTCGAGCCGTCGAGAGTGACCCACGCTAGAGGTCGTCGTCGCCGCCGCTCGCGAGATCGCTCATGCGCTTCGCGAGCGCCTCGGCGGTGAGCGCGGGCTCTTCGCCCTCGCCACGCAGCTCTTCGACGGTCACATCGGCGGACGTGTAGACCTCGACGCGCGGGATCATCCGCGTCGGCCGGTTCTTGTCCCACACCCAGACGTCTTCCATCTTGACCTGGAAGAACGGATACGAGGGCTGCGGTACGTACTGCAGGTCGAGCCGGTTGCAGAGGTACGTCGCGTCCTGCGTCAGCACGCAGTAACGGAACAGCGAGTAGACCGCGCTGTACTCCCGCTTGAGGCGCAGCTCGAGCTCGGCCTCGAAGTCGTCGAGCTCGTCGAGATGGCTCACGAGGACGATTGTAGTCGGGTCAGCAAGTCCGAGACCACGCCCTTTCCAGGCACTTCGAGCGTCGGGTCGAGCTCGGCCAGCGGCTCCAGGACGAACAGCCGTTCGTGCAGGTGCGGGTGCGGGACGGTCAGAGCCGGCTCGTCAAGCCGTTCCGAGCCGTAGAGGAGGAGGTCGAGGTCGATCGTCCGCGGCCCCCAGCGCGGCCCCTCCCGCGTCCGGCCGAGCGAGTTTTCCACAGCCAGGAGGCGGTCGAGGAGGGCCCGCGGGGAGAGCTCGGTGGCGAGCTCGGCGGCTGCGTTCAGGAACCGCGGCTGGCCTTCGTAGCCCCAGGGCTCGGTCTCGCGGAGCGACGAGAGCCGGCGCGCGCCGATCAGCTCGGCCGCACGCCGGATCGAGCGCTCGCGATCGCCGAGGTTCGCTCCGAGACCGACATAGGCGATCGTCACGGCTCAGGGGCGCTCGGCGGTGACGGCGCTGTACTCGACGCCGAGGTCGGCAGGCCGCTTGCGCACGCGCACGCGGACGTGCGCGACGGGGAAGCGCTCGCGCAGCCGCTCGGCGAGCGCCGACGCGAGCCCTTCGAGCAGCTCGAACCGCTGCTCGTTCACCTCGCGGACCGTCTGCGCGACGTCGCGGTAGTCGACCGCGTCCTCGATCCTGTCGCTCGCGCCCCACTCGCCCACCTCGAGCTCGACGTCGAACCAGAACGGCTGCCCCCGCTCGCGCTCCTCGGGAAGCACGCCGTGATGACCGTGCAGCTCGAGGCCGTGCAGCTCGATCTTCACCGCTGCGCGACGACGCAGGCCACACGCAGCGCCTCGACGTGCTGGCGCACGTCGTGCGCGCGAACGATCCACGCTCCCCGCTCGAACGCGGCGACCGCGGCGGCGACGGACGCGGCGGTCGTCCCGCTCGTCGCGGCGGGATCGCCCATGATGCGGCCGAGCGAGCTCTTGCGCGAGAGGCCGACCAGGAGCGGGCGACCGAGCTCCGCGAGCTCGCCGAGCCGGCGCAGGAGCTCGAAGTTGTGCTCGACGGTCTTGCCGAAGCCGAAGCCGGGGTCGAGGCAGACGTGCTCTTCGACGATGCCGGCCGCGACCGCGAGCTCCAGCCGCTCCTCGAGGAACGCCTTGACCTCGGAGACGACGTCGTCGTAGCGCGGCGCGTCCTGCATCGTCCTCGGCTCGCCCTGCATGTGCATGAGGCAGATATAGGCGCCCGAGTCGGCGACGACACCCGCGAGCTCCGGATCGCCGCGGAGCGCCGTGACGTCGTTGACGAGCTCGGCGCCGAGCTCGAGCGCACGACGTGCGATCGCCGCCTTCGACGTGTCGATCGAGACCGGCTCGCCCTGCAGCGCCTCGAGCACCGGCTCGACGCGCCGGAGCTCTTCCTCGGCCGCGACCGGAGCCGCGCCCGGCCGCGTCGACTCGCCGCCGATATCCACGATCGCCGCACCGCAGTCGAGCATCCCGAACGCCTCCGCGGTCGCTGCCTCGACGTGCAGGTACACGCCGTCGCCAGAGAAGGAGTCGGGTGTCACGTTGACGACACCCATCACCGACGGACGGGGGAAGCGCTGCTCGATCGGCGGCCGCCCGGGCACGCCCGGATTCTGAACCTACTGCGCGCCTTCGGGCTTCGGCGGCTGCATCGTCGCGCCCGGCAGCGGGAACGGGCGCGGCTTCGGCTGCGGCCGGCGCTCCGGCTCCGGGGTCGGCGCCGGCACCGGCGGCGGTGCCTGCTCCTCCGGGAACACCGACTCCTCGGGCTCGCCGGCGAGCAACCGCTCGAACTGGTCCTTGTCGATCGTCTCGCGCTCGATCAGGATCTGCGAGATCCGGTGCAGGTCGTCCATGTGCTCGCGCAGCACGGTGAGCGCGAGCTCGTGGCCGTCCTCGATGATCCGCCGCACCTCGTCGTCGATCTCGCGTGCGACCTCCTCCGAATAGTCGGGCTCGTGGCCCATCTCGCGACCGAGGAACGGCATGTCGTGGTTGCGGCCGAGCACGCGCGGGCCGAGCTTCTCGCTCATGCCGAACCGCATCACCATCTGCTTCGCCGTCTGCGTGATCTTCTCGAGGTCGTTCGCCGCGCCGGTCGTCACCTCGTTGAAGACGAGCTCCTCGGCGGCGCGGCCGCCGAGCGTCATCGCGATCTCCTCGAGCAGCGCGCGCTTCGTCTGCATGTAGCGGTCCTCGGTCGGCAGCGAGATCGTGAGCCCGAGCGCCTGACCGCGGGAGACGATCGTGATCTTGTGGATCGGATTCGTGTTCTCGAGGAAGTGGCCGACGAGCGCGTGGCCCATCTCGTGGTAGGCGGTGATCCGCTGCTCCTTCTCGGACAGCAGGCGCGCCTTCTTCTCGGGGCCGGCGATCACCCGCATGATCCCCTCCTCGAGGTCCTCCTGCTCGATCGTCTTCTGACCGTGGCGGGCGGCGAGCAGAGCCGCCTCGTTGACGAGGTTCGCGAGGTCGGCGCCGGTGAAGCCGGGAGTACCGGCCGCGAGCGCGTCGAGGTCGATCGCGGGCGCGAGCGGCTTGCCCTTCGAGTGCACCTCGAGGATCTTGCGGCGGCCGTTCCGGTCGGGCCGGTCGACGACGATCTGCCTGTCGAAGCGGCCGGGGCGCAGGAGCGCCGGGTCGAGGATGTCGGGCCGGTTGGTGGCGGCGATCAGGATGATGTTGTCCTTCATCTCGAAGCCGTCCATCTCGACGAGCAGCTGGTTCAGCGTCTGCTCGCGCTCGTCGTGGCCGCCGCCCAGGCCGGCGCCGCGGTGGCGGCCGACGGCGTCGATCTCGTCCATGAAGACGATGCACGGCGCCGCCTGCTTGGCCTGCTCGAACAGGTCGCGCACACGCGAGGCGCCGACGCCGACGAACATCTCGACGAAGTCGGAGCCGGAGATCGAGAAGAAGGGCACGCCCGCCTCGCCGGCGACCGCGCGCGCGAGCAGCGTCTTGCCGGTGCCGGGCGGCCCGTAGAGGAGCACGCCCTTGGGGATGCGCGCCCCGAGGGCCTGGAACTTCTTCGGGTTCTCGAGGAACTCCTTGATCTCCTGGAGCTCCTCGACCGCCTCGTCGACGCCGGCGACGTCTTTGAACCCGATCTTCGGCGAGTCCGGCGCCATCCGCTTCGCGCGCGACTTGCCGAACGACATCACCTTCGAGCCGCCGCCCTGCACCTGGTTCATCAAGAAGATCCAGAAGCCGATCAGGAGCAGGAACGGCAGGAACGACCCGATCAGCGCCGTCCAGGAGAAGCCGCCGGTGCCCTTCGAGTCGTAGACGACGTGCTTCTTGTCGAGCAGGTCCTCGAACTGGAGCTGCGACTGGTCGCTCGGGTAGTGGACCGTGATCGTCGTGTGCGAGGCGTCGTTCAGCGTCGCGGTCGCCGACCGCTTCCCGGGGTTGAAGACGACCTGGCTGAACTGGCTCGGATCGGCCGCGATCTGGGACTTCAGCTGCGAATAGGTGAGCTTGCGCGTGTGGTGGCTCTTCGGGATCAGCGTCTGGCTCGCCAGCCAGACGAGCAGGACGATCACGATCAGCGGGAAGAACGCGCTGCGGAAGAACCTATTCAAGGGTTTCAGGGTACAGGACGGGCATTTCCCTCTCGGCGCCGATTTACCCCGCCTTCACGTTTCCGGCAGCAAGTCCTCGCCGAGGCGCTCCCTGGCGGCGCCGGCTCGTGGCCACGCGGACTCTGCCCGTGCGCCCGTCCGAGGTCGCCTGCGCCGTCGTCACCGCTACACCCCTTCGGGCATCAGGTCGTCGTGCAGCACCCCCACATAGGGGAGGTTCCGGTACCGCTCGGCGAAGTCGAGCCCGTAGCCGATCACGAACTTGTTCGGGATCTCGAAGCCGACGTAGCGGACGTCGACCTCCATCTCCCGGCGGGCCGTCTTCGTCAGGAGCGTGCAGATTTCGAGGCTGGCGGGCTCGCGCGACTCGAGGTTCCGGACGAGGTAGGAGAGGGTGAGGCCGGAGTCGATGATGTCCTCGACGACGAGGACGTGGCGGCCCTCGATGTTGATGTCGAGATCCTTGAGGATGCGGACGACGCCCGACGAGTCGGTCGAGGCACCGTAGCTCGAGATGGCCATGAAGTCGATCTCGCACGGCACCTTCAGGTGCCGCATCAGGTCGGCCATGAAGAAGACGGCTCCCTTCAGCACGCCGACGAGCAGCACCTCGCGCCCGCTGTAGTCGGCGGTGATCTCGCGGCCGAGCTCGCGGATCCGCGCCTGCAGCTCGTCGGCCGTGATCAGGATCTCGCCCACGCCGCGCTCGAGCTCGGCGCTAGTCACGGACGGCGGTCACCCCTTCGCACTCGACGATCCCCGGCACGGCGACGACCTCGTCGCCGCGCACGACGAGCGGCCAGCCTTCGCGGTCGGAGCGCGGGATCTTCGCGTCGACGAACACGTCCTGGATCTTCTTCGAGCGGCCGGCGAGCCGGTCGCCGGGCCGCCACCCGCGTACCTTAAGCCCTGGCCGCTCCGCGGCGATGCGCCACGGCCCCCAGCGCACCTCGCGGTCGAGCGCGACCGGCCCCTGCTCGAGCCAAAGCCGGTCGTACTCGCGCACCGCCTGGACGCCGCCGCCGAGGTCGACGCGCTTCGAGGCGGGCGCGGCGTCGAGCAACTCGGCGAGCGCGGGCGGCAGCACGCGGCGCTCGTCGAGCGCGCGCAGGATGTTCTCCCGCGCCGCCGGGTGGAGCCGCTGGAGGAGCGGCAGCAGCTCGTCCCGGATGAGTCCGCGCTTCGTGTCGCGGTTCGTCGCGTCGCGCCGGAAGGCGAGGCCCCGCTCGCGGCAGTAGGCCTCCGTCTCCTCGCGCCACACCGCGAGCAGCGGCCGGACGACGCCGTCCTCGCGCCGCGGCTTGATCCCGGTCGTGGTACCGCTCGCGGCGAGCCGGTAGAGGATCGTCTCGACCTGGTCGGTCGCGGTGTGGCCGGTCGCGCGCAAGCGGCCCGTGGCGAGCGTGTACCGAAGCTCGCGCAGCTCTGCCTCGGTCCGGCGCGCTGGCGCGACGCGGACGACCTCGGCGCCGAGCTGCTCCGCGCACAGGCGCGCGTCCGCGTCCGACTCGGAACCGCGCAGCCCGTAATCGACGTGCAGCGCCGAGACGCGGTAGCCGAGCTCGCGCAGCGCACCCCAGAGGCAGGTCGAGTCGGGGCCGCCGCTGACGAGGCACAGCACCTCGCCACCGGGCTCGATCAGCTCGTGCCTGCGGATGTGCTGCTCGATGCGCCGGATGGTGTCCAGGTAGACAGTCTTGCAGTCACCACGTCGGATCGGTCGTCCACGTGTCGAGGACGTCTGCCGCCCGCCCGAGCTCGGCCGTGTCGAAGCGGTAGGGATGCGCGTACTCCGCGAGGGGCTCGCGCGCCGAGGGCGGCTTGCCCTCCCGGGCGCCGAGCGCGTAGGCGATCGGCAGCGAATGGCAGACGACGAGGATCGTCTCCTCCGGCCGTGCGAGGAGGGACCGGAAAGCCCGAACGTAGCGCGCGACGATCGCGACGCGGCTCTCGCCGCCGCCCTCCGGCGCGGCCGACGACGGCGACGCCGCCGCCCAGGCGCGGTAGTCGTCGAGTGTGCCGCCTTCGAAGCGGCCGTAGAGCGGATCGTTCAGCTCGGGCATGACGAGCCGCGGCACGACGCGGCCCGCGAGCACCACGTCCGCCGTCTCGACGGCGCGCTGGAGCGCGCTGGTGACGCACAGGTCGAGTCGCAGGTCGCGCAGGGCAACCGCCAGGGCGCGCGCCTGCTCGCGGCCGCGCTCGGTGAGGCCGACGGCGACGGCGACGTCGCCGTTCATCAGCGCCCGCGAGGAGTAGTCGCTCTCGCCGTGGCGAACGAGGATCGCCTGCTGCACGGCCTCAGCCTAGGTTGCGCGGGCGGGCGGGCTTGTCCAGAAGGGTCGCGATTGCGCATGTGTACCCATGTGCCGGCGGGCGCAGACGTGACGAAAACGCAACGGAACTAGAACAGCACCGATCGGTACGAGCCGACCCGGGACATGCCGATTGCCTCGTACAGCGCGATCGCCGCCGCGTTGTCCGTGCGGACGAACAACGTCACGACCGGCGTCGTCGCGAGCAGCAGCCGGCAGAGGTCGCGAAGCGCGCGGCTGCCGTAGCCCCGGCGACGGACGGACGGATCGACCCACACCTGCTGCAGCTGCACCGCGCGCGGCGTCCACGCCGACGCCTCCGCCTTGAACAGGATGACGTCGCCGTCGAGCCAGACCCACGAGCGTCCTTCCTCGACCAGCTCGCGCGTGCGCCAGCGGAAGCCTTCCGGGTCGCGCGCGAGCGGGTCGACGCCGAGCTCCTCCTCGTGCGCGGCCGCGCAGGCCGGCAGGAGCAGCTCCAGATCGTCCTTCGTCGCCGCCCGCAAACCCGTGCCGCCCGGCTGCGGAGGCTCGGTGAGCGCGAACACCGGCTGGCCCGGGCGGTCCTCGCGCGGCGAGCGAAGCCGGCGCTCGAGCGCGCCCCAGAGGTCGGTGACCGCTCGCTCGTCGCCGATGATCATGCGCGCGTGCCCGCGCGAGGCCGCGTCTGCAAACGCGGCGCAGCCGACGCCGGAGGGGACGACGTTCGCGCCGATGTGGCAGACGGCGGCGAGACCGCCGTCGCCGCGCACGGCGATCAGGCGCCCGAGCCCCCGCCGCGCGACATCCTCGAGGAAGACACGCTCGATGGGGTCGCGGGCGCAGAAGTCCAGCACCTGTGCGAGTCGCGGCTCGATCACCTTCGGCACGGAGGCAATCCTCGCGGATTAGAGTCCGCCCGCCATGCCGATCCACATCCGAGCCGAGCCCGGCGACTACGCGGAGGCGGTGCTGCTGCCCGGCGACCCGCTGCGGGCGAAGTACATCGCCGAGAGCTACCTCGAGGCGCCGAGGCAGCGGAACGCCGAGCGCGGCCTGCTCGGCTACACCGGCACGTACGGGGGCAAGCCGGTCTCGGTGCAGGGCACGGGCATGGGCTGCCCCGGAGCGACGATCGTCTTCGAGGAGCTGATCCAGCTCGGTTGCAAGCGCCTGATCCGCGTCGGCACCTGCGGCGGCCTCCAGGCGCAGCATGCTCTCGGCGACCTGATCGTGGCGCTC
>Ga0070741_10014863_pt1 | contig 13352 bp, 12 predicted proteins | sample Coa_R1_4_FD_66440 | JGI IMG/M metagenome (GOLD analysis project Ga0070741, IMG submission 66440) | Surface soil microbial communities from Centralia Pennsylvania, which are recovering from an underground coalmine fire - Coalmine... | ecosystem: Environmental > Terrestrial > Soil > Unclassified ... | reverse complement strand
TATGAGGCGGCGTAACGAAGCTTCAACTGGAGGCCGTGACCAGTCGTTAAAGCCAATGTGATGATGCACGATGCGTCCTAGACGATCGATAATGAATGTCTCCGGGTAGCCGGTGACGCCGTATTTTCTCCCTACCTCGCCGTTCACATCGAGCACGATCGGAAAGGTAAACCCACCCTCTTGCATATACGGAAGGACAGTACTCTTGCCGTCCACATCCTGACTTGCCGCGAGCATGACAAAATCCGTCCCTTTGAAACGGCGATACAGGGCTTCCATTGTCGGCATTTCCTTCCGACATGGGGGGCACCACGTGGTCCACACATTAAGCATCACGACCTTCCCCTTGAGCTGAGACAAGCGCACGACTTGCCCCTGCGGGTCGGGCAAAACGAATTCAGGGGCAATCCTCGCTCCTTGAGATGGTGAACGGGCAAGCGTGACCAGAAAACCGACGGCCAACACGACCAGCCCAAGGAACAACCATTTGCTCACTGCGACTTCTCCCGCGCTATTCGAGGAACCTTCGACAAAGACTTCGGTTCGATCGTTGGCGTATCTTTGCGTAACAACATCACTGCACCAACTGCCATGAGCACCAGACTGATGCACTGTGCCTCAGAGAGCCCGAACGCCAACGGCGGATTGATGCGGACAAATTCGAGCACAAAGCGGGCAATACTCGACAACAGTAAATACCCCCAGAATAACGATCCAACCGGCCGTTGTGCGTCGAGCCTGCTCCACAACACAGCGAAGACCAGGGTGTAGGCAATGGTTTCGTACAACTCTGCAGGATGGACGCGCACTCCCGGCGGGTAGTCCCAGCCAATGATCGCATGCGGATAGGCAACCCCCCAAGGCAGCGTCGTCGGAGGTCCCCAATCACCATCGCCCGCCAGGAAGCAGCCGACGCGACCAATCGCATGCCCGACCGCGACCGCCGGCGCCACAGCATCCATGATTTCCAACCACCTGAACCCGTAGTGACGGATACAGAGAGTGACGCCGACAACTCCGCCGATCAGCCCGCCATACCAGGTAAATCCTGCACCGGTCAGAATCAACGAGAGGGGGTTAGCAAGAAATTCGCCCCAATGCTCGACGATGAATAACAGGCGGGCACCTAAGAGTCCTCCTACCGCCGCCCACACGACGAGCGTTGACGAAAACGCCGGGTCTTTGCCTTGATGCTCGAGTCCTTTGCTGACCACCCACCCGGCAACCAGAAAGCCCAGCGCCATCATCACACCGTAGCTGTACACCGTAAGTGGCCCAATGTGAAAAAGTTCTGGATACATGACAGAGATCATACGTTATCTCGGGGGCGGGCAACAGGGGACAGGGAACTGGGAACAGGGGAAAAGAGAAATCGATGATAGCAGCCTCTTCTTTTCTGTTCCCCGTGACCGGTAACCTGTCCCCTTTCTTCTGTTCCCCGTAACCGGTAACCTGTCCCCTAATCATGCGAGCTGTGGTTCAACGCGTCAGCACGGCACGGGTTGAAGTCGAGGGTCAGGTGATCGGGAGCATCGGCCGCGGACTCCTCATCTTCCTTGGCATCGCAACAAGTGATACCCGCGCCGAAGCGGACTATCTCAGCGACAAGGTTGTTGGGTTACGAATCTTTTCTGACGAGGCCGGAAAGTTTGCCCTCTCGGTCCAAGACGCCCGGGGCGAAATCCTCGTCGTGTCCCAATTCACTTTATACGGAGATATCCGCAGGGGCCGCCGCCCGTCATTTACCGAAGCCGCGGGCATAGACACAGCATTACCTTTGTATGACTATTTTGTGGAATGTATCAGGCGACATCAGGTTCCAGTTGCAACCGGGCGATTCCAGGCGACAATGGCAGTACCTTTGGTAAATGACGGGCCGGTAACGCTGATCCTTGATACTGATGAACGCAAAAGGAGAGGGGATTTGTAATGACAAAGCGTTTCATCGTGCCGGGGCCCCCTCCCCTTGCGGGAGAGAGATAGGGTGAGGGGAATACCGAACAAGCAGTGAATCGTATGCCAAAAGCAGGGTTCTGGGCAATCGATCCTACCCGCAAAATTAGTTTCGGCAAGGACGGGCTTTGGTACGCCAATGATGAACTCATTCAGAATCGGCGCATTAATATCCTTTTCAGTCAGTATCTGCGTCGGACTCCGGAAGGAGGCTACGAAATAGCCATTGGCTGGGACAAAGTCACGGTCGAGATCGAAGACACACCGTATGTCATCACCCGCGTCACCGGTGATCCTGTCACCGGATTCATCTTACGATTAAATGATGAGAGTGAAGAGCGACTTGACCCGACGTCGCTCTCGATTGGCCAGGAGCACGTGCTGTACTGCCGAGTCAAAGGGGGACAACACGCGGCGCGATTTCTCCGCCGTGCCTACTATCAACTCACCGAGTATATCCAAGAAGATCTACACACGAAAACATTCTCACTCCAGGTGGGGAATACCGTTTTTCCTTTGCCCCTGCCCCCTAACCCGGAGACTCTAGGCTCTTAGACTCCCGGACTCTGGGACTCATTTCCATGCACATCGTCTTCGTCGAACCCGAAATTCCGCCCAACACTGGGACGACCGCGCGGTTGTGTGCGGCAACAAGCACCACCTTTCACTTGGTAGGACCGTTGGGCTTCTCACTCGAGGATCGGTACTTGAAGCGGGCCGGTCTCGATTACTGGCCGTATGTTGACGTCCATTACTATCCGGCCTGGAACGATTTCCTCTCTCGCCGCCCGTCGGGAAGAATGCTGGCGTTCTCGGCGAGAGCGACAGTTTCGTATACTCAAGTTCAATATACAGAAAGTGACCTCCTCGTCTTTGGCAGCGAAACTCGTGGCCTGTCAGACGAGGTCCGCACGCTGTTCGTCGATTCACTCTATACAATTCCGATGTCAGGGCCGCATGTGCGTAGCCTGAACCTTTCCAGCGCCGCCGCAATCGTCCTCTATGAGGCGTTGAGGCAATTGGGGAGGGTCTAGCTGGTCGCTCTGAATTTGAGAGATTTTCGTCATGCCCGCGTAGCTTGTCCCCGGTCCCCTAGGGGAGCGGGCATCCAGAAGGAATAAGATAGAGACAGAGAAAGAGACCGCTTCTCCCCTTCCTGTCTCTGTCTCAACTCTCTATCTTGCTTCACCCGGATTTCCGCTTTCGCGGGAATGACGCTACCACTTTCACCTCTCAGACTTAACTTGACCGTCTACTAGCAGAATCGTGCTAGACCTTGGACGATTCCGGGTACAATCGCATCCGCCGTAACTCCTCAATCACATGCTCCTTATGCGTCGCCCCCCAATACAAACGGTGACAGCTCGGACAGTGCCGAAACTCTGACTGCGTGTCCCACACATATGCCGGAACTCTGTCGCGAACTTTGTCCTTCGATAGGTCCGCCAGCAGTCCATTACACTCCGAACAGCGAGTAAAGAGAAAGCAGAGCGGATCAAGCCGACAGGAAGTAACGACTTGGCGCAGTTGGTCGCGGAACCAATCGTCCCGTATGAACACGCATGGCGGTAAGTTTTTTTGCCGTACGACACGGGCATCACGTGTGAGGATGATACGCTCTTGGCGCCGTCCCTCACGTATCAGTCCTTGGGGTGACAACTGGGGGAGGTATGCAGTATCGTAACCAAGAATGCGCAACCATTTGGCTAATCGTCCTACCGTCTTATCTGCCAAAAAGCGTGAGACGTTAGTCGGCGAAGGAGTTATGTCATTCTGTGCCATCATGTTTGATCTCTAAAGAACAACTTGTCATCGCCCGATGACAGTAAAGCAGGGGCCTGGCGGAGACAAGCCTCGGGGGTTGTATGAAACGTGTTCTGAGTTTCGGCATCATTCTTTTTTGGCTGGTGATGGTCGGCCTGCTGATTCGCCGAACGGCCGCCGTTGACACGCCATCAACGGAAACCCGCAGTTCTCCGTCCGCAATCGCCCCGGATCATGCGCCGCTCGCCGAGCATGAGGGCTGGATGGGCATCTATCACCAAGATAAAAAAATTGGGTACTTCCACCGCCGCCTTATCCCGGTTACTGGCGGTTATCAGTGGCAGGAGCGATCACAGATGAAACTACGAGTGATGAATACGGATCAGACTGTCCATACTGAAGTCCAGGCTAACATTGATCAACGGTACGCGTTGCAAGATTTTTCTTTCCGCCTCGTGAGTGCGGGGGCAGTGTTTCAGGTTACTGGCGCAGTACACAGCGATAGCGAAGGAAAACATGTATTGCGTGGACAGTTGACGGCCGGCGGGAACACCTCGTCGTTTTCCTTTCCTCTACAGGAACCGCTTTATCTCCCGACCGTCACCCAGCTCACGCTGCACGGGACAGCACTGCATCCGGGCGAAGAGCGCCGCTACAGCATCTTCAATCCGTTGACGGCAAAAACCGAAACCGTTCAGGTCACGGCCGTCGGGCGAGAACCACTTACCGTCAAGGGACGGTCTTTAACGACGACAAAACTTGCCGAGCGCTTCGGCGGGACGACGGTACATGCTTGGCTCGATCAGGACGGGGAAGTCGTCAAAGAAGAGGCGGCTCTCGGCCTCGTACTTTTACGCGAGAGCCAGACTGAGGCCGTAAACCACGGCTGGTCTGATGATACGCCCCTTGACCTTGTCTCCTCCGCCGCGATCCCGGTACGAAACACACTGAGTGATCCGCGGGCTGTGACTCGGCTTCGGCTCACGGTGTCTGGCACTAATGACGCGTCTTTCTTCAATTTTCCGCCGCGGCAGCAGTACAGCGACGGCGCTCTCACCATCCTGCGCGAAACGCCCAACGCCTTTGTTTCCTACCGGCTTCCTTCCACCGACCCGACGTTTTCGGCGGATATGACGGCGACGCCTTTTCTTCAGAGTGACCATCCGCGCATCAAAGAGCAGGCCCGGCAAATTCTTAAGGGAGAACGTGACGCACCATTAGCAGTACAGAAACTACTCGATTGGACCTATACCACGCTCGATAAAGAGCCCACGGTTGGCATACCGACTGCACTGGAGGCGCTGAGTAGCAAAAAGGGAGACTGTAACGAACACGCAGTGCTATTCACCGCTTTGGCTCGTGCAGCCGGGATTCCGTCCCGCGTCGCCGCGGGGGTCGTCTACATGGATGGCGCGTTTTACTATCACGCGTGGTCTGAAGTCTGGCTCGGCCAATGGGTCGCTGTCGATCCGGTGCTCAATCAATTCCCCGCCGACGCAACTCACATTAAGTTTATCCAGGGCGGACCTGAAGAGCATATGGCATTACTCAAGATCATCGGACAGGTGAGGATGGAGATTGTCAGTCATGAGGTGCGAGCCTCGAGGGCCGAGGGAGGGAAATAAGGAATTTGCTCCCCACTCGTTCCTCCTCCCTCACGGCTCGAAGCTGACACGTAGTGCCCATAACTTAGCACTCCCAGAGAGGAATCATGATCCAACTCGAACATCTTACAAAAAAGTTTGGCACCTTTACCGCGGTCAATGGCCTCGACCTTCACATCGCCGAGGGTGAAATCTTTGGATTTCTCGGCCCCAATGGCGCGGGAAAGACAACTACGATTCGCATGATGATGGGACTCCTTAAACCCACCGCTGGACGTATCGCCCTTGGCGGCCATGACCTCGCCGTTGATCCGCTCGCCGCAAAGGCTATCTCTGCCTTTGTTCCGGACCGTCCCTATGTTTATGAAAAACTCACCGGGCGTGAATTTCTCGAATTCGTTGGCGGCCTCTACCAAGTCCCGCCGCAAGTCTGTCGTGAACGGACTGAAGAGTCCCTCGCCTTCTTTAGCTTGACAGACTGGGGAAATGAGTTAGTAGAGAGCTACTCACACGGCATGAAGCAACGACTCGTGGTCGCCTCCGCACTGCTTCATGATCCACGGATTCTCGTTGTCGACGAACCGATGGTCGGCATGGACCCAATCGGCGCGCGCTTGTTTAAGTCGCTACTGCGGTCGCTCACGCTCAAAGGCAAGACGATTTTCATGTCAACGCACAGCCTGGAAGTGGCCGAGGAACTCTGTGATCGTATCGGCATTATCCTGGGCGGCAAGCTGATCGCGCTCGGCACTCTTGATGAACTACAGCAACAAGCAGGCACCGAAAACCGCTTGGAAGACATTTTCCTCAAACTCACCGCCGCGCCAGACATGATGGAAGTGATTGAAGCATTGAGAGCGTAGGGCAAGGCTAAAGGCTGGAGGGTCTCCTTCCCCACCCCTCCGGCCTATAACCTACAGCCTACGGCCTTTCTGACAACTGACTCCTGAATGCTGACTACTGATATCGATATGAACAACTGGTTACTTTTACTTATTCCTCGCTTCTTCGCCTTGCGGAACGGATTCCGCCGCCAAGGAACGAATGGCTGGGCGCGTGCAATGATACTGTTGACGCTCATGGGGCTATTCTGGGGTGGAATATTTTGGTTCTTCTCCCGCGCGCTTTCGTACTTCCTGACGATTCCTGACCTCGGCCCTATCCTCAATCAGAAACTGTTGAGCATGGTGTTTCTTACCTTCTTCGCCATTTTGTTGTTCAGTAACGTGATTACCGGGCTCTCGACGTTTTTTCTCTCGCGCGACCTTCTGCTTTTAGTGCCTGCTCCTGTGCCACCGGAACGTTTGTTTGCCGCCAAGTTCGTCGAGACTCTGGTCGATTCGTCATGGATGGTACTCTTGTTTAGTACACCGGCTTTTCTTGCGTACGGAGTCGTGCACGGTGCGGGTCCTACGTATTATGTCATGACCGTGCTCACACTCATCCCATTTCTGATTGTGCCCGCGGCGATCGGCGTCATTGTGACAATGGCCCTCGCCTACGCTCTTCCCGCCCAACGCGGCAAGGACATGCTTATCGTATTCTCCGCGTTATTTCTTGCATTGCTTTACATGTTTTTCCGGCTGCTACAGCCAGAGAAGTTGGTCAACCCTGAGGCGTTTTCTGATTTCGTCGCGTTCCTCGCGGCAATGCAGACGCCGACGTCACCCTTCTTGCCCAGCACCTGGGCGAGCGAGGCGCTGTTACCGTTCCTCGGCTTGAAAACTGGCGAGCCAATTTTTTACTACCTGTTGTTGCTGAGCACAGCACTCACGCTTGTCCTTACGGGCGCGTGGACGGCGACGGCCTTGTACCCCGTCGGCTGGTCAAAGGCCCAGGAGGGGCGGCGCAAAGGCAACCAGAGTTACTGGGGTGACAAGATCATTCGCGGCATTGCACGCCTGTTCCCGGCCCCGCTGCGGGTCTCGGTAGTGAAAGATCTTAAGACCTTCTGTCGCGACACTGGCCAGTGGTCACAGCTCTTCCAGCTCCTCGCGCTGATCGTCGTGTATGTATACAACTTCAGCGTCCTCCCGCGCGGCACAGGTTTCATCGGCATGCTCGATCTACAGAACTTTGTCGCCTTCTTTAATCTCGCGCTCGCGGCGTTCGTCATTGCGGCCATTGCCATACGTTTCGTCTTTCCCGCCCTCAGTCTTGAAGGAAAGACCTTCTGGGTGCTCAAAAGTGCGCCGCTGCATCTACGGCGTTGGTGGTGGAGTAAATTCTGGGTCGCGCTTCTGCCACTACTGCTGTTTGGAGAATTGCTGGCGGTCGTGACCAATTATTTTCTCGGAGTTTCAACTTTCATGATGACCCTCGCGCCGGTCACACTTGGTTTGTTGACTTTCGCCTTGGTTGCTCTCGGGATGGCGTTTGGCATTGCCTATCCGAACTTCACTGCCGAACATATTGCCAAGATCCCGGCAAGCTTTGGTGGTGTACTCTATATGGCGTTCAGTATTGTGTTCATTGGTGTGATTGTCATTCTGGAAGCGTGGCCGGTGCATCTCTTCCTGCTCCGTAATTTTCAACGAACCCCGCTTTCGTCAGGGGACTGGAATAGCATCATGCTTTCGTTTGGCATGGCACTATCACTCACCGTCGTTCTGTTCTGGGGCTCAGCCCGCTGGAGCATTACGCGGCTAGAAGAGATGGAAATTTCCCTGTAAGGATTGAGTCGTTTGGTCCTTAAGAGATTGAATCATTGAAGAAATGGCTCAATGAGAAAGGGGAGAATCGTGGAAGAACGCGCGACATTTCCAGTCGGAGGCATCACACTCGAAGGACTATTATCGATTCCGGCAACATCACCGCAAATGGGTGTGGTCGTGTGCCACCCGCACCCATTGTATGGTGGCGAGATGCACAATAATATCGTCTCGGCGCTGGTTGATGCGTTTCAGGCAGCCGGCCTTGCCACTTTACGTTTCAATTTTCGTGGAGTCGGCAACAGCGAAGGCGCGCACGATGACGGCAACGGGGAAGTAGAGGACGTCAAAGCGGCGGTGACCTACCTGCTAAGTCGGCAGACGATTTCGACAGTGGTCGTCGCCGGATACTCGTTCGGTTCAATGGTCGGCTTACGCGCGGGTGCGGACGACGACCGTGTTCACAAGCTGATTGGCGTCGCGTTACCTATCGGTATGCGCGATGCTTCGTTTTTACACAACGTCAAAAAAGCGAAACTTCTTATCAGTGGTGATCACGACAATTATTCTCCGGTTCCTGGTTTGCGGGACCTCGTCACCAAAATGCCTGACCCTAAGTCTTTGGTAATCGTTGACGGGGCTGATCATTTCTTTTGGGGGACAGAGAGCAAAGTGGCAAAGGCGGCGGTAGAGTTTTTAGAGAACAAATAGACTGCCTGAGCGCGGGCGACCGGGGCGGTCGCGCTCCCTAGGAAGGCAAGATACTTCTCTCAAGGGGCGTAAATTTGCTCCCGGTCTATAAAAAGAGTAATAAATTTACATACCCTGATCGATGGACAGACAAGAACGACCATTATGCAACGGAGTCAATGCTCTTTCTGGTTCACGCTGACACTTTGTTTATTTATTTCTGCCTGCTCGGCAAAAGCTCCTCCTCCCCCACCACAACCCATGGTCTTTACTCCCTCGCCCGCACCTTCCACAGGAGGGTGGGTAGGCGCGCAAGCCCAGGTCGCAGTCGTCGAATTTGACGACCAGACACGCGGGCGCGCTCCACGGCGCGGGAACCTGTTGGGACGCGGTATGGAAGAACAGTTAGTGACCGCACTCCGTCAGACCGGTCAATTCTCGGTATTGGAACCGCAGGAAAAGATTGTGCGGGGCAAAAATGGTGAGTCGATGACTGCGCAGGTTGGCAGCCATGAGGAACCCGAATTTTTTATCTCCGGTTCAGTTCTCGCGTATCGTCTTAGTCCAGCCAGTGTCGCGGCAGGGGTCGCGGCAGACCCCCTGCTCGGCGCCGCCGAAACAAACCGAGGAGGAGTCCGAACGACAGCCGCAGAGCGAATTTTCACCAACCTCCCAACTAGTGAATCTGACCAGATCGAAATGGCATTGTACCTTTTTGACGGCAAAACTGGATGGCTCATCGACGAGACCCGCATTACTGCTTCGCCACGGGATTTTCCCCCCACTCTGGAGGGAATGTTCAGTGCCGAGTTGCTCCGCACGACTATCGCCCCGGAACCGCCAACCCAATACGCGGTCCGTGCAAGTGTGATCAAGGCCGTGAACTGGCTCGCCACGCGGTGTCTTGAATATCGCCGACAGCAGGCGCTCAGTCCCGATCCGAGTGACCCGCCGCCGTTAAAAAAGCCGAGTAGCCATAGCTAAAAACCCACGCCGGGACCACCCCCGGCCCCACAAAATTAAGAATGAAAAATTAAAGAAGGAAGATTCCAGAGAGCTTTGCGCCGCGCACGGTATCAAGACGGCGTTCGCTCCGCCAACGCACGTATCGCAACAAAAGGATCGTCGGCCGAGCGCGCTGCTTTGATGATCTCTCCGAGTGAAGCGCGTAGGTTCCGCCCATCCTGCTGATAGATACGCTCAAAGAGCGCCAATCCTTTTAAGTAGATCAGGTATTGGAGAATGACCGCATTATTGAGCCGAATGGTCGCCAGGTCGACATTGCGCCGGACCGTCACAGGCAAATGGCGAAACTCTTCTTGTACCTGGGCGAACACCTCTTCACGTCGCCGTAGCTTCTCTGTTTCCGAGACTGGTGACTCGTACAATGCCGTCAACCGTTCGGCTGCGCGGTGGAGAAAACTGGCGATTGCTAGTTCATTTTCCCACGCCGTCACAGCTTGTTGTGTTCGCGTCGCATCGTCCCCTAATTCTTTGCTCAAAAAGGCGATCACTCCTCGATGGCCGGCAAAGTTCGCCAGCGATTCATTGAACTCAGACTCGCCGTTTAAGTAAAACGTCGCATGGAACAGTTCGTGAATAACGATATTGGCGAGAGTGTCGCCGTCATACCTGAGGAGCTGTGGTAACAGCGGGTCGGAAAACCAACCTAGCGTGCTGAACGCAGAGGCTGTGCGAATATACGTATCGTACCCTTGCGCCTCCAACTCCCGCGCCTCCTGCTGGGCCTCGCTTTGATTAAAGTAGCCTTTATAGGCGACACGGCCGATGATAGGAAACCACCACGTGTACGGTTCGAGCTTCGTACGAGGCGCGGCGGTGACGACATAGACAATAGGCGGCTGCGCAATCTCAGTAAGTGTCTGATAGCTGCTACTGGTTTTGAAACCGAGATCGTGCTCGACAAACTGGCACACCCGTAGGACCATCTTGAGTTTCTCACGCGTCGATTCATCGAGATTCGGACGCGCAAGCACCTCGGTTATAGGCCGACGATGCCAAAGAATTCTGGCCTCTTCATAACCGGCGCGGAGGACATAGGCGGGGGAGCAGGCGGAAAGGCAAAAGGCAAAAGGCAAAAGGCAAAAATAGGATAAGGGATAAAGGAAAGAAAAACGTCGCTTCTCTTGCTTCTCCTTTACCCTTTCTCCGTTGTCCATCTTCCCTTTCCCGCTTCTCCTTTGTCTTTTCTAATCACCAACTTCCGAAGCTTGGTAATTGATTACTGACTGCGGCCGCGCACCGTATTGCAGCTGGTACAACCGCCAGTAGATGCCACGCCGGTCGATCAGTTCTTGATGGGTACCAATTTCACGCACTTGTCCTTTGTGGAGGACAATAATGCGGTCGGCATGCTGAATTGTCGAAAATCGGTGAGCAATCACCACTGTCGTACGCCCGGCCATGAGCTTGGCCATCGCGTCTTGGATCAACAACTCAGTCTCCGGATCGACACTTGAGGTCGCTTCATCGAGAACAAGAATCGCCGGGTTATAGGCTAACGCGCGCGCAAACGAAAGGAGTTGCCGCTGTCCGACTGAGAGGTTGGAGCCACGCTCACGGATCGGTTCGTGAAAACCGCGCGGCAATTGTTCAATGAAACGACCGGCGTTGACATAGCGTACCGCTCGTTCCAGATCGGTCGGAGAAATGTCGTTCCGTCCCAAAGAGATATTCGTCGCCACATCGCCGGCAAATAGAAAAACATCTTGCAGCACGATGCCAACCTGACGACGGAGCGCATGCAGGTCCCAGTCCCGAACATCAACTCCATCGATCAAAATGCACCCATGCTGCACATCGGCAAAACGGTTGAGTAACTTGCTGATGGTGCTTTTGCCCGCACCGGTCGCACCGACAAGCGCAATCTTTTGTCCGGGCTCGAGCACAAAGGTGACATCTCGGAGAATCCAATCCTCGCCTTTATAGGCGAACCACACGTGGTCGAACTCAATGCGGCCGCGTACTTCTTCCGGCCGCCACGGCTGCGGTGGAGAGGCAATCGTCACAGGAGTGTCAAGCAACTGAAACACACGCTCGACCGCCGTCATCGCCGATTGCATCGTCGTGTACTTGGTCCCAAACTCACGGATAGGGACGAAGAATTTTTGTAGGTATTCAATAAAGGCCACTAATGTCCCCAGGGCGACCACTCCCTTCCCGATTTGCACGGAGCCGTACCACAACATCAGCGCAATCGAGATCGATCCCACGGCCTCAACCAGCGAGAACAGCGTCGCCTCATAGATATTGGAGAGATGATTGGCGTCACGGAACTCGCGATTTCGTTCGTCGAATTCGGCGAACAGTTTTTTTTCTTGAGCAAAGAGCTGCACGACCGCAATCCCGGAAAGCGTTTCCTGCAAGAACGCGTTAATGCGCGCCAGCCGCTCACGAATCACACGATACGTATCGCGCGAACGTACACGGAAAAAATTCATGGCCACCAGCAACGGCGGCAGCAGCGCCAACGTGGCAAACGTCAGCTTTACGTCGATTGTCAACATAATCACGACGATGCCGACCAACGTCAGCACATCCATGAAGATGGTGAGCGTGCCGGCCGTAAACGCTTCGTTGATGGCATCAACGTCCGTCGTGAGTCGCGTGACTAACCGCCCGACCGGATTACGGTCGAAGAAACTGGCCGGCAGTTCTTGGAGGCGATTAAACAAATCAACGCGCAGGTCAGAGAGACTCCGTTGGGCGACCGTCATGGTGGCTTGGTATTGTAGATAGAAAAAGACAAACTCCCCAACGAGCGCGGCCACGAACAACAGCCCCGCCCTCGCCAGCCCCTCGGCATCGTTGTGAGCGATGTAGCCATCAACCGCAAACTTGAGGATATAGGGTTGCGCAAGAAGGAACGCTGAGGTTAACGGCAGGCAAATGACCGAGAGAATAAAATGCCTACGATAGGGACGAACGTAGCGCCACAATCGTCGTAGGAGTGCTGCATCGTAAGTTTTGCCTAAGGCTTCTTCGCGCTGCCCGTCGTGCGTCATAGCTCTGCTAATTCTTCTTCGAGTGCCTGTTGCTGAAAGATGTCAGTATAAATACCGCCGCGCTCAACAAGTTCACTGTGGGTACCAGTCTCAACAATACGCCCGTCATCAAGAACCACGATCATGTCCGCGTCGCGGACCGCCGAGATGCGATGAGAGATGACGACCACGGTCTTATCACACGTCGCTTGAGGTAAGCCGCGCAGAATCTCCCGCTCAGTCTGTGCATCAACACTTGAGAGTGCGTCGTCCAAGACCAGAATTGGCGAATCGGCCAACAACGCACGCGCCAAGGTCATACGCTGCTTCTGTCCGCCCGACAGCGTTATCCCACGCTCGCCGACGACTGTGTCATACCCCCGAGGAAAATCGGCGATATCCTGGTCGAGATGCGCCACACGCGCCGCCCAACGTACGCGCTCCATATCGACGGCCGGTAAGGAGAACGCAATGTTATCTTTGATCCGAGTTGAGAACAAAAACGGATCTTGCGGGACGAACCCCACCCAGTGCCGCAATGCCGCTAGGGAACAGGTGCGAATATCCTGGCCGTCAATCGTGATCGTTCCGTGCTGAACATCAAACAATCGCGGCAACAGTTGCACCAGGGTACTTTTTCCCGAGCCCATACGGCCGACAATGGCGACAGTCGATCCGGCAGGAAT
>Ga0070741_10014862_pt1 | contig 13355 bp, 10 predicted proteins | sample Coa_R1_4_FD_66440 | JGI IMG/M metagenome (GOLD analysis project Ga0070741, IMG submission 66440) | Surface soil microbial communities from Centralia Pennsylvania, which are recovering from an underground coalmine fire - Coalmine... | ecosystem: Environmental > Terrestrial > Soil > Unclassified ... | reverse complement strand
TTGGAAGAAGATGATTCCAACGCCATCTCCATGCGCAGCCTGATTACCGCCTATGAAAAGAACGGGCAGGAAGGCAATGCACGCCGCCTTTCCGTCAAACTGGTTGCGCTCAACGTTCCGCTAATTGAGCAGGCCGTGGTGGTGCCGGAGTTCCGCAAAGAGCAGGCTGCCCTGGCCGCAAAGACCAATCCAGCGCTGGACCCGAGAGCCAAGTATTTGAAATAGGCTCCAGATCGCTTAACCATCAACGTCATTGAAATAAAAAATCCTGCCGCAAGGCAGAGAGGCGGCGCTCTTCGAGAGCGCCGTCCGTTTTACAACCTGAAATTATTTGCAACATTCTGCCCGTGGTAAGGCAGTCTCTTCTTTGGATCATCCGTCGCGGAAAAGTTACTACCGCAAGCGCTTCCTTTGCTCAAATTCAGCGATTTTGATGTATAAGAAGCCATAGTCACTGATCCCTCTATCTCTAGGAGAAAAGAATCGTGAAGCAAAGCGTTTTCGCCCGACTGGCGATTTGTACACTGATGTTCCTGGCCGTTCCCGCTGCGTATGCGTTCCAGGGACCGCAACCCTTTTCTGCTGATTTCTCCACCACCTCCTCCAACGGCAACGCGCACATGAGCGGCAAATTTTATTTTTCTCTTCCCAAGATGCGCATGGATATGGCCGATACCGGAGAGCACCAAAATGCCGGCCCATTCGGCGGCAAAATGAGCATGATCGTTGACGGCGGCAACAAGATTGCCTACATGCTCATGACCGATCAGCAGATGTACATGGAGTTCCCAATCGATCAGAACAATCCCTTCTCACAGCAAATGCCTAAATTCCAAAGCTTTGCTGGCGACCCTTGCTCGGTCAACGAGGGTGCAACCTGCAAAAAGCTTGGCACTGAGACCCTTAACGGCCGCACCTGCGATAAATGGGAGATGACCGAGAAGAACGGCGAGAAAGAAACCTTGTGGATCGACCAGAAATTGCATTTCCCCATCAAGACACAGTCTAATAAGGGCATGGTCAGTGAATTAACCAATATCAAAGAAGGCGCGCAGGATGCCGCTTTGTTCAAAGTGCCTGCCGGATACCACAAGTTCGATGCCAGCATGATGGGCGGCCAGCGTCCTCACTAGAAAACCTGAACTGCAGAAGCGAAAAGGGCGCTAAGCGCGCCCTTTTTTATTGCAGAAAGCTTTGCAGAAAATCCTAACCCCTACCACGGATAACACTGATTTGCACGATCAAAAAAGCTCAAAATTAAGACGATTTTGAATTTGTAAATACTGAACTTTGCTGCTTGATCCACTACCAGTTGCTCTTCACAGGAGCTGCGAATTGCTGCGCGCTATTTTACGTCTGTTGGATTTTTTGGATTTTCTATTGCGTCAGGTAGCTGGCCATATTATTTTCAACATGTCTGGTGTGTAGGATAGCCACCAAAAATTTTGAGACAAAAAGAAGAATTGATGAACGGAGCGAATCAACCATGATTGTAGCTAGCCGGGCCAACTTGCCGCGGGGAATTTTTACGTGTGTGTTCTGGACCAGAGGGTTCGTTATCGCGGTGATGGGTCTTACGGCGATCACAATAGCCGGCGCTCAACAGGAAGCTTTTCCACGAACGAGTACCGGCGTGAAGGTGGAAGATTCGGCGTGCCAGAAAGCCGGGCCTAAAGGTTGCCTGGAACTAGCGCTTGCGGCCATGGGAGGAAGAGAGCGGTTGGATTCCATCAAGAGCTTAGGCATGGACACAGTCCGGCACACGCTTCTTGTGGAGCAGTCCTATCGGCAGGCGCCTTTCATTACGTCGTATGAGCACCTGAAAGTGAAGGTGGATTTCGTGGGTAACAGGATCCATCGTGAGTTGCATGAGAGCTGGCCTGAGTCTGACCCTGGCGATTCGGAGTCCGATTCCGTTCTGGTGGCAGGCCCCGCGGGAGGGGTGTATCGAGCCGCACATGATTCTCCTTGTTCTCTCTCCGACATTGATTGGGCTCGTCAAACTCTCTCCCTTAATCCTACTCACCTCCTTCTGACAGCGCTGCAGTCGCCCAAGCTGGAATTCGAGCAACCAGAGATGATTCGCTCAAGTTTGCATAGTGTAGTTAGTTTTGTGTGGCAGGGAATGCCCGTGCGAATCGCAATCAATCCCTGGAACCATTTGCCGGATGCAATTGAAACCGTGGAGCAGTTTCACGATCATTGGTATCAATGGGGAGATGTAAAGCGCCGGATCTATTTTGAAAACTGGAAGCTCTTCCATGGTTTGGTTTATCCCACCAATCAAGTTGAGGAGCGCAATGGCGTACTATGGCAATCAAGCCAGGTCTTTAACCTTGATTTAAATGTGCCGGTGGATGAAGCAGAATTCCGGATGGATGCAAAGGCCGCGGAACTCAGCGCACAGTACAAGGGATGGGAATCACCCTTTCCGTCCGGCAAGGGAACTGATCTTGCGCCCGGAATCACGTTCTATGAACACTCCTGGAATTCCACCCTGGTAAAGCAAGATGATGGCATTATCGTTCTTGAAGCACCGCTTTCCGGTGTGTACACGAAGGGACTACTGGAAGAAGCAAGACGGAAATATCCTGGCATCGCCATAAAAGCCGTTCTTTCCACATCCGATTCATGGCCGCACGTGGGCGGGGTCCGGCAGGCGGTTGCAGCAGGCCTGCCTGTCTACATCCTCGATCTCAACCGTCCATTGCTTGATGGCCTGGTACGAGCGCCTCATAAACTGCACCCTGATTCTCTGGCCCAATCCCCCAAGACCCCGAACTGGAAAATCGTTTCCCAAAAATTGCAGTTAGGCCAAGGGCCGAACCGGATGGAACTCTATCCTTTGCGGGGAGTGTCCACGGAACGCCAGTATATGGTGTATTTTCCAGAGCACCACCTGCTCTATGTCAGCGATACGCTTTCACTCGACGACAAAGGCGTGTTATATGATCCTGAATTGATGCGTGAAGTCATTCAGGCGGTAGAACGTGAAAAATTACAAGTAAATACGGCTTTTGCCATGCATCAGGGACCAGTCGCATGGACTCAAATTGTCGCATTGGTAGATAAGGCCAGGAAATGACGAAGCTTTTGCCGGAGACCAAGGCCTTTCTCATCTTAGAAATCAAAATGTGCTCCCAGAATTGAATGTCTATCCGCAATGGTTATCGGATTTCTAGCCCATTTGTGGCTGCGAGGCGGTGCGGAATACCCGCATGATTGGCTGAACCCGAATAGCTGCCAAGGCCCCGGTCACGAGGCGCCGGTTGATCACGAGCCGCTCAGACGATGAGTCCTGTTGTATTGCGCTTGCAACGCCCGGGCCAAGATGCACGATACTGCCAAGTAAGCAGGGAGTTAGGGCAAAGCCAGGAACGCAACAGCAGCGCATAGGTTCATGCGGACCTTTTCAAGAAGTAGAGACAATATTATATGGCACGAAAAACTTATTGCCCCTGCACTATCCGTAATTTTTACAGATAAGCCAAAATATTAAATATCTTAAATGTTCACTAACCATCATAACTGACGCTAGATAAAATTAATTGAAGTTTCATTATGGGAAAGCAATAGTACAAATGTTGAACTGTAATATAGTAATTTGATAGTTGCCATCTAAGTAATAGTTAAACTATACTTCTGCTCGCTGTAAAACTGTGATCCAACCAGACCACGAATCCGGATAAATGATTCTGCGGGGATCACGAAAGGAGAGCCAACAAAAATGAAAAAAATCAGCATTCGCGAAGTCGAGACCCTGAAGACCACTGCTGCTTTCTACGGTGGTTCCTGCTGCGGTTGCCCAACCCTGCCGGTGATTGTTGCATAACTTAACCCGTAAGGGCAGGGATCTGCTTTCAGATGCGGGTCCCTGCTAATTCAAGCTTGCATAAAATGCGTATCAGGCGACACCATCATAATCACCGCATTTCTATCCGTCAGCCAGAGAAAAAATGCTAGCCATCATCCGTGAGCGCAGTCATGTTCAGGGTATTTTTAATATATCAACCATTGAAGCTATTGGGGTTTTATTCACTAAATAGCCAAAGATCAAAATTATAAACCGGGTTCCATTATGGGAAACATATAACTATTATGGAATCAAAGGTGTATAAATTGAAATAACTATATGGCAATTGGTAGTTGCCAGCTAATACAGCGCCTCTTGTACTTCTTTGCACGAAGATGTAGATAGTAGGGAAAGTAGTTATCGGAAGCCTAATCCACATTAGCTGAGGAAACCGAGCCCTTGATCGCCGGTTTATCTAACAATGCCTACATTTACATCGGACACCGTCGTCATCGTTGAGCCCTTTACCCGCCAACCGGAGGGGGAGGACGTGATTATCGGAGTAGCTGGGCGCGGAGTGTTTCTCGCCGTTCCTCCGGTAGCCGTTGAACTCCTGGAGTACTTTGCCGCAGGTAAAAGTGTGGGCGAGGTTTCAGACTTATACCAGCAGAAATACGGCGAGACCCTGGACGTGGAAGATTTTCTTGGCTTGCTCCAGTCCAAAGGCATTGTAAGCCTGGAGAGCGACAAAGCTGTAATCAAGGCAGATTCCGGCGTGACGGAATCAAGACAAAAGGCAAAGCCGGTACGATATCACTTTCAGAATTTCCCCCAATCGCTGGCTCGGCGCATCTTCAGCCGTCCGGTTCTTGCCTGCTGTTTTGTTGTAATTGCATTGGCAATAGCTGCGATGGTTCGCGACCCTTCGCTCATCGCACGGGCAAGCGATTTTTTCTTCCCTCGGGACCGCGCTCTTTCCTGGATTATTTTTACCATCATTGCCTATGCAAGCATTCTGGTGCATGAAATGGGCCATCTGGTGGCTGCGCGGGCCGTAGGCGTGAGCTCACGAATGGGGATCAGCAACCGCCTGTGGTATCTGGTTGCGGAAACTGACCTTACGGGACTATGGGGCGTACCCAAAGGGCAACGCTATCTTCCATTACTCGCCGGCATGCTCATTGATACGGTTTCTTCGGCGTTGCTTATTCTGCTGCTTTTTGCGCGTGGCCAGCATTGGCTGAGCTTTTCAATGTTCATGGTACGGCTGGTTCGCGCCATGATTTTGTCTTATTGGCTGCGAATCGTATGGCAGTTTTTCCTGTTCGTCCGCACGGACATTTATTTCGTGATCGTGAATTTTTTTAACTGCAGGAACCTGCTTAAAGACACGGAAAATTATCTTCGCAACCTGACGGCGCGAGTAATTCCCCGAATAAAGCCGGTGGACCAGTCCGGCATTCCTGCGGCTGAGCGCAAGGTGATCCGGGCTTATGCGGTAGTCTGGGTGCTGGGCCGGATCATGGCATTCGGTATTTTATTCGCAGTTACTGTTCCGGTTGCTTACAGCTATATACGGGCCCTCACGTCCGCGTTCCGGGCCGGGTATTCGGCCAATCCTTACAACTTTGTCGATTCCTTCGTGCTGTCAGTGAGTTTTCTCATTCCAGTGATCATCGGATTTGTAATGTGGATCGACAGCATTATTCGACGCGAAAGGATCAGAGATGGCAGCTATTAACCTTGTTCCCGAAACCGGTGCTTCACCGCGCCAAGTGCTGCTGCTTGAAGCACCTGCAGGCTTTGCTCGCAAGCGTTGGATAGAAGACCGTTTACGCCATGCAGCCAGGAGCGGAGCGCGTACTTTCTATCTCTCCTGCCGTTTTGACGAGGGTGGGCCATGGGCAGGTGTAAGCGGCTTGTTCGCCGAGTTGTTTCCTGAAATCCAGGAGAGCCGGCCAGATCTGGCGAAGCACCACTCTCTTGAGTTGGTGTATGCAGTGCCGCAGCTCAGAAAATACCTGACCGTAAGCAATCCGACTCTGACCGACCTTTCCAGCGATCTGGAGAGAGTGCGCAGTTATCCGGCGGACCGCGCTTTCCGGACAGTACACGGTTTGATTGACCTGCTCGATCAATGGAAAACCAGTAGCCGGAACCCAGATGCTCCATGGGTTATCGCATGCGATGGATATGACGAAGCAGGCGCGATGAATAGCCGCTTTTTCAGGGAGTTGGTCCGGCGGCGAGGTGAATCCTTGAACCTCAGCCTGATAGTGGCAGTGGATAAGGGGAAAGCAGACAAAGTACTCCAGCAGTTCCGCTCCAATCCGGCTGGCGTTTCGACGATTGTGCTGGACGTACCCGCGGATGCACCTGTGACAATTGCTTCCAGCGCGGCTGCAGCAATAGCAAGCAAAATTGAAGAACAAATGGGCGAAGACCGCATCGAAGCACAAATCCACCTTTCTGAACTGATCAGGATGTGGGGGCTGGCCGGTCGTCCGGATAAAGTGCTGTATTACCGGTGGTTCGGGCTGGACGCCTACAACACGCTGGGCTTATATGCCGATGCCTTGCGCTATGCGGATGGCCTGTTGGAGTTCGCCTTTGAACACGCGCCAGATAACAAGTACATGCAATGGTCAATCACGGTAAAGATTTTAAACGCTTACATAGGACTGCAGGACGTTGATGCCACTCTCAAGCTGGCGGAAGGCGCAGCATTGAAATTGGCTGAGCCCGTGCCGGCCTGGCGCAGCTATCTTTTTTATATGCTTGCCATGTTGTATGCGCGCTACCAAAAGCCGCGCAATCTGAGCAAAGGCGAAGATTATCTGGATCGCGGACTGGCGGCCTTGGAAGAAGCCGAGCTGCCGGAAGACGATATTCATTTCCATTCCGTTTTCAACCGCAATGGCTTGGCGATGGTGCGCAACTTCCAGGGGCGCCATCTGGAAGCAATCGAGTTATGCCGCACCGGCCTGGAACGCCTGAATACCCATCTCTCTGCAGATAAGCACCGCTTACACCGCTCCGTCCTGGTTTACAACATCGGGCAGGTTTATATGGCGATCGGAGATCATGACGAAGCGCTCAAGCATTATGCCAACGCGATTGCCATGGATCCCAACTACTCCGAATACTATAACGAGCGGGGCAGCATCTTTCTTCAAATGGGGCGGCTTGAGGATGCGCTGGCCAATTATCTCAAGGCAATTGAATTGAGCCCTCCTTATTTCGAGGTGTTCACTAATCTTGGCCAGTGTTACCGGCGCATGGGAAGGTTGAACGAAGCAATTGAGTCCTACTCTCGCGCTCTCGATCTTGAGCCCAATCACGTCCTGGCGCTGCTGGGACGCGCGAAGGCATATGAAGAGTTGGGTAATGGAGAAAAGGCGATTGCGGATTACACGCTGGTGCTGGGGCACGACCCTGGCTTGTGGGAGGCGTTCGCCAGCCGCGGAGTGCTCCACTACGAATCCGGAAACCTGCATGCATCTCTGGCGGATTTAGACCGCGCCATTGAACTCAAACCAGACCGCTGTGAGTTGTACGAGAACCGCGCTACAGTGTTGCTTGATCTCTGCCGGGCAGCCGATGCTGCGCACGACCTGAAAACTGCCATCGGCTTGGCTTCGTCCGAGCCAGACAAAGCGGCCATTGCCGTCAGGCTACAGGCGCTCCAACAATCTGAAGAGAGCGGGAAAGTTTCCGCCTTCTGAATTTACGCAAATCGTAATTCGGCTTGAACTGCGCTTTATTTCGTGGATGCCAGGTGTAGAATAAACCGCTCATCAGGCACTTTTGTTCAGGCTGGACAGGCGCAGGTGATAGCCCACTGCGTGGCTTTGCCTGCCTATTTTGCACGTGCGAATCTTTCAGGGAGTCAGACCATGGGTGAATTTTCTAAAGACTTAAAATATGCGTCACGAGTGTACCGGAAAGGAATTGGTTTCACGCTCATTGCGGTACTCACTCTTGGGCTTGGCATCGGCGCCAGCACGGCCGTTTTCGTGGTTGTGGACGCCATCCTATTGAAGCCGCTCCCTTACCCAGATTCGGAAAGAATCGTCATCTCCCTGCGGCAGACGCCACCTGGATTGAATCTGGGCTATAACGAGATCCCATGGGGACTGCGCAGCTTTCGCCTGATGGCGGAAGATTCAAAAACCTTTCAGCATGTGGGCGCTTTCAAGAGTGACACGTTTAACCTGACCGGCAGCGGCGATCCAACCATCCTTCAGGGGCTGCGCGCCTCTTCCGAGCTTTTTCCTGCCTTGGGCATAAGTCCACTCATGGGGAGATGGTTTCGCACAGACGAAGACCAGCCGGGACACGAACATGAAGTGCTCTTGAGCTATCAGTTATGGCAGGAGCGTTTCAGCGGGAGCAAGGATATTGTGGGCCGTTCCATAGATCTGAACGGCATTCCCTATAACGTGGTGGGAGTCATGCCTGCTGGTTTTGTCTTTCCCCATGGCCAGGAAATGCCGGCAAGCTTCGATTTTCCTCCGAGAACGGAGCTTTGGGTTCCTCTCGCGGCTCCAGCTTCGTTGCCGGAAGACGCTCCCGACGATCTTGCAGTTGTAGGCCGGTTGCAGCCTAACGTGACTGTAGCCCAAGCCCAGGGAGAAATGAACGTGCTCTCCACCCAAATGGACGGCGTGATGGGGCCTAAGGGCTGGTTCAAGTCTCGTGTTATCCCTTTGCTACAGCAGGCGGCCGGAGACACGCGGTTGCCTCTGCTGTTGATGTTGGCGGCAGTAGGTGCCGTGCTACTGATTGCGTGCTCCAACGTGGCTAACCTGTTCCTGGCACGTTCGGTGGAGCGAAAAGCGGAATTCACGCTTCGGACCGCGATGGGCGCCAGACGCGGCCGGCTGGTGCGCCAGCTCTTTACGGAAAGTCTTTTCGTGAGCTGTCTCGGCGGACTGGCGGGAGTTGTGTTCGCTTATGTGCTCGTTCACTTCCTGCGGGTTTTTGCACCTTCCAACGTTCCACGACTTTATGAAATAAGTCTGGACCCTCGTGTGGTGGCCTTTGCGCTGGGTGTGACGTTGCTCAGCAGCCTCCTTTTTGGACTCACGCCTATCCAGAACCTTACTCGCAACAACTTCCTGGCGGAATCGCTGCGTGAAAGCGGACGCCGCACCAGCGGCAGCCCGATCGGCCTTCGCGCCAGGAATACGTTGATCGTGACGGAAATCGCCTTGGCCCTTGTCCTTGCAGTTGCCGCGGGATTAGTGTGCCGAACCTTTTTTCATCTGCTTAGCGTGGATAGTGGATTCACGGCTGACGGAGTGCTGACCTTTGAGTTATCATTGCCGCCCCTGAAATACCCAGACGTCAATCATATTGTGCCCGCTTACCAAAAAGTGTTGCAGGCCGTTGCAGCGGTGCCTGGGGTGACATCCTCCGGAATCGTAAAAACCATACCCCTGAACGGAGCCACGGAGGGCAGTTTCATCCGCATTCCCGGACGCGCTGTGACCTCGCTGCAGGACAGGCCGGTGGCGAATTACAACATCGCTTCGCCTGGATTTTTCCAAGCCGCAGGTACGCCTGTACTGAGTGGACGCGAGTTCCTGGAGTCGGACAAAGCTGATTCCAGGCCCGTCGTGATCGTCAATGCCGCGATGGCGAAAAAATTCTGGCCTAACCAAAATCCTATTGGCAAACAGGTAGGACTGGGTAACCCGCTTTATCCGCTGATGAATATTGTGGGCGTTGCCGCTGACGTGAAGCACATCTCTTTGCGCGAAGATCCAGGCCCGGAGATGTACGTTCCTTATACGCAGAAGCCATACCCTTCCATGTCAATGATGTATGTGGTGTTGCGCACCAAGATGAATCCCGCTTCCATTGCAGCTCCGGCACGCGAGGCCATCCACTCCGTAGACCCAGACCTGCCCATAGCGGAAGTGATGACGTTATCCACAATCCGAGATAATGCCATGGCTCAGCCTCGCTTCTTAATGCTTTTGCTTGCGTCTTTCGGCGTGTTGGCGCTTGTACTCGCCTGTATAGGAATGTACGGCGTAATTTCCTATTCCGTGATGCAGCGTACTTCGGAGATAGGTGTTCGCATGGCGCTGGGCGCGCAACGCGGAAACATTTTTAAAATGGTCCTCACCCAGGGGGCGCGGCTTGCCGTTCTGGGAATTCTGATCGGACTTGTTGCGGCCTTCGGATTCACGCGCTTAATGGAGAGTTTCCTGTACGGCGTACCTCCGACGGACCCGCTCACTTTTGTCGGCGTCTCTTTACTTCTGGCCCTGGTGGCACTTTTGGCCTGTTATGTGCCTGCGCGCCGGGCCACTCGCGTGGATCCTTTGATCGCGCTCCGCTACGAATGACGGAGCGCATGCTTATTGGAATCTGTTGCAATATGTTGAGGTTTACTGATATTTTCTACGACGCATTAAATGCTGGGAATAGCTACAATTTTCTCAAATTCTGATTTCGTCGGAGCACATCAGTTGCTCTCTTGCGATTCTAATTATTAAAAAGATTTGGTGAGCGCGGAAGGAATCGAACCTTCAACCTACTGATTAAGAGTCAGTTGCTCTGCCAGTTGAGCTACGCGCCCTTTTGCTTTGGAATGAAGAGTGGGGCTTACAGGAAGACGTTATCAGTGTAACACAGGTGGCTGGCGCAATTTGAGAAGTGACCACTCTGTCCAATATCTCGCAAGTGAATCAAAGCGGGATATGACGCAATATCATTCGCTGCCGAACAGACACTCGCTGCCCGATGTGAGTTCCTGCTGCTTTGGAACGCGCGAAGCCGAAACCCTTACAGCCCAGTCGTGCCTTTGCATTTCTTGGCAAAGTCCCCAGACCCACAAGACTGTACGGTCCCGGCCTGATCCGCGGGCTGAATGCCAATGGCTGAATTGCTGATGGCCAATTACCCATCCATCCCGAACTGCTGCTTTTTCATCCAACTCTGAGTACATAAACCTGTTTTTATCTAAAAGTGTCATGCATCGCATTATTACGTCTATCGGGATTTTTTTGTTTCTTGCCGTAAGTCTTGTCTCTGCCATCGGCTGTGTACGGCCCAATCCGCGTGGATCGCTGAGCTCATTTCAAGGGCAGGCGCCGGAAGGCAGCCCACGGCTGCTGGCAATTTATCAGCCATGGTTTGGCCAGAAAGAGCACATCAACGTCGGCTATTCCTGCCATGATCCAAATGTTTTGCGCCAGCAGATTGCCCATGCCAAAGAGCTGAATATTACCGGCTTTGTGGTCAACTGGTACGGCCCGCGGAAGGAGTTTGAAGACCAGAGCTACGCGCTTTTGCAGCAGGCCGCCAGTGAGGATGGCCAATTCAAAGTCGCCGTGCAGTATGACGAAGCCGTGGACCATCCGGGCTATGACACTGAAGCGGTGATTGTTGATCTGCAATATCTTTTTGATCGTTATATTGGGCCGAACGCCGGGCCTACGCGCAACGCCTATCTGCGCTATAACGGCCGTCCCGTAGTTTTCATCTTTCCTAAAGATTCGGGCACGGACTGGAACCGCGTGCGTGAAGTGACAAAGTCATGGCCTGATCCGCCTCTGCTTATTTATAAGGACCAAAGCTCAAAGTATCCGGATGCATTTGACGGATATTACGCCTGGGTGCAACCGGGCAAAGGCGGCTGGGCGCGCGACGGCAGCAATTACGGCGAAGATTACCTGAACTATTTTTATCGCAACATGCAGAACCATCATCCGGACAAGATCGCGGTGGGCGCAGTTTGGCCGGGGTTTGATGACACCAAGGCCTCCTGGAGCCGCAACCGTCATATTGCTTATCGCTGCGGCAAGACGTTTGAGGATGTCCTGCACATCTACCGCAAATATTATGGCGCGCAGGACGCTTCGCCTTACCTGCTGGTGGAGACTTGGAACGACTATGAAGAGGGCACCGACGTGGAACGAAGTATCAGTCACTGTGGTAACGCAGGAAGCAATACCGCTGCGGCGGGAGAGCAGTAAAATGTAAGCAGCTTTCCCGGAATAAGCCTTTAGAGATGTTGCGGCATCTAACCACTAATGCCGGAGCTGATTGTTGTGAAGAAGTCGAGAGGAAAGGTTCCCATGCGCGTACTGGTAACTGGCGGAGCGGGCTTTGTGGGATCGCATCTGTGTGATGCGCTCCTGGCGGAGAACCATCAGGTGGTCTGCGTGGACAACCTGCTTACGGGCAGCCTGCGCAATATTGCCCATCTTAAAAACGAGCCGCGCTTTGAGTTCGTGCAGCAGGACGTGAATCAGCCTTACGACGTTGGCCCGGTGGATTACGTTTTTCATTTCGCCTCGCCTGCCAGCCCTGTCGATTACATGGAGCACGGGATTGAAACGCTTAAGGTCGGTTCGTTGGGATCGTTCCACTCACTCGATCTGGCGAAGAAATACGGCGCAAAGTACATGCTGGCCTCCACTTCAGAGTGTTATGGCGATCCGCTGGAGCATCCGCAGAAGGAAACTTATTGGGGCAATGTAAATACCATTGGGCCGCGCTCGGTTTATGACGAATCCAAGCGCTTTGCTGAAGCGGCCACCATGGCGTACCGCCGCTACCACAAAGTCGATACGCGCATTCTCCGCATCTTCAACACCTATGGGCCGCGCCTGCAATTAAACGATGGCCGCGTGATCTCCAACTTTATGAAGCAGGCCCTGCGCGGCGAGCCGCTCACCGTTTACGGCGACGGCAAGCAGACGCGTAGCTTCTGCTACGTGAGCGATGAGGTAGAAGGAATTTTGCGGCTCTCGCGTTCTGATATCCACGATCCGGTAAACATCGGCAACCCTGTCGAGTTCACAATTCTTGAATGTGCGCATCTGGTGCTGAAAGTCACCGCTTCGCGCAGCCCCATTACCTACGAGCCGCTTCCGCAGGACGATCCCAAGCAGCGTCGGCCTGACATCAGCAAAGCGCGCGAACTGCTGGGCTGGGAGCCGAAGATCAACCTGGAAACCGGGCTTAAGCTCTCCATGGAATATTTCCAGCAGGCGATTGAAATTCAGGACGCCGCTAAAGCAGGCCGCCAGCAGACAGTAGCCGTGTAGGACTCATAGTCTACGGTGAGCAAGAAACCGAGTTCTGGCAAGAGCAACTCCCACAAGTGCAGCAACGCAGCCCCCGGCTACGGTGTGTTCATTATTGAAGATAGGGAGGTGTTATTGAGTAGTACTTGACCTTGTTGCGCAGAGCTTTGTAACTGATGTTCAGTTGCGCCGCCGCTCTTTTGCGGTTCCAATTGGTGGCGGCAAGGGCTTCCTTGATCGCTTTCAACTCAGTTTCATCACGGGAACTGCGTACAAGAGATTTCAGTCCCTGTTCAGGAATCATTCCGCTTTTTTGTGAAACGGCCAGATCTGCGTGGCCCCCCCGGCTCTTCTCCATAAGCTCTGAGATTACCAGTTGTTCATTTTGAAGCACGAGATAACGATTAACAAAATTGCCAAGCTCGCGGAGATTGCCGGGCCAGTGATAGCGAAGGCAGGCAGCAACGAGCTCCTCTGAATAAGGCAGAGGAGAGCGGGAATATTTGCGGGAGGAA
>Ga0070741_10014861_pt1 | contig 13355 bp, 4 predicted proteins | sample Coa_R1_4_FD_66440 | JGI IMG/M metagenome (GOLD analysis project Ga0070741, IMG submission 66440) | Surface soil microbial communities from Centralia Pennsylvania, which are recovering from an underground coalmine fire - Coalmine... | ecosystem: Environmental > Terrestrial > Soil > Unclassified ... | reverse complement strand
GATCCAGGCGCCACCATCTCGCCGGCGCCGAGCACAGGCGCGTTGGTTCAGCCCGATCCGCTCCGCTTCCTGAAAGCTCCTGCAGCCCCAACTAGCTGCGACCACACCAATTTCATGATCCACGCTGAAGAGGCCAGGCTTGAGCCCGGCACTTATTGCAACGGGATCACGATCATGGGTGGAAAAGAAGAAGCGGATGTCAGGTTCGAACCCGGCACTTATATCCTGGCCGGTGGCGGCTTGACGGTAAAAGGTCAGAGCCGGCTGAGAGGCGATGGAGTCACGTTCTTCGTGACGCAGGGACTCGGCTTCGGCTATGGGCCAGTCTCGGTAGACAGTTCAGTGGTCTCGATGCTTACCGCGCCGCATAGCGGGCCCATGGAAGGCATTCTCTTCTTCCAGGACCCGGCAGTCACAACGAGAGCAGCCAGCGCCGTGAGTGGCTCATCGGCTTCGGAGATCGAAGGCGTCCTCTACTTCCCGACCACAGCCCTCAGCTATAGCGTGCCTGGGCCGGGAGGGGACTTCCTGGTTTTGGTCGCCGATACAGTCACACTCAGCGGACAGGTTGTCTTGAACAACGACTTCTCCGATCTGGACCATGGTTCGCCCATCCACCATCATCGGGATGATGCTGATGATCGTCCAAGATCATGGGTAAGCCCAAACCCACCATCGCCGGAGCCACACGATCAGTGAAGACTGCAACCCATATCCGGTCTGCACTGCGGCCACAGCGCGGCCCATTCCAGAGGCTGAGAATGGGCGCGCGCTGCGCGCTTTGCACGGCTATTGTTTGCAGTGTGGCATTGAGCGTGTCATGGGCACAACAGCAATCGGCAGCATCACCGGCCTCCGGCAACTCTTCCACACACCCCCAGCTTTCTCCGCCCCCCGACGTCGTCTCGGCTCCCCCCACAGCCCTCAAGACGACGTCGGGGATTTTTATGAAAGTACTGGCTTCAGGAAGCGGGAGCGAGCACCCTAGCGAAAACGATTGTGTTCGCGTGCGGTTCACAGGCTGGAAGCGCGATGGTTCTCTGTTTTCTACTTCGGGGGTGCATGGGGAATCCATTGTTCAGTGCATTAACAACATGATTCCGGGCATGGTAGAAGTCCTGGGAATGATGGTCGCCGGAGAAAAGCGGCGGGTTTGGGTTCCGGCCAACCTGACCTTCGGCAAAAGGCACCACCACCGTTCCGACAGAATGGCCCTGGATGAGGAGCCTCCGCCCGATACCGATTTAACGTTCGACGTGGAATTGCTTGAGGTTATGAAGGCCCCGCTGACGCCTGCCGACCTGAAAACTCCTCCCGCGGATGCAGTGAAGACTGCCTCCGGGCTGGCATTTCGGGTCTTGAAGAACGGCGCAGGGAGCTTGCATCCCTCCATGACCAGCCAGGTCACACTGCATTTTTCCGGCTGGACAAGCGATGGCGACCTGTTTGAATCCACGATGATCAGCGGCCATCCTGCAATTTTCCAAGTGGGAAGCACGCCTCCAGGATGGCGTGAGGCATTGCAGCACATGGTTGTGGGAGAAAAAGTGCGCGTTTGGATTCCCGCGTCGCTTGCTTACGGAGAGAAACCCGTGAGCAGCATGAATCCGGCTGGAAACCTGGTCTACGACCTCGAACTTTTAGCTTCGCAATAAGCGTCCTCATTGCACCCTGTTTAGTTTTGGATACGAAATTGTCTTGGGAAGACACAAGACCTTTCACGCCCGAATATGGTGTCACCGGGATGACAGATGCAAGCGGAATATCAGAATAGAAAACACTTAACAGCACATGTATCGCGCGTTTCGTTGAATCAGGAATGCAAAAGGAAGCAAATCCTATGATCAGGCAAATTCTCTTTTTCGTTATCTGTTCGGCGCTTTTATTTTTCTTTGCCTTGTCTCCCCTGCCGGTTACAGGCCAGAGCAATTCCGCCGCCGGCAAGCCGGTTGTGATCTTTGCAGATCATCACGATGTATCGCCACCTTTGCGAACCATCCCTCAATTCATTCCGGCAAAGAACGAGCGATTGCGGGAATTCAATGAAGAGCAGGAAGAAGAGAATCAGCGGTCCGGGGCGGCGGCGAGTCGCAGAGCCATGGTGGAAGATACGGCAACGCAGAGCACCGCAGGTTCTTCCGCAGTAACAATTATTCCCAATAAGAACTTTGATGGAATCGGAAGCGGAATTGCCGGTTTTACCGTAGGGGGCGCGCCTCCGGATACAAATGGGGCGGTGGGCGCCACGCAGTATGTTCAAGCTGTCAACAGCGCTTTTGCAGTCTTTGATAAGAATACCGGCGCTCTCTTGCTCGGTCCGGAAGATTTCCGGACGCTTTACACCGGGTTTGGCGGTCTATGCGAGACCCAGGGTGGCAGCGATCCCGTGGTTCTGTACGACAAGCTGGCAGGCCGCTGGATACTTTCAATCCTGGTCTCAAGTAACGCGCAGAATTTTGAATGTTTCGCCGTCTCCACGAGCGCGGATGCCACAGGCAGTTACAACCGCTACGCGATCCCGTTTGGAGGCAATCTCAACGACTTTCCCAAGCTCGGAGTCTGGCCCGATGCCTACTATTTTTCTGGAAATGAATTCGACCAGGTGCACAACGGCGGATTGGTGGACCGCAACTTCTGCGCCATCAACCGCGATGCCGCTCTGAATGGCGGCGCCTTGCAGATTATCTGCTTCAAGGTGGCGGTTTCGCAGACTTCGGGCGCGGTGCTGCCCGCCGATATGGATGGCACAACGCCGCCTCCGCTGGGAGAGCCTGATTTTTTCCTCGTCCTGGGCCGGGATTTTGCTTCACTGCGGATGTTTAAATTCCATGTTGATTTTGCTACGCCGGCCAATTCCGCGCTTCTTGGACCCGTGGATATTCCAGTGGCGGCCTTCAACCGGCTTTGCCCAGGCACTAATTGCATCCCGCAGCCGAACACGACACAATTGCTGGCTTCCATTGGCGATGTACCCAACTTTCGCGTAGCGTACCGTAACTTTGGCGATCACGAAACCATTGTGCTTAACCATTCGGTGCAAACCGGAACCAGCGGTGGCGTGCGCTGGTATGAAATTCGCGATCCGAACGGTACTCCTACCGTATTCCAGCAAGGGACATTTGCTCCCGACGCAAACTGGCGCTGGATGGCCGGCGTCGCCACCGATAAAGTTGGCGACATAGCGGCCGGCTACAGCTTATCGAGCAGCACTATTCGACCCTCGGTTGCTATTGCGGCGCGAGCAGTTTCAGATCCATTAGGCACGCTCGGCCCCGAACAGGTTGCCTTTTCCGGCGCAGGTTCACAAACACCAACGCTGAATCGCTGGGGCGATTACAGCGCCATGTCTGTCGATCCCGAGGATGACTGCACCTTCTGGTACACCAATGAATACATACCCAGCGACGGAAATTTTAACTGGCGCACACGAATTGTCAGCTTCAGCCTCTCCGGCTGCATCACAGCGCCGGTAGCTACACTGAATCCAACAAGCCTCGCTTTTGCCAACCAGAGCATCGGCGCCGCCAGCGCTGCCCAGGCAGTCTTGTTGATGAACAATGGCCCTGGCCCTCTTACGGTCAGCGGCATCTCCACAACCGGAGACTTTTCGCAGAGCAACGATTGCCCAACCTCTTTGCCTATGGGATCGAGTTGCACAATCGACGTCACCTTTGCTCCTACCGCGGCGGGTACGCGCAGCGGCGCATTAACGGTGAGCGACAATAGCTCGAACGGTCCTCATGTTGCGACCCTCACTGGAACGGGAATTGCCGCCGGCAACGGCAGTACGGCCATTGGTTTCAGCAATGGCTTCACCGGCGGGAATCTAACGCTGAATGGCGGAGCCGTGCTTAACGGAACTGCTTTGCGTATCACAGACGGACAGACGAACGAGGCACGCAGCGTATTTTTCAATACTCCAGTCGCAGTGGAATTCTTTACTACCGACTTTACGTTCCAACTTACAAATGCCATTGCAGAGGGCTTCACCTTTACCCTTCAAGGCAATAACCCAAACGCGGTTGGCCCCGCGGGATCCGGATTGGGATATGGGGGGATAACAGGAGGCATCCCCAACAGCGTGGCGGTCAAGTTCGATTTAGCCAATACTCTCGGCGAAGGCAGCAACTCGACCGGTATTTACACCAATGGCGCTTCACCAACTGTTCCCGCGATCAATCTTGTCCCTTCAGGAATCAACCTGCACGATGGACATATTTTTTACGTGCACATGACGTACAACGGAAGCGTGCTGGCATGGACCATCACAGATTCTAATACCGGCAAGAGTTTTTCCGCATCTGCGCCGGTGGATATTCCCGGCCATGTGGGCACATCCACGGCTTTCGTTGGATTTACCGGTGGAACCAGCGGCGCCACGGCCATTCAGGACATTCTTACCTGGAGCTTCCAGGCACCAGGAGTCACAGCTCCGTTTGTCACGCTCAAGCCCGACAGCCTGGCTTTTGGCAGCCAGAACATAGGCGCAGCCAGCGCGGCCCAGGCAGTCACGGTTACTAATCAAGGCCCCGGCATAGTTTCGATCAGCAACGTTGCTACGAGCAATGACTTCGCGCAGACAAATAATTGCCCATTGTCCCTCGATGTAGGTGGGAGCTGCGTCATTAATATAAGCTTCCTTCCAACCAAGGCCGGCACACGCCTTGGAGCCTTGACCGTAACTGATAATGCATTCAACAACTTACAAACGTCGAGTTTGATCGGCATTGGCCTCGATCCTGGCGTGCCTGCTCCGGTGAACTTTGCTGCTGGTTTTACGGCAGGCACCGGGTTTTCATTGAATGGAGGCGCTGCCATCAGTGGCGCACGCCTGCGAATCACCGATGGTGGCAGAGGCGAGGCCCGCAGCGCATTCTTTGTTCCACCGGTCAATATTCAGTCCTTCACCACCGATTTCACCTTCCAGCTCACCAATGCCAATGCAGATGGATTCACCTTTGCAATTCAGAGGAGCGCGCCCACGGCAGTCGGGGCAAGCGGCGGCGGCTTGGGTTATGGGGCTTCCAGCGCCAGTGGAAGTGATGGGATTCCCAATAGTATTGCCATCAAGTTCGGCATATTTAACAGTAACTCAACAGCCCTGCTGACCAATGGCGCCTTCCCGGGCAGCACATCCACCGATATGACCGCTTCGGGAATCAACTTGCACACGGGAGATGTTTTCTACGTCCATGTCACCTACGACGGCATGACACTCACATGGACGGTTACGGATTCAGTCACAGGAGCAACTTTTTCTGCTTCCAGGCCTATCGATATTCCCACCGTGATCGGCGGGCCGGCAGCGTTTGTAGGTTTCACCGGCGGTACAGGTGGTTTGACTTCTATACAGGATATTCTTAGCTGGACCTTCCAGACCGCAGGAACAATTTCCTCTTATGCAACCCTGACTCCCGGCACTCTGGCATTCGGGACCCAGAACGTAGGCACAACCAGCACAGCCCAAACTGCTACCCTGGCCAACAACGGACCCGGTGTTCTAAACATCGGTAACATCAAAACCAGCGGGGACTTTGCCCAAACGAATAATTGCGGAGCGTCGCTCGTTGCTGGCGCAACCTGCACGATCCAAATAACCTTCAGTCCCGCCATATCAGGCCCACGGACCGGCTCGTTAACTGTGAATGACGATGCAGCTATTAATCCGCAGAGCGTCAGTCTTTCCGGCTTAGGGGTTGTCAGTGGCGGCACGCTGGCGGTTAATTTCGGCGGCGGCTTTATCAATACCGGCTTGAAGCTGAACGGAGCGGCGCTCAATGGAACCCGCCTTCGCCTCACCGATGGAGGAACAGGCCAGGCGCGCAGCGCATATTTTGCCACGCCGGTAGATGTGCATGCCTTTGTCAACGATTTCAATTTCCAACTTACGAACGCCACCGCCGATGGCTTCACTTTTGTCATCCAGAACAGTGCGGTCACCGCCGTGGGAGGCTCCGGCGGAGGGCTGGGTTATGGGCCCAGCAATCCGGGCGGGATGACGGGTGGAATCGCCAAGAGCGCCGCGGTTAAATTCGATTTGTTTAACAGCAATGGCGAAGGCAACAATTCAACTGGCCTGTTCACCAATGGCACTTTCCCTGGCCTGCCTGCCGTAGATCTCACCCCTTCGGCAATCAACCTGCACAGCGGAGATATTTTCTCGGTGCATATGACTTACGATGGCGCCACGCTCGCATGGTCTATTACAGATACCAAAACGGGAAGCAGCTTCTCGACATCTGTCGCTGTGGATATTCCCACAACGGTAGGTGGGCCGATGGCCTTTGTGGGCTTCACGGGCGGAACCGGTGGATTGACTGCTATTCAAGACATCCTCGCCTGGACGTTCCAGACAGATGCAACCGCGCCGGTGGCAATCGTCAGTCCCGCGAGCCTCACGTTTACCGGCCAGACAGCCGGCACAGCCAGTGCAACCCAGGTGGTCACGCTGGCCAACAACGGTCCGGGACCCTTGACCATCAGCGGCATCTCTGCCAGCGGAGATTTTTCACAAACCAACAATTGCGATACATCCGTGGCTGCCGCTGCAAGCTGCTCGATCAACGTGACATTTACGCCTGCCGCAACTGGCGCGCGAGCAGGCACGTTGACCGTGAACGACAACGCCTTCATCGCTCCGCAAACAGTTTCCCTCTCAGGCACGGGCCTGCAGGATGCCACGACTGTTGCTCTGGTCTCTTCGCTTCCTGCTTCCACCTTCGGCCAGCCGGTTACCTTCACCGCGACCGTAACTCCGGTGACTCCGACCACGGCCCCCGCACCTTCAGGAACAATCACCTTCACTGACGGCAGCACCACGCTGGCTTCCGTAGCCATCAGCAGTAATAGCGCCAGCTTTACAACTTCGGCATTGACGGCAGGCAGCCACAACATTACCGCCAGCTACAGTGGTGATGCCCTATACTCGGCAAGCGCTTCGCCGGTGCTTATACAAACGGTAAGCCAGGCGACGCCGGTCATCACATGGAACACACCCGCGCCTATCGTCTATGGGACCTTACTAAGTTCCGCGCAACTCAACGCCATCGCCAATACGGCGGGCACCTTTGTTTATACTCCTGCCGGCGGAGCTGCATTGAATGCCGGCGCCAATCTCTTGTCCGTAACGTTCACCCCGGCCGATACGCTTGACTTCACCACTGCCACCGCAACAGTAACTCTTATCGTGAATCCCGCGTCTTTGGTGGTTACCGCCGATTCTCAGACCAGGCTGCTGAATGCGCCGAATCCGCCGTTCACGGTAACGTACAGCGGCTTCGTGCTGGGTCAGGGGCCAGCGGTATTGAGCGGAGCACTTTCGTGTGTAACAACCGCCGTCATGAATAGTCCGGTAGGAACTTACCCCATCACCTGCTCGGGACAAAGCTCGCCGAACTACTCCATCACGTATGTTCCAGGCGCTCTCAGCGTTATCTTCGCGCCTGCCGGAACCTGTGATCGCGAGCCCGGACACGTGATTCTGCCGCCCATCGCCGCCGATGGAAGCAGCGTGTTCAGGGCCCATGCAGATATACCCGCAAGGTTCCGCGTCTGCGATGCCAATGGGATTTCTATCGGTGCGCGGGGAACGGTGCAGAGTTTCAGGATCATTAAAATTGCAACTCCAGGCGGATCTACGACAGTTGATCTTCCCGTTCCACCACGGCATGAGAAATTTGAGTTTGAACGCCATGAAAAAGAGTGGGAATTCCACATTGATGTTTCCGATCTCTCGCCCGGATCAACATATTTCTTCCGCGTCCTGCTGCAAGATGGGTCGAGCATTGATTTCAGTTTCAGCATTCGCAAAATATCACACCACCATCGCCATGATGACGACGATGGAGGCCGGAAGTCCGGCAGATAAGCCGCGTATGAAAACACAGGCTGCCTCAATGTGTATGCGTACTCCTTCACCTTCGGCAACGTGAAGCTGCTTACCGTCTTACTATGATTCAATCGCAGCATAGTTGTGCTCGCCATCACCGTGAATGTAAAAGCTGGCGCGCATTGCCCTTCGGGCCGCAACGCCGAGTGCCGAGATAACGAACTTCTCCAAGCCAAAAACTTAGTGACAAATCTGCTATAGAGCATTATTATTTCGGGCCAATTGGATTTAAGGCAATTATTGAATTGCCAGTTTTTTGCTCTAGCTATGTGCTATATAGCAAATATTCTCCTATAAGGAGTATGTATGAACCGACATCTGCGAGAAGTTGGCATTGTCTGCGTTCTGCTGGTTATAGTCTCGGTGAGCTTTGCGCAAAGCACCCCCGCGTGGCAGCCCTGGACCGCGTACACCGTCGGAACGTTGGTAACCTTCAATGGCACAACATATAAATGCCTCCAGAGCCATACCTCGCAGCCAGGATGGGAGCCGCCGAATGTTCCGGCGCTCTGGCAGCCTGTAACGAATGCATGCTCTGCAGTGCCGAGCGTTCCGAGCGGACTCAAAGCTTCTCCAACAATAGGCACAAGCACGGGCTTGAGCTGGTCGGCCTCGAGCGTTGGCGCTAACTGTGGCGCTCCTGCGTACACGGTTTTTGAAAATGGCGCCAGCATTGCCGGTAACCTCAATGGCACCAGCTTCGCGGTATCCGGATTGTCCGCATCGACTACCTATAATTTCACCGTCTCGGCAACCGACGTGGCAGGCACATCGGCGCAAAGCGCGGCCGTTACCGTGAATGGCTGTCAGGCGCCCATGATTCCCCCTGTGCCTGCTGGATTGAAGGCCTCGGGAACAACAAGTACAAGCATAACTTTGAGCTGGTCGCCATCGAACGTAGGGAGCTGCGGCCCGGTGACCTACACGGTCTTTAAGAACGGAACAATGACCATCAACAACCTGAGCAGCACCAGCTTCATGGTCACTGGGCTTTCACCGGCAACGACGTACAGCTTCACGGTAGCAGCTTCGGATTCGGCCGGCACATCAGCAAAGAGCGCTCCACTTTCCGTTACGACATCGCCGGCGTGCAACAGCGTGCCCGGAGCCGTCAGCGGGCTCACTGGCTCAGCCACACAGAACAGCGTTGCGCTGAATTGGAATGCTGCGAGCGTGGCGGCCAACTGCACCGTGACTGGCTACACCGTAAAGAACGTTACAACCGGCGTCGTAACTAATGTCACAGGCACCAGCACTGTTCTCAGCGGATTGACGCCGGCGACAAGTTACACCTTCAGCGTCGCAGCCAACGACCAGGCGGGTGCCGGTCCCAGCGCGTCGACTACCGTGAAGACATTATCCAGTGGAGGTGGAGGCGGACGTCTGCTGGCCGGATATTGGCACGATTTTGACAATGGGACCGGATTCATCCCGCTGCGCAACGTTCCTGCTGCCTACGACATCATTATCGTGGCGTTTGCCACTCCAGGCAGCGGAACGGCTGACATTACCTTCTCCGTCTTCTCCGCCGAAACCGATGCCCAGTTCATCAGCGACATCGCTTTCCTGCATAGCCAAGGCAAGAAGGTGTTGCTGTCGATCGGTGGCGGAGCAAGTCCAACGATCGCGTTGAATTCTTCAGCCGATGTTCAGACATTCGTGAATTCTGTTTCGAACCTGATACGAAAATATGGCTTTGATGGAATTGATATCGACATCGAGAACCACAACCTGTTCCTGAATTCGGGCGACAATGATGTGACGCATCCTACGACGCCGGTGGTGGTGAACCTGATCGCTGCCTTGAATCAGCTGGCAGCGCAGATTGGCCCCAGTTTCATGCTCACCATCGCGCCGGAAACCTTCTACGTGCAGGAGGGCTACAACTTCCCTGCCACTCCCGCGTATCTTCCTGTGATCTATGGGACGAGAAATGCGCTCAGTTACCTGTGGGTGCAGGAATACAACTCCGGTCCGATCATGGCCCTGGACAACCAGTTCTACAACATGGGCGGCGCCGACTTCATTGTTGCCACCGAAGAGATGGTAATGTCTGGGTTCCCTATAGGGCGCAATCCTGCCGATTTCTTCCCCGGCGTGCCGCAGCAAAAGGTGATGCTTGGAGTCCCCTCGTTTGTCGATGCCGGCAACGGATTTGTAGACAATGCCACTCTGGAGCAGGCATTGAACTACCTCGTCAAAGGCCAGCCGTTTGGAGGCACGTATGTGTTGCGCAACCCTGCCGGTTATCCCAATATGCGCGGGGTAATGACTTGGTCCATTAATTGGGATGTCTTCGGCGGGCAAGTCTTTTCAAGTGGTATGCGAAGTTATCTGAACTCGTTGCCGCCGGTGCAATGACAGGAGGTTTCCAATGAGACGTACATACCTGACAAAGTTCATCGCGCTCTTTTTCTGTTTCGTTGCCATAACTGTTTCAGCCCAAAGCATTCCCGTTTGGCAACCCAACACCACTTATGCGGTGGGAGCGTTGGTCACATTTAATGGACAGGAATTCAGATGTATTCAGGCCCACACTTCCCAAGTGGGATGGGAGCCACCCAACGTTCCGGCCCTGTGGGGACTGATCAGCGGAGCCTCGCCCGATTTCTCGATCTCGGGTACGCCTGCTTCACAGAGCGTCGCGCCAGGTGGCACTGCCAGCTACACGGTTTCCATCGGCGCGCTGAACGGGTTCAGCGGCAAGGTTTCGTTGAGCGCCAGCGGATTGCCCAGCGGCGCGACGGCGAACTTCAACCCATCTTCCGTCAGCGGTTCGGGTTCGTCCACGCTGAAGGTATCCACTTCCAGTGCAACCACCGCAGGAAGCTTCACTGTTACGGTCACGGGCGCCAGCGGCAGTTTGTCCCACAAAGCCAGCGTAACGCTAACTGTTAATGGACCGGCAAAGCAAGACTTCTCGATCTCGGCAATGCCAGCATCACAAGCCGTGACGGCGGGCGGCAGCACCCGCTACACGGTTTCCATCGGGGCGCTGAATGGATTCAGCGGTATCGTTTCGCTGAGTGTGAGTGGATTGCCCAGTGGAGCGACTGCCAGCTTCAGTCCAACATCTGTTGCCCGTTCAGGTTCGGCAATATTGAGCATTTCCACGACCAATGCAACCACGACAGGAAGTTTCACCCTCACCGTTATGGGCGCCAGTGGCAGCCTGGCCCATAGAGTCTCTGTAACACTGAGCGTGGGTGGCACAGGCGGCTCGGGAACGACGACCGGGAGTGTTCACTTCCATTTGCTCTTAGGTGTAAGCAATGCGCAGGAGAGCCTGACGCTCGATGGTGGCAACTTTAACGACCTTATTATGTCGAACATGATTGCAGGCGTGATGTATGGCCACCTGGTGCAGGAGTACGCTCCGTTTCCTGGTCTGCAGTTCAACAAGGATTACCTGTATGGATCGATCATGGCGCAGCTATTACAGGAGAATCTTGCCACACAGGATTACTTATCCAGCACCAACTTGATCGATCCCTCACCCGATCAACAGGCCGTCATGGGAACAGGCCAGGGTGGTCCCTATCAAATCAACAACTATGCCGTGGACATGGTTTCTGGCGGGACCGCGCCGACCGGGCACTCCCTCATCAACTACATTGCGATTCAAAAAAACATCGGCTACACCATGACAACAGCCGCAAGCCAGTTCCAGCAGCCTACTCCACCGTCTTTCAACAACAAGTTCTACGGACCGATGCTGCCGGCTTTCTTCCACTACAACGACATGGTGGCGCTGAATGTCATTGGCAAAGGGCCAGGTGCGTTTAGCACGCCCTGGCAGCCGGAGTACGACCAGAGCCTGGCAAACTTCGTGAATCTGCCGAACAGCTTCCTCGAAGTGATCTTGAATGTCGCTTATAACCAGGGGTATTACGGTGGGCTGGTCTCCCAATACAGCACGAAAGGCGCGACAGCGAACGCTTCAACGGTCGCATCTGTGAACTTGTATAGCTCGATTTGGGGAGATTCCAGTACCTTTGTACAGTACCCCTACCAGGTGCATTATTATCTGGACCAAATGTATGACAATCCCATCCCGACCACGAACCCAACAACAACTGTCACACCCACCAATCACATTATTTTCAACATGACCAGTTTGGGAAATGTCTTCTCGCAAGTTTTTCAGACCCTGGATTTTTCCGATGGCGCCAAACCTGCGCAGTTCTTCACGGCTGCGCAGGCGCAGAGCGCGTTCAACTCGGCCCTGGCGCAGCATGGCGTTGCGAGTACGGCCAATCTCGATCTCAGCAACGCCGCCGACCGTGCCAGGCTGTTTGCGGTGATCGATAGTGCCATAGGCAATCTTGAAACGACGGTGGGCATGAAGTTCAACGCTACGACTAACTCGCAGCTCTAAAACTGCTCACAGATTTGTAGTTTGTGAATAGCAAAACTTGTGGTCGCAAAAATTTCATCGGCAAGATTTACAATACGGGCGAATTAACAGGCAACTCCTAAACCTCAGATATTCCAAGACAGGCGCGCAGAAACTTCCGCGCGCCTGTCTTCAGAGCACTATATTCTGAGGATTCCAGGAACCCTTCATTGCGCCGTGAAGTTGCAGGTAGTCAGCGAACCAGGATTGCTCGAGTTCACATTCAGTCCCCACCAATCCAGGGCTGTAACCCCACTCTGCTCCGAACGGAAGGCAAAGTTTGTGCCCACCGTCAGCTCTGTCCCTCCTGCCGGTGTCACGAAGATCGAATATGTGTGCGAGGGAACATTGATCACCAGACGGAAGTGATAGCTCACTCCACCCGAGTAAGGAATCGTTGACAGCGCTGCGTATGCGCCGCCGTTGCGCGCGTCAATATCGCCTGACGGATTGAAGCGCGTAAGCGTGGCAAAGCCCGTGTAGGCCGTCTGCGCACCCTGCGACAGCCCTACCACGGCGTTGAGCGGTGAGGTTGAAGGCGTGACATCGTATTGCGCCGTGAATGTTCCCATCTGCGCCAATGCCAAGGCGGTGTTGTGCCAGCCGTCACCTGCCGTGCCGGTCACGCACGATGTGGCGACCACCAACGTCGTCGTGGCGGAGTGGGACAAGCTGCCGCTGCTTCCGGTAATGGTGAGGGTATAAGTGCCGGCAGGGGTGGAGCCGCTGGTGGTTACATTCAACGTAGAAGAACCCGATCCGCCCGAGATCGAACTGGGATTGAACGTGCCGCTGGCGCCAGCGGGCAGTCCGCTTACGCTCAGGCTGACTGTGCTCGTAAAGCCATTGATGGATGTCACCGTGGCTGTATAGCTGGTGCTCGCGCCTTGCGTCACTGTTTGCGACGCCGGACTCGCCGCGATCGAGAAATCCGGCGCCGGCGTGCTCACACTGACGTTGCTGAAAGTCGAAGTATTTAACGCGGCTGTATTGTGCGATGTTACCGACAAGCCTGCTTGCACTCCACTGGCCATGGTTACGCTGATCGTGCCCACCTGCGTCCAGGTCACG
>Ga0070741_10014860_pt1 | contig 13356 bp, 11 predicted proteins | sample Coa_R1_4_FD_66440 | JGI IMG/M metagenome (GOLD analysis project Ga0070741, IMG submission 66440) | Surface soil microbial communities from Centralia Pennsylvania, which are recovering from an underground coalmine fire - Coalmine... | ecosystem: Environmental > Terrestrial > Soil > Unclassified ... | reverse complement strand
CCGATCCCGACGCACGAGACCGGGCGACGCAGGGTGCGCTGGAGATCCATTAGCCTCTCGGGCACGGAGGGGTGAGCCGATCCAGGCTCAGCAAAAGTGATACCCGAGCAGCCGCCTTGCGCCGCCCATCCCTAACTCCTAGACTTTCAAGCATCTTGGACGTCATCGCCGGACGCGATGCTTGAGCGGGAACAGTCAGACTGTGGCAAAAGAGCCACAGCTTGAGTGGCTCGATGCGTGGTCATATTACCACGACCCGTAAACCGCAGAGCTGGGCGGCGGAAGTCGAGGCTGTCGCCTCAACTCGCAGCTGGTCTGATGGCTTGCCCTGTCTGGGCGCCGAGGATGCCGGCCAGGAACCGTCCCGTCGCCGACTGCTCGTTGGCGGCCAGCTCTTCCGGGGTGCCTGCGCCGACGACCCGCCCGCCCGCCTCGCCGCCTTCCGGCCCGAGATCGATGATGTAGTCGGCGACCTTGATCACATCGAGGTTGTGCTCGATCACGACGACAGTATTACCCTGATCGACCAGCTTGTTCAGCACGTCCAGGAGCTTGCGCGTGTCCTCGAAGTGCAGCCCGGTCGTCGGCTCGTCGAGGATGTACAGCGTCCGTCCGGTGCCGCGCTTCGACAGCTCCTTGGCGAGCTTCACGCGCTGCGCCTCGCCGCCCGAGAGCGTCGTGGCCGACTGGCCGAGCTCGATGTAGCCGAGACCCACATCCTGCAGCGTCCGCAGCTTGTTCGCGATGCCCGGGAAGTTCTCAAGCAGAGGAAGCGCCTGATCCACGGTAAGCTCGAGGATTTCGGCAATCGACTTGCCGCGATAGCGGATCTCGAGCGTCTCGGCGTTGTACCGTCGCCCCTTGCACTGCTCGCAGGGCACGTACACGTCGGGCAGGAAATGCATCTCGATGGCCATGACGCCGTCGCCCTGGCAGGCCTCGCAGCGGCCGCCCTTCACGTTGAACGAGAAGCGTCCCGGCTTGAACCCGCGGGCCCTGGCCTCGGGCAGCATCGCGAACAGATCGCGAATGAAGGTGAACAGGCCCGTGTAGGTGGCCGGGTTCGAGCGCGGCGTGCGGCCGATCGGCGACTGATCGATCTCGATCACCTTGTCGACGAGTTCGATGCCGTCGATGCGGTCGTGCGCGCCCGGCTCGACCGCCGCGCGGTACAGCGCGCGCGCAAGGCCGGCATACAGGATGTCGTTCACCAGCGTCGACTTGCCCGACCCGCTCACGCCGGTGACCGCCGTGAACACCCCCAGCGGGAAGCGCACGTCGATGTTCTTCAGGTTGTTCGCGCGCGCGCCCCGAATCACCAGGTCGCCGCGCAGCGACGGCCGGCGCGCCGTCGGGATCGGCACCGATCGCGCCCCGACCAGATACGCGCCGGTCAGCGAGCCCTCGGCCGCCGCCTCGTCCATCAGCTCGCGCGGCGGGCCCTGGAAGATGACGCGGCCGCCGTGCTCGCCGGCGCCCGGTCCGAGGTCGATCACGTAATCGGCCGTCCGGATCGTCTCCTCGTCGTGCTCGACGACAATCACCGTATTGCCCAGGTCTCGAAGCCGGGCGAGCGTGGCCAGCAGCTTCCGGTTGTCGCGCTGATGGAGGCCGATCGACGGCTCGTCGAGCACGTAGAGCACGCCCGTCAGGTTGGTGCCGATCTGGGTGGCGAGCCGGATGCGCTGCCCTTCGCCGCCCGACAGCGTCGCGGCGCCGCGGGCGAGCGTGAGATAGCCCACGCCGACATCGTTGAGGAACCGCAGCCGCTCCTGGATCTCGCGCAGGATTCGGGAGGCGATGACCGCCTCGCGGTCGGTCAGCTGGAAGTTCTCGAAGACCTTGAGCGCCGTGGAAATGGGCAAGTTGACGTACTCGGCGATCGTTCGCCCCTTGACCCGCACCGACAGGCTCTCGCGCTTCAGCCGCTCGCCCCCGCACGTCGGGCAGGGCCGGAGCGAGCGGTAGGGCTCGAGCTCCTCCTGTTCGGCCCACGTCCCTGACTCGTAGCGCCGGCGCAGGTTGGGAATCAGCCCCTCGAAGCTGTACCGGCCGGCCGTGCCTCCAAACAGCACGACCTCGCGGCTCTTCCGCGGCAGCCGGCCAAAGGGCGCCGCCAGGTCGATCCCGAACTGCCGGCTCAGCTCCTGCAGCGTCTCGCGCACGAGCTTGCGGTCTCCTTTGCTCCAGGGAGCGATGGCGCCCTCGGCGAGCGACCGGCGGTCGTCCGGGATCACGCGCTCCGGGTCGAAGTCCACCGTCGCGCCAAGCCCCTGGCAGGCGGGGCACGCGCCGTGCGGCGAGTTGAACGAGAAGGCGCGCGGCGTCATCTCAGGCACGCTCACCCCGCAGTCGACGCACGCCAGCTTGCGCGAGAACAGCCGATCCCCCCCGCCAAGGCTGTTGATGACGACAACGTCGCCCGCCAGATTCAGGGCGATATCGACCGACTCGGTCAGGCGCCGCTCGATCCCCCTGCGGACGATCAGCCGGTCGACGACGACGTCGATCGTGTGGTTACGGCGCCGGTCCAGCTTGATGTCCTCCTCGAGCGAGCGGAACTGGCCGTCGATGCGGGCCTTCGTGAACCCCCGCGCCCTGAGGGCGGCCAGCTCCTTCCTGAACTCGCCCTTGCGGCCCCGCACGATCGGCGCCAGCACGTTGATCCGCTCCTCCTGCGGGTACAGCATCACCATGTCGACGATCCGCTCGAGCGACTGGGAGGCGATGGCCCGCCCGCAGCTCGGGCAGTGCGGCACGCCGATGTTGGCGAAGAGCAGCCGCAGGTAGTCGTAGATCTCGGTGACGGTCCCCACCGTCGATCGGGGGTTCGAGCCCGTCGTCTTCTGCTCGATCGAGATGGCCGGCGACAGGCCGTCGATCAGGTCGACGTCGGGCTTCTCCATCTGCTCGAGGAACTGCCGCGCGTAGGCCGAGAGCGACTCGACGTAGCGCCGCTGTCCCTCCGCATAGATGGTGTCGAAGGCGAGCGACGACTTGCCGGATCCCGACAGGCCGGTGATGACGACCAGCTTGTTGCGCGGGATGTCGACGTCGATGTTCTTGAGGTTGTGGACGCGGGCGCCGCGCACCGCAATCCAGTCGTGCGCCATGGAAGCCTGCAGGGTAGCCTTCGATAGTACCACGACCGCTGCACGACCAGAGGCGTTCAGCCGGCCCTGTCCAGCCAGGCGCGAGGGCGCCCGACACGGCGCAAGAGACGACGCCTCCCGCCCCGGAACGCGCCCCGGCCGGACGCGCGCCGCGTGATATCGTCCCCGCAATGGCCCTCGACACCGTCAGCCGCAGGCCGACTGCCTCCCTGCGGCAGCTGCTCCGGACGAAGAGCCTGGACACGCTCGTCGCCGAGGGCGAGGCCCCGCAGCCTCGCCTCGCGCGATCCCTCGGCGCCTTCGACGTCGTCATGCTGGGCATCGGCGCCATCGTCGGCGCCGGCATCTTCGCCACCATCGGCACGGCCGCCGCCGGCGACGCCGCGCGGCCGGGCGCCGGGCCGGCGCTCGTCGTCTCGTTCGCCGTCACCGCGGTCGCCTGCGGGTTCGCCGCGCTGTGCTATGCGGAGTTCGCCGCCATGGTGCCGATCTCCGGCAGTGCGTACACCTACGCTTACGCGACCCTCGGCGAGCTCGTCGCGTGGATCATCGGCTGGGATCTCATCATCGAGTACGCCGTCGGCAACGTCGCCGTCGCGATCAGCTGGGGCAACTACTTCAAGACGCTCCTCTCGGGCTTCGGCATCGCCGTCCCCGACTGGCTGTCGACCGACTATCGGACCGCCTCCCGCATTCCCGGCCTGCTGGAACATGCGCCCCATGTCCTCGGCATCCCCATCGTGCTCAACGTCCTTGCCTTCGGCATCGTCGCGGCGATCACGCTCGTGCTTGTGATCGGCATCCGGGAGAGCGCGACGACGAACACCGTGATGGTGATCCTCAAGCTCGCCGTGCTGGGCTTCTTCGTCGTGGTGGGCTGGAGCTCCGTGCGCCGGGCGAACTTCACCCCCTTCGCGCCGAACGGCTGGGCCGGCGTGCAGGCGGGTGCGGCCATCGTCTTCTTCGCCTACATCGGGTTCGACGCCGTCTCCACGGTGGCGGAGGAAACCCGCAACCCGGCCCGCGACCTGCCCATCGGCATCATCGGCTCGCTCCTGATCTGCACGCTCATCTACATCGTCGTGGCGCTGGTGTTCACCGGGATCGTGCCCTATAGCGTCCTCAGGCAGAAGCTCGCGACCGAGCAGGCGGAGCCGCTGACGATGGCGCTCCAGTACGCGAACCTCGAGCAGTGGCGCGCGGCGGCCGTCGGCATCGTGGCGTTCGGATCGGTCGTCGCCCACACAGCCGTGCTGCTCGTGTTCCAGCTCGGCCAGCCGCGCATCTTCTTCTCGATGGCGCGCGACGGCCTGCTGCCGCCCGCCTTCGCGCGGGTGCATCCGCGGTTCCGGACGCCGCACGTCACAACCATCCTCACCGGCGCCGCCGTGGGTGTCTGCGCGATGTTCACGAGCATCGACGAGATGGTGGATCTGACGAACATCGGCACACTCTTCGCCTTCATCCTCGTGTCGGTAGGGATTCTCGTCCTGCGCCGGCGCGATCCGGGACGGCCCCGGGCCTTCCGGACGCCCGGGGCGCCGATCGTCCCGCTGCTCGGGATCCTCTCGTGCGCCTACTTGATGCTGGGCCTGCCGTGGGTGACTTGGATGAGGTTCGGGCTGTGGCTGCTCGCCGGACTGGTCGTCTACGGACTGTACGGCGCCCGGCGGAGCGCGCTCGCGGCTCGGCCCTGATTCACGACTTCGCGATCCGGTACGCCGTGTCGTTGGAGCACACGACGAAGCCGCCGTCCCGATCGAAGGCGACGCCGACGAGGCTGGGCGCCGCGAGCACCTGCTCCGCGCGGGCATCGGCCGACAGGCGGTAGAGTCCGCTCGATCCGGCCAGAGCCTCCACGACGAAGAGCGATCCCGACCGGTCGAACGCAAGGCCCTGCGGCCGGCCGAATCCCTCTGTGAACACGCTGACCTGCCCGTCGGGCGCAATCCGATAGACGGCGTCGTGGGCCGACAAGGTCGGCGCCGTCGCAAAGAGCGCTCCGTCGGGGGCGAGCGCCAGGTGAAACGCGGCGACGCTCGCCGGCAACGTCGCAAACGGTGCGGCGCGCCCCTGCCGATCCACCTTGAAGATGGTGCCCGATCGATCGCCCACGAACAGCATCCCGTCGGGCGTGAACGCCAGCCCGCACGCGACGCCCAGGTCGGTCGCAAACGCCGTGGGCGTGCCGTCGGACGCCACCCGATAGACGGTGCCCTCGAACCGGCTCGACACGTAGAGGCGCCCCTCGGGATCGATTGCCATCGACGTCGGGTTGACGATCCCCGACGAGAACGTCTCGCGAGTGCCGTTGGGTCGGACGCGAAAGATGGAGACCGGCACTTCCTGGCCCCGCGTGCCGCTGTAGGTCACATAAAGATTGCCGTCGTGATCGAAGACCGGATTGTCGACCTGGTGGAGCCCGGTGGCAAAGGGCGCCGCGACGTCGAGGTAGGCGGTCTCGCCGCTCACGCCCTCAACGCGGACGGGCAGCCGGCCGCCCTCGCTGGTCGGCGGGATCAGCACGGCGAGCGCCGTCGACGAGGCGAACACGATCCGCGCGCGCTGATCGCCGACATGGACCGCGGGCAGACGCGGGCCGTCGATGCGGAAACCCGACCCCTCGATCACGACCCGGCCGCCCTCGACCGCCGCCGGCGGCCGGATGCCGGTGATGTGGGCTGGAGAAGCGCTCAAGGAGCTACGCGTCGTCGAGCTCGAGGTTCCAGTACAGGTAGTCGCGCCAGCTCTCGGGTGCCTGGCGGATCCCGATGGTGATCCGCAAGGCCGGCGCCGACGCCGGGCGCTTCGGCAGGCGCCGGAGTTGCATGCCGGCCTCGGCGGGAGTACGCCCGCCCTTCTTCCGATTGCAGTTGATACAGCAGGTGACGATGTTCTCCCAGTCCTTCCGCCCGCCCTGCGCCACGGGAATGACGTGGTCGAAGGTGAGCTCGCTCGTCGGAAACATCTCGCCGCAGTACTGGCACGTGTGGTTGTCGCGAGCGTAGATGTTGGCCCGCGAGAACGGCACGTAGTCGAAGCGCCGCTTGATCTTGATGTAGCGCAGCAGGCGAATGACCGACGGCAGCTTGATGCTGAACGAAACGGCGCGAATCTCGCGGTCGTAGACGTCGATGACCTCGACTTTCCCCTGGCAGAGCAGGGTGATGGCCTTCTGCCAGTGGACGATCTTGAGCGGTTCGTACGTCGCGTTGAGCAGCAGCGTTTGTTCCATGCCAGAATCAGCGCCAGCCGATCATGACTGCATTCTGCCCGACCCTCAGGAAGAGTGTCAAGACCGTGACGCCTCGAATTCCTTGAAAAATCGGGTGTTATCGGGTTCAAAGAACGCCGGACCCGGCGCCGATACAGTCCTCGTGGCACGAGCCGCTCGACTTGCCCGCATCCTGTGGCTGGCAGTGTGGGCCAGCGCCTGCGCCTCAACGGGCGCCCGACCGCGCCCGTTCCCGAGCCCGCCGGAACCGGCCGCCACCCCGCCGACTGCTGCCGGCGCGCCGGGCTCCTTGACGGGCGGCCTCGAGGCCGCGCCGGCGCTCGTTCGAACCGCGCTGAGGCTGGCAGGTGCGCCGTACCGGGACGGCGGGGCGGATCCAGCCGGCTTCGACTGCAGCGGCTTCACGCAGTACGTCTTCGCCCGCCACCAGGTCGCCCTGCCGCGCGAGGTGAGGGATCAGTTCGCGCTCGGAGAACCGGTGCCCCCGGGCGCCATCGAGCCCGGTGACCTGCTGTTCTTCACGACCGTGGCGCCTGGCGCCTCCCACGTCGGAATCGCCGTGGACGCCGACCGCTTCGTCCATGCTCCCAGCAGCCGCGGCGTCGTCCGGATCGAACGCTTGAGCGCGCCGTATTGGGCGTCGCGATTCGTGGGCGCGCGGCGCGTCCGCGCGGCGCCGCCGGCGCGCTAGGCTAGGCCGCCCGCGCGCGACGGCCCACCACGACGCGCGCCGAGGACTTCTTGAAGAACCGGCGCGTCTGCAGATCTGCCTCCGTATAATGCGACGGCTGCGTCGTCAAGCGCAGCGGCTCGATGACCACACCCTCGGCGTCCGCCTCGCACGGACGCTGGGTCGGCGCCCGCTCGATGTATCGCTGGGGAAAGGAGGGAAAGGTCCGAAACGTCGTCGCCGCGACGCCGCCGTAGCGCCGGTCGAGCGTGTCGAAATCGGAACGCAGAAAATCGTAGACGGCCGGGTCGGGCCGCGTGCCCAGGTACGCAGTCACCATGTCGGCCACCTGCTCGAAGAACTGGTGGCCGTGGCAATTAGCCGAGTACGTCCCGTCCTCGCGTTCGATGCGGCGGATTCCGCGGTGCTCCGGATCGATATGGTACAGCTCGTGAATCACCGTATCGAGCTTGGCGAGCCAGGGGTCGGCGCCCGGGTAGTACTTCTCCTTCCGCGTGCGGTCGAGCGACTGATCGCAGAAGCGCGGCAGCGAGAAGGAAATCATGTACTTCATCGGCCGCCCGCCGATCACGACCGTGGGCGACTTGGTGACGAACCACTCCGACCGCCGCGTGATCCGGCCGCTGGTCCGGTCGCGCCAGAAGTAGTAGCCTTCCTCGCTCTGCGGCAAGGTCAGGCAGTGGCACGTGGCGAACGGTCCGTCAGCGTCGGATCGGCCGGCACGGGCGAAGACCAGCACGGCGGACATGTCGATGAACTGGAGCGTGGGAACCCTGGAGACGACGTCGCGCATCAGCGCGGACAGGCGTTCGGTGTAGTTGATCATCAGACACTCGCACGAACACGTTCGTCCCGCGCGGGCCACACGAACACCTGCAGGTGGAGGGGGCGCGGCGGTCTGACTGTGCTACTCGGAACGCTGGGAGGAGTCAGAATATACGTGGACGTTCGTTGTGTCGTCAAGCTCAGCGGCGCGATGTGAAGCCCGTTTTTTCTCTCCACTTCACTATTTCAGATCCACTTCCTCGTCAGCGGCGGCGGACGCGCCCATGCGCGCGAGGATGATCCGCTGCCGTCGGAACAGCCGGCGGGTCGGATGCGCAGGATTCATCTCGTGCGGGTTGACGATGCAGGCTGCGAGCAGCGCCGCCTCGCTCGGTCCGACCGCTGCCGCGCTCACGCCGAAGTAGGTGCGCGCGGCCGCTTCGGCGCCGTAGATGCCGTCGCCCCACTCGATGACGTTGAGATACAGCTCGAGGATGCGCATCTTCTTCAGCTCGGCCTCGAGCCGCCGGGCGATGATGAGCTCGCGGATCTTCCGCATAGGGTTCTTGGAAGGCGACAAGTACAGGTTCTTCGCGAGCTGCTGCGTGATGGTGCTGCCGCCGCGCGCCCAGCGGCCTCTCGTCCAGTCGAGCTCGAGCGATTCCTGCAGCTGTGAGAGGTCCACGCCGTCGTGCTGCCAGAAAGCATCGTCCTCGGTGACCAAGACGGCGCGCCGGAGACTCGGGGAGATGCGCGAGTAGGGCACCCACTGCTGCACGCGCCGGGGCGGACGCCCCCGGGCGCGGGCCTCGGCGGCCCGCAGCTCGATGAAGGCCGTCGTGGACGGGTTCGTCGTGCGGAGCGGGCGGACATCGGGTAGCGTCAGATACGCGTAGACCAGCCAGCAGAACCCGCCGGCCGCCACCCCGATTGCTGATCGGCCGATCGCCCGCCGCACGCGTCCACCTCTTGAGCCGCTTCTGGCGAGACGCCGGCGGATCACGCGAGCGTCGTGCGCCTCCCCTGCGCCGCCATCGCCTTCTCGAGCGCCCCGAGGAGCAGCACGATGAGGTGCGGCTCCGAGCTGGACCCCATCAGCCCGATCCGCCAGATCTTGCCGGCGAGCGGCCCGAGCCCCGCCCCGATCTCGATGTCGAACTCCTCGAGCAGCTTCCTGCGGACGGCCGCATCGTCGATGCCTTGAGGAACCCGCACGGCGTTGAGCGTCCAAAGACGCTCGCCCTCCGGCGGCAGCACCGACAGCCCCATCGCCCGGAGGCCGTCCATAAACGCCAGGTGGTTCCGCTCGTGGCGCGCCCAGCGCGCCTCGAGCCCTTCTTCCTCGACGACGGCCAGCGCTTCGTGCAGCGCGCAGACGAGCGCTGACGACATCGTGTGGTGGTACTTGCGCCGCAGCCAGTAGTCCTCGAGCAGCGAGAGATCGAGGTAGAAGCTCCGGCACTTGACGCGCCGGGCCAGGGCCCGTGGCCCGAAGACGACCGGCGCCAAACCGGATGGGGCGCTCAGGCACTTCTGCGTGCAGCTGTAGCACGCATCGATGCCCCAGGCGCCAACCTCCAGCCGCTGTCCGCCGAACGAGGTGACGGCGTCGACGATCGTCAGCGCGCCGGCGTCGCGCGCGACGGGCGCGAGGCGGTCGACCGGATTCAGCACGCCGGTCGACGTCTCGGCCTGCACCATCGCCACGAGATCGACCGGCTCGGCTCGCAGCGCCGCGCGGAGCCGGTCCGGATCGCAGGCCCGGCCCCATTCGACGTCGAGCCGATGGACCCGCGCGCCGTAGCGACCGCACATGTCCGCCAGCCGCTCGCCGAAGTAGCCGTTGACGACCACCAGCACGCGGGTGCCGTCGGCCACCAGGTTGGCGACGACCGCTTCCATGCCGGCCGTGCCGGTCCCCGAGATCGCCAGCGCGAGCGAGTCCTCGGGCGCACGGAAGAGACGGATCAATCTGGCGCGGACGTCGTCGAGCAGGCCGATCATCGTCGGATCGAGATGGCCGACGGTGGGCGCGGCCATCGCGCGCATGACGCGCGGCGATGTCATGCTCGGCCCGGGGCCGAGGAGGATGCGGGTCTGATCAGGGATCACCATGAAGTCTGGCCTCTACGCGCGAGCACGAGCCCCGAGCGCATATCGGGTGAAGGCGGCTCCAGGCCGGCGTCGCTCTCGCCGCGGGCCTGCCAGGTCTGACCGAGCGCCTCGACCAGGTCGGAAACGGCCGAGGGCCTAAGCGGCAGGAGCGGCGGCCGGGGGTCGCCGACGTCGCACCCCACCAGCTTGAGGGCGGCCTTCAGGCCGGCAATGCCGTAGACCGACCCGAGAAGGCGCGCCAGCGGAGCCAGCCGCGCCTGCAGTGCGCGGGCCTCGCCCATTCGCCCCGCCCGCGCGAGCTCGAACAGCCGGACACACGCGTGGGGCACGACCGACGCGATGGCGAGAATCCCTCCGGCCGCCCCGGCGTCGATCGCGTCGAGCAACGTCGCAGGCGAACCGGCCAGCAGCCGGAACGGCGGCGGCGCGACCGCAATCAGCCGGCGGAGCCGATCGATATCGCCGTTCGACTCCTTCATGCCGGCGATGTTCGGATGGCGCGCCAGCGCGGCGACGACCTCGACCGGCAGCGTCACGCCCGTCACGGCCGTGTAGTTGTAGAGCAGGATCGGCACGGGCGAGGCGTCTGCGACCGCGGTGTAGTGGCGGACGAACGCCTCCGCCGTCATCTGCGCCTTGTAGAACCCGGGCGTGCGCACGAGGACCTGGTCGGCGCCAAGAGCCGCCGCCCGCCGCGCCGCCTGGATGGCGCCGCGGGTCGACTCGCGGCCGGTGCCCACGATGAAGGCCCGGTCGGCCGGCACCGCCTCGCGCGCCGCCGCGATCACCCGATCCGATTCGTCCTCGTCGAGGAGCGCCGCCTCCCCGTTCGAGCCCAGGACGACGAAGCCGGCGAGCGGCGTCGCCAGCCAGCGAGCCAGGGCCGCGCGGAGCGCGCCGGGATCCACGTCGCCCCCCGCGTCGAACGGCGTCGGGATCGGCGTGAGGATGCCCGCCACCTGCATCCGCCCATTCTATCGCGACGGCGCTCGATCCTTCATCCTCACCCGAGCGTCCGACGCGCTCGCCGATCCTCGATGAGCAGGTTCAGGCCAAGCACGAACGCGAAGATCGCCGCCGCCGGGCTGAGGAGCCATGGAAAGTCCGAGAAGGCGCGAACGTTCGACGTCTCCTGCAGCATCGTCCCCCAGCTTGTGACGGGCGGCCCAAACCCGAACCCGACGTACGACAGCGTCGCCTCCGCCACGATGAACGCCGGGGTGAGCATCGTCATCTGGGTCGCAATGAAGCCGCGTGCGGCGGGCAGCAAATGGCGGACGAGCAGGTGCACTGGCCCTGCCCCCAGGGCTACCGCCGCGGTGGCGGACTCCCGGCGCCGCTCGGTCCCGACGATGTCCCGCACGCCGCGCAGCACGAACGGCGCACCGATGACGGCGAAGATGGCCGCCAGCCCGACGAAGACGATGGCCGGCGGCACGACGGGTGGCAGCAGGGCCCTGAGCGCGAGCGCGACGTACATGGCCGGCAGCAGCATCACCGCGTCGGCGGTCCGGGTGATCAGATCGTCGGCGGCGCCACCCAGGTACCCGGCCAAGGCGCCGAACAGGCCTCCAAGGACGGCCGCACCCGCCGCCGCCGCCAGCGACAGCGCGATCGAGACGCGCGAGCCGAACAGCAGTCGGCTGAACACGTCGCGCCCGTAGCTGTCGGCCCCAAGGATGAGGAGCGGCGCCCGCGAATCGTCCGACGAGCTCACCAGCCGCCCGCCGCGAAACCACACCAGCGGCACCGACGTCCCGGCGTCCGGCTCGTAGCGCTGCTCCAGTCGATTCACGAGCTTCCACGGATGGATGAACGGCGGCCGCAGCCGTCCGCCGTCGAACACGTGCGGCAGGGTCGGCGGCGCGTCGAGCAGATCGGGAAAGCGGTCGTCGACGCCGTGTGGCGCTAGGACGGGCGACGCCAACGCGGCGAGGCCGACGATGCCCGTGAGCGCCGCGCCCAGGAGCGTGCTCCCGCGCCGCGCACCCCGCCACGAGCCGGGACCCCGCCGCGGCCGCTCAGTCATCGGCGACAGGCTCCGGGTCGTCGGGAGGCCGACCGATCGCCGCGAGCGCGAAATCCGACAGGAGCGTGCCGCAGGCGAGAAATGCCGCGCCGGTGCCGGCGCAGCCCGCCACGAGGAACACGTCTCGCGACCGGAGCGCCTCGAGTGCGAGGCGGCCGAGGCCGGGCCAGGACGTGACCATCTCGACGGCGAACGAGCCGCTGAGGAGCGTGGCCACGACGAGACCGTAGACCGAGAGCACCGGACGAATGGCCGGCTTGAGCGCATCCCGCCAGAGCACGCGGCGCCGCGGCGCCCCCCGGGCCAGCGCGGCGAGGATGTAGCGCTGACCGAGGACCTCGCGGATGGCCTGCGACTGCAGCCGCTCGAACAACGCGGCGATCGGGAGCGCGAGCGCCGTGGCCGGGATGACGAGCTGGGCGGGCGTTCCCATGCCGCCAATAGGAGCCCAGCCCGTGCGCGCCGCCACGACCACGAGCAGCAGCGAGGTGAGGAGCGGCGGCATCGATAGCATCAGCACCGAGACGCCGCGGACGAGCGCGGCCATCACGCCGCCCCGGCGGCTGCCCGTGAAGATGCCGAGTGGCACGCCGATGAGCGTCGCGGCGGCGAGCGCGGCGCCTGCCAGCAGGGCCGTGTTCGCGGCGCGCTCGGGAATCAGATCGGCGACCGGCCGGTCGTACGCCAGCGAGCGGCCGAAGTCGAGCCGCAGAGCGCCGCCAACCCAGGCGCGGTACTGCTCGATCAGCGGCCGATCCAAGCCGTAGCGCGCTCTGAGCGCCCCGGCCCGCTGGCGTCCCCCCAGAATGCCTGCCGCCTCCCCCGCATAGTCGCCCGGCGCCACGTGCGCCAGCACGAGCGACGCCGACGAGACGGCGAACACCATGAGCAAGGCGAACAGCAGCCGGCGCGCCAGATACCAAGCCAGCCGCGGGGCTGCGGCCCGCGCGGTCCCTGGAGGACGGCGGCGGCCGATGCGTGCCGCGTCGCCGGCGCGTCCGGGACTGCGCGGGGGCCACTTCATAGAAGGATCGACGGCTTCCGGACCTCGCGGCCCGCTGTCTCGTTCGTCCGTCTACCGCTGGGCGACGGCGAGCGTATCCGGCGCCCAGAGCAGCTGCGGGCGCGAAAACGCGGTCGGGCTCGCCTCGACAATGCGCGTGGACAGGGCGACATAGACGCGCGGCGCGGCGAAATGAAGCATCGGCAGGTGCTCTGCGAAAATCCGCTGCACCTCCGCGAACACCCGGCGTCGCTCGTCCGCGTCCTCCGCGCGCGCCTGCCGGCGCATCAGCCCGTCGATGCGCGCCTCCCACTCGGTAGCCGGCGTGCGCTGCTCGGGATTCCACACATGGGCGCTCCCCGAGCTCATCCAGAAGTCCAGGTTCGCGGCCGGATCGGTGTCGGT
>Ga0070741_10014859_pt1 | contig 13357 bp, 9 predicted proteins | sample Coa_R1_4_FD_66440 | JGI IMG/M metagenome (GOLD analysis project Ga0070741, IMG submission 66440) | Surface soil microbial communities from Centralia Pennsylvania, which are recovering from an underground coalmine fire - Coalmine... | ecosystem: Environmental > Terrestrial > Soil > Unclassified ... | reverse complement strand
ACATCACGATCACCGACGCCAACTCGCCGCCCGATCCGACGACGGTGAAGGTCGGCATCAAGGCGTTCGGCGACGTGACCATGACGCAGATCGGCTCGAACCCGCTGCGCTTCACCGGCACCGTCGACTTCAACAAGTTCACGCCGCCGCTCACCGGCAGCGTGCTGATCAAGGCGACCGCCGCCAGCCAGGGCGGCGTCGTCGGGAACGCCAGCGTCAGCGTGCTGGTCGACAACTCCGGCCCCGACATCGTGTTCGTCAACCCGACCGCCGGGCAGTTCGTCGGCGGCGTGGTCACGCTCAAGATCGACATCACCGACGAGTCGCTGGTCGACGACACGAGCGTGAGCGCGGTGGTCGGCGGCTCGGGCGGCAGCATGTCGATCGCGCTCCAGCGCACCGCGCCCGGCATGCCCGAGTTCTCCGCGCCGTTCGACTTCCACGCGCTCGGCGCGGCCTACGTCTTCCCGACGCTGTCGGTGCACGCCGAGGACACGTTCCACAACGCCACCGACGTGTCCGAGGAGATCGTGATCGACAACGTGCCGCCGATCGCGGCGCTCGATCCGCCGCCGCTGCGCGTCGGCAAGTTGTCGTCGGGCGTGTGGCAGTGCTCGCACCTGTTCGATCCCGTCGGCTCCGACTCGGCCAACGACGGCTTCGCCTATCCGCAGATCATCACCACGCGCGCGCGCATCGAGGACCGCGGAAATTCGGCGCCGGGCCTCGCGTTCGAGCGCTGGTCGGACGTGAACCCGACGCAGGTGAGCCTGCTGGTGCTGCCGAGCGCCACCTCGTCGGGGCAGCTCTTGGTCGACACCGACGGCGACGGCAACTGCGACGACATCAATCCGCTGCTCCTGCCGGTGAGCAGCATCGCCGGCGCCAACGAGGTGCTGCAGCTGCAGATGGTGAGCATGGCGCTCGGCGGCTCGGCGGACTTCGAGAACGATCCGAGCGGCGTGGTGGTGGCGGGCGTCTGCGACACGTTCTCGGACGGATCGACCACGCCGCCCGTCGAGCTGTGCGCGGCGGCCAATACGCCGATGACCTTCTCGCTGCCGTACGCGGCGGTGGCCGAGCCGGCGATCTGGACGCTGCCGCCGGTGACGAGCGGACCGGCGGGCTGCACCGGGCTGCAGTTCGACAGCCGCAACGTACCCGAGGGGCCGGCGTGCGTCGCGGTGCGCGCGATCGACAACGCGGGCAACACCGGCATCTCGCCGCCGCTGCGCATCTGCATCTGCCACGGCGCCGCGGCCTCGTGCGCCGCGTGCACCGGCTGGCCGACGGGCGGCGCGCCGTTCTCGCCGCTGGCGAACTGCGGCGGCGTCTACGACAAGCTGACCAAGACCGTCGCCGCCGGCTCCGTGTGCACGCCGCCGCCGTCGAAGTTCGGCGGCCCCGGCGAAGTGCGCCACCTCGGCAACTAGAGCTCCGAGCGCGCCTCGGGCGGCGTGGCGCCGAAGAAGCTGACCGGCGCCTTGACCTCCTGCAGCTTGAGATCGATCAGCCAGAAGATGCGCAGCGTGCGGTTGATGCCCTCGCGGCGATAGCCGACCAGCCCCTCGATCACGTTCCACTCGAGATCGTTCTTGCGCGGATGCCCGAAGTCGAACAGCGGGTACACGCTCACGTACCACGCGCCGGTCTTCTCCTTGTCGCGCTCCGAGCCGTACCAGCGGCGGTAGTAGCAGTTGAGCACCAGCGTGTGCGTGCTCTCCTGCAAGTGCGTGACGGAGTCGAAGCGCGTCCAGCGCGCGCCGATGGGAAACAGCACCGTGGTGCGATCCTGCCCGCGGCGGAAATCCCACCACAGCGGCGCGACCACCGTCGTCGAGTCGCGCCCGCCGAAGCGCCACACGAGCGGGAAGATCACCACGTCCTTGCCCGGATCGTCGCCGCGGCGGTCGCGCGCCCACGTGAGGATCGGCGGGAAGATCCACTGCGTCGAGTTCGAGACCTTGGAGTCATGGCGCACCACGAACGGCAGCACCGCGGTGGTGCGCGACTCGCCGAACACGTGGTCGTCGAGGTAGAGCGGCAGGCCGACGGTGATGGTGCGCTCGATCGAGTGGTAGCGCCAGACCGCCGGCGTGTACGCCTGCACCTCTCGGCCGTCTTCGCCGCGGCCGTCGAAGTAGAACGGCGCGGCCAGGCGGACCACCGCGCCGGTCTTCTTGTCGCGCGTGAAGTAGAACAGCGGGAACAGCGCCGTCGACGACACCAGCTCGTCGCGGCGCCAGTAGAGCGGGCCGACGTACGCGCGCGAGCCGGTCGGATATTTGTTGTAGCCGAACAGCCAGGTGATCAGCGACGAGCCGAGCTTGCGCTTCTGGAAGTAGCCGAGGAGCGGCATCACCACCGTGGTGCGCTCGTCGTCCTTGCGCACGAAGAACAGCGGCGCGAGGCCGAGGCGCTTGACTGCGCCGTCGTGGCCCCAGTAGATCGGGCCGGCCACGTCGAGCGCGCGGTCGGCGGCGGGATCGCGCTGGTGATAGAACAGCGGGCCGAGCACGCGCGAGTCGGTGCCGCGGCGCCACGCGAACGCGAGCGGCACCAGGCCCGCGGTGTAGCCGTCCGGCTTGCGCGCGACGAACAGCGGGCCGGCCACGAGGTCGCTCACGCCGGCGTTGGTGTCCTTGTAGAAGAACACGCCGGGCGCGCCCAACCAGCTCGTCGACGAGCGGTGCGGCAATTCGCCGCTCTCGGCCGGCGCGCGCTCGTGCGTGGTCTTGCGATAGATGACGAGCGGCAAAATGCCGGCGGAGCGGCCGCCGTCGGCGCGCGCGCGATACCACGCCGGGCCGACCACGGTCGTCGACGCGACGGCGGAGCGCGTGTGCAGGAACAGCGGGAACACCGCGTCGAGCGATCGCTCGGGCCCGCGCACGCGCCAGTAGAACGGGAACACCGCCATATCCGTCTCGGCGCCGTCCTGCACGCGCCAGAAGAGCGGGAACTGCACGATGACGTGATAGTTCGGCGCGTCGTGGACCAGGCCAATCGGGAACAGCATGCGCGTGCGCGTGTGCGCCACGTCGTCGCGGCGATCGAGCCACGGGCCGATCCACAACAGCTCGCGGCCGGGCGACTTCTTCCAGTAGGCGATCGGCGAGATCAGCGTCGAGCGCTCGGGCGTGCGGCGCACGTAGAGCAGCGGGAACAGCACGTCGAGCGACTTCTTGCCGTCGCGGCGGTGATAGAACGGGCCGATCAGCATGCGCTCGCGATCGCGCGCGGCGTCGGTGAAGCGCACGAACAAGGGCGGCAGCACGAGCTGGTGCGCCACGCCGTCGAGCTTGCCGAACATCGCCAGCGGCGCGAACCCCGCCGCCCAGCCGCGCGCGCCGCGGTAGTAGTAGCCGGGCCCGACGACGTCGACCGACTTTTGCGGCGACGCGTAGTGGAAGAAGAGCGGCGGCACGTAGGTGTAGTTGCGATCGGTGTGCTTGCCGGCGAACAGGATCGGGATCAGCCCGAAGTCGAAGCCGCTCGGCGACGTGCGCGCGAACACCGGCCCGACCGCGGTCGTGGTCGTGCGCGTCTTGTCGTCGCCGAAACGCGCGAAGATCGGCAGCACCATTTCCTGGTGCGCGCTGCCCGAGCGGTGGACCAAGACGAGCGGCGCGATGCCGAGGCCGTAGCTGCCTTCGCCGTTATGGTTGCGCCAACCATACAGCGGCCCGAACACCACCGCGTTCAGCCCCGGCCCGTGGTGCCAGCCGCCGATCGGCAAGATCAAATGCGTCGACGCGCCCGAGCGCGAATCGTGAAATCCCCAGTACACCGGGAACACCGACGTGGTCGAGCCCTCGGGATCGCTCGAGTGGTAGATGTTGCCGGCGATCCATCCGCTCGACTCGTCCTCGTGGATGCGCCAGCGCGCGAACAGCGGCGGCAGCACGTCGAAGTCGCGCAGCGGATCGCGGCGATGGATGAACGGCGGCGCGAACAGCACCAGCTGCTCCAGCCCCGCGTCGAGATTTTTTTCCCAGCCGCCGACGAGCGAGAACACGCGCTGCCGGCGCCCGTGGTGATCCTGCTCGTAGTCGAAGATCGGGAGCAGCAGCCAGCGGTTCACGTCCTTGTCGTCGTCGCGCGCGTGCCACAGCAGCGGGAACACCATGCCGAACGCCGAGCGCTCCTCGGTGTGGAAGTACGCGAGCGGCGCGACGATGGTGCGCGCGCCCGGCGTCGAATGATCGAAGTAGAGCGGCACCACCAGGCGCCACGTCGACAGATCCTTGTGGCGGTAGTACCAGCCGAGGAAGCCGACCGCGATCAGCGTCGAGTCCTTGGCGTCGTCGCGCGCCCAGCCGGAGCCGAAGAGCGGGATGAACAGGTGCCGCTGGTGCTGCGCGCCCTTGTACCAGTAGATCGGCAAGAGCGCCGACTGCACGCCCGCGCCTTCGCCGGTGAACGACGAGTGCCAGAAGATCGGGTAGAGGCGGAAGGTCTTCTCCGTCGGTGAGGTCTTCCACTGGAACAGGAGCGGCGGGATGACGTAGGTGTCGCTCTTGTCCTCGGCGCGCTTCAAGTGGACGAAGAACGGGAACTGCACCTGGTTCTCGTTGCCGCGATCCCACGTCGAGAAATAGAGCAGCGGCGGGATGTGGCGATAGCCGACGTCGCCCGGCTGGTGGAAGTAGAACGGGAAGATCGAGCGGCGCGTCGGCAGCGCGGTGCAGACGTTCTGCTCGCAGATCGATCCCTTGTCGCACTCGTTGTCGTTGGCGCACGCCTGGCCGATCGGCACGGCTCGCGCCAGCGACGGTGAAAGGAGCGCGAATGCGAGCAGCGCGAAGAGATGGGGCCGGAGAGTCATCCGCTGCTTAGGGGGTCATCTTCCATTCGCCGTTTTCCAGCACGAGATGGATCTCGGCGGTCTCGACGTCTTCGCCCTTCGAGCGCTGGATCTTGAGCGTCGCGCTCGAGCCCGAGATCTTGGAGCCCTTGATCTCGAACTTCATGCCCTCGACCTCTTTCTGCATCTTCTTGAGCTCGTCGCCCGACTGGTTCATCTGCGCGGCGAGCAGGCCCTGGTACATGAGCGCGTAGCAGTCGATGACCTTGGGAAAGTCGCTCTTGACCAGCGCGTCCTTGTAGCGCGCGAAGGTCTTCTCCGGCGTCGAGAACTCGGCGCGCGCGGGCGGCAGCTTGAAGGTGATCGACTTGATCTTCGACGTCGGCAGATCGAGCTTGTGCCCGTCGGCGGTCTCGACCGCGAACACGCCGTCGTAGAAGTGCACGATCTTGCCGCTCACCTGCGTGTTGTCGATCAACTGGATGACCTCGGCGCGCGCGATCGCCGTCGAAGCGAGAAGCGCGAGCGCGGCGACTGCGAGGGTGGGGCGTAGTCTCATGAAGATCTCCGAAGAAAAGCGCACTCGTGTACCGCGCCCATGTATTGGGTGTCAAGGTGTGACTCGAACGCGCGGGCGGCGGTTGCTTACGATTCGTCGTCGGTGGAGAGGGTCGCGCCGGCCTCGGCGGCGTGCGACTCCATCCAGGCGTGCAGCTTGGGCAGACCGCGGTCGATGGGAAAACCTTCGCGGCGGTCGAACGCCTCGCGCAGGAGGTGCCACGCCTGGTCGAGATCGTTCTTGTACGCGTGCGCCCACGCGGCGAGGCCGAGCAGCGCGCCGGCGCCGGTGATCGACAGCGCCACGCGCGCGCGCTCGTGCAATTCGTCGGGCGAGAGGCGGTGCTCGCCCTCGGCCAGGCAGACGTACAATTCGGCGACCCAGTGTTGCAGGCGCAGGTAGTCGCCCGCCGGCACCGCGCCGCGCTGCTCGAGCCGCTGGCGCGCTTCGCCAGTGCGGCCGAGGTTCACCAGCGTCACCACCTCGCCGTACTCGACGGTGCGCGCGAACACCGACTTCGAGCGCAGCTTCGCATAGAGGATCATCGCCGCGCGCTGGTGCTCGAGCGCCTTCTCGAAATCGCCGCGGCGGATGAACACCATCGCGAGGTTCTGCTCGGCGAGCGCTTTCACCGGGCGCGGGCAGCGCCACGAGCGCAGGATGCCGACGAGCAGCTGCTCCGCCTCGTCGAGGCGATCGTGCACGATCAGCCGCGTCGCCTCCTCGAGCCGGCGGCCGCGGCGGATGTGCCACGCGAGATACGCGCTCAAGCCCACGCCGATCGCCACGCCGGGAATCCCGAGGAGCGCGCCGTAGAACGCGGTCACGCCGACCACCAGCGTGCCGGCCGCGCCGTACGAGATCGCCTGCAGCGCGCGATACCGCGCCGGCGATCGCACGCGGCCCTGATTGTCGACGTGCACGAACGCGCGCGGCGGCGCCTCCTCGAGGCTGCGCGCCAGCACCATCGGCGGCGTCGGCGGCTTCGGCTCGACTCGCGCGGGCGCGGACTCGCCGCGCTTCACCAGGGCATCAGGCTTGACGGCCACGCTTAATACTACAACCCCGGCGCCGGAAAGCTCCCGGTCAGTTGCTTGACCTCGGCGAAGATGCGATCGAGCGCCGCTTCGTCGTCGGACCGCGCCGCCTGCACGCCGCGATCGATCCACGCCGCGATCTGCTTCATCTCGGGCGGGCCCATGCCGCGGCTGGTGACCGCCGGCGTGCCGAGGCGCACGCCCGACGGATCGAACGGCTTGCGCGGATCGAACGGCACGGTGTTGTAGTTGAGCACCAACCCCGCGCGGTCGAGCGCGCGCGCCGCCTTCTTGCCGGGAATTTCTTTATTCGTGAGATCGACGAGGATCAGGTGATTGTCGGTGCCGCCCGACACCAGCTCGAAGCCGCGCGCCATCAGCTCGGCGGCGAGCGCGCGCGCGTTCTCGACGATGGCGTGCGCGTAGCGTTTGAAATTTTCGCTCGACGCCTCTTTGAGCGCCACCGCGATGCCCGCCGTCGTCTGGTTGTGCGGCCCGCCCTGCAAGCCGGGGAACACCGCCTTGTCGATGGCGCTCGCGTGCGCGGCGCGGCACATCAGCATCCCGCCGCGCGGCCCGCGCAGCGTCTTGTGCGTGGTGGTCGACACCACGTCGGCGAACTGCGACGGCGACGGGTGCGCGCCGCCGGCGACGAGGCCGGCGATGTGCGCGATGTCCGCGACGAGAATTGCGCCGACCTCGTCCGCGATCGAGCGGAAGCCGGCGAAGTCGATCACGCGCGGAATCGCCGTGCCGCCGCACCAGATGAGCTTCGGCCGCTCGCGCTTCGCCAGCTCGCGCACCTCGTCGAGATCGATGCGCCCCGTCTCCTTGCGCACGCCGTACGCGACCGAGCGGAAGAACTTGCCGGTGATGCTGACGTTCCAGCCGTGCGTGAGATGTCCGCCCGCCGGCAGCCCCATGCCCATCACCGTCTCGCCCGGCTTGACGAACGCCAGGTACACGGCCAGGTTCGCCGGCGAGCCCGAGTACGGCTGCACGTTGGCGTGGTCGACGGCGAACAGCGCCTTGGCGCGATCGATCGCGAGCTGCTCGATCGGATCGATGAGCTGCTGCCCTTCGTAGTAGCGCTTGCCCGGATAGCCTTCCGAATATTTGTTCTGCAGCACCGTGCCCGACGCCTCGAGCACCGCCGCCGACGTGTAATTCTCCGACGGGATGAGCCGGATCTTTTCGCGCTGCCGCGCCTCCTCGCGCGCGATCAGCTGCGCGAGCTCGGGATCGGTTTCTCGAAGCGCGTTGTGTTCGAGCATGTCGCGTTCTAGCATGCGGGCAGTGAGCTTCCAAGGTCGATGCCGCGCTACGTTCCGAGTCTGACGGAGTTTCGCGAGGCCGCGCGCCGCGGGAACCTGGTGCCGGTGTACCGCGAGCTGGTCGCCGACGGGGACACGCCGGTCTCGGCGTACGCGAAGCTCGGGCGCAAGCCGTATTCGTTCTTGCTCGAGAGCGTGGTCGGCGGGGAGAAGTGGGCGGCGTACAGCTTTCTCGGCGTGGGCGCGCGCGCGGTGATCGCGGCGCGCGGCGGGCGCTACACGATCACGCGCTTCGACGTCGAAGGCGGCGGCGATCCGCGACGGTCGATCGTCGAAGAGGGCGAGGCGCCGAACGGTGATCCGACGCGGGCGCTCGGCGCGCTGCTGGCCGAGTTTCGCCCCGTGCCGCAGCCGGGCCTGCCGCGCTTCTTCGGCGGCGCGGTGGGCTGGCTCGCCTACGACGTGGTGCGCGCGTTCGAGAAGCTGCCGTCGCTGAAGCCGGACGAGCTCGAGCTCCCCGATCTCGAGTTCGTCGTCACCGACACGCTGGTCATCTTCGACAACCTGCGCCAGACCGTGAAGGTGGTGGCCAACGCGCTCGTCGGCGAAGACGCGGACGCGGCGTACGCGAGCGCGTCCGCGCGCATCGACGAGATCGTCGCCACGCTGTCGCGCCCCTCGCCGCCGCTGCGCCCGCTCGATCCCGATCCGCCCGCCGCCGCCATCGATGACGCGTCGCCGCTGCGCTCGAACACCACGCGCGACGCGTACAAGCGCGCGGTCGAGCGCGCCAAGGAGTACATCCTCGCCGGCGACGTGTTCCAGGTCGTGCTGTCGCAGCGCTTCGACGCTCCGCGCGCCGGCGCCGATCCGTTCGACGTCTATCGCGCGCTGCGCGTGGTCAATCCGTCGCCGTACATGTTCCACCTCGAGTTTCCCGACGCGCAGGTGACCGGCGCGTCGCCCGAGGTGCTGGTGCGCGTCGAGGACGGGCGCGTGATGGTGCGGCCGATCGCCGGCACGCGCCGCCGCGGCGGCACGCCCGACGACGACGCGCGGCTCGAGCGCGAATTATTGTGCGATGCAAAAGAGCGCGCCGAGCACGTGATGCTGATCGATCTCGGCCGCAACGACGTCGGCCGCGTGGCGCGCACCGGCACCGTCCACGTCGATGAACAGATGATCGTAGAACGCTACTCGCACGTGATGCACCTGGTCTCGTCGGTGTCGGGCGAGATCGCGCCCGGCCGCTCGGCGCTCGACGTGCTGCGCGCGTGCTTTCCCGCCGGCACGCTCTCGGGCGCGCCCAAGATCCGCGCCATGGAGATCATCGAGGAGCTGGAGCCGTGCCGTCGGGGAATCTACGGCGGCGCGGTCGGCTACGTGTCGTTCGGCGGCAACCTCGACTTCGCGATCGCGATCCGCACGCTGGTGGCGCGCGGCGAGCAGGTGCACCTGCAAGTCGGCGCGGGCATCGTCGCCGACTCCGATCCCGACGCCGAGTTCGACGAGACCGTGTCGAAGGCGCGGGCGGTGGTGCGCGCGCTCGGCATGGCGAGGCCCGGCTGATGCTGCTGCTGATCGACAACTACGACTCGTTCACCTACAACCTCGCGCAGTACCTCGGCGAGCTGGGCGCCGAGGTGCGCGTCGAGCGCAACGACCGCGTCACCGTCGACGACATCATTAATATTGCGCCGCAGCAAATCGTCATCTCGCCCGGGCCGTGCACGCCCAACGAGGCCGGCATCTCGCTCGAGGTCATCCGCCGCCTCGCGGGAAAGATCCCGATCCTCGGCGTGTGCCTCGGCCACCAGGCGATCGGCCAGGCGTTCGGCGGCAAGGTGGTGCGCGCGCGCAAGGTGATGCACGGCAAGACGTCGAAGATCCATCACGACGCGCGCGGGCTGTTCGCCGGCGCGCCCAACCCGATGGAGGCGACGCGCTACCACTCGCTGATCGTCGAGGCCGAGTCGCTGCCCGCGTGCTTGCGCGTGACCGCGCGAACTAACGAGGGCGACGGCGACGGCGAGATCATGGCGCTCGAGCACCGCGAGCTGCCGGTGTGGGGCGTGCAGTTCCACCCCGAGTCGATCCTCACGCTCGACGGCAAGACGCTGCTGGCCAACTTTCTCGCCGCGAGCCGCGCGTGGAGCTGAGCGCCGCCATCGCCCGCGCCGTCGCGCGCGAGCACCTGACCGCCGACGAGATGGCCGGCGCGATCGGGCGCATCATGGACGGCGAGGCCACGCCCGCGCAGATCGGCGCGCTGCTGGTCGCGCTGCGCATGAAGGGCGAGACCGTCGCCGAGGTGGTCGGCGCCGCGCGCGCCATGCGCCAGCGCGCGCTGCCGCTGCAAGTTCCCGAGGGCGTGGTGGTCGACACGTGCGGCACCGGCGGCGACGGGCGCGGCACGATCAACGTCTCGACGATCGCGGCGCTGGTGGTCGCGGCGGCGGGCGTGCGCGTGGCCAAGCACGGCAACCGCGCGCAGTCGTCGCGCGCCGGCTCGGCCGATCTGCTGGAGGCGCTGGGCGTGAACGTCGCCGCGCCGGTCGCCACCGTCGAGCGCTGCCTGCGCGAGGTCGGCATCGGCTTCTTGTTCGCGCCCGCGTTTCACGGCGCCACCCGCCACGCCGGCGCTCCTCGACGGGAGATCGGCGTGCGCACGATCTTCAACCTGCTCGGGCCGCTGACCAACCCCGCGGGCGCGAAGCACCAGGTGATCGGCGTCTACGACGGCGCGCTGTGCGAATCGATGGCGCTGGTGCTGCGCGAATTGGGCTCGGCGCACGCGCTGGTGGTGCACGGCGCCGGCGGGCTCGACGAGGTGGCGCCGTCGGGCGTGACCGAGGTGGCCGAGCTGCGCTCGGGCGAGGTGAAGCGCTATCGGCTGCAGCCGCGCGACTTCGGGCTCGGCGACGAGGATCCGGCCGGGCTCGACGGCGGCGACGCCGACGCCAACGCGGCGATCGCGCGCGCGGTGCTCGCCGGCCGCGCGGGCGGTGCGCCGGCCGCCGCGCGCAGCTGCGTGGTGATGACCGCCGCGTGCGCGCTCTACGCCGCCGGCGCGAGCGGCCTGCGCGACGGCGCGCGGCGGGCCGAGGCGCTGCTCGACGACGGCTCCGCGGCGCGCATCCTCGCGCGGCTGGTCGAGGCGACGCAGCCATGATCCTCGACGAGATCGTGGCGGCGAAGCGCGCGGCGCACGCGCGGCGATCGCCGGCGTCGCTCGACGAGCTGGTGGCGTCGGCGCGCGCGCTTGCACGCCCGCGCGATTTTCGCGGCGCGCTGCGCGGCGGCGGGTTGCGCGTGATCGCCGAGTTCAAGCGCCGCTCGCCGTCGGCCGGCGCGATCCGCCCCGGCGCCGACGCCGCCGAGATCGCGCGCGCGTACGCGCAGGCGGGCGCGGCCGCGCTCTCCATCCTCACCGACGAGCAATTCTTCGACGGCGCGCGCGAGCACCTCGGCCGCGCGCGCGAGGCCTGCGCGCTGCCGCTCCTGCGAAAGGACTTCCTGCTCGACGAGCGCGACCTCGCCGAGTCGCGGCTCGCGGGCGCCGACGCGGCGCTCTTGATCGTGCGCCTGCTCGACCGCGCCCGCTTGACCGAGCTGCTCGCGTTCGCGCGCGCGCTCGAATTGGCGGTGCTGGTCGAGGCGCACACCGATGAGGAGATCGAGCGCGCGCTCGAAGCGGGCGCCGACGTGATCGGCGTGAATCATCGCGACCTCGACACGCTCGCGATCGATCTCTCGCTCTCGGCGCGCGCGCGCAAGCTGATCGGCGCCGAGCGCATCCTCGTCGCCGAGAGCGGCATTCGCACGCGCGACGATCTCGCCCGCATGCGCGAGCACGGCGCCGACGCGGTCTTGATCGGCGAGTCGCTGATGCGCGCGCCCTCGCCGGGCGACGCGCTGGCGGAGCTGCTCCGATGAGCGTGTTCGTGAAGATCTGCGGCGTGCGCACGCTCGAGGACGCGCTGGCGTGCGCCGAGGCGGGCGCGGACGCGATCGGCTTCAACTTCTGGCCCGGCTCGAAGCGCTTCGTCAGCATCGACGCGGCGGCGGAGATCGCGCGCGCGCTCGCGCCAGGCGGGCCGCGCCGCTTCGGCGTGTTCGTCGACGCGCCCGAGGAGGAGGTGGCGCGCGTGCTGGCGCTCGACGTGGTGCACCTCGCGCAGCTTCACGGCGACGAGCCGCCCGAGTACTGCGCACCGTTCGGCGAGCGCTTCGTCAAGGCGATCCGCCTGCGCGACGCCGCGTCGCTCGAGGCGCTCGATCGCTACGGCGGCGAGCTGGCGCTCGTCGACGCCGACGCGCCCGGCTACGGCGGCTCGGGCCTCGGGGCCGATCGCGCGCTAGCCCGCGCTGCGGCAAAACGCCGCAAGGTGCTCCTGGCCGGCGGGCTCACGCCCGACAACGTCGCCGAGGCGGTGCGCGAGGTCGAGCCGTTCGGCGTCGACGTGGCGGGCGGCGTCGAGCAGGCGCCCGGCATAAAGGATTGGAAGAAGATCGCCGCGTTCGTCGCCGCGGCCAAGGGAGCACGATGACCACCGCGCCATCCACGCCCGGACGCTTCGGACCGTTCGGCGGCCGTTACGTCTCCGAGACGCTCATCCCCGCGCTCGACGAGCTGGAGCGCGCGTGGCGCGAGGCGCAGGCCGACGCCGCGTTTCGCGCCGAGCTCGACGGCCTGTTGCGCGACTACGTCGGCCGCCCGTCGGCGCTCACGCTCGCCGACAGCCTGACGCGCGAGCTCGGCGGCGCCACCATCTATCTCAAGCGCGAGGACCTCAACCACACCGGCTCGCACAAGATCAACAACGCCGTCGGGCAGGCGCTCTTGGCGCGCCGCATGGGCAAGCGCCGCTTGATCGCCGAGACCGGCGCCGGCCAGCACGGCGTCGCCACCGCCACCGTCGCGGCGAAGTTCGGCTTCGCGTGCGAGATCTTCATGGGCGCCGAGGACGTCAAGCGGCAGGCGCTCAACGTCTTTCGCATGCAGCTCCTCGGCGCCGAGGTGCACGCCGTCGAGTCGGGCACGCGCACGCTCAAGGACGCGATGAACGAGGCGCTGCGCGACTGGGTCACGCACGTGCGCGACACGCACTACATCATCGGCTCGGTCGCCGGGCCGCACCCGTACCCGACGCTGGTGCGCGATCTCCAGGCGGTGATCGGCCGCGAGGCGCGCGCGCAGCTCGTCGAGCGGGCGGGGCGGCTGCCCGACGCGTGCGTGGCGTGCGTCGGCGGCGGCTCGAACGCGATGGGGCTGTTTCACGCGTTCGTCGAGGATGCCGGCGTGGCGCTGCACGGCGTCGAGGCGGCGGGCGCGGGCGTCGCGACCGGGCGGCACGCGGCGACGCTGTCGGCGGGGCGCGTGGGCGTGCTGCACGGCTCGAAGAGCTACGTGCTCACCGACGACGACGGGCAGATCCTCGACGCGCACTCGATCTCGGCGGGGCTCGACTATCCCGGCGTCGGGCCCGAGCACGCGTGGCTCAAAGAGAGCGGCCGCGCGACCTACGCCTCGATCACCGACGACGAGGCGCTCGCCGGGCTCGAATTGCTGGCGCGCACCGAGGGGATCTTGTGCGCGCTCGAGACGGCGCACGCGGTGGCGTACCTGCGCACGCTCGCGCCGGCGCTCGGCCGCGGCAAGCTGATCGTCGTCGGGCTC
>Ga0070741_10014857_pt1 | contig 13359 bp, 11 predicted proteins | sample Coa_R1_4_FD_66440 | JGI IMG/M metagenome (GOLD analysis project Ga0070741, IMG submission 66440) | Surface soil microbial communities from Centralia Pennsylvania, which are recovering from an underground coalmine fire - Coalmine... | ecosystem: Environmental > Terrestrial > Soil > Unclassified ... | reverse complement strand
TCCGGAAATTCATATCCTAATATTGGAAGTAAGCCAGGGAGGCAACTCCCACCAAAGCGAGACTAACCTCATAGAAAGACCCCTGAAGCAACAATCCTCCCTGGCGCCCGAAAGGGTCCATCTCGCGAGCTTCAGATCCTAAGTAAATTCCCAGACTCATCTTTTAGTATCTACTTGCCCGTTCGGCGTTAAACTCGGTACGGTGGGCAAGACCCAAACTGCCTGCCAGGCAGGCTTTCTTGTCCGAAACCAAACATTCCTTTCCACTACGCCCAGAAACGGACGTGTTGACGCGAGGCTTTGATCCGAGTCTTTCGGTGGGGTCGGCGCGCCCCGCTGTATTCCGCAGCTCAACTTATGTCTTTTCGAGCCCGGAAGCGGCGGAACGGGCATTTGACATCATGGGCGGACGAGCCCAACGCACTCCCGAGGAGAATGTCGATCTAGTCTACTCCCGGTTCAATCACCCTAACGCCCAGATTCTAGAAGATCAGATTGTGCCGCTCGAGCCCGGCGCAACCAATGCCGCCGTTTTCAACTCCGGGATGGCTGCCATTATGACAGCACTGCTGGCGGTACTTCAACCCGGCGACAGCATCATTTATACGGTTCCTATTTATGGCGGCACCCAGACTCTGATACAGGGATTTCTTCAGCCCTTCGGCGTTGCGGGCATTCCGGTGACGGCGGGCGATTCGCGAGGGATTGAGAAAGCGATTCAGACGGCTAAAAAGCTTCGAGTGATTTTGATTGAGACGCCAGCCAATCCGACCATCGTGATGACGGACATCCGGCGCGCGTGCGAAGCGGCCGCAAATCGAAAGCCGACGGAAAACGGAGCGTCCGGAACTGAGCGGCCGATAGTGATGATTGATAACACATTTCTTGGCCCCGCGTTCCAGCATCCGCTCACGTTGGGCGCCGATATCTCGCTTTATTCCGCCACCAAGTATCTAGGCGGCTTTAGCGACATCATCGGGGGAGTGGCGCTCGCGCGAGACGCCAGTTTGATGAATAAGATCCGGTCAAAGCGGAGTCTTTTCGGCAACATTCTGCAGCCGGACGAATGCTGGATTTTGGATACGCGCCTTCCGACTGTTGGGCTGCGCATGAACCGGCAAAGTAAGAATGCGCAGCGTGTCGCCGAAAAACTGGTGGGCCATCCGAAGATCAAACGGCTCTACTATCCGACTCTATTTGACGATCCTGAACAGAGGCGAATCTATGAGAGTCAGTGCGACTATCCGGGTGGGCTACTTTCGATTGACCTACAAGGCGGAAAGCGTGCCGCGTTCGATTTTCTGCGCAATTTGAAACTTGCTCGCAACGCTGTGTCATTGGGCGGCGCGGAAACACTTGCGTGTCACCCACGGAGCACGACTCACTCCGCATGGAGCGCAGCGGACCTTGACGAGGCCGGCATCGGCGATGGCCTCGTCCGCGTATCGTTCGGCATCGAAGACTGGCGCGACCTGCTCGCCGACTTCGAAGCAGCACTAGATCGGGTCTAGAAATTGTACTTCAAACCGAACTGAATTTCGCGAGCGCCTTGCGACGCGTTCACGAGACCAAGGTTCGGGCCGAGGCCGGTGCTGGGTGCGTTCAAGATCGGCGTGTTCGTGAAGTTGATGGCCTGCGCCTTCAACTCCAGATTCTGGTGCTCCGTAATACTAAACAGCTTGGAAATGGCGAGATCCGCAGTATGGATGCCAGGACCTCTAACGATTCCAACGCCACAATTTCCGAAGCCAGACGATGGTTGGTAGAACGTGCTTTGATTCCACCATTGGAAACCGCCCGCGGGAGAATTTCTCTCGCCATATACCTGCGGAGGCGCGCTGCAGCTTGCCAAGGCTCCGAAAGAACCTGTGCCCGAAACATCGTTGGCGCTGATCGTGAACGGAAACCCGGAATGGAAAGTGAGAATGGAATTGATCTGCCAATCGCCGATAAATGCGTTGACAACGGGGCTCAGATTTTTTCCGAATGTGCGGCCACGGCCAAACGGAATGTCATAAGTAATATATCCGTTGAAGGCATTCTTCAGGTCGTAGTAGCAGGACCCGTAGTAAGAATGGGCATCGTAGGTGTTCTGCCAATAGTAGTAGTTGCCTGCGCCTTGGCCTCCGCCACCGTAATAGCCTATGGAGTCTGTGAGGCATTTCGACCAGGTGTAATTGAACTGGAACTCCAGCCCATTACTCAGCCGCTTTTGAATGCTTGTCTGCAAAGCGTTGTAATTTTGGATGCCGTTCGTCTGCGTTAGCTTGTCCGTCGGATTGTCGGCTAACAGCGCGGGATTTCCTGCCAAGTAGGGACTGGGGTAAACGACGCCGTTCGCGGCCAAGTAACCTTGCGACGCGTTAATCGGCACCATCAGGTGATCGTTGTTCTGACCGACGTAGGCAACTTGAAGAGTGGTGGAGCTTCCGAACTGGTGTTGAATGCTGACGTTCCATTGATTCGCGACAGCCGGCCGATCGTTCGGATCCCAGGTAAAGATGGTCGCGCCCGCGAAACAGGCCGGCGATGACGCTAATGCGGCCGCAGGTGTACAGGAGCCGCTGCTTGAAAAGCCGGAGAATCCTTGATCGAGCGTAGTCGGCGGAAGCACGAGATCAGAACCTGACGAATAAGTCACGAGATGACCGTTCTGCCACGGTGGATTGCGCGTTAAGCGCAAGTTCGTGCCCGTCCCTTCGAGATAACTCGAAAGTGTGTAAGAAGCTCGAATGACTGTGTTCGCGACAGGCGACCAGGCGATGCCGATGCGGGGCTGGAAGTTAGCGATTCCGTTGTACTGGTTATACAAGGCGTTGTTGTCGTTAAATAGGTTCGTTTGCCCCGAGAGCAGCACCTTGCCCGTATACTCCTGGAAGTTCGTCTGACGATTGTGAACTTCGTCCCACGGGGTATGAAGTTCCCAGCGCACACCGATATTGAGTGTCAGGTTGTTGGTGACTTTCCAATCGTCTTGCACGAAAGCTGCGTAAATTGTGGAGCGCTGTCCCCAGGTTCCCCCGCCCGCGCCGACGCCGACCTGTTGAGGAAGCCCGAGCAAAAAGTCGGCTTCGGGTATTCCCTTGCTGACGGCGGCGCCTCCGACAGTGTCGCCGGTGTATTGACCGTTAAATGTAAAGACCCCGGCAAGACCTTCGTTACCTGAATAAAAGACATTGATGCGTTGCCGGAAATATTGAAATCCGGCGTGAAGCGAGTGAGAGCCTTTCGTAAGGATGGCCGTATCCTCTGCCTGAATTACTGTAGAAGCAAAATCTTGGGTAACATCGGCGTTTCCGAATCCGCTTACGTTACCGCCGCTGAAGGTCAATCCTGGAAGAAAAGAGGAGGGCGCCCCGGGCAATCCGAAGTTGGTGTTGCCGCCCGGATTCGTGTTGCCCGTCGCGGCCGGATAATAATTGACGCCGGCGCGAATGTCGTTTATGAAACTGGGGCTAACGCTTCTCGTGTAATCGAGCACGCCATTGTAGAGGGGAAAGTTATTGAAGCTGTTATACAGCAATGGCTGGCTGTTCGTGCTGGGGTTGACGACTTTCTGCTGTGAATACCGGCCGAAGATGTGATCTTTTTCCGATGCGGCCCAATCGATTTTGATGTCGCCCTGGTCGCCGTTAGTAGAGCTGTGCGTGGTGTTGACCTGATTGTTCACCAGATTGCCGTTGATGGGCGCTGGATACTGCGACGAACCGAGAATCTTCACCGCCAGCGGACTCCAAAATTGCGAGGGAATCTGGTTATTCAGGAATGGCGTTCTGTTTGAAGCTGTCGGACTCGAATATGGATTGTAGAGTTGCTGGGCACGATTGTTGCAGATGCCGTTGGTGAAGCCGGCGGTACAAATCTGCGAAAAATTACCGGCTCGCTCGGCGGCGGTGAATACGGTGAAGCCGCTGCCGGTAGCAGGTTGATCGTAGCGAGAACCTTGGTAGTCGGCAAAGAAAAACAACTTATCTCGTATGATCCTTCCGCCAACGCCGCCGCCAAATTCATTCCAACGCAGCAGGGGCCGTGGAATGTTCTGGAACTTATTCGCCCACTCATTGGCGTTCAGCTTATCGTTGCGAAGGAACTCAAAAGCGACCCCATGGAATTGGTTGGTGCCGGATTTGAGACTTACGTTGACGATGCCGCCCATGAAGTTCCCGAACTCCGCAGAAGCATTCTGCGTGATGAGGTTGAATTCTTGAATGGAATCGACGCTGGGCGCGAAGCCAACGTTGTTTTCGGAGACCTGGTCATTGTTCATCCCATCAAGAAAATACGTGTTGGCCTGCTCGCGATTGCCATTGATGTAAGGCCGGCCGCTGCCGAACGTAGTCATTGGACCCGTGAACTCACTGGGATCGGTAGTAACCGAGCCGGGTGCAAGCAAAGTGAGCTGATTATAGTTACGGGTCGCCAGAGGCAGTGCCACATTCGTCCGGGCGTCGAGCACTGTACCGAGTTGCGTGGTCTCGGTCTGTAACACAGGCGCCGCGCTTGTGACTTCGACGGTTTGGCTGACATTACCCACTTGCAATTGGAAATCGACCTTGGCCACTTGGTTCAGCACGAGCGTGATGTTTGACTGAACCGCAGCCTGGAAGCCAGCATTTTCAACGCGGAGCTCATAACGGCCAACCGGCAGGCGCTGCAAATTGTACGCCCCGTCACCTCCCGTCGTGGTGGGAAAGGTTGTGCCGCGATCGAGATCTTTTGCGACCACTTTGGCGCCAACGATTGCTGCGCCGGTGTTATCCGTGACGGTTCCGTTGATAGAAGCGGTTATCTCCTGGGTCAAGGCGGGGATCGTGAAGAAAAGAAACGCAAGCGGCAGCGTAGATACGGCAAGCGCCTTCCGGATAGTGTGCATGGTGAAAGAAACCTTCCTGTCAGAGGCGCGTAGCGGAGTACTTCACACGCCAGCAACAAATCGACTGTTGGGGATTTTAAAGTTAAATCGAAAGCGGTGTCAAGACAAAAAGAAAGAAAACGAAATTGCGGCAAACAACACAGGCAAGCAAAACTACTAGAAAGCGCATTATTGCGAAGTTCAGGCGAAAGATATTTAAACCAGGACGACTTCGATACCTTTAGAACGCAGTGCGGCCACATCTTCAGGCGGCGCGGCGGCGTCGGTGATGACGCGGTGGACGGCGTGAAAATCGGATATCAGGGAAAGGCTGCGATGGCCGAATTTACTGGAATCGGCAAGCACCGTCACTTCAGCAGAAGATTCCATCATGCGGCGGTTGAGCTGTGCCTCCATGATGTCGAGCGTCGTGAGACCCACGTGCACGTTGAGTCCGACGGTGCTCATAAAGCAGTGATCGGCGTGAAGGGATTGCATCATGTGCTCTGCGTGAGGACCCACAAAGGCAGTAGATGGATGCCGGAGGAAGCCGCCGAGCATGACCAGCGACACATTGGGAATGCCCGCTATTTTTTGGGCGATATTCAACGCGTAGGTAATAACAGTTACGTTATCTGGCGCGTTACGGCGCAACTCGGAAGCTAACGCAGCCGACGTGGAACCAGTACAGAGAATGATGGTTTGCAGCGGCCTGACAAGTTGAGCGGCCGCTTGCGCGATTCGCACCTTTTCTTCGTGGTGCATGCCCTCGCGAACTTTGAGTGGATGCTCGGGCGCGGCGGCGAGCGGCTTAATGCCACCGCCGTGGGACCTGATAAGCGCGCCACTTTCGGAAAGAGCATCGAGATCACCGCGCGCAGTAACCGCTGAAACTCCGAAGCGACGGGCAAGCTCTTCGACAGTGACTCTTCCGTTTTGGCCTAGGACATCTAAAATCTCGCGCCGGCGTTCTTCGGCAAGGAGACGAATCGGTCTGCGTTTCGCCATTCTAGGAGAGGAAACAGCCAGGTAGACCTAGTGTACCCGAGCAAAGCAAAAACACAACTAAATTCTTACGTTTTATTTCTTTTCCCTTTGGCGCTGTAAACCCCCATTAACGCGCTTCCGATGGGTTGTGCCTGTAGATCGATCGTAAACGCGAACGATCTATCAACTCAAACTGTGGGAAAGAAGAGGTCATTAGCTCATCAAACTCAGAACTTACCATTGCCAACAGAACATCGCGCCGGTTTTGATCCAGAGAGAGTTGCAGTTTGCTTAAGATCTGCCGAAGAACCTCATTTCCGAACGGATTAAAAAAGTAGAGAACCAGGGGCCGGTCAGGAAATTCGTAATCGAGCGCATCAGCATTCAGCAGTTCGATGTGATGAATGCTTTGAGGGAAATGCTTGCAGCGAGCCAAATTCTGTCGAGCAATTTCGTGCAACGACGGCCTTAATTCAATGCCGATAATCTTTTTGTAGCCATGTTCGGCAGCCAGCAGCAGAACGCGGCCTTTTCCAGAGCCGAAGTCAATGAATACTGTTTCGCTATTATTTTGAGAGGGAACGTCGCGGAGTACTCGTCGAATGACTCGTGGCCTTGTAGGTAAGTACCAGAACCCACGACTAGTATCTAGTTTCCCGGCGAAATCAATTGCGGTCGCGCGAGTCTCAACCTTATGCCAGAGATCGAAGCAAAAGGATTCCAATCGCACGATCCAAGCGGCTAAGATCCGCACTATTCGCACGTCTCATGCTACAGGTTTATCAACGCAAAATTGGGGTTGGCGTTTAATGTTTCCACTGAGTAGTAAGCCAAGGGGAGTAACGCATGCGCAGCGCCGCAGAGGCAGTAAAGGCTGTACCGGAGCATCAGATTTACTCAGCCGCAGTGGTTTGCAAAGAGCGGGAATTGGAGGAGTTGTGCACCTGTCTTGGGCCGCTGTTGGAGCCTAGGACGTCCTTCGCGCGACCTGACTTTTTTTTGGCCTCCATTTCGCGGGGTGTTTGGAAACCGCGCATCGTCGCGGTGAAGCAGCGCGGAGAACTTGTCGGCGCGCTTTACGCAAAAGAGCGCCGGGTGGCGGGCATATCGACAGGGATCATCTATGGCGATGCCACGTTAGCCGGCATGGTAACAGCCAAGGCATCTTTTCGCGGGGCTGTTTTCTACGCGGCGGTTGATGCTCTTTTGAGAAGACGCACAACTTTGGGACTTCGGTTGTTGTTGCCACCGGACAGCTACGAAGTGCAAATGTTGGAATCGTTGGTCAGGCAACACAACGTTGACTACACAACCGCGCCGGCGGAAAACCACGTACTTTTGCCACTTGGTCACACATATGATGAATTTCTCGGCCGCTTAGGACCACGGACGCGGCGAAACTTCCGCTATTACCGGCGCAAGTTTGAGCTTGACGGAAGTGCGTACGTTGAAGATGTGCCAATGGCTGAATTTCGGATGGCCGCGGAAACATTGTTGCGGCAGAAAGTGGTGGGCGCGGACCGCGAGGGTGTTGCACGAGCGTTTGCAATGTTTGCCCAAGCACGGAAACCCATACTTACCGGCTTGCGAGATAAGAACGGCAATTGGCTCAGCCTTCTGGGCGGCTGGTTTGAAGACGGTCGGCCCATCATCTTTTTCCAGATGAACAGCGACAAGCACCATTCACGGTCATCACTATGCCTGGTGCTGCGCGGCTATTTCTTCGAACGTCTTATCAGTTCCGGCATCCGGAATGTCATTTTTTGGGCCGGAGTGGGTGAACCTCTGAATCGCTGCTCGACTCCAATTCCAACGGTGAGCGTGTACATTGATAAGCGCCAACTTCTGTGGTCCGGGTTTCGCAGCGCGATTGCGAGTGGCATGCGAAGATTGCCCCGGGAAATGGCATGGCGCGCGGACTGGATTGTCCCCAACAGCAGATCGGGAGCGCAATCCGGCGCGGCTGACATTGCCATGGAGGCCGAGTAAGGCTGTTAGCATGAGCATGTAGTGAAACTGGCTGACGCAATCAAGACAGCGCGCGGCGTGAAATTGAGTCACGCTCAGAAGTTTGCGCAACATGTAGTGCCTGAAGTTGTCCGGCCGGCGCGTATCATCTGGAATCAGGCAATTGGCGGCGTGTTCGTGCTTTTTGCGCTACTGTTCTTTGGGAATGCGTTCCGCTATTTCGATTCCAAAACGGGCGTTATCAACAGTCCGGTCGGATTAGCGTTTTCGCTTTTTCTCGCGCTGGTAATGACGTTTTTCGGCATCACGTCCTTCCTGAAGGCCCGCCGGATCGGCAGGCGAGTTCGCTAACTTGCCGAGCCCGGAAAAACCAGGACAATTTCCTTTCACGCGCGGCATTTATCCCGATATGTATCGGCGGCGTCTTTGGACAATGCGCCAATACGCCGGATTCGGAACGGCAGAAGAGAGTAACAAGCGTTATAAATACCTTCTGTCGCAGGGGATCACTGGATTGTCGGTCGCGTTCGATCTACCCACGCAGATGGGCATGGACTCGGATCATGCGCTGGCTGGGGGTGAGGTGGGGCGCGTCGGCGTCGCTATCGATTCGCTGTCGGACATGCAAGCGCTGTTTGATGGCATTCGGCTGGAGAACGTCAGCACCTCGATGACGATCAATTCGACAGCGGCGATCCTGTTGTCGCTGTACGTCCTGGTGGCAGAGAGCCAGGGAGCGGATCGCAGAAAACTTTCCGGCACGATACAGAACGACATATTGAAGGAGTATATTGCGCGCGGGACCTATATTTATCCGCCCGGACCGGCGATGCGCATTATCACGGACCTGTTTACCTGGGCCGGTGAAGAGATTCCCGAGTGGAACACAATTTCGATTAGCGGCTATCATATTCGCGAGGCCGGATCGACGGCGGTGCAAGAAGTAGCCTTTACTTTGGCCAACGCCATTGCCTATATCGAAGCAGCAGTGGCGGCGGGGCTGGATGTTGATTCGTTCGCGCCAAGAGTGAGTTTCTTCTTTAACGCACATAACAACTTTCTGGAGGAGATTGCAAAATTTCGCGCGGCCCGGCGTCTTTATGCGCACATCATGCGGGACCGGTTCGGCGCGAAATTGGAAAGAAGTTGCATGCTGCGCTTCCATACTCAAACCGGCGGATCGACACTGACAGCGCAGCAGACGGAAGTAAATGTCGTTCGAGTGGCGCTCCAGGCAATGGCGGCGGTGCTGGGCGGGACGCAATCGCTGCATACAAACGGGCGAGACGAAGCGTTGTCGCTACCAACGGAGCAATCGGCACGAGTGGCACTACGAACTCAGCAGGTGATTGGATACGAGAGCGGGGTGGCCGCCGTACCCGACCCGTTCGGCGGAAGCGAATACATTGAGCAACTCACGGACGAGATTGAAGCCGCATCTCGGGAATATATAGCGAGGATCGACGCGATGGGCGGCGCCGTGAAAGCAATTGAACGAGGTTATGTTCAGAGCGAGATCCAGAATTCGGCTTATCAATACCAGAAGGCAATCGAAGAAGGACGACAAGTGGTCGTGGGGGTCAACAAGTTCCAGACCGATGAGATGGAGTCTCCAAAGCCATTTCGTGTCGATCCCGAACTGGAGAAGCGACAGGTAGAACGGGTGCGGGAGGTGCGTGCTTCACGCTCGGCGGCCGAAGTATGCGAGAAGCTGTCGGAATTGGAAGCGGCTGCACGATCGACGGGCAATCTGATTCCGCGCATTCTTGAAAGCTGCCGTGCGCTGGCAACCGTCGGCGAAATTTCAGATACTCTGCGGCGCGTCTTTGGCGAATACCGCGAATCATTCTGAGCGAAACGCGCCAAACCTACAATAAGCTTTGGAAGCAATCTACGTCATAGGCGGTGGTTTGGCAGGGTGCGAAGCTGCCTTTCAAGCCGCAGAGGCCGGCGCAGGCGTCACACTATTCGAAATGCGACCGGTGAAATCGACTGCGGCGCATAAGACGGATTGTTTCGGTGAACTAGTCTGCAGTAACTCTCTCAAAAGCGAGCAAATCAATTCCGCGCCATGGTTGCTGAAGCAAGAAGCAAGATGGTTGGGATCACTGCTCTTACGCGCGGCAGATAAGGCGCGTGTGCCGGGCGGACATGCGCTGACCGTCGATCGTGAAGTGTTCAGCGCTGAAATCACGCGAGCAATCGAAGAACATCCTTCGATCGAGGTTCGGCGGCAGGAAGTCACCGAAATTCCGCGCGACTGTATTGTTATCATTGCGACCGGCCCGTTAACGAGCGATGCGTTGGCGAATGAGATCAGCCGAGTTACAGGTGCAGATCGCTTGTTTTTTTACGACAGCATCAGTCCGATTGTGGCTGCTGACTCCATCGATATGAGCTTCGCGTTCCGTGCGTCGCGATATGGAAAGTCGCTCGATGGAACCGACGATTACATCAATTGCCCATTTACGCAGGCCGAGTACGAGACATTCTTGGATGCTCTGCTCAACGCCGAATGTTACGAGGCGCATATCGAGCAAGATAAGATTCCGTTCTTTGAGGGCTGTCTTCCGATTGAAGAGATTGCACGCCGGGGGCGCGACACGCTGCGGTTCGGCCCGATGAAGCCGGCTGGATTGGATGACCCGCGCACAGGCCGATGGCCGTATGCGGTGGTGCAGTTACGGCAGGAGAATGCACGCGCCGACAGCTACAACCTGGTTGGTTTTCAGAATCATATGCGATATGGAGAGCAGGCGCGCGTGTTCCGACTCATTCCGGGATTGCAGAATGCCGAGTTTTTGCGTTTCGGCCTGATGCATCGAAATACGTACATCAACTCCCCTGCTCTGCTGCGGCCGACGCTGCAACTGAAAAGCGATGAGCGAATCTTTTTTGCGGGTCAGATTTCGGGCGTCGAGGGATATGCCGAATCCATTGCAACCGGGTTGCTCGCGGGACGCAATGCGGCGGCAGTTGCATCGGGCGAAGCTCCTGAGATATGGCCGCGACAGACAGCATTGGGAAGTTTGACCCATTACATTACGCAAGCAGATGCCGGGAATTTTCAGCCGGCGAATATCACCTTCGATTTGCTTCCGGCGCTTGATGACGAAGCAAAGCGAAAGCTGCGCCACGACAAGAAAGCGCGGCACGCGGAGATATGCCGCAGAGCACAATATGCGTTTGAAGAGCACTTGAATGCCCGCGATACGCGATTGCATCTCGAACTATCTCGCTGAGTTGCCGCGGCGTGGCGTATCGGCGCACACCGTTCGCAACTATGGTTCAGATCTGGAACAGTTCGCCAACTACTTCGAGCCGCCGGGAGAAACTGCGCCGCCGATCGAGCAGCTTGATTTAGCGCTGTTGCGCGAGTGGCTGGCTAGCCTCTATGATCGGCGCTTGAACGTGGTGAGCATACGGCGCAAGTTGGCTGCGGTGCGGGCGCTGTTTCAGTTTCTGCTACAAGAGGGCATTCTCCATAAGAATGTGGCGAAGCGGCTGAAAACGCCAAAGACTAAACAGCGGTTGCCTGACGTGATGTCGGCCGAAAAAACGAATAATCTTCTCGACGCGGTTGAGCGCGGCGAGCCATTGGAGAAACCGTCGAGAGAACGCGATTTGGCTTTTCTCGAAGTGCTATATGGATGCGGGATTCGCGTGAGTGAATTGACCGGTATCAATCTCGACGATCTGGATCTGCGTAGCGGTTGGTTGCGCGTACGCGGCAAAGGAAACAAAGAGCGCGAGGTGCCGCTGCCCGAACGTGCGATCGCGGCGATAGAGCGGTATTTGGAAATGCGGCACGCGGCTGGGGATGAGCGGGCGCTATTGGTTAACTCTCGCGGCACCCGCTTGAGTGACCGGCATGTGAGACGGTTAGTCAAACTGTATGCGCTTGCCGCGACCGGAGATTCGACCGTGCATCCGCATAGCTTTCGCCATGCCTATGCGACGCATTTATTAGCGGATGGGGCCGATCTGCGAGCGATTCAAGAGTTGTTAGGGCATGCGCGGTTATCGACGACGCAAAAATACACGCAAGTTTCCTTGAAGGATTTGCAGGCAGTCTACGACAAGGCGCACCCGAAAGCGTGAAGGAGAATAATTTGCAACGGCGCCGTTTTCTTACTTCGTTGAGTGCAGCTTCGCTTGCTACCGGCACCGCCGTCCGTTTAACTGGCGCCCCCGAACGTGGCAGCGCACAAATGAAGCTGGGATGCCAGAGTGCACCGACAAACGATGCACATCTCAAATATTTGGCTCGTTATGGCGTTCGGCATATCTGTGGGTATCCACAAATCGAGGGCGACCGGTTATACGCAACTGTGGACGAACTGAGCCGCACAAAGGAATTGGCTGCGCGCAACGGCATTAGCCTGGATTGCATTGCGGCGCCATTTCTTACGTCGTCACATATCGACAAAGAAAAACATCCCGCGATCATGCTCGGGGATAGCCCTGAACGGGATCGCGACATTGAAGCGTTACAGACGCTGATTCGCAATTGTTCGCGGGTAGGGATTCCGTCAATCAAATACAACATGAGCATTCTCGGCGTGCTTCGTACCGGACGGATTCCAGGGCGCGGCGATGCCACTTACAGCGCCTGGAAATTGCGGGATGCGCGGCCGAGCACTCCACTGACGCGAGCGGGCCAAGTCAGTGCAGACGCGTTTTGGGAGCGCATCACCTATTTTCTGGAGCGCGTGATACCCGTCGCCAGCGAATACAAAGTCCAAATGGCATGCCATCCGCACGACCCCGGAGTGCCGCCAGAAGGTTATCAAGGAGTTGTCCGGGTTTTGGGAACCGTGGATGGATTAAAGAAATTCCTCACGATTCAAGAGAATCCGTATCACGGATTGAATTTCTGTCAGGGCACCGTTTCGGAGATGCTGCACGATCCCGGAACCGAGATCTTTGATGTGATCCGCTACTTTGGAACGCGGCGCAAAATCTTCAACGTTCACTTCCGAAATATTAGGGGCCACCGCGATGAGTTTGTCGAGGTTTATCCGGATGAGGGCGATGTCGATTTCGTGAAAGCGATCCAAGTCTACAAAGAAGTTGGTTATTCGGGGATGCTGATGCCCGATCATGTCCCGCAGGCCGCCGACGACCCCGACGGACTTCAATCTTTTGCATATTGTTACGGTTATATTCGCGCGCTGATTCAGTCGGTCGATCGACTGGCCTGAAGCGCGCTGCCGTGTACTAAGTCGAAGAAGATTGCTGGCTAGAAGCCGAAGGAAATCGTAACTTCCAACTGATCGCGCATAGTTGAAACGGTTGGCGAACGGAACGTGTCGCCCATCCAGCGTGTGTAGCGTACTTCCGGCGATACGACGATCCCAAAGTCGTCTTTGCCAGTTATGCCAGTACCCACAACGACGCCCTCTATGGTTCGCTTGATTGACGTCGTACTAGGCGGAGCGCAGCAGTAGTAATTAGTGCCATTGCTGGCCGCTTGGGTCAGATTGATATGCGTGGCGTAACGAAGCGCACCACCAACTTCATAAAAAGAATATTTGCTCCAGCGGAAGTGC
>Ga0070741_10014856_pt1 | contig 13359 bp, 10 predicted proteins | sample Coa_R1_4_FD_66440 | JGI IMG/M metagenome (GOLD analysis project Ga0070741, IMG submission 66440) | Surface soil microbial communities from Centralia Pennsylvania, which are recovering from an underground coalmine fire - Coalmine... | ecosystem: Environmental > Terrestrial > Soil > Unclassified ... | reverse complement strand
GCGGACAGCGGCTCCGACAGCCGCGCGACGAGCTCGTCCGCGCGCGCGGTCGCCCACGGCTCGACGACGAGGTCGACGTGGATCTCGAAGTCGCGGGCGCAGACGGTCGCGTCGACGCCGCCGCCGTCGCCGCCCGCCGCAGCCAGCGTCTGCGCCACCTGCGACTCCGAGACGCCGAAGAAGCGGAGCGTCCGCCGCTCCGGCGCCCGCGCGCGCGCGAGTACCGGGCGCAGGGGCTCGAGCTCGAGCACCCGCGGCCAGAGGGTCTGCAGCTCGCCCGGCGGCCCCGGCAGCACGGTCGCGACGCTGCCGTCGGCCGCGAGCGCGAAGGCGGGCGCCGTCCCGGCCAGGCCCGCGACGACGGCGCCGGCCGGCACCGTCGCCTGCTTGCGCACGCCCTCGGCGAAGTCGGCGTACGGGCGCCGCAACCGCTCGGCAACCGCGCGCGAGCGCGCCTCGATCGCGCGCTCGAGCTCGGGGTCGAGCTCGAGCCCGACGCCCGCGGCGCGGGCGAGCAGCTCGACGGTGCGGTCGTCGTGCGTCGGCCCGAGCCCGCCGGAGACGACGAGCAGGTCGAACGCGAGGCCCTCGCGCATCGCGGCCTCGAGGGCGGCCGGCTCGTCGCCGACGATCGTGATCCGCGCCGGCTCGATCCCGAGCCCGAGCAGCGAGGAGGCGAGGAACGGGCCGTTCAGGTCGCGCCGGTCGCCCCGGACGAGCTCGGAGCCCGTGACGACGATCGCCGCCGACGGCTTCAGCCCGCGTGCCACGAGGTCGGCGTCACCGTGATGACGCGCGGCCGGTAGCCGGCGAGCCTGATTCGTCTGCCGCGGACCCGGATGACGAGGTTCTCCGGCGAGCTGACGTTGACCCAGAAGCGGTTGCCGGCGAACGTCTGCGGCTCGCCGCGGCCGACGGTGCCCTGGAAGAGGACGGGGCCGCCGGCGCTTCCGCGGTGGACGGCGACGTACGACGAGCCGCGCAGGGCGGCGATCGCGAGCCCGGGTACGGGCGCGGCGGCGCGCTCCGGTTTCGGCTTCGCGGACGGCACCCGCGGCGGCACCGCGCGGCTTCCCGACGACGTCCAGGCGCCGATGACGACGACCGTGACGACGGCGATCGTGACCAGCACCGCGGCGACGATCATCGTCTCGAGGCGCCGGTTCCGCCGCTCGTGCGGCGTGCGCCGGCGGCGCGGCTCGCGCTCGTCGCCGGTGACGAAGCGCGAGGTGAACTCGTCGACGTAGAGCTGGGCGTCGAGCCCGAGATATGCGGCGTAGGTGCGCAGGAATCCCTTGACGTACGTCTGCGCCGGCAGGAGGTCGAACCGCTCCTCCTCGAGCGCGCGCAGGTACTTGCCACGGATCTTGGTCGCCTGCTCCGCCTGCGCGAGCTCGATCCGGCGCCGCAGGCGCGCCTCGCGGAGGCTGTTCCCGATCTCGAACACGGGCTGAGCCTACCGCGGCTCGCCCGCCTAGCCGCGCACGACGAGCAAGCCGTAGAAGCCGAGCGCGATCGCCCCCGTCAGGGCCAGGTAGATCCCCGTCCATGCGAGCAGGCGCCCGAAGCGGACGACCCGCTCGCCGGGGCGCGCGATGCTGCGGTCGACTCGGTAGCGCGCCCGGCGGACGAGCGAGACGGCGACGAGGCCGAGCACGAAGGCGACGGGGACGCCGACCTCGAGCGCGCGGAGCAGCGTCACGCGCGCCACGAGCCAGGAGGCGGCGACAGCCGCGGGCAGGGCCGCGACCGCCAGCGTGCCGACCGCGATCCCGAGGCTCGCCCGCACGCGGTTACTGCTTGACATACGGGCGGCCGTCGGCGGCCGGGGGGATCGAGCGTCCGATCACGCCCGCGACCGCGACGAGCGTCAGGACGTACGGCAGCGCCGTGAACAGCGTCGAGATCGAGAGCGAGTACGTCTGCAAGCTGACGCCGAGAGCGCTCGAGAACCCGAACAGCAGGCAGGCGGCGGCGGCGCCGAACGGCCGCCAGTTGCCGAAGATGAGCGCCGCGAGGGCGATGAAGCCGCGGCCTGCGGTCATGTTCTCGGTGAACGAGTTGCCGAAGCCGATCGAGAGGTACGCCCCGCCCGCAGCTGCCAGCACGCCGGAGATCGTCACCGAGGCGTAGCGGACGGCGTAGACGTCGATGCCGACCGTGTCGGCCGCGCGCGGATGCTCGCCGCAGGCGCGGATCCGCAGCCCGACCGGCGTCTTGAACACCGCCACCCAGGTGACGAAGACGAGCGCGATCGCGACCCAGATCAGGATGTTGAGCCGGCCGAGGAAGTCGCCGATGAACCCGTGCCCGAGGAAGGCGAGGTGCACGTCCGGGATCGTCGACAGCTTGCTCGGCGTCCCCTGCTGGCCGTAGAGCTTGAAGAAGAGGTAGCTCGTGATCCCGAGCGCGAGGAAGTTGACCGCCGTCCCGCCGACGATCTGGTCGCTGCGGAGCGTGATCGAGAAGAACGCGTGCACGAGCCCCATCGCCGCGCCGGCGCCGAGCGCGATCAGGAGGCCGAGCACCCACGTGCCGGTGATCGCGGAGCCCCAGACGGCGAAGAACGCGCCCATCAGCATCATCCCCTCGAGGCCGATGTTGACGACGCCTGAGCGCTCCGAGAAGAGCCCGCCGAGGGCGGCGAACGCGAGCGGCGTCGCGTAGCGCAGCATCGCGGCGAAGAGCGCCCCCCAGGCGACGACGGCGTCGAGCTTGCCGACGCTCGAGCGGGTCGCCAGGTAGCCGATCAGGAAGCCGATCACCGCGAGCGAGACCGCGTACCAGCCGAGCCGGCGCTCGCCGCGGGCGAGCGCCGCCGTGCCGACTGCCAGCGCGACCACGGCGAGCACCGCCGGCCCGACCGGGCTGCGGACGCCGATCGGCGGCAGCGCGACGAGCGCGGCGAAGACGCCGAGCACGAGCGCGGCGACGCCGGCGAAGCGCGGCCGCGTCGCGAGCTGCGTCACGGCGGTCACGGTGCGGCCCCCTGCGCCGCCGTCGCCTGACGGGCAGGTCGCGCGCGGACGCGCCGGAGCCAGCCGAGTGCGATCAGCACGAGCAGATCGGCGCCGACGAACAGCACGACGAGGCCCTGGATGATGACGGCGAGGCTCGAGCCGACACCGGGCGCGAAGATCGTCGGGTCGAGGTTGCGCGACGCCGTCCCGGTCGAGAGTCCGGCGAAGAGGAGCGCCGCGAGCGCGACGCCCACCGCCCGATTCCGGCCGAGCAGTGCGACCGCGACGCCGAGGAAGCCGACGTTCGTCCCCTGGATCGTGGTGATGTCGACGCGGTACTGCCAGCCGAGCACGTCGAGCGCGCCGGCGAGGCCCGCGAAGCCGCCGGCGATCGCCATCGCCACGAAGTAGTTCCGCGCGACGTTGATGCCGCCGTAACGCGCCGCCTCCGCGTTGAAGCCCACCGCCCGGACCTCGTAGCCGAGCGTCGTCCGATTCAGCGTCAGCGTGTAGACGGCGAGCGCCGCGATCGCGAGGAAGATGCCGACGTGGACGCCCTGCAGGAGCGGGTCGCCCCAGAACACCTTCAGCTTCGCCGCGTCCGGCACGTCCGCCGAGGACGGCACCGCTCCGGCCGCTCCGGCCGCCTTCGTCTGCAGCGGCCCGCCGATGTCGAAGAGGTACGAGCCGACCCAGACGACGATCCAGTTGAGCATGATCGTCGTGATCACCTCGTGCGCGCCGACCGTGCCCTTGAGCAGGCCGGCGATCCCCGCCAGCGCCGCGCCCGCAAGCGCCGCGCCGGCGACCGAGACGATCGCGAGCAGCGCGCCCGGGAGGCCGACGAGGTGCGGCAGCTCGGTCGCGATCAGCACGGCGCCGATCGAGCCGGCGAGGTACTGGCCGTTGCCGCCGATGTTGAAGAGACCGCAGCGGAACGCGAACGCGACCGCGAGCCCGGTCAGGACGAGCGCCGTCCAGAGGATCAGCGTCTGCTCGAGGTTCGCGGCCGCCGTCGACGAGATGTCGTCGGTGTTCCAGGGGAACCAGACGCGCGCGTGCGAGAACGGGAGGCCGACGGTGTGGTGGCCGACCTCGAAGAACCAGTTCAGCCCGGCGCCGCGGAAGATCGCCCGGTACGTCTTGCCGGTGTCGGCGAAGCTGCCGGTCGTCGCGAGCACGACGACGCCGCTGATCAGGAAGGCGAGCAGCAGCGTCAGCAGCGGCGCCACGAGCCCGCCGGCCTTCTGGCGGACGCGGTACCGCTCGACGAGCCCCGGGCCGCTCGGCGCGGCGCCCGGCTCTTCCTGCACGTGCTCCTGGACGTCGCTCGTCAGGCTGCTTCCCTCTGCCTGCCCCCGGTCATCGCGATCCCGAGCTCCTCCTCCGTCGCCGTCGGCGGGAACTCGCCGACGATCTGTCCTTCGAACATGACGAGGATCCGGTCGGCCAGCCCGAGCACCTCGTCGAGCTCGAGCGAGACGAGGAGGATCGCCCTCCCCTCGTCGCGCTCCTCGACCAGCCGGCGGTGGACGAACTCGATCGCGCCGACGTCGAGGCCGCGCGTCGGCTGCGCGGCGATCAGCACCTGCGGGTCGCGATCGATCTCGCGCGCGAGGATCACCTTCTGCTGGTTGCCGCCCGAGAGCGCGCCGGCGCGCGTCAGCGGACCGCCGCCGCGGACGTCGAACTCGCGGATCAACCGCCGCGCCCGCTCGACGAACCGACGTGGGAAGAGCCAGCCCCACCTGGATGCCGGCGGCTTGTCGAAGTCGTGCAGCTCGACGTTCTCCGCGATCGTGAACTCGAGCACGAGCCCGCGCAGCTGCCGGTCCTGCGGGATGTGGCCGAGGCCGGCGTCGAGCGAGACGCGCGCGCCGCCGTTCGTCACGTCGCGGCCGGCGACCCGGACGCGGCCCGACGCGACGTGCCGTAGGCCGGCGATCGCGTCGATCAGCTCGGTCTGCCCGTTTCCGTCGACGCCGGCGAGCGCCAGGATCTCCCCTCCCCGGACCTCGAACGAGACGCCGCGGACCTTCTCGATGCCGCGGTCGTCGACGACGTGCAGGTCCTCGAGCTGGAGCATCGGCTCGCCCGGGTTCGCAGGGGTCTTCTCGACCCGGAGCAGCACCTCGCGGCCGACCATCGCGCGTGCGAGCGACTCCTCCGTCGCGCCGGCGCGCGGGAACGTGGCGACCATCCTGCCGCGGCGCAGGACGCTGATCCGGTCGGCGATCTCGAGCACCTCGTTCAGCTTGTGGGTGATGAAGACGATCGACTTCCCGTCCGCCTTCAGCGCGCGCACGATCTCGAACAGCTCCGCCGCCTCCTGCGGCGTCAGCACGGCCGTCGGCTCGTCGAGGATCAGCACGTCCGCGCCGCGGTAGAGCGCCTTCAGGATCTCGACCCGCTGCTGCTGGCCGACGGTGATCGTGCTGACGAGCGCGCCCGGTTCGACGGCGAGGCCGAACCGCTGCGAGAGGTCGCGCACGCGCTCCTCGGCCGTGCGCTCGTCGAGGAGGAAGCCGTCGCGGCGCGGCTCGACGCCGAGGACGATGTTCTCGGCGACCGTCATCACCGGGATGAGCATGAAGTGCTGGTGGACCATGCCGATCCCGAGCTCGATCGCGTCCTTCGCCGAGCCGAACACGACCGGCTTGCCGCGCAGCCGGATCTCGCCCTCGTCGGCGCGGTAGAGGCCGTAGAGGATGTTCATCAGCGTCGACTTGCCGGCCCCGTTCTCGCCGAGGAGGGCGTGCACCTCGCCGGCACGGACGTCGAAGTCGACGCGGTCGTTCGCGACGACGCCGGGGAAGCGCTTGGTGATCCCGCGGACCTCGAGGACCGGAGCCTCAGCCGCCATCGCGCGCGATTCTACGGGGGTGGGCGGAGGCCCACCCCCGTCTCGAGTGCTCCGGCTAGAACTTGATGACGGCCTTGACCTTGATCTGCCCGGACGCGACCTTCTTGCCGATCGCGACCGTCTGCGCGACGAGCGACTTCGGCACCTTCGGGCTGACGGAGCCGAGGCCGACGCCGCCGTTCTTCAGGCTGTAGAGCACGTCGGTGCCGCCCTTGAGCTGGCCCGCCTTCGCCTTGGTCGTCAGGTCCTCGACGGCCTTGTCGACCCGCTTCAGGGCGCTCGTCAGCATGTGCGACCCGAGGTAGAGCTGGTCGGCGTCGACGCCGATGCCCCAGACGTGGTTCTCCTTCGCCGCCGCGAGGGCGCCGAGGCCACAGCCGCCCGCGACCTGGAAGACGACCTGCGAGCCCTGCTGGATCTGCGACAGCGCCGTCTCGTGGCACTTCGCCTGGTCGTTGAAGGTCGGGTCGTTGGCGTAGTTCGCGAGCACCTTGATGCCGGGGTTCGCGAGCTTCGCGCCCTGGATGTAGCCGCTGATGTAGTGCACGATCGCCGGCACGTTGTTGGCGCCGACGGCGCTGATGATCTGCTTGCCGCCCTGGTGCTTCACCTCGAGACCCGCGAGGTAGCCGACGAGGAAGCCGCCCTCCTGCTCGGCGAAGACGACGCCGACCGCGTTCTTCGGCTTGTGCTTGAAGAGCGAGTAGTCCTGGTCGATGCCGGCGAACCACTGCTTCGGGAACCTCGGCGCGACGGCGTCCGTCGCGGTGTAGTTGAGGAACCCGACCTCGAAGATCAGGTTGTAGCCGGCCTTGGCCGCCGCAAGCGCGTTCGGGATCCGCTCCGCCTCCGAGTGCGTCTCGTACGCGCGCGTCTGGATCCCCAGTCGCTTCTGGATCGCCAGACGGCCCTCGTTCGCGAGCTGGTTGAACGAGCGGTCCTGCAAGCTTCCGATGTCCGTGACGATCGCCATCTTGAACGCGGCCGCCCGTGACGATCCGGCTGCTGACCCGACCGCGACGATCGCGAGCGCGGCGAGCGCCGCGAGCGCCACTGCGCCTGCCCTGGTCAGACGGTGTCTCACTGTCCCCTCCTAGCGTTGGTCGCCGCGATGCTAACCCCCGCGGCCTCTGACCGCTTAGACGTCGGCGACGCGCGTTGGTTCGTGCTCGCCGACGAGCACCCGGCGAGGCTTCGAGCCCTCGTAGGCCGAGATGATGCCTCGCCGCTCCAGCATGTCGATCAGGCGGCCGGCGCGCGTGTAGCCGACTCGTAACCTGCGCTGGAGCAGCGACACGGACGCGGTCTGGGCGGTGACGACGACCTCGATCGCGCGCTCGAGCAGCGGGTCCTCGTCCGGGTCGAACGCGTCGTTGTCGTCCGCCGACTCATCGTCGTCGGAGAAGCGTTCGGGCGGACTCAGGAACGACTCGTCGACCTCCTGCTCGCGTTGGCGGCGCACGGACTCGACGACGAGCGCGACCTCCTCCTCGGTCACGAACGCCCCCTGCAGGCGCTGCAGGCGCGACGTGCCGAGCGGCTTGAAGAGCATGTCGCCCTGGCCGAGCAGGCTCTCTGCCCCGTTCGCGTCGAGGATCACGCGCGAGTCGGTCTGCGAGCTGACGGCGAACGCGATCCGCGACGGCACGTTTGCCTTGATCATGCCGGTGATCACGTCGACCGACGGCCGCTGCGTCGCGAGCACGAGGTGGATGCCGACGGCGCGCGACTTCTGCGCGAGCCGGATGATCGCGTCCTCGACCTCCTGCGGGCTGACCATCATCAGGTCGGCGAGCTCGTCGATGACGACGAGGAGGTACGGCAGCTCGTCCTCGCCGCGCCTGCGAAGCGCGCGGTTCGCCTCCGGCAGGTTGCGCGCGCGGAGCTGGCTGAGGCGCTCGTAGCGGCGCTCCATCTCGGTGACGACGTTGAGCAGGACGGCGCTCGCCTCCTTCGGGCTCGAGACGACCGGCGTCAGCAGATGCGGGATCGACTCGTAGTAGTTGAGCTCGATCCGCTTGGGGTCGATCAGGATCAGCCGTGCCTGGTCCGGTGTCGCGCGGAGGAGGATCGAGGTCAGCATCGCGTTGATGCAGCCGGACTTGCCGGAGCCGGTCGTGCCGGCGATCAGGATGTGCGGCATCCGTGCGAGGTCGGTCCAGACGGCGGCGCCGGAGATGTCCTTGCCGAGCCAGACCGAGAGCGGGCTCGCGGTCGCCGGCAGGTCGTCGAAGATGTCGCCGAGCGTGACGAGGTTCGGGGCCAGGTTCGGCACCTCGACGCCGACGGCCTGCTTGCCGGGGATCGGCGCCAGGATCCGGATCTCGGTCGTCGCGAGCGCGTAGGAGAGGTCGTCCTTCAGCTGCGCGACCTTGCCGACCTTCGTGCCGGGCGCGAGCTGGAGCTCGTAACGCGTCACGCGCGGGCCGGAGATCCGGCCGACGACCGTCGCCTCGACGCCGAAGTTCGCGAGACAGTGCAGGAGCGCCTCGGCGATCCGCTCGCTCGCCTCGCCGTTCGGACCCGACCCGGGCCGCGATCTCTGGAGCAGCGAGCGGTCGGGCAGCACGTACTCGTGCTCGGGCTCGTCGACGTCGAACAGCGACTGCTGCGTCTCCTCCTCCTCGTCGTCGAGCGGCGGCGGCACGAGCCGCGGGATCGAGTCGGTGACGAGGTCGGGGTAGTCCTGCGCCACGTCGACCGGCGGCGCCGTCTCGTCGCGGCGTTGCCGGCGGACAGACCCGGGGTCCGGTCCGGACGAGACGGCGGCCTCGCTGTCGCTCGCCTCGTCCCACTCGTCGGCACCGCGCTCGCGGCGGTGCCGCGGCCGCGCGACGGCGACGCGGCGCACGACGTGTCCGGAGCGGCGGACGAGCGCGCCGAGCGAGGCGCCGGTCAGGAGGAGGACGCCGGCGACCGCCAGCAGGACGCCGAGGATCGTGCTGCCGGCATGGCCGATGCCGAGGCCGACGACGCGCTCGAGCCCGGTCCCGAGCAGCCCTCCGTGCGCGCGCCCGAGCGCGAGCAGCAGCCCGAGCAGCCCGACCGAGAGCCCGAGCCGGAACGGGCGCACGTCGACGAGCTCGCTGCGGGTGACGACGAGGGCGCCGACCGGGACGAGCGCGAGCGGCAGCACGTACGCGGCCCAGCCGATCGCGGCGGTGGCGGCGTGGCCGACGGGGCCGCCCGAGAGCCCGAACCAGAGGACGCCGGCGAGGAAGACGCCGAGCGCGCAGGTGGCGAGGCCGGCGAGCTCCGGGTGGTGGTGGCTTCGTGCGCCGCGGCGCTTGCGCTTCCTCAGCCGCGCTGGCTTCCGCGGGCGCAACCTGATCGTGCGCTTCTTCCGCGCCATGGGCGCAACTTCGCCCCTGGGCGTGCGGCTCCTCCTGGTTGCGGCGGCTGCGCGGATGAGCCGCGCAGCCTTCGGTCGCCGCCGGCAAGCGACGCCTCAGCCGAGCGACGGGAGCCGCTCGACGAGCAGGCGCCGGAACGCCGCCGCGTCGACGCCGACAGCGACCGAGACCCCGGGCGTGGCCGGGCCGCGACCGCGCCGGTCGACGTTCGTCCGGCCGCGGCTCTGCTCGGACTCGCAGTCGACCTCGATCGACGCCGGACGGACCTCGACGAGGCCGGGTCGGGCGACGTGCGCGACCGCGACCGGGTCGTGGAGCGGCGACCCGGCGAGCTCCGGGTAGCGGGCCCGGTGGAACCGGCCGTAGAAGTCGAGGAGCTCGGCGACGAGCTTGCCCGTGCGCCCGAGCGGGCGGAGCTGCTCGACGTCGGCGTCGGTGACGACCGCCTGGTGCGTCGCGTCGAGGCCGATCATCGTCGTCTCGATCCCGCTCCGGAACACGAGCCGTGCCGCCTCCGGGTCGCACCAGACGTTGAACTCGGCCGCCGGCGTGCGGTTGCCTTCGCCGATCGACCCGCCCATCAGCACGATCCGCCGCGGCCGCGCGCGCTCGAGCAGCCGTGCGACGTTCGTGAGCGGGCCGGTCGCGACGACGACGGCTCCCCGCTCGACGCGCTCGGCCAGGAACTCGACGGCGTCCTCGCCGACGGCGGTGCCCTGCGGCGGCGGCAGCTCGGGGCCGTCGAGCCCCGTCTCGCCGTGGACGTCGGCCGCGACCGCGGGCTCGCGCACGAGCGGCCGGTCGGCGCCGGCCGCGACCGGGATGTCGCCCCGGCCGGCGAACTCGAGCAGGCGCAGCGCGTTCGCGGTCGTCTTCTCGAGCGTCTGGTTGCCGGCCACGGTCGTCACGCCGACGAGCTCGAGCTCCGGCGAGGCGAGCGCGAGCAGCAGCGCGATCGCGTCGTCGTGCCCCGGGTCGCAGTCGAGGACGATCGGGATCGGGCTCATCGCGCGAGGATCGCGTCGACCTCCGCCGCGGTCGGGAGCGAGGGCTGGGCGCCGAGTCGGGAGGCGGCGAGGGCGCCGGCGGCGCAGGCGCGGCGGAGCGCCTCCTCGCGCGGCCGGCCCTGAAGCAGCGAGACGACGAGGCACGCGGTGAAGGCGTCGCCGGCCGCCGTGCCGTCGACCGCCGTCACCGCCGGCGGCCGGGCGCGCGCGACCTCGCCGCCGTCGTCGTAGAGCACTGCGCCCTCGGCACCGAGCGTGACCGCCACGAGCTTGCCGCGCGACGCCGTCTCGGCTTCGAGCCGGTTGACGACGAGCAGGTCCGGCTCGACGACGAGCGGACGCGCGGGCGACGCGTTGACCGCGAGGAACGACGCCCGCCGCGCCGCGGCCGCGATGACGGCGTCGCTGACCTCGAGCTGGCAGAGGACGGCCCCGGTCACCTCCCGCGGCGCGAGGGAGGCATTCGCGCCGGGGACGACCGCGATCACGTTCTCGCCGGCCGCGTCGACGAGGATGATCGCGATTCCGGTCGACCCGTGCCGCTCGAGCTCGAGCTCGACGGCGGCCGCGCGCAGCCCGGCCAGCGCCTCGTCGGCGAACGCGTCGTCGCCGACGGCGCCGATCATCCGCACGCGCGCGCCGAGCCGCGCCGCCGCGACGGCCTGGTTGGCGCCCTTGCCGCCGGGGAAGCGGCCGAGGCTCGCACCGCTGACCGTCTCCCCGGGCCGCGGCAGGCGCTCGAGCCGCGCGACGAGGTCGAGGTTGATCGAGCCGACGACGGTGAGCTCGACTGCCACGGCGGCTCGCGGCCGTCGCGAGCTACGCCGCGAGCGCGCGCACGTCGTCGAGCACGCGGCCGAGCAGGTTCTCGCGCAGGTCGAACAGGCCGGCCCAGAGCGACCCGCGGTCGAGCCCGGAGGCGAAGCGCACCATCGCGGCCAGCCCCTCGAGCGCGCGCACGAGCACGGCGAGCTCGAGGTAGACGGCCGCGACGCGATGCGGGGACGCGCGGACGCCTGCGCGCGAGAGCACCGGCTCCCAGTCGACGAGCTCGGCCGCGCCCGGGTCTCCGAACCACGAGCGACCCTCCGCGAGCTCGGCCTCGAGCTCGAGCAGGTAGCGGCCGAGCGGCCGCTCGAGCCCCGTCAGCGCCGTCTCGACGCGGTCGGCCGCGCGCCGCAGCGCCGCCTCGCGCCGCCCCGGCGTCGAAGGCTCGGCCTCGCCGCGGCCCCAGCGCTCGAGCAGCCGGCAGAAGGCGAGCGCGGCCACCTCGACGGCGACGAGCTGCGCGATCAGGCGCCGCGCCGTCGCCTGCTCGGCCGCGTGCTCGGCGATCACGTCGGCCCAGTCGGGCTGCGTCCCGATCGAGCTCATCGATCACGCCTCCCCGCGAGCTGCACGTGCACTGCGAGGCGCCGCGAGTGCGGGCCTCGGCCGGGCTCGCGCGCGACGAGCGGCAAGGGGCCGGAAACCGGAGGCTTCCCCCTGCGAGCGACGCGCATCAGACCTCGACCACCACCGGCAGGATCATCGGCCGCCGCCGCGTGCGGTCGTAGACGAGCTGGCCGACGCCGTCGTGGATGTGCTCCTGCAGCAGCTTGATCTCGCGGATGTCGTCGTCGAGCAGCTCGCGGACGATCTCGTACGCCTCGCTGCGCAGCTCGCCGAGCAGCTCCTCCGTCTCGGCGAAGCCGCGGGCGATCACCTCGGGCGGCGACACGGCGCCGTTCGAGAGCGTCGTCACCACGATCAGCACGCCGTCCTCCGAGAGGTGTCGCCGGTCGCGAAGCGCGACGTCGGAGATGTCCCCGACGCCGAGGCCGTCGACGAACGTGACCCCCGCCTCGACCCGGTCGACGATGCGTACGCCGTCGCGCGTGAGCTCGACGACGTCGCCGTTCTCGGCGATCACGATCGACGACGCCGGCACGCCGGCGTCCCGCGCGAGCCGCGCGTGGGCCGCCAGCATCCGGAACTCGCCGTGGATCGGCATCACGGCCTTCGGCCGCACGAGCCCGAGCAGCGTCCGCAGCTCCTCCGCGCGTCCGTGGCCCGAGACGTGCACCGGCGCGTTCTCCTCGTGCAGGACCTCGGCTCCGGCCCGCGTCAGGCGGTTGATCGCATCGTGCACGCGCAGCTCGTTGCCCGGTACCGGCCGCGCCGAGATGATCACCGTGTCGCCGCGCTCGACGTGGACCGCCGGGTGGTCGTGGTAGGCGATCCGCGTCAGCGCGGACAGGGGCTCGCCCTGCGAGCCGGTGCAGAGGATCAGCTGCTCGCGAGGCGCGAGCTCCTCGAGCTCCGCCGGCCGCGCGAGCATCGTGTCGGGCGCCTGCACGTAGCCGAGGTTCCGCGCGATGTTCAGGTTCTTGCGCATCGAGCGGCCGACGACGCTGACGCGCCGGCCGACCTCGCCGGCGATGTCGATCGCCTGCTGCATGCGGTGGATGTTCGACGCGAACGACGAGATCAGGACGCGCCCCTGCCGCGCCGGGATGATCTGGCGAAACGCCTCGCCGACGAGCCGCTCCGACTGCGTGAAGCCGGGCCGCTCGGCATTCGTCGAGTCGCCGAGCAGGAGGTCGACGCCGCGGTTGCCGAGCTCGGCGAGCCTGCCGACGTCGGTGCGCAGGCCGTCGATCGGCGTGTGGTCGAGCTTCCAGTCGCCGGTGTGGAAGACACGGCCGGCGGCCGTCTCGATCGCGATCCCGACCGAGTCCGGCACCGAGTGCGCCATGCGCACGAACTCGAGCCGGAACGGGCCCAGCTCGACCGGCGGGCCCTCCGGGTCGATCTCGCGTTGCTCGGCCGCGCGCAGCAGTCCGTGCTCGTCGAGCTTCGAGCTGACGAGCCCGAGCGTCAACCGCGTCGCCCAGATCTCGGCCACCCGCGCTTCGCGGAGCAGGTACGGCAGCCCGCCGACGTGGTCCTCGTGCGCGTGCGTGAGGACGACGGCGCGGATCTGACGGTCGCGGAGGTAGCCGAAGTCCGGCAGCACGAGGTCGACGCCGAGGTGCTCGTCGCGCGGGAACGCGAGCCCTGCGTCGACCACGATCGTCTCGCCCGCGCACTCGTAGACGGTCATGTTCTTGCCGACCTCGCCGAGGCCGCCGAGCGGAATCACCCGCAGAACGTCGTTCATCGCTCCCAGCATACGAGCGGCGCGCTCAGGCGCG
>Ga0070741_10014855_pt1 | contig 13359 bp, 11 predicted proteins | sample Coa_R1_4_FD_66440 | JGI IMG/M metagenome (GOLD analysis project Ga0070741, IMG submission 66440) | Surface soil microbial communities from Centralia Pennsylvania, which are recovering from an underground coalmine fire - Coalmine... | ecosystem: Environmental > Terrestrial > Soil > Unclassified ... | reverse complement strand
ACCCCTGTTCACGAGGGCCGGTCTTCCACGAAGGGGAAATCTTCCACGTTGCTGACGGACTGCGGGTGCGCTCCTGTCCCGGTAGCCGCACGCTGCACTCCAGGCACAGGCTGCGCGCACACGGCCAGACCCGGCGGCCAGGCCCAGCGGGCGGCACGGTCTCGAGCGCTGCGGACCCTTAGCGGCCGGTCCCGCTCACTGGGTTCTCGTGAGTGCGCGAGCCTGCGCGAGCGCGGCGGTGTAGCCGCGCTCGAGGGGGGCGTCGCCGGTGTCCTGGTCGGTGCCTTTGGCGGCGAGTTCGGCCGGGGTGCCGCGGAACACGATCCGTCCGGCGTCCATCAGCGCGACCTCGGTGCAGGCCGCGCCGACGTCTTCGACCAGGTGGGTCGACACCACCACGGTGGCCTGCTTGCCCAGGTCGCGGAGCAGCGCGCGGAACTGCACCCGCTGCTCCGGGTCGAGGCCCGCCGTCGGCTCGTCGAGCAGCAGGAGTTCGGGTCCGTTGACGATCGCCTGGGCGATGCCGACCCGGCGCAGCATGCCGCCGGACAGCGTGCGCAGCTTCGCCCGCGCCTTGGCGCCGAGGTCGACCCGCTCGATCGCGCCGGCGACCGCTTTGGGGACCCGGCCCGGCGGCATGTCCTTCAGCAGCGCGAAGTACTCCACGAACTCGGCCACCGTGAAGCCCGGGTAGTAGCCGAGGCTCTGCGGGAGGTAACCGAGCCTGCGGCGGATCTCCCGACGCGAGTCGTAGGAGCCAGGGTCGCGATCGAGCAGTCGCATCGTGCCGGACGACGGGGGGATCACTGTCGCCATCATGCGCAGCAGGGAGGTTTTCCCCGCGCCGTTCGGTCCGAGCAGGCCGAAGACACCAGGCCCGGCTTGAAGGGTGACCCCAGCCACCGCCTGGTTCCGGCCGAATCGCCGGGTCAGGTCCGCGATGTCGACGTTCATCGTGAGGTTCCTTTCGGGATCCGGGTGGCGTGGACCGCGACCAGCGCACAGCAGGCCGCCACCGTCAGATAGGGAAGAACGAGGACACCGCGGGTCACCACGGCGGTCACCTGGCCGCTCGCTACCCGCACCGACAGCACGGTGATCGCCCAGACGGCCAGGCCCGCGGTCGCCCCCGCGATCGCGGACCGCGCCACCGTGGCCACCGCCAAGGCCAGCGCGCAAAGCGCTGCCATTGGCATCAGCCAGCCAACGGCGACCGCCGCTACGGCGCCGGACACCGCCGAAGCGAGCAAGCCGAGCACCGCGTTGACCGCGAATACCGCCAGCGCGCGAACGAGCAGCACCATGCGGTCGCTGACCGCCATGCTGCACGACAGCTCCCACGCCGGGTCGATGCCCGGCCCGTAGGCGTACGCGATGGCGGCCGCGGCCAGGCCAGGGGCGAGCAGCGCCACCAGTGGCTGGCCGCTGCTCCGGGTTGCCGCGACTCCCGCGCCCAGCACCACGATGGTGGCGATCAGCCACGGCATCAGCAGCGACGGCGTGGTGAACAGCACCCGGGCCAGGCCTGGCGAGCGCAGCAGCCGCCCGGCCACCCGCTCGGCACGACCGGGACGTCGCCGCCATACCTCGGTGGCGATGCCGAGCCACACCCGGTCGAGATCCACGTCATCGTTGCCGGTCATCGCGCACCTCCTTCCGCTGCCTCGTTGCCGGTGAGCGCCGCCCGCAGCAGCCGTCGCGCCCGGTGTGCCCTGCTCTTGACCGTGCCGGGCGGAACTCCGGTCAGCCGGGCCGCCTCGGCGACCGGCAGATCTTCCAGGTACATCAGCCGCCACACCTCTTGTTCGGCGGGCGCGAGTGCGGCGATCGCGCGCGCCAGGTCGATCCTTGACGCCGCGGCCGCGGTCGGGTCGTCCGCCGCTGCCAGTTCGGGGAGCGGGGCCGCGGCCGGACCGCGACGGCGCAGCAGCAGCGCCGCCTGCCGGCGGGCGATCCCCCACAGCCACGCCGCGTACGCGCCGGTCGGCTGGTATCGCGCGGCGCCACGCCAGGCGGCGAGGAACGTCTCCTGGAGCACGTCCTCCACGTCGGACGCCGGAAGCAGGACACGGAGCCGGGCGGCGAGCATCGGCGCGTGCCGCGTGAACAGCTCGCGGAGCGCCGTGTCGTCTCCGGCCGCGACGCGGGCGACCAGCGTGTCCTCATCCATCAGTGCCTTATTGCGTTCGGGGGATCCCCGGTTCACGCTGTTCCGGTGTGGTTTTACAGGGTGGCTGGGTAGAAGCCGCGGGCCGTTTCGATGACGTCGGCCAGCGGCGGCCACCAGGGGCCGTGGCGCAGCGAGCCGAGGGCGTGCAGGACGCCGGCGGCCTGCTGAGCGGGCTCGGCGGCGGCCACGAACGCGACTCGGTGCGGGCGGATCGAGCGCAACGGGCCCAGATAGAAGTCGGCGTGGCCGGCCGCGGGGTCGGCGGTGAGAGTGAGGTAGTAGTCGGGCAGCTCGAACCTGCCGGCCCGCCATGCCGTCACGGCGGTGAGCGCCTCGCGTTCGAATTCTTCGGGACCTGGCTGCTGGGAGACATCCCACATCGCCTGCCAGGCGGCGGCCATGCCGGCCAGCGGGTCGGCGGACACGAGAGCGTACGGTGACGCGACGCGGGCGGCGCGCTGGAGCGCGTCGGCCGCGGCCGCGAGGTTGTCACCGTTCTCGGGTTCCCCGGGGCGGATCAGCGTGACGTTCATGGAACGGTCGACCGCGGCCAGCACCTGTGCGGGCGCGGAGCCAGCCAGGACGACCACTGTGCCGGGGTTATGTCGCATCGACTCGATCGTAGCCAGCTCCGAAGCCGCAATTTTCACCCGGCGGAAGCCGGACGTGCTGGCAGAGCGAGGCTGGGAGCCGGCTGGATCGAACTGCCCGTTGACCGACCATTTGTTAGCGCTCACAATGAGGTCGTTTCCTAAATGAGCTACCCGCTGCCGTGATTGGGTGAATTGTGACCGGTCACATGTGACCGGTCACAGGCGGAATGCCCGTCGCCGCCGGGTGGCGCCGGACCTGAGGAGGTCAGATGCGGACGAGAACGAGACATGGACGTCTCGCGGCGGCAGCCGGTCTGGTAGTCGCGCTGGCGGTACCGCTGCTGGCACGCGCCGAGAGCGCGTCGGCAGCTCAGGCGCTGAGCGTGAACCTCGCTTCGGTGACAGGACCAGCGACCGGGGTCGGCGAGGGCTTCCTGTACGGGGTAAGCCAGGACGCGACCCAGCCGGCCGACCAGTTCCTGCTGCCGCTCGGCTTCAACGCGTACCGAGGCGGCGGGCATGCGTCCCGCGGCTGGATCGGCGACGGCTACACGAACGGTTCCGGTACGCAGGCGGATATCAACGAGATACTCGCCCAGGCCAGGCGGTTTACCCACGCGCAGTACCAGGTGATCCTGAGCGACGTCTACGGCGCGGATGGCGGCCAGCCGTCCAACACGATGTTCCCGTGCGACAACGGCAACTGCTCGAACTGGGTCACCTTCATCGATACGGTGGTGGGCGCGCTGCAGGCTTCCGGGCTCAAGTTCGCGTACGACATCTGGAACGAGCCGGATATCTCGGCCTTCTGGACCAGGGGCGTGAACAGCACCCAGTACTTCCAGATGTGGGATACCGCCTTCCGTGAGATCCGTCGCGTCGCCGCTGGCGCGACGATCGTCGGGCCTTCGGTCGCCTTCACGCCGCAGCAGAACTCCGGCGAGTGGCAGACCTGGCTGGCACACGTGAAGTCCGCCGGAACGGTACCGGACGAGATCACCAATCACCTCGAAGGAGACGGGGACGACCCGGTCACGGTCGCGCAGTCGATCAACAGCGACTTGTCCGGGAACGGGATCGCACGGGTCCCGCTGTCTGCCAACGAGTTCGGGCCGCAAGACCAGCAGACCGCCGGGCAGTCCACCTGGTACCTGGCCCGCTTGGCCCAGTCCGGGTATACGAACGCGATGCGCGGCAACTGGGTCTGCTGTGAGACGCCCAACCTGACCGGCCTGCTCACCCAGAGCGGCGGCACCTGGCAGCCGACCGGCATCTGGTGGGCGTTCCGCACCTACGCCGACCTGACCGGCTCCATGGTGTCCACGTCCGGTGAGGTCGGGACCACCGCGATTGCCGCGTCCGAAGACAGCTCCGCGAAGCGCGCCGTCGCCATCGTCGGGGACGAAAACGGCTTTACCGGAGCGGCATCGGTGACGTTCAACGGACTGTCCTCGGTGCCATGGCTGGCGGGCAGCGGCAGCGTCAACGTCACCGTGGACCGGATCCCTGACCAGGCACCGCTCAGCTCGCCGCAGGTGGTGTTCAGCCAGAGCATGAGCACCTCCGGGGGCTCCATCACGGTGCCGTTCACGTTCCAGTCCTCGCACGACGCGTTCGGCGTCTACCTGACGCCGGGCTCGGGTTCCGGCGGCGGGTTCCCCGGCGGCAACCACCAGCTGGTCATCGGCAGCGACAGCCTGTGCCTTGACGTGTTCGGGAACACTTCGACCGCTGGGGCGGCGATCGACCAGTGGACCTGCAACGGCCAGACGAACCAGCAGTTCCAGTTCGTGCCGGTGTCCGGCGGCTTCGGTGAGCTCCAGGCCGAGAACTCCGGTGACGACGTGGCCGTGTCCGGCAGTTCGACCACCGCGGGCACTGCCGACATTGTCCAGCAGGTGGCCAACGGCGCCTCGAACAGCCTGTGGCAGCCCATGCAGCAGTCCGACGGCTCATGGGAGTTCAAGAACCAGAACAGCGGGCTGTGCCTGGACGTCCTCGGGGCCAGCACCACTCGAGGGCAGCAACTCGACCAGTGGCCGTGCAAGAACGCCGCCGGCAACAACCAGGACTTCACACCTCACTGAGAAGTTAACGGGCAGCGCACCCGTCCGCCGGCCAGACGGGTGCGCTCCCCGTCCTTGACCCCACCCACGCTTCCTGACCCCAGCCACGCGCCAGTTTCTCGATCACAAATCCGGATATATGACGATCTGCGCAACGCGCTCGAATCATTGCGGACACTTACCCTCCCACTTTGGGGGGGTAAGTGTCCGCAATGATTCTGGCCGGGCTCGGAAGCGGCGCTCAGTTGAACTCTGGGACCGCGGCTCAGCGGGTGCGCTGGTAGCGGAGATAGACGAAGCGAGAGCTGAACGTCTGGGTTTCCACCAGACGCAGATCCAGGGGTTTGGCGAGCGGCGGGAAGTAGGGGGTGCCGTCGCCGAGGATGATCGGGTAGACGAACTGGCGGTACTCGTCGATCAGGTCCGCGGCGATGGCGGCCGCGGCTAGGCCGGCCCCGCCGACGGACACCGCGCCGTCGCCCGGCTGGTCGCGAAGGCGGTCGATCTCGGTGGCGATGTCGGCGGTCGCCAGGCGCGCGTTGCCTTCCACGGAGGTGAGCGTGCGCGAGAACACCACCTTGGGGATCGGCCGCCAGATGCGGGCGAACTCCAGCTCCGCCGCGCCGGACATGGTCTGCTCGGCGGTCTCCCATACCAGCATCGCCTGGTACAGGCCGCGTCCGCACAGGTGCGCGGAAATGTTGCGGGTCTGCTCGACGTGGAAGCGGAACAGATCCGCGTCGGGCGCGGTCCACCCGATGTCGTCACCTGGTGCGGCGATGAAGCCATCTAGCGACACGCTCATCGAATAGATCACTGGCAGCATCGGTTCCTCCTCGGCCGTACCGTATACCCGTATGGGAATCCATTGAACGGGGTCGGACACGCTTGTAGCATGACGATGCGTGAGGGTTCAGGCGGACCGTCCCGCATGGAAGTGGCGCGGACGCAGGTTGCGCGTGTCGCGGTCGGCGTGGCCGGACGTCGCCTGGGCCGTTTTCGTCGGGCTCAATCTCGCCGCGATGCGTTTGCTGCCGACCTGGCAGACCGTTCCGTTCCTCGCCATCTGGGTGAGCCTTACCGTCATCTACGGGTTCCGGCTCTGGCGACTGCAGCCGACCATCCTCACCCTAGCGGCGGTGACGCTGGCGACGGGCGGCATCATCTTGGTCCAGGTGCTGAAGGGCCAGCAGGACGCGGACTACCTGGCCGAGGTTCCGCTCATCGCGCTGATGTTCCTCGTGATGGTATGGCATGGCCGCCGGCGGCTCAGCGCCATGCAGGACCGGCTCGGCGCGATGGAGGAACTCCAGCGGATCTCCCAGGAGAACCTGCGGCTGCTCGAGCAGCAGCGGCAGTTCCTTCAGGACGCGTCGCACGAGCTGGGCACTCCGATCACCGTGGCGCTCGGTCACGCCGAACTCATCGAGCGCGCGGCCACCGACCAGGTGGCGGCGGACGCGCGGGTGGTGGCCGGAGAACTGGCTCGGCTGCGCATGCTCGCGAACCGCCTGCTGCTGCTCGCCTCGGCCGGCAGCCCGGACTTCCTCGCGCTGGGACCGGTGCCGGCGGACGCGCTGCTGCTCGATGCGCTCAGCCGGTGGGGTCACACGCCTCGGCGCTGGCGACTCGGCGAGATCTCCGAGACCACCGTGCACGGCGACAAGGACCGGCTCGCGGCGGCGCTTGACGCGTTGCTGGAAAACGCCATCGCGCACACCGAAACCGATGACCGCATCGAGCTGAGCGCGCGCCTTGGCGACGAAGGCGTGGTGTTCGCCGTCACCGACAGCGGCTGCGGTATTCCCGAGGCTGACCTGGAGCGGATCTTCGGCAGGTTCGCGCGGGTGAGCCCGCACCGGGGACGTGCGGCCGGCGGCTTCGGCCTCGGGCTGCCGATCGTGCAGGCGATCGCGGAAGCGCATCACGGTTCGGTCCGGGTGCACAGCACGGTCGGGGCCGGATCGACGTTCGAACTCCTTGTCCCGGCGGCCGCCTGACCGTGAACCAGCAGAGCTAAGGATCCGTCTTTATCAGTGCGGAGACCTTCGCGGGGAGTGGGCGCCATGGGAGCGGCGTTGATCGCCGGTACGCTGGCCGGCTGGCTTGTCTTGTATTTCGCGTCCCTGATCGGACCGCGTCTCGGACACGGCCGGGCCGGACCGCTGCCCACCGGAGCGGGATCCGAGCCGCCCGCGGTGCTGAACCTGATAGCGGGGCGTCCCGATCGTGACGGGCTCGCCGCCACGTTGGTCGCGCTGTCCGGTCGCGGCTGGTTTTCGCTCACGCCGGCAGCCTGCGTGCTGCCGGCCGAGACGCCGATCGAGGAGCTCAACGCGTATGAGCGGCGGGCGGTCGTCCATGTGGCCAAACGGACCGGGGCGCATCGCGAAACTCCGCCGGAAGCGCTGCTTGACGGTTTCACCGGCGGCGAAGACGAATTCATGAAGGCCTTCCGCGCCGAGGTGATCGACGAATCACGCGCGCGCGGGCTGAGCCGGCCCACGTTCAGCGGGGCGCGCAAAGCACTGCTGTGCGTGCTGGCGCTCATCCCGGCGGGCGCGACGGTCGTGGCGGCGCATCCGGGCCGGCAGCTGCCGAGCCTGCTGCCGCTTGTCGGCTTCTACTACGTGATCTTGTGCGTGGCCGCGCTGACAAAGAGCAGCGAGCGGCTCACCCGGGCCGGCCAGGCGGTGCTCGCCGCCCGGCAAACAGACCTGACCCGCATGCTGGGGTCGTTCGGCTCGCTCAGCGCGCGGCAGGAGAACGCCGCCTGGTCCGGGTACGGCGACAGCTGGCGGCAGGTCACGATCGGGAACACAGACGAGCGCATCTGGCCGGGCATCTCCGGCGGCGCGTTCATCATCATGGTGCTGCTGCTCGTCCCGGGCACGCCGATCCTCGGCGTCGTCGGGTACACGCTGGCCGGCGGCCACGGCGCCGAACTCGGCGTGCTCGCCGCCCTCGCCGGTAACGCCGCGCTGACCTCGCGGGCGATCGCCCGGTTCGCGCACCTGCCGCGGTTCGCGGAGTTCGACGGGCTCGTCATCCGGCAATGGCAGACCGGGAATGAGAAGAGCGAGGATGGCATCAGCTACTTCGTCGCGGTCGACGACGGGACGAGCGCCGAGGCGTGGGCGTTCCCGGTGGGCGAGGCTGGCTACGGCTCGATGCCGCCGGGGACGCTGGTGCACGTCCGGGTCGACCCGCGCCTGCACAAGCTGCTGGAGATCGAGGCGCTGCGGCAGCTCCCCGTCGCGCCGCTGCTCGAACCGCCCGGCGATCCCCGCCGCGGCGGTTAGCCGTCGGGAGGCTTCAGGTTGTAGACGTGGGCGGCGTTGCCGGCCAGGATCAGGGCGGCGGTTTCCGGGTCGGGGCACATGGCGGCAACGGCGCGGGCGTTCTTGGCGATGCCGGGCACCCCCGGCCAGTCGGTGCCGAAGATCATCCGGCGGGTCAGCCGCGCCCAGTTGTGCCTGGCGTAGTACGTCTGGAGCCGGGACGGCGGCAGGCCGGACAGCTCGATCCACACGTTCTCGCTGGACAGCGCCAGGAACGCCGCCGCGTCGTACCACCAGCCACGGCCGCCGTGCGCGAGCACCAGGCGCAGCGAGCGGAAGTCTCGCAGCACGTCGTCAAGCAGCACCGGGTCGCCGAACTGGTTCATCGCGCCGGGGAACGTGGACGTGCCGCAGTGCACGACGACCGGAACCTGCAAGGACTGGCAGATCTCGTACGCCGGGTACATCGCGCGGTCGTTGACCGGGAAGCCGCCGTGCACCGGGTGCACCTTGAGCGCGACCGCGCCGAGCGCGAGCTGGCGTTGCACCTCGTCGGCGACCGGGAAATGCAGGTGCGGGTTCACGTTCGCGGCGAACTTGACCCGCTCCGGGTTCGCCGCGCACAGCGGAAGCATCTCCTCGACGGTCTGCCAGCCGGTGACCTTCGGGCTGTACTCGGCGAGGATGACGCCGATGTCCACGCCTTCGGCGGCGAGCAGGGCGTCGAACGCGGCCGGCCGCACCGCTCCGTCCGGGTCGTAGAGGTCGCGGAGCGACGGAACGGAGAAGTCTTGCAGCCAGATGTCCCAGGGCAGCTTCAGGCCGCGCTGGTGGGCTGGGTGCAGGTGGACGTCGATCAGCGGCAGCCCGTCGATCATGCCGACGCTGCCGGAGCTGGTGTGGCTGGTGTGGCGCCCGTGACTGGAGTGGCGGAGGTCGCTTGGGTGGCGGGTGTCACTGGCGGTGCGCACAGGACTTCGGTCGCCATTGTCCGCAGCTCGACGCGGCGCACCTTGCCGGTCGCCGTCATCGGGTAGGCGTCGGTGAACACCACCCGGCGCGGGCACTTCACCGTCGGCAGGCCGGCCTTGCTGAACTCGATCAGCTCCACCTCGGTCACGGTAGCACCCGGCTTGAGCACCACATACGCCACGGGTTTCTCCAGCCCGTCGCCGTCCAGGCCGGCCACGACGACCGCTTGCGCGACCGCGTCGTGCGCCAGCAGCCGCCCCTCGACCTCGCCCGGCGAGACCCAGATGCCGCTCGGCTTGAGCATGTCCCCGGTGCGCCCGAGGCAACTGTAGAACCCGTCCTCGGAAAGGACGTAGGTGTCCCCGGTGCGCAGCCACTCCCCCTGGAACACGGCACGGGACGCGTCGTACCGGGACCAGTAGCCGGTCGCGGTGGACGCGCCCCGCACGAACAGGGTGCCGGGCTGGCCGGGCGGTACCGGGGTGCCATCGTCGTCCAGGATCTTCAGGTCGTACCCCGGTACCGCTACCCCGGTCGTCCCGGGGCGGACCTGGCCCGGCCGGTTGGACAGGAAGATGTGCAGCATTTCGGTCATCCCGATGCCGTCAAGGATGTCCACGCCGAAGTGGCTGGTCCACCGCTGGTACAGCGCGGCGGGCAGCGCCTCCCCCGCCGAGGTGGCGAGCCGGACTCCACGCAACGCGTCAGACCCGAGCCCGGCACGCAGCATGTTCGCGAAGAACGTCGGCCCGGCGAAGAACAGGGTCGCCCCATACGAGTCAGCCCGCGATACCAGAAGATCCGGCCTGGCCGGGGACGGCTCGAGGATCGCGCACGCCCCGACGGACAGCGGGAACAGCACCGAGTTGCCGAGACCGTAGGCGAAGAACGCCTTTGCCGCGGACAGGCAGCGGTCCTCCGGCCGGATGCCGAGCACCTGGGCGGCGTACGTCTCGCAGACCACCTGGACCGCACCGTGCCGGTGCATCGCGCCCTTGCTGGTGCCGGTGGTGCCGGATGTGTACAGCCAGAACGCGGGCGAGTCCGGGCTCACCGGGTACACCGCCGGGTCCGGTGCCCCGCTGACCAGGTCCGGGACGCCAACCACGCCACGTAGCTCGGGCGCTGAGGCCGCCACTGCGGCCGCCCGTTCGGTAAATTCTGGAGTTATCACGAGGAGCCGGGCGCGGGAATCGACCAGCAGCTCAGCCAGGCCTTCCGCGCGCAGCATGGTCGACACGGGCACCGGGATAGCGCCGATCCGCATCGCGGCGAGGTACGCCACGACGAAATCCGGGCTGTCCGACATGAACATGAGGACCCGCTGCTCCGGCTCCAGGCCGCGCGAGCGCAGGCCGCCGGCGGCCCGTTGCACCCGGTCGAGCAGTTCGGCGTAGGTCAGGTCGCCGGCCGGCCCGGTCAGCGCGAGCCGGTCTCCGCCGCCGGCCGCGACGTGCCTGTCCAGCAGGTATTCGCTCGCGTTCACGACAGGTGCACGTAGTCGTAGTCGAACGGCTTGCCGTTGATGCCATTGCGCGGCGGCGCGATCCACGCGGCGATCTTGCCCCGCTCGTACACCGGCTTCATCAGCGACCGGACGAACGTCTTGTCCACGTCGGTCGGCAGCCACTCGCCGCGGCCCGCCTCCCATGCCGCCGGACTCAGCACCTCGCCGGATGGCGACGCCTCGATCCCGGCGAACGCGCCGACCTTGCGGTTGAACGCGACATGTGGCAGGTACAGCCGGTGCGGCAGGCCGGCCTCGACGAGGATCTTGTTCCAGCGGTTCACGCCGCTCTGGCAGTCCGCGATGTACTCCCGCCGCAGGTCGGTGTTCAGCCCGGTCAGCGCCGAGACCTCGGTCTGCGCTATCTCCCCGTCCAGCAGCGCGTCGACCATGATCGCGTCGTCGGTCAGCCGGTGGTCGTCGCGGCGCCGGTCCTCCATCCACCGGCCCTTGAGCCCCGCCGTGTAGTAGTTGGCGACGTTCGTGGACGTCTCCCCGCCGAACAGGTCGAGGGAGACCGAGTAGTGGAAGTTCAGGTATTTCTGGATGATGTCGAGCGGGATCGCGCCGTGCGCCGCGACGTCTTTCGTGTCGTGGGTCGCCATCAGGGACGCCGTGCGCTCCACCACCCGGTCCACGCCGGTGGTGCCCACCATCATGTGGTGCGCCTCCTCTTTGAGCATGAACTCACAGGTCCTCGACAGCGGGTCGAACGCCGACTCCTTGAGGGTCCCGAGCTGGTATTTCCCGTCGCGGTCGGTGAAGTACGTGAACATGAAGAAGCTGAGCCAGTCCGGGGTTTCCTCGTTGAAGGCGCCGAGGATCCGCGGCGAGTCGACTGACCCGGAGTTGCGGTGCAGCAGCTCCTCCGCCTCTTCCCGGCCCTCGCGGCCGAAGTATGCCTGGAGCAGGTACACCATCGCCCACAGGTGACGCCCCTCCTCGACGTTCACCTGGAACAGGTTCCTGAGATCGTACAGGCTTGGCGCGGTCGCCCCGAGGTTACGTTGCTGTTCCACCGAAGCCGGCTCGGTGTCGCCCTGGATCACGATCAGCCTTCTGAGGTCGGCCCGGTACTCCCCCGGCACCTGCTGCCAGGCGGGCTCGCCCTTGTGCTCGCCGAACCCGATCATGCGGTCCGCGTTTCGTTCGGCCAGGAAGATGCCCCAGCGGTAGTCCTTCATCGGCACGTGCGCGAAGTGCGCCCAGCCCTCGCGCCCCACGTTGACCGCGGTGCGCAGGTAAACATCCTGGGTCGGCAGCGTCGGGCCCATCTCCTGCCACCAGGTGAGGAAGTTCGGCTGCCACGACTCCAGCGCGCGCTGGAGCCGCCGGTCGTCACGCAACCCGACGTTGTTGGGGATCTTCTCGGTGTAATCCATCAGGCTCTTTTTCTGTCGAAATCCGGACGCTGGCCGGTGCCGAAGCTGCGCAGTGCGCCGTCCGGGCCCGACGCGTTCGGCCGGTGGAAGATCCAGTTCTGCCACGCGGTGAGGCGGCCGAAGATCTTCGTCTCCATTGTCTCCGGCCCGGCGAACCGGTAGTTGGCCTCCATCCCGGTGAGCGCGTCCGGGCTGAAGCTGGCCCGCTCCTCCACCGCGATCCGCACCTCATCGTCCCAGTCCAGCTCGTCCGGGATGAACGTGACCAGGCCGAGCTTGTCCGCGTCGGCGGCTTCGATGGGTTCGCCTGTTCGTTCCGCTATGGCGGCTACGTGCGCTTCGTCGCCGGCGAACCGCGTCGCCAGCCGGGACAGCCCGTTGCCCATCGGCAGCGTCCCGAAGTTAATGCTGTCCACGGTGATCGCGACACCGGGCTCGTCGAGCATGAAGCTCCGGTCCGCGGCGAGCGCCAGCTCCAGCAGCGACCCGGCGAAGCAGCTGTCCTGCTCGATCAGCGCGATCAGGCTCCGGCTGGTCACGTCCAGCCGCTTCAGCGTCCGCTTCAGATACAGCAGGATCTCGTTGACCAGCCAGTTGTCGTGGTTGTCCAGCAGCATCCGGTCGTGCTTCAGTACGTATTCGGCCTCGCCTTCGGTACGGAGAATCCAGGTGCCGAGCTCCGGCTCGTTCGTGCGCAGATCCAGGATCACGTCGTCCAGCTCGCGGGTCATCGCCAGCGTCCAGAAGTCCGCGCCAATGTCTTCTGGCGCTGTTTCCGGGCCTCGGACGGTGATAGTCACCGAACGACCAGCCCGGTCAGGTTCCGCATTGATGTACCGGCGCTGGAGGGGGCCGAGCACGATGCCCTGGGTGTCGCCGGCCCGCTTCGACTTCGCGGCCAGTTCGGTGGCCTTTCTTGCTACGGTCTCCTCCCAGGCAGCCCGCGGCACCGCCTCGTCGACCAGCTTCCACGCGACGGCCTTGCGTCCGCCGACGCCTTCGGACCTGGTCGAGAAGTAGTCCGCGACGTCCCGCCGCACGTGCCGCTTGTCGGTCACCCGGGTGAGCCCGCCGGTCCCCGGCAGCACGCCGAGCAGCGGAAGCTCCGGCAGTGACACCACAGCGGACCGGTCGTCGATCAGCATGATGTGCTCGCAGGCCAGCGCCAGCTCGTACCCGCCGCCGGACGCGGTGCCGTTCAGCGCGGCGAGCCAGGTCTGGCCGGAGTTCGCGGACGCGTCCTCGATACCGTTCCGCGTCTCGTTGGTGAACTTGCAGAAGTTCACCTTCCACGGGTGCGGGGACGCGGCCAGCATGCGGATGTTCGCGCCGGCGCAGAAGATCTTGTCCTTGGCGCTGGTCAGCACGACGGTCTTGACCTCTGGATG
>Ga0070741_10014854_pt1 | contig 13360 bp, 7 predicted proteins | sample Coa_R1_4_FD_66440 | JGI IMG/M metagenome (GOLD analysis project Ga0070741, IMG submission 66440) | Surface soil microbial communities from Centralia Pennsylvania, which are recovering from an underground coalmine fire - Coalmine... | ecosystem: Environmental > Terrestrial > Soil > Unclassified ... | reverse complement strand
GGTAGATTCTGTTCCAAATGAACTTGACCATTATCCAGCAATCTCTTGGCCTTCTCCATAATATCGGGCCATTTTGCTGTCTTGACAAGTCTGCTCCACCGTGATAGACTATCTCTATGAACAGATACTTGCTTTTTGTTTTGGGATGTTCTATCGCCGGTTACCTTGTCGGTGCTTACGCTTTGGCTCCTATTTTCAGGAGACGATAAATGATCGTTCTGCCTATTATGCTGGTTTGGATTGCTGGTTTGGTAACGGGATGGGTCTTGCGAGGTTTGAAGTAAATGACTAGAAGAGATTATGGACGACCACCTGGAAGCGTTGCTACTTCCATTCTTATTATTCTTGTCATTTTGCTTGTCTTCTTGCTCTTCTGGCACGCTTTCGGAGGGTAATTCCTGCTCATCCCAAGGTAATGCCTGTCTAGCAAAATGCTTAAGACGCTGGAAAACTCCCCACACTTCCAGGAATTTCTGTAACACGTCTCTTTCGTCCTGGATACCTTTACCGGCAGGACTGTAAGCATCCTTTCTGCCCTCAAAGACTTTCTCAAATAGGTTCTTTACTCCCGCTTTAAATTGGGTTGCTTTATCCTTGGCATCCTCTGCTTCTTTCTTATATTTGTCATAGCCATATTTGTCTGCTAAAGCAGAGAAGAAGTGCCAATCTACAGTGTTACGTTCAAGCTCAGTAAGCAAACTTTCAGCTTGTAGAGCTATATCTTCAGCCTTAGATTTGATAGCTAGGAATGCGGTACCATAATATTCTGGCGTAATGGGCTTAGGCTTAACGAGCCACCTGTTTGTCTCCATGTCGTAACAAGCGTATGGCTTCTGAGCTAGATTCTCATCGGCTGCTCCTGTGCCTGGTTTAGCGTAATACTGAACGAGCATCTTACCTTCGCCAACCACTTCCTCAAAGGTCGGGAAGTTAATAGGCTGCATGATGCGGCGGATATCAGAGACTAGTTCGTCTTGAGTCTTGTCGTCCCCAGGATACTTAGATATATCGACCCACATTTGTACATCGAAATCCCCTTCTTCATCCCAATTGTAACTTGCTCCACTTCCATATACAGTGAAGTAAATGAATGCATCAGGACTATCAAACTCTTCTCTGATAGGCTTGAGAATGTATTCTTTGATCTTCTTATTGGCTTCTGCTTTCATGCGAAGACCATCCCACACGGGAGGATAAAGTTCTTTATGGGGATCAGTTAGGAAGCCAAAGTTGAATTCAGGTTCGGTATCCTCAGAAGATTTGCCCGTCTTACTCTCCCACTGTTTCTGCCATCCTTCGGGGCTTAGCTCTGGATCGCCACTTCGTTCTGCCATAGCTAGCTTACCATAAATACTATAATTAGCTATCTGATCATGATACGAAGAATCAAATGGTAGACCTAAATGATCACTTAGAGATTGAAGAATATTCTTGGGCATTAGATAGATTTCTTCGGGAGTGTGACCTGGCCACCATTGAGAAGGTATAGATTCATCTCCTTCAACATCTCTTACATAGTAAGGCACCTTATCCTTGAATGTTTCATTATCCTTTAGCTTACTAATTAGATTAAACTCCGGGTCCTGAAGTAGATCGTAATGATGGCCATTCATCCCGACATATACAGAATTTTCACTTGGAATATGAAGTAAAGCATGATGGCCAGGTTCAGTTCCATATTCTTTTGAATATATTTGAACACCACTAGCAATAATCTGAAAATCTAATCTATCACGTATAGCAGCTTCGCGACCATAACCATTTACCTCATTTGAGATAAGGTATCTAAGTTCATCATCAGTTGGGGTGTTACCAACTTGATAAATTCTTTTGAGATAGCTTATAGCCGGATGAAAAGTATCTTCAGTGTATTCTCCACCTACATAATTATCCGGCATAGAATCATCATCAAGAATGCCTTTATCCCGCATTCGTTGAACAAGGTTTAGATGATGAATAGCTCCGAAGGACGGCGCAACTTCTAAGTTGCCGTCGCTCCATACAAACTTATAAGTAGGCATGTCATATATTAGCCGACGCTAGAAGGGTATATCTGAATCTGGATCTGAATCGTCTTGAGGTAGTTGAGCGGCTGGAGGCACGTCTTCAGGATGAGGGAAAGGATTGATATCTCGGAAGTCTATAGTACCAATATGCTGCAAGCTAGGATTTCCAATCCAAGTATCAGTCATTCCAGGTCTGAAGAATACGTCTGCTTTATTAGTATAGAAATTTAGTCTGACCCCGATAAGTCCGGGCTGCAACTTGTTCTCTTGGCAATATAGAATCTTTGCTTTCCTGGCGGGTAGGAAAATCCCCTTGTAATAGACTCGGCCTGTTATCTTAAATCTAGGTTGAGCCTCAGAATGATTTGTCTTAATCTCGACACCGTAATGTCCAACGATTGCATCAATAGGATGTTTATAGTCATCAGTCATTTCTATTACTTGACCGACTCCAGGTACCGTTCCCATTCTCTCTACTATCCTCTCCCCGATATCTCCCATTTCAGTGTTGGTTAGACCTGAACGCGACCTACCTCCAGGCTTCCCATACTCTCCATAAGATGGATCAAGATAGTTGTAATGATAGTCACATTGAGGACAATCAAACCAACCAGACTGATTAGTAATTGTATCTTCATCACCTTGAGTAAAGGAGTAATTACATTGTGGATTTATACAATCGCCGCCAGCATTATGAATCTCATCAGGATAAATCTGATCCATAAACTGCTTAGCATTATCTAGACTACCTGCTAAAGATTTCATCCCTTATACCATCCCGTTTCCTGACTTTCCTGAAGATCAGGGAATCTCTCCTTTAGGTGACTTACAGCTTCTTGAATTAATGCTTCGTCAGGAGCTTTCCTAGCAAAGTAGTCAGAATAGATTTTGTAGACATGGTGGCCTTCTAGGTCAGTCTGTTCAAGGTCATCATAACTCAATTCTTTATGACAAGTCGGACATTCTAATTCTGGAGGTTCAACAGATACGTGCCACATAGCATAACCAGGGGTGCCGCATTGTGGACAACGCTCTCCTGCATCGTCATTGGGTGAATACCATCCTATATGACCAAAGGCTATCGGTAAATTTTCTATTTCATCCATCTGCTTATAGGCTTCTGGATCACTAAAGTCCACATGCTCTTCAAAGAACTCTCTCATTAAATCTCCGTGCTCTGAACCGCCTATTAGTAACTCATTGTAGGGAGGTCCTACATAAACAAAAGCTTCTTCATATTCTGTAGAAGCATGTCTAGGTGGTCGGGTAGGAAGATGCATCTGCTGGCCTTCCTCGCCGGTCTTGAAGTAAACATCCTTCAAAGGCCGCTTCGGGAAGCTGAAAGCCCAGAGACGACGAAAGTAGTTGGCATTTAGCCAGTACTTTTCTGAATTATAGAGCGTCACATCCTTACCGTCATACTCCCCAATGATCTTCGTATGAGGATAGGTTCCTGCTTCTGCCTGACTGCCTAGGATAATACGGTCATCTTCGTAATCAAAGATGACCATCATAGTCATGTTATCGAAGGGCGACTTAGAAATCTTGCCCCATACAGCTAAAGAACTGTTTAATCTGTTTACCGAGGCTTCGCCCCTCGCTAATTTTAGGGCCGCTAGAATTTCCCCATCAGTCATGTCGTTTCCGCCCAAAACTGTCACAATAAATTTAGGAGTTGGAGATTGATTGAGCGGCTCCATGGTTATCCAACCACCAGCCCCACCTTCTGAAATCTCTATATTATAATCTTCATCAGGACTCAACTCCATATAGGCTGTGCCATGTGAGTACATACCATCGTATGCCCCACCGACATTTCCATCTCCTTCTGCATCACCCCATACATAAGCTCCGGTTCTTGGAATGTAAACCCATTTCCAGGCCCATCCTTCTGTGACCATCTCATCGATCAACCAGGATTCCTCGTGGATATCACCATCTATAGGTGGTGCTCCTGGTGGCTCCATATGCTGCCAACGCTTTAGAGTGTTGTAAAAGATAGGCCGGAATTTCTCTAGCTTTGCATCTACCTCTTGCTGTTTTATTCTAGCATTCTCGATAGCCTTCTTAAGCTGCTCATCTGCTGCTAATTGGGAAGATTCGATTTCTCGTATAGCTTCCTCATAGAGGCGCTTGCCTTCCATCTTATTAACCCGCATAAGATTGAAGAGTGCATCAACGATATCTTCTTCAGAGTATCCAACCCTGAGCCAACTCTTAACGCTATCAATATACAAACGCTCTCGTTCCACAGGATTGAGGTCTTGAGCTACCTTAGCGATATATTCATGTAATTCATTTCTAATCCGATCAAAGATGCCATCATTTAACATAAGCTTGTAAATGATGTTACCCTCACTAAAATCTCCCATCCCTTCACGTTGCTCTAGTTGTCTCTTGATATGGATCTGATGCCAGAACTCTCTAGCCTGTTCAGGATCATGATCAAGCATCTCATTCATCTTATCTGCCATAGCCGAAGCTCTAGTAAACAATTCAGGGAAGTCTTTCTTGATATCGTGAGCACGATCCTTTTCAGGAGGAACCAGCCACATATCATCAGCTAATGAGTATGCCGATCTGAGTCCTGGCTTGTAAAGATCACCAGGACGAATTCCATCAGCCACCACAAAGAATTGAAGAGGATGAGAAGAACCAGGCAAGAAGGTTCCATCGATGTTATCGATGGACAGGGAAATCAACTCTGTTCTTACCTTCTTGGGGTCGAGTCCATATTTCTCTTGGAATTCAGGATAGTTTGGAAAGACAGAGATATCACAATCAGAAAGCTTACTGAATTGATAAGTGGTTAATGAGCCAGTGATATAGAGTTCAGCATAATCTTCGGGACGATCCATCCTAAATTTCTTTTTAAGCCATTTATAGTAGAGCTTCTCTATGAAGGTTTCTACGCTGTAACGTGGCTGAATGCCCTTAAATACATGCTGATCTAGATTCTTTTGGATGGGATCGAGAATATTAGTCTGTCGTTCCCACTTACTTATCGTACCACTCAATCTCATCATCCGTCATGTCGTGGAAACTTCTCTGCCTATACTTCTTAAAGTATTCCTCGGCAGGATCATATACAGTGATAGTAGGAGAATTTTCATCGTCATCATCAACTGTATACCAGGAACTATTCTCTGTAGGTTCTTCATTATTAGGATCAATTCCGTAATAGTGTTGAAGTAGCTGATCACTATTAGGAGTCTTCCCAAGTCCCAACCAATCAATTCCCTCTGTCTGATAAGAAACTTGATCGGCATCTCTACCCAAATTCTTCTTGAGCCACATTTGTATTTCCACCACAGCCTCGTCCTGTAGCTCTCTTGTGCCTCTATCTTCCCAAACTAAAATCTCAATATAATCGTCATGAGGGCTACTGAAATACGATCCCAAATCCTTTTCGACATAAATACGCCCTTGAGCGTATGTATAAAAATACTTACCAGTAAGTTCAATGTGATGTGGTCTTCCTGTAGCGGGATCACATTCCCATATCAGGAGATTATCTCCATCAAAACTCCATTTCCATTTCGGTTGTACTGACAATTGCGGTTCCTTACTTTCAGGTGTGGGTCTTGCAGTTTTGGTAGTTCTCTGCCCACTAGAAGCTGATTCAAGCGCCATTTGAGAAAGAATATCTGGCGTATTCAACTCAGGGTTGTCCACAACAGCTTCCAGAAGTTCATTGAGTATTCTTCCCATTTCGGGGCCAGCAGGAATCCCCATAGCCATAAGATCATTTCCGTTAATAGCCAAGTCTCTTGTAGTCAATGCTCCATGTTGATTGAGAACTTCCTCTAGAAGCTTTTGGCATCGGTCTATAGACTTACGATCATAATCACTCATGGTTAGATCATTCTTTCCACATGAGTCTGCCTCTCTCAACTTCAATAGATCCCAAGCCATAGGTTCACTTCCTGCCATCTGCAAGAATTTTCTAGCTCCCTTTGTTGATTTGAAGTAAGGGAACATATGTTCTTGTACGAGTTTAACTACTCGAATCTTTCTTGCATTTGGATAGCGAAGTCGATCCATAAATGCTTGAGCTAGTTGAGCACTTACGTCCTGATGATCTTGTCCAATCTCAGTTCCATCGTCCAGGACATTCTTGTAGAAATGCCCTCCACCACCCTCAGGAGCGTTAGGATCTTGCCAGAAAGAATCCGGCTTTCCAGAATCATGGAAAAGGGCAGCAAGTCTCATATCGGGATCATTAGAAAGTTCTGCCATTTTCCGAAGAACTGCCAATGAGTGCTGATCTACAGTCATATCATGATGAGGATTACGCTGATCGAAGCCGTACATAGCCGAAAGTTCAGGAGCTAAATAGTCAATCAGTCCTGTATCAAAGGCGATACTCATGGCAGTTGTCGGATCATTTCCGGCTAGAAGTTTATCCATCTCCATTTGGATTCGCTCACCAGGAAGGTTTCTGATAGACGGAGCTTCTTCCTTCATGGCTTCAATAAGTTGCGGATCAGGAGCTAGACCAAATCGAGCATTGGCAACCAATGCTCTCACGATACGAAGAGGATCATCACGGAAGGCATTAGGATTAACCAATTTGAGGTTCCCATCCTTTAGATCCCTTTGTCCATTGAACGGATCAATAAGCTCTCCCGTATAAAGATTGAAAGCCATGGCATTGCCAGTGAAGTCTCGTCTAGCAAGGTCTTCTTCAGGAGCCATATTAGGATCTACGCTGATCTTGAAATCAGTGTGAGCCGGACCAGTTGAAGTCTCTGTTCGGGGCATAGCAATCTCTACTTCATCTCCACTGGTTTTGAATCTATAGACGCCAAACTGCTGGCCAGTAAAGTTTAGATTCCCCTTTCCAGCCAGAGCTTGGGTTATCTGGTCACCAGTCAGTCCTTGCACCATGAGGTCAATATCCTTAGGATCAAGTCCTAAAACTGAATCTCGTACAGCCCCGCCTACAACATAGACCTGACCACCAGCATTAGTCAATGCATCATAAGCTGTCTTAGCAGCAGGGGAAGAATCAAGTTGTCCGTATAAAGTAGTCTGCACGTCGTTCATCTTATCTATTATATCATATTATCGGATAGAACTCAATCCGATTATCTGAGGATCATATGCCTGTAAGCTAGGATTAAAGATATATCCATGAGATTCTGCGTATTCTTCTAGCTGTCTTCGAGCATGATCAGCACTAGTTAAATCCTTAACATAATCAAAACTATAGCTCGTTATTTCATCATTCTTAACGAATGCTCTACCAATAGCTAAGGTATTTATTGGGAAGGTTTTGTCTCCATATTCTGCCATTAAAAGGTTCACATGATAGGTGTCTTCTCCAATTAGAATTCTATCAGGGAGACACACGAATTTAATCTCTGCAAAGTCTGTAGCTAAAATCCATTTAGAAATCTGCTCAATATGTTTATCCGGGTTTTGTGAGAGATTACCTCCAGGCCCATAAAGTCTTTCTAAATTGGGGGCATATTCCTCATTAGATTCTCCATAACCCCCTACAGCAAATCTGATTCCATAGTATTTTTCAAGTGCATTCTTTGCGTCTGTCTTGGCTTGTTCATCCATTCTTCCAGCATCGGTAGAAAAAGCTAAGATAGCACACTGACCTTTCTGACCAAAAACCTGATACCCTCCACTCGGATCATATAGATAGGCATCGAATGGGTTGTTAGGATTGCCGTATACGTTCATAGTTCTAACCCAACCCCAAGCCTGTTCTGCTTCTTCAAGCTCTTCAAAAGACATTCCATTCTCAATAAGGTAACTCATAATAGCCATATGGTGTCTAGATCCTAGGTACAATTTCCCATTAATAAATCCAAAGCAAGCATTAGGCTTAACATTCGCTACACTGATAGAATTGTAACAGGGGATCGGGACTTCCATATTGTATCCCATGTACAGTGCAGCATCCTCATTAAACTCATCTACATAAAAGTCTGGAGGGGCGATAGAAGCTCCACCTGGATCGAAAAGCTGTAATTGCTCTGATAGTTTCCTAGACGATTCTACATCCCAAGAATTTCCATATAGATCCTCGCTAGGAAGCTGATCATCTATCGATAGATCCCACGCTACATCATCTATTTCTTTCCCTGGATGAGTTTGATCCCATTCTTGGCAGGCTCGATTACACACATCGTTTGCATCATAGCTAGGATCATAATGGAGTAATCTCAGTGTTATCCCGCCATTCTTGTAGAAGAGAATATCTCCGGTAGCAATCTCATCTCCAGCCCAACCTAGGTCTATATGATGTTGCCCTATCTCCCCTAACCTTAACTGCATCTTCCAGTCGATCAGCCAGGGAATTCTCTCTTGGACGTTCTTCCAGTCAACTGCACTCATGTTATAACCTTCCTCTTATTAGGCGCTAGATCCTTGCACAAAATTGTTGACAAGTCCTTCTGTATCTGATATACTACTGCTATGAACACTATTAATGAACTCCAAGGTAGAGGGCTTGAGGATCGATATGCAGCGGCAGCTCAAATGTGGCGTCAGCAGGAAGCTCGCTTGGGCCGTCAGGTTGATGTAGAGCGTCTGGTAGAGGCCGTGTTGGAGTATCAGAAGGATGGTACTGATTTGTTCATCCTTCGTATGCCTGGCGATTCTAGAAAGCTTTCTGCCCTCCTTAAGACTGCTGATAAGAAAAAGACTCAAGAACTACTCAATACTCGTCCTGCGGGCACCAAAGAGGAACGCTACGCCAAATTTGTAGATAGGGTCAACGAGCTAACTTCTATCATGTTTAATGATAGGGGCGATTCTCTTGAGTCTCAAATCGAGTCGGCACTAGGTTGGCTCAAGGAGATGGGTTGTTGGCGTCTCGTCCTCACTCTAGAGAATCTACCAGAGGTAGATGTTGAAAATCAACTCTCTTTACATAATAAAGCTGCGCGAGCCGTTGCCGATGAATACAAGCTTACCTATGATTGCAATGGCTAAGAAGAAAGCAGGACACCATCCTGATCGTGTAGGCCGCAAGGTGAAGTCCATTGGTAACCTGTGGGGCTGGTGGTGTGCCTACTGTGGAAACCCTGTTGGCCCTGGAACCAGTCGTAAGGCCACCGTTGATCATGTGATCCCTACTTCTCAGAACGGGAAGACAAATGCCGCGAATGAAGTTCTGGCTTGTAACTCCTGTAATCAGAAGAAGGGTGACCGTTCCCTTCTACAATTTATGCTTGAACGATGTGGTGTAACCTAATTCATCGTCGCCCTATTGGCGAGTTCACTGAAACAAATGAAATCTTAGATGTTACTAATCCACAAATAGGATCGTGGTTCAAATTTGAATCGCTTAATCCTCTACCCGGTATATATTTGAAATTAGCAGGCGAGCAAGTCCACAGGGCATGGCCTCATTCGGGTGGTAAAGTATATAATGTTTTAATCTGGAAATACCAACATCTGATGATTGGTGGTCCGCTGACTCCCTATGAAGCTGGATATGTGGATGCTTTAGAAGGTCGCTGTATGGAAGTACAATTAAGAGGTCAAAGTAAGGAGAATCTACATAGTGGAAATATATGGTACCAAGTAAACTCGCGCCATATAACTGCTTACTCTGAAGGCCATAAAGATGGATTAGAGGATCTTAAGCGGGATAAGAATTGTCATCCCACTGATACATCCCCTCTTGCGGAGTAGAGGACTTTATTCCAGGGAAGTCTTCATTTAGGGCTGCTACAGCTTCATCTTGTAATTCTCGTGATCCTGGATTATATTCTATAGAAGCAGGAACAGCATGATAATTCCCTTCTGAATCTGAGAAAATCCAACCACAAGCTGTATCATACCCCATGGAATCAAGTCCCTCAAATAAACCAAAATGAGTGTCTACAGGGTCCCAAGCTAACCCCGCTGAAGGATCATAGACATACGCTCCTTCATAGAAGTAGGATTTTTCGTCCGCCCCAATAACTTTCTTGAAAGCCTCTTCTGCCCCTCGTTGCATCTCAGGAGTGTTCTTGGATTTCTCTTCATTGTTATAAGAAACCCAATGGAACTCGTCTCCATTATACCATCCGTAAATACAGTCGTAAGGATCTTTACCTCGTTCTATGAGCTTTGTTACAATGGCATTGTGATTGAATCCTTGATATAGGTTTTGGCCATCCCAAGCTACTGCGCCCCATCCGGTCTTCTCTATTGGATTTAGCTTGGCATATTCATCCAGCTTTATAAACATAGGCTCTTCCCCACCCAAGTATAACATACTCCCGATTTTCGAATCATATGGATCTTTATATTCCCCGACACTGATTCGTCTATGAACTTCATCTGGATCAACCAGGGTGTATCCAAAGCTGCCATCCACATAAGGTTCTTTATATCCCTTTCTGAGATATCCTCCTGACCAATGATCAGCCGGTCCGAAATCTACACTCCAGGGGTCCTCTCCAGGCGCGAGAATATGAGCCATCGTATCTATATGCCAAGCTTTATCCATGGGCCAAACATATAAGGTATCTTCTGGTTTATGATAGAGCCAACGTAATTCTCCCTGGTCGGCTAATTCTATGTTAGCTGTACGTTGTATTTGAATTTTCTGCAAACTCGTATCTTCAGGATTAGCCATCTTGATTGCTTTCTGTACATCGGTAATCACTTCAGAGGGATATTCATACATATCTCCTAGATCGTAGGAGATACCCTCAATCCTGCCATTCTCGTTAGCGTATCCAAAGTAGAAACCATAATCTCCATTTCGTGGGTCTTCATCATCCTGGTCTTCTATCCCTGCAAAATAAGTAAACATATCATAATGGGTCTTAGACAGATTATCTGAGCTATTTGCAATTAGTAGAACCAGTCCATTATTCCATCCCCATCTCCAATAAGGAAAGAGACCAGACTTCTTTCTAAATCTATATGCCTGTAATAGAGGCTTTATAGCGTTTAGTTCCTCAGGAGTGATTCGTTGTAGATAGTCGTCTGGATCATTTCCATTATAACTCCCTCCTAGCCAGCGATCATTATCATCATAGATATACTCTCTATCAGCATGATCATAAGGTTGATCTATCTGCGCGAACATATCGCCGTGGTACGCTCCATCAGCGACATAGAGAGTTTGAGTATTTCTATCAAACAACCATGAAGTCCGATCCCAAGTCCGATCCCCGAATGTTCCCTGTGGTCCTACTTTCAAAGGAACTACATTAATGGCGTTGGCCCATTTGACTAACTCACGCCGCTCCCCAAGTATAACACTTCCAGTGACTCTTCCGGTGGGATCGAATTTCTGAATGAGCTTCGTGACTGTTTCTCTGACTTGGTTGACTGCCAACTTTTTGACCTCTAGGTCTTGAAACTCTTCCTCCCCCAACTCGTCCCTTGCGTAATCGGAATAAACTGAAACCTGTAGCTGATTTTCTTCAAGTTTCACATAGCCGAAACAATGAGGAGTTTTGCCCATCGTTATGTCATTTGCCGCTAATGGCGAGATATTATACATTAGTGTGTAATGATCAGAAGCATAGTAGGTCTTTCCATCCAGCCACAACCAGGCTACTCCCCAGGGATCATATAGTCCTTCAAAGACTTCTCTAGGAGTGTAGATCCCATCAATATCGGCCTTCTTAGCACGACTTGTTTTCTGGCCAAGGAATTCCTGTATTGCGTCATTCACCCTTCGGAATACCTCATCCTTCTGCGGAATTGGGCCATCGAACCACCAAGTGCGTCCATCGTTCACCCCCTCTAATCTAATTCCTCCCCGAATGTAAGAATCTATCTCCGCTATGTCACCACCGAATCTTTCCTGAGCGATGTTTCGGGCCAACTCAAAATGATGACCGGGAATCTGCAACACCAATTCATCTGTTTTGGGCAGATAGAATCCAGCGCAATGATCGCTCCCATCCTCAAGATATTCAGGCTCATCGAAGACCTGGACAGTAATTCCATTAGAAGCAACAAAGTTGGACACCAAATTGGCCGTTTTGTCCTGAGATTCGTCCTCTGATACCTTAGTCCAATCCCCCTTGTCCCATCCATTGAACTTCCAAGCAGAAGGAACTCCCAGAACTTTATGACTATTGGGGAATGGTTCTTCACTCCACCAGTAAATTCCTGGTTCTGTCATGTTGTTTTCTGACCATCCACCACCATGAAGATTCCCATATGCTGGCACTAGATCCCCACTGAGATACCCTATTAATGGGAAGTGATGAGAACCTTCCGGGCCTATATGAACTGTATGAGCATCATAGTCAAATAATACTGGTCTACGATGATCCTGCCAGTCATCCCATTCTCCAGGATATTCATGGTATACAACCTCTGGATTTGTAGCAGTTTCCTTTATATGAGACTCTATGCGGGTTTCTGTCCTACTGTCCCGAAGGTAAAAATTAGCGTCGGTTGGGAAAATGTGTTCTCCACTGTTCCCTAGGGGAGGTACGGTACCCGAACCTTGGTACCCCCTATGCCCTATATGGGTTAGGACGGCCTGATAGACTGCTCTACGTTTCTTATTAATGGGCATGTAATGTGGATCGGATGTTCTACCATATTCCATATCGGTATAATCATAATCATCAACATCAATTAGACCTTGATCAACCATAGACTTCCACAATGAATAATGAGATGATTCTGTAGATGATAAGTAAATATTATTGCCCACAGAAATATAAGCTCTACCAAAACCTTTATGAGATGTATCTGTAGTAGGAACGTCTATAACGTTGTAACTAGACGGGTCTGTATCAGCCGCATATACACTGTATGAAGGTGAGAGGACAGGTGGAGACGGGGAATGGAGGGGTTTTCCTATATTTTTTGCTGTATATTTGACTGTGTATCTGCCTGTATGTTCTGCTTCTATGGAGTGAGTTATGCGGCCTGATCCGCTGCTGCTCAGTGTATCAAGATGGTCATAGATATCTTGACGTTGATTAGGATCGATCCATCTAATGGTCTGTTTATGAGGCAGCCAGAGTCCTAGCTTTCCTTCTCCATTCATTATTGATGTGAGTATGTCAGCCGCATCTTCACCAGTTTCTTTCTCTATGTTCTTCAAGACCTTCCAATGTTCAGTACCAAGATAAGTCTTGTCTTTGTATCTGGCGGCGGCATAGACAGAAGAGTAATCCTTCTTGTATTCATTCTCGAATGGTTCTTCCTCGTATTCATAGAGATTGCCTGCGCTATGTCTGTCAGTTGATCTGTTCTCGTATTCCCAGATATGCTGTCTTTGCTCATCTAGGGCAGAGACTATTCCCTGGACTATGATCGGCTCTAGTTCCTTGTGCAATCCATGTTCGGGCCAATTCACTTGATAGTCGTTGTAATGAATATTGACCGAGCCTTGCGTATCTCTCATTCTATACCAGTCT